>Ga0209014_10000873_pt1 | contig 17844 bp, 20 predicted proteins | sample BarGraNGADG00212_FD_184491 | JGI IMG/M metagenome (GOLD analysis project Ga0209014, IMG submission 184491) | Arctic peat soil microbial communities from Barrow, Alaska - Barrow Graham LP Ref core NGADG0002-212 (SPAdes) (version 2) | ecosystem: Environmental > Terrestrial > Soil > Wetlands >...
CGAGGGTCGTGACCTCGCCGCGCGCCGTCTCATGCGTGGCGCGGCGTTCGCGCTCGAGCTCCGCCCGGGCGGCCATCGACGCCGCGATGTCGCCCACGGCGGACTCGGCGGTCTCGAGCGCCTCGAGCGCGCGATCCGTCTCGGCTCGCAGGGCATCACGTCGCGCATCGGCCTCGGCGCCCCGGGCGGCCGCCTCGTGCCAGCGCCCGTGCGCGGCGGCGATCAGCGCGGCCGCCAGCTCCTCGCCGGCAGTGAGCCTCGTTGCCTGCTGCTCCGCCAGCTGCCCGAGGCGGCGCGCCTGCGGGCGCAGCTCGGCGAGGATGTCCTCGACCCGGGCGAGGTTGCCCTCGGCCTCCACGAGCTGTTCCTCCGCCCTCCGCCTGCGCCGTTCGTGGCGCCGGACGCCGGCCACCTCCTCGAACAGCGGACGGCGCTCCTCGGGACGCAGCGCGAGGGCCTGGTCCACCATCCCCTGGCCGATGAACAGGAACGCGTTCTCGGCGAGGTTCGCGCTGTCGAGCAGGTCGACCAGGTCCTTGAGCCGGACCCGCTGCCTGTTCAGGAGGTAGTCGTTCTCGCCCGAGCGGTACAGGCGGCGGCCCAGCTCCACCACCGCGAACTCGACCGGAAGCAGCGCGTCGCCGTTGTCAAGGACGAGCGTGACGTCCGCCATGCCCTGCGCGCTGCGCTTCTCCGAGCCCGCCCAGATGACGTCCTCGCTGCGGCGGATGCGGAGCGACCGACCCTGCTCGCCCAGGGCCCAGCGGAGGGCATCCGCGAGGTTGGACTTGCCGGACCCGTTGGGACCCACGACGGCGCTGATCCCCGGGCCGAACTCGACGACGGTGCGCTCGGCAAAGGACTTGAACCCCTGGACCCGCAGGCCGAGGAGCCGGGCCGGCGCGGTCACGGCGGGGTGCCGCCGCTGTCCGGGGGATCGGCGCCACCGGAACCGGGGGCCTCGGCGGTTGCCTCGGGCGGGGTGGCCCCAGGCGGGGTGGCCTCGGGCGCCCCGGAAGCAACATCGACGGGCGGCGTCACGGTCCGCGCTGCGCGGGCGGCCTGGCGCTCCTGGCGGATCGTCTCCAGGGCTTCGGCCGCCGCCGACGTCTCGGCGATGCGCCTGGAAGGTCCGTGGCCGACGCCGAGCGACCGGCCGTCCACGACCACCTCGATCCGGAATTCCTTCTCGTGGTCGGGACCGACAGCCTCCAGCAATCGGTAGACGGGCCGGTCGCCCGTGGTCCGCTGGGTGTGCTCCTGCAGCCGGCTCTTCGGGGACTTGAGGGTGGTCAACGCCGAGTCGGCCGAGAGCTCCTCGGCGGCGAGCGTGTGGATCCAGTCCCGGACGGCCTCCCAGCCGAGATCCAGGTAGATGGCACCCACCAGCGCCTCGAAGGCGGATGCCAGCAGGGACGGCCGAACCCGGCCGCCGCGCAGCGCCTCACCTTCGCCGAGGAGGATGAAGCTGCCCAGGTCGAGGCGCGAGGCCAGCCGGGCAAGCCCGGGCGTGCTCACGATCGCGGCCCGTCGCGCGGACAGGACACCCTCGTCGTCGTTGGGATGGCGGCGATAGAGGGACTCGGAGACAGCCAGGTTGACCACCGCGTCCCCGAGGAACTCGAGCCGCTCGTTATGGCCCCGCGCGGCGTCAGGGTGCTCGTGCAGCCAGCTGCTGTGGACGAGCGCCTGCGCGAACTGCTCGCGGTCCCGGACCGGAAGTCCGAGACGTTCCGTCAGGGCGTCGGCCGGGTGCATCTCGCCCCGGTCGACGGGGCTAGGAGGAGTGCTCGTCGATGTAGTCGGCGGCGTCCTGGACGGTCCGGATCTTCTCGGCGTCCTCATCCGAGATCTCCGTCCCGAACTCCTCTTCGAGGCTCATGATGAGCTCGACGAGGTCAAGGGAGTCCGCGTTGAGGTCGTCGACGAACGAGGCCTCGGGGGTCACCTCGGACTCATCAACCCCGAGCTGCTCCATGACGATCTTCTTCAGCCGGTCGTACGTGGTGGCCACTGACTCTCTCCTGATGCCGGGGGTCCCTCGCGGGATTCGTTGTGTTCGCGGGCGACCCGCCCGAGAACGCCGTTCATGAGCCGTCGCATCGGTTCGCCCGAGTAGGTGCGGGCAAGCTCGACCCACTCGGCTATGGCCACCCGGGCCGGCGTCGCGGGCGAGTGTAGCACTTCGCACAGGCCGCAACGCAGCAGCGCGCGGTCCATCCGGGCCAGCTGGACGACGGGGTACTGGGGTGCCGCGCTGGTGATCTGCGCGTCCAGGGTGTCCCGGTGAGCGGTCACGCCGGCAACGAGCTGGCGGGCCAGGGCGGACGCCTCCGCGTCCTGTTCCAGCGCCAGGTGGCGCTCGAGGATGGCGTCCGCCGTGCGCTGTCCGAACTCGGCCTCGAAGACGGCGGCGAGCGCCAGACGGCGGCCGGCACGGCGACTGCGGACACGATCCTCGTTCAGGCGGTCCCGTCGCTGCCGGTGGGCGTCAGGCGCCGACACCATCGACCAGCACGGTCACGCCGCCGAGCTCCAGGCCCAGCAACCGGACCACCGCGGCGCCCACGGCCTCGCGGACCTGCTCGGTGAGGGGCACGAGGCGCTGGCGCGGCCGGGCGACCAGCCACAGCGTGACGTGCACCCGCCCGTCGCGCACACGGATGCGCACGGGTGACCCGGCGATGGCGTTGCGCCAGCGTGGCCCGCCGCGGCCCACGCGCATGACACCGGGGACCTCGAGCGCGGCCAGCCGAACCATCTCCCGGATCACGCCGGGGCCGACAGAAAGGGTTGACATCAGACGCCTGCCTCCGGGGTGCTCGCCTCGCCGGCCGTCTCAGGCCCCGCGTTTCGCGCCGCAGCGCCCAGCGCCTCGGCGATCCGCTCCGGGACCCGCTCGCGAGCCGTCGTTGCACCCACGCGGACGGCATGCTCGATCATGCGCCGCTTCGCGCGGCCGTGCGTGATGATCACCGACCCCCGGACGCCCAGCAGCGGCGAGCCGCCGACCACCTCGTAGTCGAACACGGTGCGAATCCGCCTGATCCCGGGGCGCATGAGCAGGTACGCGAGACGTCCGCGAATGGAGCCCGCGAACTCGGCCTTGAGCAGGTCGAAGATGTAGCCGGACAGGCCCTCGAAGAACTTGATGACGACGTTGCCAAGCACCGCGTCGCAGACCACGACGTCCGCCGAGAACTGCGTCAGGTCCTTGCCTTCGACGTTGCCGATGAAGTTGAGGTCCGTCGCGTCCAGCAGCTCCGTCGCTCGGGCGATGCGGGCGTCGCCCTTGCCCTTCTCCTCGCCGATGGAGAGCAGCGCGACCCGCGGCCGATCAACGCCGAGCACCCGCTCGCTGAAGATGGCGCCCATCCGGGCGTACTGCGCCAGGTTCTCGGGGGTGGAGTCCGGGTTGGCGCCGATGTCCAGCAGCACGAACGGGTTCTCGGTGCCCACCATCTGGACTGCCAGGGCCGGCCGGTCCACGCCGCGCAGGCGCCCGAGACGGAGGACAGCGGCGGCCATGCCCGCCCCGGTATGACCCGCCGTCACGACGGCGTCCGCCTCGCCCTTCCGCACGAGGTCCATGGCGACGAGGATCGTGGCGTCCTTCTTCTCGCGCAGCGCGATCGCGGGATGCTCGTGCATCTCCACGACCTGCGACGCGTGGACGGTGCGGACGTTCGCCGGGCGATCCGCGAGGAACCCGGCGAGGACGGCCTCGTCCCCCACCAGCAGGATCGTGTCTTCGGGATGGGCACGCGCGTAGGCGAGCGCCCCCGGCACCACCTCGACGGCGCCATGATCCCCGCCCATCGCATCCACCGCGACGCGTACGCCGCGGCCCGGCGCCGCAGCGGCCACCGCGGAACCGGCAACGGTCCGGGCGGGATCCTCGTTCGGGCTCACGATCCGGCTACTTGGGCTCCTCGCCTGCCGCAGACCCGCCGGCCGGCTTCAGCGCGACGGCCTGACGGCCGTTGTACCACCCGCAGGCCGGGCAGACCCGGTGCGGCAGCTTCGGCTCGTGGCAATGCGGGCACTCGACGAGCGTCGGCAGGGTGAGGGCGAGGTGGCTCCGGCGCTCCATCTGCCGCGCGTGAGCGACCTTTCGCTTGGGCACACCCATGTCGGTCTCTTGCTCCTCTCGGGGGCTGGTCAATCCGCGGGCGGACCCGCGCAATGGTCTGATGATCGTCGTGGCACCGATCGGCCCGGGCGCGCAAACGCGCAACCGCGGGTCGTGAGGCCGATCGGGGAGTCTACCCCGTCTCGGCCTCGCCGTCGACCCGGAACGCCCGGAGCGCCTCGAGGCGCGGGTCGACCGGGACGTCGTGATCGGGATGACCGATCTCGAGCCGCTCGCCGCACTCCGGGCAGAGACCCGGGCACTCCGGCTCGCAGAGCGGCGCGATGGGCTCCTGGAGGCTGATCGCCTCGAGGACCAGCGGCCGCAACTCGAGCTCGTGATGGTCCGTGAGGCGCGGTGTCTCGAGGTCCATGTCCTCCTCGAGCGCCACCGGCATGCCGCTCGCGAGGTCGATCGTCGGCAGGACCTCCTCGTCGATCCGGAACGCGATCGGTATGACGATGGGCTGCAGGCAGCGAGCGCACTCACCCGCCAGCGCGGTGCGGAGCCGGGCACCCACGATCAGACCGCGGTTGGTCCGGCTGAGCCGGATCGTCCCGGACACCGGCTCCACGGCGACCACGCCATCACCCGGGTCAACCTCGACCCGGTCCAGCGCGTACTCGCGCACGGAACCCGGGAGATCCGCAAGCAGCCCCGAGACGGCGAACGTCAGCGGGTCCCCGTGGGCGTCCACGGGATGGAGGTTGCGCGGATCATGGACGGTCATCGCCGTCCGGCCGGAGGTGCCCCCTGCTCCCGGTCGTCGAGCAGGTCCACCAGGTCCGGGGCGTAGGCCGCATCCCCGACCGGCTCGGCCGTCGCGGGCGTGGCGTACGACGCACGGCGCTCGTCGAGGGTCGCGATCCCCCGCTCGATGCCGTGCAGCGTCCTGGTGACCTCGGCCTCGAGTGCGGCCAGCACACCCGCGGCATAGTCGTCGGCGCCACCGCGGACCTGGTTCGCCTCGACCTCGGCCTCCGCGACGATCCGCCGGCTCTCGTCCAGGGCGGCCTCGGTCAGACCGCGCTCCCCGATCAGGAACGCCGCCTGCTCCTGGGCGCGGGCGACGATGCGCTCGGCCTCTTCCTGGGCCTTCTCGATGATCCGCTCGCCTTCGGCGTTGATCCGCTTGGCGGCACGGACCTCCTCGGGCACGGCGACCCGCAGCTCGTCGATGAGGTTGAGTGCGGCATCCCGGTCGACGATCGCATTGTGGGTCATGGGCAGCGCCCGGCCGTTTGCGATCAGCGATTCGAGACGCTCGACCAGAAAGATGATGTCCAGCGGACGGCTCCCGTGCGCTCGCGGCCCCGGCGGGGCGCCATCCCGATTATGGCACGCGCCCGGGCCCCGGGCCCTACCGTCCCGGCAGGGCGTCGCGGAGGGCGGCCACTGCCTCGGCCGGCAGCATCGCCGAAACGTCGCCGCCGAACAGGGCGATCTCCTTCACCAGGCTCGAGCTGACATACGAGTTCTCGAGCGAGGTCATGAAGAAGACCGTGTCCACCTCGGGCGCGAGCTGGTGGTTGTTGTGGGCCAGTTGCAGCTCGGTCTCGAAGTCCGCGATCGCGCGCAGGCCACGGACCAGGAAGCCCGACCCGACCGAGCGGCAGAACTCGACGGTGAGGCCGTCGAAGGTGCGAACCTCGACGCAGTCCGCGAGCGACGGCTCCGCGGCGATCGCCCGGCCGATGACCTCGACACGCGTGGCGGCATCGAGCAGCGGGGTCTTGCGCGGGTTGGCGAGCACGGCCACGATGACCCGGTCGAAGACGCGAGCGGCGCGCCGGACGACGTCCAGGTGCCCGTTGGTGATCGGGTCGAACGAGCCCGGATAGACCGCGATCTTCACGCCTCGTCCGCCTCCTCATCGCCGGGCACCGCGCCCGGACCATCCGGCGACCGCCGCCGGTAGAACGTCAGCGCCGTCTCACCGAACCGGCGTTCACGCTCGGATGCTAGCAGCCCCACCACGCTGGCCGGCTGGTCACGCCAGAAGTGCTTGGCCACGACCTGCCCGCCCGGCCGCACGTGGGGACCGACCAGCTCCAGGGCCCGCACGAGCGCCGACGTGTCCGCGTATGGAGGGTCGATGAGCACCAGGTCGAACGGGCCGTCGGCCGCCGCGCCTGAGGGGGCCGCCAGCCAGCCGACCACGTCGCCCCTGACGACGCGGGCCGCGCCCTCCAGGCGCGTCCGGCGCAGGTTCTCCGCGAGGACACGGGCGGCTCCCTCATCCTTCTCCACGAACGTGGCCCGGGCGGCCCCGCGGGACAGCGCCTCGATGCCGCCGGCACCGCTGCCGGCGAACAGGTCGAGCACCACGGCGGCCTCCAGCTCCGGCCCGAGGACCGCGAACAGCGTCTGCTTCACCCGGTCCGAGAGCGGGCGCGTGCCGGGACCGGGCGCCCCGAGACGGACGCCCCTCGCGCTCCCCGCGATCACGCGACCCGCGTCGGCCATCGTCCCCTGCCCCTACGCCGCGCCGGCGGGATCGCCGGCATAGACGCGGCGCAGCCAGCCGGTCTCGAGCTCGACCCGCAGCGACGGGGGCTCGGCGGGTGGCTCGCCGTTCTCGCCGACGAGTGTCTCGGCGTATCCGCGCGCCCGCGCCGCGAGGTCCCGGTGGGCGGGGTTCGCCAGCGTGGCAACCCGAAGCCTCGGCAGGCCGCTCTGGGCGAGACCCAGGACGTCGCCCTCGCGCCGCAGCGCGAAGTCTCGCTCGGCCAGCTCGAAGCCGTCCGTCGTTGACACCACCGCCCGCAGGCGCTCGTGCTCGGTGGTTCCCTCGGCCGCCTCGCTGACGAGGACGCAGTAGGACGCCGCGGTGCCGCGTCCCACCCGGCCGCGCAGCTGGTGGAGCTGGGCGAGGCCGAAGCGCTCCGCGCCCTCGATGACCATGAGCGTGGCCTCCGGGACGTCCACACCCACCTCGACCACCGTCGTCCCGACCAGGACGTCCAGGTCCCCGTCGCGGAAACGGGCCATCTCCCGGTCGCGATCCGCGGCCTTGAGACGACCGTGGACCAGCCCCACGCGGAGGGGTGCCAGGGACGACGTGAGTCGCTCGAACTCGGCCTCGGCCGCGGCGGCCCATGCCGTCTCCACGTCCTCGTCCGGCAGCTCGTCGTCGCCCTCGAAGCCGGTCTCCTCGCCGGCGTCTGCGCCCGTCCTCACGGCCGGGCCGATCCGGGGCACGACGACGAACGTCCGATGCCTCTCCGCCGCCTCGCCCCGGACCAGGGTCCACGTCCTCTCGAGCTCGTCCGGCCGGCGGATCCCGGTCCGGATGGCGATCCGGCCCTCCGGCGACGACCGGAGCGTGGACACCTCGAGGTCCGCGTAGATGACCTGGCCGAGCGTTCGCGGGATCGGGGTCGCCGTCATGAGCAGCACGTGGGGCGCGCCGCGGACGGCCTTCGACTCGAGGGCGCTCCGCTGCTCCACGCCGAACCGGTGCTGCTCGTCCACCACCGCGAGCGCAAGGTCGGCGAACGAGACCGCGTCCTGGAGCAGGGCGTGGGTCCCCACGACCACCGGCGCCTGGCCCGTCTCGATGGCCTCGATCGCCTTCCGTCGGGCAGGCGCCGGCAGGGAGCCGGTGAGCAGGATCACCGGCACGCCCAGATCCTCGAGCAGCGAGGCCACGGTGGCGAGGTGCTGGCGGGCGAGGAGGTCGGTCGGGGCGAGCAGCGCCGCCTGGCGACCGGCCAGCGCGGCGGCGGCGAGCGCCCAGGCGGCAACGGCGGTCTTGCCGGAGCCCACGTCCCCCTGGAGCAGCCGCAGCATCGGGACCGGCCGCGCGAGGTCCGACCGGATCTCGTCGATCGCCACCGACTGGTCCAGCGTCAGCTCCACGATCCGGTCCAGCTTGCGTGACAGGGAGCCCCCGATCGCCTCCCGGATGCGCCCGTCCCCGGCGGCATCCACGGGCAGCGTCTCCGTCCGCGCCCGACCGCGGGCCCGCCGCCGGGCGACCATGCCCACCTGGAGCGCCAGCAGCTCGTCGAACGCCAGCCGGCCGAGGGCGGCGTCGCGAGCCTCGAAGGTGGTCGGATAGTGCGCCGCCTCGAGCGCCTCGGCGATGCCCGGCAGCGACTCGGCCGCCACCAGCGTGGGCGGCAGGTACTCCGGGTAGGCGAACCCGGCCCGGTCGAGCGCCTCGCGCATCGCCTGGCGCAGCCGGGTGGCGGTGAGGCCGCGGGTCAGGCGGTAGACCGGCACGATCCGACCGGCGTGGAGCAGGTTCACGGCATCGGCCGGCTGGAACTCCGGGCCCTCGAAGACGAGACCGAAGCCCCGGTGCCTGACCTTCCCGGACAGCAGCAGCACGTCGCCGGGGCGGACCCGCCGCTCGATGTACCGCCGGCCGAACCAGGTCGCCTCCGCCGTGCCGGTATCGTCGGCCAGCTGCGCGGTGGTGACCTGCACGTTCCTCCGCCAGGTCTTCTGCACGCTGATCGCGGTCACCCGGGCGCGAGCCGAGACGATCGTGCCGTCAGCCACGGCGTACAGGGCGTCCAGCGTCCGCAGCTCGCGCAGGTCGTCGTAGCGCCGCGGCAGGTGGAACAGGAGGTCGCGGACCGTCTCGAGGCCCAGGTGCCGGCCGGTCCGGCGCAGGAGCGCCGCCGCCCCCAGGCCCGATTGCCCAAGCCCCAGGCCGAGCCTCGCGACGGGGTCGTCCGGGACCGGAACCGGGGCTGCGGCCTTCGGGCGGAGCGAGCGGCTGCCGCGCGCCGGTGCCGTCCGCCTGCGCTCGCTCACTCGGCGGAGATCAGGTACCGGTAGTGAGGCTGGCCGCCGTGCTTGACGTCGGTCGCCTCCAGGCCCGGGGTGGCCTCGTGGATCCGCTGCGACAACCGCTCCGCCTCGTCCAGGGTCACATCCTCCCCGTAGTAGATCGTGATGAGGGAGAAGCCGGGCTCGAGGCGGCCGAGCGCGGCCAGGACGGCCCGCTCGGCGTCGTTGTCCACCGCGAGCAGGCCGTCGTCCGGGTCGAGGACGATCACCTGGCCCTTCTTCACCTTGTGCCCGGAGACGGTGGCGTCGCGCACGGCCTTGGTCACCTGCATCGTCTGGATGTCCCGGCTGGCGTCGGTCATGCGGTCCGCGTTCTGCTCCGCCGATCGCGTGTGGTCCAGCTCGAACAGGGCCGCGACACCCTCCGCGCAGTTTCGGGTGGGCACGACGTGGATCGGGCGGTCCGCCGCGGACGCGACGTGTCGCGCCGCGAGGACCACGTTGGGGTTGTTGGGCAGGATGAGAAGCTCGTCGGCCTGGGTCGCCCGGACCGCCTCGAGCAGCTCCCCGACCGACGTGTTGGCGCTCTGGCCGCCCCGCACCACCCGGAAGGCGCCGTACTCCCGAAAGGCCGTGGCCGTGTCGACGAGGATCGCGGCCATCCCGTCGGACGGGGCGACCACGACGACACCCAGCGGGAACCGGGTCGCAGCGATCGGGCGCTCCTCGAGGGCCTCGTCCGACGGGCCGGCGTCGGCCAGCGCGACGGGCGCGGGACCGCCGACCGCGCCTGGCGTTGCGTTGGCGTGCCCGACGAACGCCGCGGCCCTTGCTTCCCGGACCTCGCTCGCCTGGCCGTCGAGGTTCTCGATCGTGATCCGCGACAGCATCCCGAGCCCCAGCCCGTGCTCGATCACGGCGTGCGGACGGTCGTTGTGGACATGGACCTTCGCCATGTACGCGTCGCCGGCCACGAGGACCGATTCGCCGATGGTCTCCAGGTGGGCCTGGATCGCGCCCACGTCCAGCGACTGGCCGGGCCAGGCTCGCACCAGGTAGACCGTCTCGTACCCGAAGGCCGTCTCGTCGCTCCCGGCCGCAGGAGCGCCTGCATCCGGACGCACCCACGCGGACGCGGCGGCAGGCTCGTCGCCCGCGGACATCGGGCGCCCGCGCGCCGCCTCCAGGGCGCCCTGAAACAGGTGGAACAGGCCCTGCCCGCCGGCGTCCACCACGTGGGCCTCGCGCAGGATCGGCAGCAGTGATGGCGTCTTGGCAACGGCCCGCTCGGCCGCGTCGAGGGTGGCGGCGAGGACGCTCTCCGCGTTGTTGTCACGCTCGGCCGCCACGATCGCGGCCGCGCTCGCCTCGCGGATGACCGTGAGGATGGTCCCCTCGACGGGCTTGGCGACCGCCTTGTAGGCCTGCTTCGTGCCGGCATCGAGCGCGTGGGCAAGGTCGAGCCCGTTGAAGCGCCGCTTGCCCGCGAGACCGTGGGCCATGCCCTGGAGGATCTGGCTGGTGATGACGCCCGAGTTCCCACGGGCCCCCATCAGCGCCCCGAAGGCGGCCGCCTGGGCGATCCGCTCCGCGTCCGCCCCGGGTCCCGCCTTGTCCGCCTCCTCGAGCGCGGCCCGGACGGTGGCCAGCATGTTCGTCCCGGTGTCGCCATCCGGCACGGGAAACACGTTGAGCGCGTTGATCTCCTCGACGTTGGCCTCGAGGCTCGCGACGGCGCTCCGGAACGCGGCGAGGAAGCCGGCGCCGTCGCAGGAGCGGCGGGCCATCAGGCGACGTCCGTCCCGCTGTCGGCGAGGTCACCCGGACGTGGCTCACCGCTGTGCGCCTCGGGCGCGGGGGCGAGGCCGCGCTCATGCCTGAGCTTCCCGATCCGGATGGTGACGCGCTCCGGCTCACGGTCGATGGCGTGACGGAGGGCGTAGCGAACGGATGCCTCCACCTGGCGGGCGACCTCGGCGATGGGCAGGCCGTAGGCGACGGTCAGCCTCAGGTCGATCGTGAGCGCCGGCTCGACCTCGAGGTGCAGGCCGGGCTGGGCGAGTCCCAGCCGCTTGAGCAGGCGGCCGGCGGGGCCCCCACCGGCGAAGCCCGACACGCCGTACACGGAGAGCACGGCTGTCCGCACGACCTCACGGATGGCACGCTTCGAGACGAGCGAACGGCCGGGCATCGGATCGGCAGTCACGCGGGCGACGTCCTCCTCGCGGGCGCGGCAACCGGTGGTTCCGGGCCGCGACGGTCGCTCCGGGGGCGGCCGGAGGCGTGTGCTACGATACCACCCCGCTCGCGCCGGACCCGTTCGGCGTGTGCCCGTGTCCGGCCCAATCCGAGGATCGAACCCACCATGGCCCGCGCTTGCGTCATCTGCGGCAAGGCATCGATGGGCGGCTTCAACCCCCAGTCTTCGGGGATGAACCGCGTTCGTGCCCACCGCCGCTATCAGCCGAATCTCCAGGTCACGATCGTGCCCGCGAAGAACGGCGGCACCGAGAAGGTGCTCGCCTGCACGCGCTGCCGTCGGACCATGACCAAGAGCGCCCGCTAGCCCCCGTGGCGGGCTGAACCCGGGAGGCCGGTCGCGACCGTCGCGGCCGGCTTCGCTGTGTCCAGGGCCAGGGCAGTCCGCGATGCTCGGGGCCAGGGCGGCCCGCGATACCCGGGACTACGACCGGTCCGCTGTGTCGAGCCAGATCGTGAACGGCCCATCGTTCACCAGCTCCACGGACATCTCCGCACCGAACTCGCCGACCGCCGTCCGGACCCCCTGCGCCTCGATCCCCTCCGCCACGCGCCACCACAGCGCCCGAGCGCGGTCTGGAGGGGCAGCGTCCGTGAAGCCCGGGCGCCGGCCCCGCCGCGTGTCCGCGTAGAGGGTGAACTGGCTGACCACGAGCGCCTCGCCCCCGGTGTCCAGCAACGAGCGGTTCGTTCGGCCCTCGTCATCCTCGAAGATCCGCAGCTCGCAGATCCGGCGCGCCAGCGCGTCGGCGGTCGCCTCGTCGTCACCGTGGCCCACGCCCAGCAGCACCAGGAGGCCGGGCCCGATCGACCCGACCGGCTCGCCGCCCACCCGCACCTCCGCGCGGCTCACCCGCTGCAGCAGCGCCCGCATCCCCGGGCCCGTCAGGCCCGGCCGGCGTCCGCCCGCGCCGTCGCGGCGAGCGTCCGGATCCGTTCGACTTCGGCCGCCATGTCCGCCGCCCGGTAGAGGGCAGACCCGGCGACGATCACGTCCGTGCCGCCCCGGCCGATGACCTCAGCGTTCTCGGCCCGGCCGCCGCCGTCGACCTGGACCTCGCTCGCGCCGCCCGGGTCCAGCCAGGCTCGCGCCGCCGCGAGCTTCGCCTTCGCGACGTCGCCCCTGAATGACTGGCCGCCGAACCCGGGCTCCACGGTCATGACCAGGACGATGTCGAGGAGGTCCCGGTAGGCGTCGAGGGCCGCGAGCGGCGTCCCGGGCTTGACCGACAGGCCCGCCGACCGCCCCGCCTCCCGGATCCGGGCCAGGGCCGGGCCGACCTGCGGGGCGGCGACCTCCACGTGGAAGGTGATCGAGTCGCAGCCGGCGTCCAGGAACTGTTCCGTCCAGCGGCCGGGCTCCGAGATCATGAGATGGGCGTCGAACGGGAGGGCGGTCACGCGGCGCAGCGACTCGATGGTCTTCCAGCCGAACGTCAGGTTGGGGACGAAGTGACCGTCCATGACGTCCAGGTGGATCCGGTCCGCACCGGCCGCTTCCGCCCGGCGGATCTCGTCGCCCAGGGCGCCCAGGTCGCTGTCGAGGATGCTGGCGGCGATCAGCACGCCCGCTGGCCTTCGGCCGGTCACGGTCCCTCCTCCCCCACCCCGGCGGGGGCCGGTTCGTGGCTCCGCTCGCCGCGCAGGGCGGCCGCGCTCTCGTTCACCAGCCGCTCGCGCCGCCGCTGGACCACCAGGGGGGCGGCCTGTCCCGCGTGCTCGGCGGCGAGCTGGCCACAGGCCGCCCCGATCTCGGTGCCACGATTGAAGCGGATCGTCGTGGCGATGCCTGCCGTCGCGAGCCGGGCCGCGAAGCGCTCCACCCGGGGCAGCGGCGTCCCCGTCCAGGGCGTGTGCGCGACCGGGTTCATGGGGATCAGGTTGACATGCGCGAGCTCGCCGCGGAGGAGCTGCGCCATCGCGTCGGCGTCGTGGTCCGTGTCGTTGATCCCGTCGATCATCGTCACCTCGTAGGTGACCCTCCGGCCGGTCGCCCTGGCGTGCTCGCGGGCGGCCTCCATCACCTCGGCCACCGGCCAGCGCCGGTTGAGCGGCACGAGAACGTCGCGCAGCGCGTCGCGGGCGGCGTGGAGGCTGACGGCCAGCGTGAACTGCGGCCCGAGGGCGGTCAGGCGGCGGATCCCGGGCACCACGCCGGACGTGGACACGGCGATGTGGCGTGCCCCGAGCCCGAAGCGCTTCGGATCGTTGAGCGCAGCGATCGACTCGAGGACGCGGTCGAGGTTGAGCAGCGGCTCGCCCATGCCCATGAACACGACGTTCGTGAGGTGCTGCCCGTTCGCGGCCAGGCGCCGCGCGGCGTGACGCACCTGGTCCACGATCTCCGCCGTCTCCAGGTCCCGCTCCATGCCCAGCTCGCCGGTGGCACAGAACGGGCAGCCCACGGCGCAGCCCGCCTGGGACGAGATGCACAGTGTGTGCCGCTCCCGGCTCTCGCCCCGCGCCGGGTAGTGCATCAGCACCGATTCGATCAGGAGCCCGTCGGAGAGGCGGTGGAGCGCCTTCTCGGTCAGCCCGCCGTCCGTGATCCGGACCTCGGTCTCGCTCATCGTGTCGAAGCGGAAGGCCGCGTCGAGCTCCGGGCGGAGGGCCGTCGGCAGGGTCAGGATCTGGTCGAAGCTCTCCTGGCCGCCGCGCCACGCCGCGTCCTGCACCTGGCGGGCGCGGTAGGCGGGCTGATCGTGGGCGGTGAACCAGGCCCCGAGCTCCTCGGGAAGCAGGCCGGTCACGCCCGGACGTTCATCGCGGGGACGGCTCGCGGACGGGGCCGGGCGCAGGCCGTAGCTGGGGAGGCCCGTCGGCCGGGGTTCGGTCATCGCAGCCGATGATGACACGGGTGGGGCTCAGGCCGGCCTGCGCCGCCCCCGCAGGTAGTCGGCCCCGCTCATCGGACGCCGGCCCGGGGGTGTCACCGCGTCCAGCACGAGGCGCCCGTCGGCGGTGGCAAGGGCCGGCCGGTCCCCGTGGGGGACGACGCTCCCGGGCACGTCGCCGGGCTCCGACGGCGCAACAGAGGCCGCGGTGACGACCAGTCGCTCCCCATCCGACTCCAGGAACGTCCCGGGCCAGGGCAGGAAGGCGCGGACCCGGCGCTCCAGCGCGGCGGCCGGCACCGAGGGATCAAGGCGCCCGTCCTCCCGGCGCAGCGGGCGGGTGATCGTCATGCCCTCCGCCAGCTGCGGCCTCGCGACGAGGGTCCCGTCAAGCCACGGATCGAGCGAAGCGGCCAGCAGCTCCGCGGCGACGACGGCCAGCCGCGCCTCCAGGTCCGGGGCGGTCTCGTCCCCGAGGAGCGACACCGGCGCCTGCGCCACGATTGGTCCCGTGTCGAGCCCCACATCCATGCGCATGAGCGTGACGGCCGTGATGGCGTCGCCCGCGAGGATGGTGGCGGGCACCGGTGATGCGCCTCGCCAGCGCGGCAGCGCGGACGGGTGCAGGTTGAGCGCGCCGTGCGGAAGGTCCAGCAGGGCCGGCGGCACGATCTGCCCGTAGTCGGCGAGCACCACGAGCCCCGGCCGGAGCGCGAGCACCGCCTCGACGGCCCCGGGGGCACGCAGCCGGGCGGGCGTGAGCAGCGGGGCGAGCCCGAGCTCGAGGGCGAGCGCCCCGATCGGCGTGGGGGTCGGCACCTGGCGCCGGCCGACGGGTCGGGTGGGGGCCGTCACGATCCCGACGAGCTCGACGCAGGGATGTGCGGCCAGGCGGCGCAGCGCCGGTGCGCCGAAGGAGCCGCTGCCGAGGAAGACCGTCCGGACCCGTTCGACGTCCGACGGTCCGGCGGTCACGCGAGCGCCCGCCGCGCTCCGCGGATGTGGGCGCCCTCGTCCTCGTCCTCGTCGTCGTCACCCCGGCCCACCGGGATCAGCTCCTCCATCGTGTCCAGGTAGTCGATGTAGAGCTTGCCGTCGAGGTGGTCCAGCTCGTGCTGGAGCGCGCGGCCGAGGAGGCCCGACCCGGCGACCTTGAACTTCTTGCCGACCCGGTTCTGGGCGACCACCCAGACCTTCTCCTTCCGCGTGACGTACGCCACGTAGCCGGGGATCGACAGGCAGCCCTCGAGGTCCCGATCCTCGCCGTCGGCGCGGACGATCTTCGGGTTCACCAGCTCGTAGAGGCGGCTGTCGACCTCGATGACGCAGGCGCGCTGCGCCTCGCCGAGCTGCGGGGCGGCCAGGCCGACGCCGGGCGCGGCCCGCATCGTGGCGGTCAGATCGTCCAGGAGCGAGTGGAGGTACTTGCCGAAGCTGTCCACGGCCTCGCCCTTCAGGCGGAGCCGCGGGTCACCGAGCAGGACGATGGGTCGAACGGTCATGGCCGCAGTATACGAAACAACCGCCCGGACCCCGGAGGGGCGGGCGGCTGCGTCGCGCTGACGGGACCGGGTCAGGCGGTGGGGACCTCGTCGCCGGCGGGGGCCGGCTCCGGAGCCGCTTCGGCCGCAGGTGCCCCGGCTGCGTCCGCCGCGGCGGCATGCGCCGGTGCCTCGCCGCGCAGCTCCGCGGCGACGGACTGGGCGCGCTCGGCGAAGCGCTGGCCGACGTCCGTGGTCACGTCGGCGGCCTTGTGGGCGAGCGGGCCGGCCTTCACGGCGGCCACGGCGGCGAGCTCCGCCGCCTTCGCGCCAACCTGGCGGGCAACCGGGGCGGCCTGCGTCGCGATGTCCTGGATCATCGCCTCCAGCTGGTTGAGCCACTCGCGGGCCTTCCCGCTCGCGGCCGGCTCGGCTCCGTCGGTCGGGGCGTTCGCGATCGGCTCGTCGGCCGTCGGCTCCCCGGCGGGCGGGGTGGTGTCCTGCGGCTGGTCGGTCATAGTCGGCCTCCTTGCGGGCGTCTGGTTGCGTGACACCCCCATTGTGCCCGTCGCCGCGATTCGCGCATCTGCCGTCGGTCCCGTCCCCGGCGAATGAGCCTACATGAGACTCTCCGGATCGACGTCCACGCTCCAGGGCGACCCCGGCGGTGGCTCCAGGAGCCGCACGGGATCGGGGCCGCGCAGGATGACGTGGTAGCGCCACCGCTCGGCGCGCCTGGCCACGTACGCGGGTGCGGGCCCGACCACCTGGACGGGCAGGGCCAGCTCCGCCGCGCGGGCCCGCAGCCTGCCGGCCATCGCGACGGCCTCGCGCTCGGCGGCCTCCCGGTCCTCGAGGCCAACCGTGAGCTTGACCAGCCGGCCGAACGGCGGCGAGCCGAACCGCTCGCGCAGGTCGAGCTCCTCGTCGTAGAAGGCGGCCGCGTCGTCCTCGACGACGGCCCGGATGGCCCGGTGATCCGGCCGGTAGGTCTGGATGATGGCCAGGCCCGGCCGGTCTCCGCGCCCGGCGCGCCCCACGGCCTGCGCGAGGAGCTGGTACGTCCGCTCGGACGCCCGCTCGTCGGGGAGATTGAGGGCGATGTCGGCCGAGACGACGCCGACCAGCGTCACCTCGGGGATGTCGAGCCCCTTGGCCACGAGGCTCGTCCCGACCAGCACGTCCAGCCGCCCATTCGTGAAGTCGTCCAGGACCCGGTCCGCGGCGCCCTTCCGCTCGACCACGTCCCGGTCCAGGCGCCCGACGCGCAGATTCGGGAAGCGGCCGCGGAGCTCCCGCTCCACCCGCTCCGTGCCGCCGCCCAGGTACCGGATCCGGGGTGATCCGCAGGACGGGCACCGTGAGGCGGCCGGCCAGGCACGCCCGCAGTGGTGGCACCGGAGCGTGCCGCCGGCCTGGTGGTAGACGAGGGGCCGGTCACAGTCCGGGCAGGCCTGGACGTGACCGCAATCGCGGCACACGACCACGGACGCCGTCCCGCGCCGGTTGATGACGAGGATCGCCCGGTCTCCGGCGGAGGTCTCCAGCTCCCCGATGGCGCCCGCCAGCGCGTCCGAGAGGAGCCCCCGATTGCCGGCCGCCAGTTCCGCGCGGAGGTCCACGGCCATGACCCGAGGCCCGGCGCCGGAGGGACGCGTCGGCAGCACCGCCCGCCGGTACCGCCCGGCACGCGCATGGCCCATCGACTCCACGGATGGGGTTGCGCTCCCCAGCACGACGGCGGCACCCGCGAGGGTCCCGAGCGCAATGGCCGCGTCCCGGGCCTGGAACCTCGGCGTGCGATCGCTCTTGTAGGCCGCGTCGTGCTCCTCGTCCACGATGACCAGGCCCACGTCACCGAGGGGCGCGAGCAGGGCCGTGCGCGTCCCCACCACGAGGTCCGCGTCACCGGCACGGATCCGTCGCCACTCATCGGCCCGCTCCCCCTCCCCGAGACCGGAGTGCATGACCGCGATGCGGACCGGAAGCTCCGCGCGCAGCCGATCAACGATCGGCGTGGCGAGCGCGATCTCCGGGACCAGCAGGAGAGCCGCCCGACCCGCGGTGAGCGACACCGTGATCGCCTCCACGTAGATCGCGGTCTTGCCGCCGCCGGTGACGCCGTCGAGGAGGATCGGCGTGGCGTCGTGGCCGGCGATCGCGTCCAGGACCGGCCGCAGGGCGGCGACCTGGTCGACGGTGAGCGACGAGCCGGCCGGCCGCGCGCCGCGGGGTGCCGCGGGGCGCCCCGCAAGGGGCCGCCGGGGACGCTCGCGGACCTCGGCCCGGAGCAGGCCGCGTCGGACGAGCCCCGCGATGGCGGCGGCGCCGTGGTGCTCTGCGGTTGCCGCTGCCGGGACGCCGTCGCGGGTCACCGCGGCGACGGGGTGCACCG
>Ga0209014_10000877_pt1 | contig 17822 bp, 8 predicted proteins | sample BarGraNGADG00212_FD_184491 | JGI IMG/M metagenome (GOLD analysis project Ga0209014, IMG submission 184491) | Arctic peat soil microbial communities from Barrow, Alaska - Barrow Graham LP Ref core NGADG0002-212 (SPAdes) (version 2) | ecosystem: Environmental > Terrestrial > Soil > Wetlands > Peat...
CCGCGCTGCTCCCGGTCGAGCTGGTGGGGGAGACCGCAAGCCAGGAGATGGCCAACCTCACCAGGTGGGTTGAGTCCCAGCTTGGCGGAGGTGACGAGTGCGTCGTCGACGGTGCCGAGCTCGCTCAGCGCTGGCCCGGCGGATCAGGGGGCAAGCTCCCGAGAGCAGAGTCGGCATCGCTGTGTGCGCTGTTGTCCAAGAAGGGCTACGGCATCGAGCCCGACGTACGATTCGGAGGACCACCCCTGAGTGGAGGAGCCACCATCCTCTTCCGCCAATCCCCGCTCATTGCGCCCCCAGAGCACTGGAACCGGGCCGTCGCCACGCTTGATCTGGCCCTGGCTTCGGTAGGGGCGATCGACGAGGCCTCCATTCCGGCTTTGGCCGAGCAGCTTTCCCAGTCACTCGAGCTCCCGCCGGACCAACGCCTCCGGGCGAGCGCACGCCTGCGCTGGGCGGCCTTGCGCTCACCGACACTCACCTCAGCCAAGCGTGCAATGGCGACAGAGACTCAGCGCTCACGCCAACAGGTGGGCCAGTACCTCGTCGAGCTCGCCGCCCGGCGAGGCCCGATCGGCCCGAGCCAAGTGAGCGGCCTCACCAAGGCCTACACCGCACTGGGTCTCGAGCCGGCATCGATGTTCACGTTGATTCACGAGCGGGCCACCGCTGCGGCTTCAGATCCGATCGAGATCCGCCCAGCGGTACCGGGGAAGCGGGGCGAGGCCATCCCATCGCCGCCCGCCGGGGAGAATAGCGTCAACCTCGACCCGGCCGTCATTGCAGTCACCTTGGCGCAGAGCGACCAGGCAAGCGCTCTGTTGGGGAAGATCTTCACCGAGGGCGAGCCCACACCCCCGCCAGTCCTGGTCCCCTCGGCCCCCGGAATCCTCGGCGCTCCCTACCTCGAACTCCTCGGTCAGCTCGCTGCTCGGCCGACGTGGACGCACGCCGATTTCTCCGAAGCGGCGGCTGCGCTCGGGCTGATGCCCAACGGGGCCCTCGAGGTGCTCAACGAAGCGGCTCTGGACCTCGGAGGCGACCCTGTTCTCGAAGGTGACGGCGCCAGTGGGGGAGACGCCGTTCTCGAAGTCAATCACGACATGGTCAAGGAGCTGCTCGGGTGATCAAAGGTACGCCGGATCGAATCAGGGATCGCGAGCGCGACGCCATCTTGCAGTCGCTCCGCGCCGGGGTGGTTCCCCGCGTCGGCCAGCAGCACATCCAAGTCGGGCGCCACAACGAGATCAACGCCGTCGTCGAGGACATTCGCCGGGTTGCCGGCGGTGGGTCGACGATCCGCTTCATCATTGGCGAGTACGGGTCGGGCAAGACCTTCTTCTTGATGCTGATGCGGGCTATCGCGCTCCAGGAGAAGCTGGTCACCGTCCACGCCGATCTCAGCCCCGACCGCCGACTCCAGGGAAGCGGAGGCCAGGCCCGGTCGCTCTATGCCGAGCTCATGTACAACATGTCCACTCGGGCCAAGCCTGAGGGCGGCGGGCTCCAGAGCGTGGTCGAGCGCTTCGTCACCAGTGCCATCGAGGAGGCGACGCCACGAGGGGTCGCCCCATCTGTCGTCATCTCCGAGCGCCTCAAGGCCCTCCAAGAGCTGGTGGGAGGGTTCGACTTCGCCACCGTCATCAAGGCCTACTGGGACGGCTACGAAAGTGGCAACGACGAGGTGACGTCGAACGTGGTGCGTTGGCTGCGAGGTGAGTTCTTGACCAAAACCGACGCACGAGCAGCCCTCAGGGTGCGGACCATCGTCGACGATGCCAACTGGTACGACCACCTCAAGCTGATGTCGCTCTTCGTACGGATGGCCGGGTACCAGGGGTTCTTCGTCTGCGTCGACGAGCTGGTGAACCTCTACAAGCTGGCGAGCTCGCCCTCGCGGTCAGCCAACTACGAGCAGCTGCTGCGGATCCTCAATGACTCCTTGCAGGGATCGGCTGTCGGCATGGGCTGGCTGCTGGGAGGAACGCCCGAGTTCCTGCTCGACACCCGCCGGGGCCTCTACAGCTACCAGGCGCTCCAATCGCGCCTCGAAGAGAACACGTTCGCCACTGCCGGCCTGGCCGACTACTCGGGCCCCGTGCTCCGGCTGGCCAACCTGTCCCAGGAGGACTTCTACGTACTGCTCACCAGGCTGCGCAATGTCTATGCCGGCGGGGACCCCGCCAAGTACGTCTTGCCTGACGACGCGCTCAGCGCCTTCATGGCGCACTGCTCCGAGCGCATCGGAGATGCCTACTTCCGCACGCCGCGCAACACCATCAAGGAGTTCATCAACTTTCTCGCTGTCCTCGAGCAGAACCCACAGGCGGACTGGAAGGCCCTGCTCGGCGCCGTCGAGATCAAGCCAGAGGTGAACACGGACCTCGCACCTTTGCCTGAGCCCGACGGACATGAGACCCCGAGCGCCGTCACCGCCGGCGCAGGCGGTGCACCCGAGGGGCACGATGACCTCAGCACCTTCAGGCTCTGAGGGAGCCGGGGAGGCATCGTCTGCCTTCTCGCGACTCCACCCTGGCATTCAGCGTTGGATCTGGGAGGAGAAGTGGGGAGAGCTGCGCCCGACCCAGGCCCAGGCAGTGGCGCCGATCCTGGGCGGGCGAACCGACGTCATCGTCTCGGCCGCCACCGCATCTGGGAAGACCGAAGCCGCGTTCTTGCCCATGCTCTCGGCTCTCGCAGCTGAGCCGGCGACTTCGCCTGGTATCGAGATCCTCTACGTCAGCCCCCTCAAGGCACTCATCAACGACCAGTTCGATCGCTTGTCGAGCTTGGCCGGGTCCGCAGACGTGGCCGTGCACCGTTGGCACGGGGACGTGCCGGGGAACCAAAAGTCGGCCATCCTCGCCAAGCCCACCGGCCTGCTGCTCATCACCCCCGAATCGCTTGAGGCTCTCTTTGTGCTGCGGGGCTCGCAGATCTCGACGCTCTTCGGGGCGCTGCGTTACGTCGTCGTCGACGAGCTCCACTCCTTCATCGGCACCGAGCGCGGTGCCCAGCTCCAGTCGTTGCTGCACCGCAGCGAGTTGGCCATACGCCGGCGGGTTCCCCGAGTCGCCCTCTCGGCCACGCTGGGTGACATGAGCTCCGCGGCCGAGTTCCTTCGCCCAGGCGGCGGCGATACTGTGCTCCAGATCATCGAGGATGATGACGGGCAGGCCCTCAAGCTCCAGGTCCGCGGCTACGTGACCACGGACCCGTCGCTTCCGGGCGTCACCGATGACGCGGCCGAGTCAGACGAGCGGGCCCAAGCCGCCATCGCCCAGGACCTCTTCGACACCCTGCGTGGATCGGACAATCTGATCTTCGCCAACGAGCGGCGCAACGTGGAAGTCTACGCCGACCTGCTGGCCAACAAGTGCGGGGCTCTACGCGTCCCCAACGAGTTCTTCGCCCACCACGGCAGTCTCTCAAAGGAGCTGCGCGAGTTCGTCGAGGCTCGACTCAAAGACCACTCACAGCCGGCGAACGCTGTGTGCACCTCGACGCTTGAGATGGGAATCGACGTCGGTGACGTCCGCAGCATCGCCCAGATCGGGCCGCCCCCGGCGGTGTCCTCCATGCGCCAGCGGCTAGGACGTTCAGGCCGGCGCGGCGACGCTGCAGTGCTCCGGGTCTACATCGCCGAAGAGGAGGTGACGCCGGCCACGCCGCCGCCAGACGCCCTGCGGCCCCAGCTGGTCCAGACCATCGCCATGGTCAACCTGCTGCTCGAGCACTGGTACGAGCCATCAGTCTCGAGCGACCTCCACCTTTCGACTCTCATCCAACAGCTGCTCTCGCTGATCGCTCAGCACGGCGGTGTCCAGGCGGCCGAAGCCTTCTCGGCGCTGTGCGCGGCAGGGCCCTTCTCCCTGGTGGGCTCAAAGCAGTTCGCCGAGCTGTTGCACAACCTCGGGTCGACCGACATCTTGGTGCAAGCCAAAGATGGGACACTCCTTCTGGGGCCTGCCGGAGAGCGGATCGTGAATCACTACAGCTTCTACGCCGCGTTCAAGTCGGTAGAGGAGTGGCGCCTGATGCACGACGGGCACGCGCTTGGCACCATGCCGGTCAACTTCTCGCTGGCGCCGGGGCGGTTCCTCATCTTTGCCGGCCGCCGCTGGCGGGTGACTGGAGTCGACGCCCAGCACAAGGTGGTCGACCTCGTACCGGCCCCAGGTGGCAAGCCACCTCTTTTCAAGGGATCCCCAGTGCCGGTCCACGACTACGTCCGGGCCGAGATGCTCAAGGTCTACCAACGCGCCGACATACCGGCCTACCTCGATGCCGAGGCAGCGAAACTCCTCACCGAAGGGAGGGCCAACTTCGCTCGCCTGCGCCTCAATGAGCGGAGGCTGGTCCAAGATGGGTCGGACTCCTACCTGTTCTTGTGGGCCGGTGACCGAGTCGTCAACACCGTCATCGCCATCCTGGCCGCCACCGAGCTCCGGGCGACCCCGGACGGTCTGGCCATCTCGGTGGCCAAGGTGACCCCGGTCGAGCTGGCGGCCCAGATCATGGCGATCCTGGTCGGTGACCAGCCCGACCCGGTCGAGCTGGCCGAGACCGTGGAGAACAAGGCAGTGGGGAAGTACGACGACCTGATACCCGAACCCCTGCTATCGGTTGCCTACGCGGCCCGGAGTCTGGACGTGCCCGGTGCATGGCGGTCGCTCCAAGAGGTCGTTGACTCCTCGACGGGACAGAGGGAGTAGTCACACCAGCACCCCGAGCAACGGCGCGGAATCGGCTCCGGTGAGGGGGTAGGTCCACACCGTTGGCCAGCACGTCCCTTCTCATTGTGAGCCATCGCCCAGCGGATGTCAGTAGAACCGTCCTGAGTCAGTGCAACAATTTCATTGTTCTGAGGTTGACGAATGGCCAAAGACCAGTCCGTGGTTCAGCACCTCATGCCAGAGTCCATGGGCGGTCTGACGGCGATACTTCCGCTTCTGGATGTGGGCGAGGCACTTGTCCTTGGTGATGCGGTTGTCCTACCGACCCGAATCCAGTTTGATCCACCACAGATCAAACCGGATTCTGCCACTCGACAGTTCTGGACGGAGTGGGCAGCGACTGAGGCACCGAGTGCTGCGGTCGCCCTGGGTGTTGAGGCCATGAGACGGCAGAGCCGACCCTCGACGTAGACCAGGCGAAGGCAACAGCAGCGACTGCGAGCCCACGCTCGCTGACCTTCACAGCACTGGGACCATCGGACCCGATCTCCTGTCGACCGGAGCGCAGAGCTTCGACTTCCTGGTCGTGACCGGCTCCCCGGCCACGCCGAACACCCGTGTCGTACAATCAACCCATGTCTACCTGCATGTACTCCGGTGACGCCGATTATGGAAATTCCCCACTCTCGATCATCGAAATTCCCCAGGCGCTCGCCCGGGGTGGGGTGATGCCAAAGACTGCTCTCCGAAGACCAGAAACTTGTCTTTTTGGTTGAACACCAGCGCGACATTGAGGTCGCTTACCGACGATCATGATGCCGATCGGTCATTTCGACAAGATCGTCAGGGCGGGAAAGAAATTGAATTGGACCAACCGACTGCTTCTACCGATTGTGATTCTGTCTCACATTTGTGGACTCAGGTCGATGCGGATGTCATCGATGATGGTTTCGAGTTCATCGGAATCGATCTGAGTTTCCAAGTATGCGATGAGGTCTTCCTGGCGGGGCTGACCGAAGGCGAGGCGGTAGAGGGCGACGGATTTCTGGAGGGCCTCAGCGCGAATGCGGTCCCTGGAGAGCGGGAGGGCGGGCACGTACCGCTCGATCAGGGACGGATCGTCTCCGGTTCCTACGAATACCCAGTAAGGGGTGATGTCGCTGAGATCGGCGGCCCGATCGTTCTTGGCTCGTTCGAACATGGCACTCCACGGGTCCGGTGCTGTCAGTCCTGTGAGTCGGTACATAGCTGCCACATTGCGACGGACGGCATGGCCCATGAAGCGGTGGACCCGGCCTTCTCGCTGTTCAAGATCGACTGGATTCGCAGGCAGGTTCCAGTGGACGACGGCATGGCAAAACTGATGGAAGTCAAGGCCTTCCTGACCAGCTGAAGTCGTGATGAGGACGAAGGGCCAGAACGGCGAATTGAATGCGTCGCGGACATCTGCGGCGCGGGCGAGTGTTCCGTCCTCGGCCTTCTCGTCGCCAAGACGCAGGGCGAAGTTGGCCCGGAGTCGCTCGCGACCCACGGTCATTCGGCTCTTTTCATCCTTAAAGTGTGCGACGGTGTAGTTGACCGTGCGCAGTTTGATCGAGGTTGCCATGGCGCTTGAAAGTTCATCAACAGCTTTGTTGTCGGAGCGACCGACAAGGCCAAGAGATGGAACAAGGACGGCAGCGTATTCGTCCAAGACCGACTGGAGGTTTCCGGCTAGGGAGTAGTCGAGGATCCGTTGCCAATAGGGCTCCCCTCTATAGAGGGCTCGAACGAGTTCAGTTGCCTCAGGTCCATTGAAGAGGCTCCGGATTGACCAGGAGATCCGGCAGGCAGCGAGAGCCAATTGTCCTTCGGAAAGTTCGCGCGCGAAGGTACGGCCAAGGACCCGTAAAGCGACCGGGCCCGCTCCAGCGAGCGCCACCCGTGCGAGCACCTCGGCCAAGTCGGCTGGCATCGGCCCGAGCGCGGGATACGTTTCGAGTGCCGCCCGTCGTGCTCGCTGTACGTGATCGATGAATCTTTCGCCAGGAGAGCCTTCCTTACCGGTGAATGCCGCCCCCAATTTCCGGACCGAAGAGAACAGACCCTCACTGCGCTCGGGGTCAGCCTCGTAGTCCAGCCAGATTGGTGCGGCCCAGTACCAAGTCTCGTCGGCGGCACCTTCGCCCGAAATAGATCCTCCGTTCGCCTCGATGGCAGTGGTGAGATCAACGAGCCGCTCGCGTATCGAGTCGGCGACGCTCGCTACGGCTCTCTCAATCGAGACGGGTTGGCCACCTGCTCCAGCGGCCAGCCCTAGGGGATCCCCAAGTTGGGCGAGGACGCTGCTTGGGTAGAGGAGGCCGAGGACGGGCATGCCCGTCAGCCGGTTCGCGGTGAAGGCGAAGGCGAGGCGACTACCCCGACTCTTTCTACCCTCAGCCGAGTTTTCGTACCGTGGTTTTCCGCCCGCCGATACCATGTGCCGTTCAGCTTCGTAACTGGTTAGGGTCGCCACGGCGCGCGGCACCATCCGCCACGACGAGAAGATCAGTCGCTTCGTGAAGCATTGCAGTTGAGGGTCAGCAAAGGGGCCCGTCGGCTCGGTGTACGGCAACGACGGTGGCATCCAGAGCAGCTTCCATGCGCCCCGGCCAACAGTGTCGGTCACAAGCCATCGAAGCCGTGCATTGTCTAATTCGATGGGATCGAATCTCCGGAGGCGATCGAATGGCAGGAGGTCGGTTCCTCCAATCTGTGCGGAGGTCCCGACTTTTCCGGCAGAAATAGATTCGCCGAACAGACGTCCGAATTTGTACTCCTCCATGAAGTTCAAAAGATACGGAGCGGACTTCCAGTACTCCAGCGGTTCAGGGGCATCAATACGACGTGCGAGTCGGGCCAGCGCCACAAACCGCCTGACATCGTCAGCTTCCAGCGACAGCGGGGCCACTTCGGTGTGCAACATGCCCGATCGGTCCTCGGTCGAGGCGAGGCGTTCAGTTCGGACCATCACCCTGCGCATCGATCCTTCAACTCGAACCCGGGCCGCTCGAGCGGCTTCGCCATGATCACGGCCAACTTGCCGCAAAGACCGGCGGAGATCCTTCAATTCATCTCTCAGCCGAGATACGGCGTGCTGGTTGTGCGATACGAGAAAGGCGAAGGTGTCGACCAGGTCTCGATGGTGATCGTCCTCTTCTTCCCCGACGACGGTCATCATCTTGTAAGGAGTTGCGGAGAGGAGGAGTACTCGGGCGTTGAGGCCGCTGTCTTGGTCAACGTAGTCAAACAGCTCGTGAGCAAGCTCGACATCTGCGGCCACGCCTTCGGCGTCGGGACTAGCGAGCAACTTCTTGAAGCGCTGGAACTCATCGAGGATGATCAGATCGGGTTGTAGAGCCTCCAGACACGAACGAGCCAGGATCGCCCGAATGTCGCCAACGAACGCGTTACGAAGCTGCCGCTCTCGTTTGGTAAATCCGGATTGGGGACGCTCGCGCGCGAATATCTCGCAGAGTTCCCCATAGCGACCAAGCAATGTCAGCTCGCTGGTTGCTTCTTTCACTTGATCGTACATGGCGATGCCGGACTTGAAAGCCTCAACAAGTTCGCGATCGAGATGGCGCCGGTGCTGATTGCGGGTCTCCTTGCAGAGAGACACGAAGGTGTCCAGTTCCTGAACCTTGCCCTGAAAGACTCGATACGAGGCCATGTTCCGAAATCTCTCCTGGCCCCAGACCGCCTCGAGCATCAGTCGGAGCACCGCACGCTCACCCTGGCGCCCGCTTCCCCGCCCGACCCCGAAGGACGTATCGGGCGTGAATGCGACAAGGTTGATCTTGTTGCGACTGAGTTCATGGGCGACGATCGGCAACATCGTGATGCGGTCGGCGAGTTGCATGTGCTCGACACCTGGCACACTGAGACGTTGAACGTTCTGCTTGGCTATTTGTACGTTTGAGCAGACGTAGACGATATCAATTCGGTCGACCTTGACCTCGAGATGCTCGATGATCTTGGCAATAAGACCCTTGGCCACCATGGTCTTGCCCAGTCCGACTTCATCTGCGACGAGGAACCTCAGCGCGGGATCCAGAGGGTCGTACATTCGTTCGAAGACGCACTCGACGGTGGTGCGCTGGAAGTCCTTCAACTGATCGAGGACAGGTTGAGGGTCATACGTCATTTAGCACCATCTTCGGTACGACACTCCCAAATCGGTTGCCAAACCTCATCGAAGCCAGGCGGAAGGACCTCATCGCGATGTTCAGTCAGATCGCGCAGGAGCCCGTCGATGTGGTCAAGGCGGTCAGGAAAGCGGTCAACCGCTCGGACGAGCAGTTCCAACAACGGCACGTCCTCCCAATCACTTCCTGACCAGCGCCCTATCCACGCCTCACCCCCACCCAGCGTGCCTTCGGTGCCGACAGGATCCACGTCAGAAAGGAGAAGGAGCAGGTAGCGCAAGAGCCGTTTGCTGTCACGGAGCATGCTGGCGAGAAGCCGCGAGTGCCGATCCGGAGGCGCTCCTTCGAGACGTGCGACAACGAGCCAGGTTGTTGACATGGCGACATTTCCTACCCGCAAGGTAAGCCGCATTGCGAAAAATGCAGTGATTCCCTCAAATGAGACGGTGAACGAAGCGCTAGGAAGCTTGCCAACGGTAAGGGCTCTTGCCGACTGGTCCTCGACCAAGGTCTCTGGCCACATGTCAACCGCCAATACTTCGTCACTCTGCGATGTGGGTATTGGTCGATCACCGGACACGTCCATTCGATAGGCGTCGCCCTCAACCATGACTTGGGCTGTGTACGCCCCCGCGGCGAACTCCCGGCGGATCTGCTCGAGTCGGCGCTGGACGCGATCGGACTCTTCGGGAAGCGTTGGAGCCGGGAGAGGTTCATAGTCAAGAATGAGGTCGTCGAATCCGGCCTCGCCCTTCGTCTCGGCCAGAAGTGCATCGATTGCCGCACCCGCGGGGCCCTTTAGAGCCGCAACGCATTCGACGTTGCCGCCGAATGCGGCGTCGGTCGCATTAGCTGAGCCTGTGACGATGAGGGACTCGCCGGTCCTCTCGAACGCGAAAAGCTTCGCATGCAATCCGCCGAAGAGCGGCACCGCGTCGATCACCTCTGCTTCCGATGTGGGCGGCACAACATCAACCGGATCGGTGTTTACGTGAGGATCGTCTCGGCCGAGATCAGGAGCAGGATGCAGAACCGCCATGCGCTCGATCCCGGCGAGCACCGAGGTGTCGAGTCGATCCAGCGTCTCCTCGCGAGAGATCAAAGCTTCGACTTTGAAGCGTTGCTGGAAACGCGCGAGGAAGTTATTGGATGCAAACGGAGAAACGATGACGGCCCGGCACCGCTCATCGGGAAATGGTTCAGGTGCGGCACCAAATCCAAAAACGTGAAGGTCAACCGATGTGAACGGATCGGGTGGTTCAAATTCAACACGCCGGAGGTCCGCCGCCAGCCGGTCGATCATCTCTTGCTGTCTCGGCAGTATTGACTTTGATGTGAGTCCCGGCAGCGCTGCTATGAAGTCGGCCAACTCAGGGTTTTTCCCTACATCGTGAGCATCGGGTCTTATGACCGCCGATTCCAGCCGCAACAGCGTGTCCCACGACGTGTCAAATGTCAGATTGCGAGTAGCGCAGAGTACCCGTAAGGACATCGACTCGTCCGCGTAGCGGTAGCGCACTACCCATACCTTTGGATGAAACAGATGGCCAGGACGCGGTGCCGTTACCTCGTTCACCGCATCTTCGATCCAGGCGAACACCGTTCGGTGCTGATCCGGCACTGCGGTTTGCCCGGCCTGACTGAACACCATCACATGCTGACTATGCCGACGGACGGCCTCCAGGAGGCCAACAGGCTCCAGTCCATGCTCATCACGGTCGACATCAGTCGCTTCGAACAGCGCGAATGCGATTGGCGCAGTTAGCAACGCCTCGAGGTCGAGAGTAAAGCTGGTCCCAACCGCTGCGTCCACAACCGAACCTGGCGGGGGTCGAAGTGCTTCGAACAGACCAACGCGATTATGAGGACTCAGCACGCCCTGCCCCCTCATGGATATCGCGGATAATGCGTCGGGCAGTAGGCCAACGAAAGAGCATCTCGTCGGCTCCCTGGGCCGACTGTGATAGTTCACGGGCACGACGATGTGCCAACTTTGCCCGGGCTCCCTTAAGTTTCGCTTCGCGGTCTCGAAGTTCTTTGACCACTGAAGAATCTCCGGCCCCCAACGACGATGAATTCACTACGAGGTCAAGCCACCAGTCGACGAAGCTCCGGGCTCCCCCGGGTACCCGGGGATTCTCCCCGGCAACGACCCACCAGAATTCCTCTCGATTCCACGCGCCGAGTTCCGACCGTGCTTCGGCTATCAGTTCTGCCCAGTCGCCGTAGGCAGCGTCGTAATCCACAGGCAGCGGAGGTCCATCGTCAGCTTCCAGCAGTCTTGAGAGCTCAGCGTTGTAAAGGAGCCCCGCGCCGTGCGACGTTAGAGAGAAGAGTCGAGCGTGATGAAGGATTCGTCTCATCTCGGGCGTCACCGTCGCCGCCAGTGGGTGCCCCCAGGGGGAATCGGCCTCCTGGTCAACTGACCCGTCTCTTACCAACATTGCCAGATAGCTCTCCGGGACCGAGTTCAAGATGCGGTCTGTCAGGAATTCCGCCTCCTCCGCACTGAGAGTGAGAGAGGTCGCCTCATACAACGAGCTGGGCGGTTGAGGCGCTTCGGGTAGGTCGCCGTGCCAAGGTCCAATCGTTGGATCAACTTCATCCTCTGATTCCGTTTTAAGCAACTGAGGCCGGCGACCAAGGGTCTGGAAGTATTCCCGCCGGGTGCCGTCGAAACGGCGGATCCCCCACCGACCAAGTCCACCCCAGTAGATGAAACTCGGTAGTTGCTGGGTACTCTGTCGAGCTTCTCGGCCGATGATGCCTTCCCGATCGGTACTGCCTCGGAGCAGAGCTTCAATCAAGTCGCGCTCAAGCTCCTTCTCCCGTTCGAGACCATCTGACGGGCGGATGTGTTCGAGGTCAAGCTGCATGAATATCCAGGGCACAAGCACGAAGTAGCGGGCGCGAGTCTGGACGGTACTTACTCCGGGGAACAGCATTTCGCTGAATGCGTCACGCACGACCCCGAAGCCGAGGGGGTCGACCATCCCCTGATTGTCGAACCCAGCAAGAGCTTCGCGAACTCGTTGCGCCTCTTCATCACGCAGATCCAGCCATGAGAACGTGGAGGTCACGTAGGCCCTTGCCGTCGAGCCCACATGGGTGAACTGGGCTTCGCTCTGGGTGTCATCGGTCACGTCTCATTGAGAGAACCTACCAACGTTCCATGATTCCTGGCCGAGAACGAGAGAGATTCAAAAGGGGATAGACACCGCTGATCGTGATCACCGCTGCAACCCCTCTCGTGCAAGGCTTCGTCGTTTGGATTCGGATTTCCCTTGGGCAGAAATTCTCGCGTTTGATCAGTCAATCTTTATCCCGACGCTCTCCATCCCTATCCCGCCCCCGGATACCGCGGCACCAACTCGTGGCTCGTCAGCAGCCCCGGCATAATCACTCCCTTCGCCGCTTCGGCCACATGTCGGTGATGGGTGAAAACGAGCACCTGTGACTGCTCCGAGAGTTCGGCCAGGATGCCCAGTGCCGCCGCCGTCCTCGCCTCGTCGAACTTCTCGAAGATGTCGTCGAACACCAGCGGCATCGGCTCGTTGTGTTCCGCCGCCAGACTGATGCCCGCCAGCCGGAAGGCTAGATACAGCTGGTCTGTCGTCCCGCCCGTGAACCCCTCCACGCCCACGCGCTCCCTATTGGGCCGCACGCCGATCAGCACCGTCTCATCCTTGTCACCGAGGTCGGTCTCCAAGGTGGCGAAGAAGCCACACGTCAGCTGTGAGAACCACGGGCAGGCCCGGTCCATGAGGGGCGCCTGCTGTTCCGCCATGAACACTTCCATCTGCCTCCGCAGCAGTTGTGACGCCAGGTGGGTCGCCATATAGCGCTCGGTGAGTGTCCCGATCTCGGCCAGTTCGGCTTGGGCCTCGGCAAAGGCCACCGCAGCGGCCGCCGATCCGTCCATCAGCGCGAACTCGTGTCGCTTCTCGGTCAGCAGGGTGTACGTCCCTTCCCGCTGCCCTATCAGCTCGCGCTGGACCTCGTCGAAATGGGAGATCTGAGCTTTGAGGGCACTTTCGTCCGCCTCTCCCAGACCTTCGTCCAGCTCCACGGGGCTCCGGTCCTGGCTGCTCGTCCGCAGATCCGCATCGAGCGCGGCGAGCTCACCCTCGGTTCGCCGCAACGACTCAAACTGCTCGGCTCGGGCCCGGAGCTCGGGCTCATCGGCCGCCTGTGCCTCGACCACGAGGTCCCCGAGCTTTCCCTCGGCGGCGGTCAGGGCGAGCCGGGCCTCCGAGAGCTCCGCCGAATACCCGTCACGCTCCAATTGGTGGGTCGATCGCTTTGTCATGGCCTTGGTTTGCACAGCCAGTCGGGCGGACAGGGCACTCAGGGCGCTCAAAGTCTCGGCATCCTCCAGATCAGGCGCCACCAGAGAGAGGACGTCGGCCAGCTCATGCTGGAACGAGGCCATGGAGTCGTCCATCTGGCCGACACGGGTCGCTGCCGCCTCCGCCAGCTTCAGCGCCTGCCGCGCCTCCTGGGTCTGTACCAGGAATTGCTTCACCGATCGTGGTGACGTGCCCTTCGGCAGCGAGAGCGCCTCGAGTGCGCCGCTCCAGGCCTCCTCCCATTCATCTTTCTTCGTCTGGGCATTCGTGAGCGCCGCCCCGCGGCGCTCTACCAGCGACAGAAGTCGCTTGCGATCCTTTTCCAATTGGCGGCGCTGCTCTTCTAGCACCGCGAAGTTCTCCAGCTCCTGTTCCGCTCGCTCTCGGACCAGTGCCAACGGTGCGTCGGAATCGACTGCGACGCCGATGCCCGCCAGGGCCTTCAGGAGATGCTGGCGGTTGGCCTCAATGTCGTGGTCCAACGCGGCCAGCCGGTCCCTCAACGCACCCAGCGATGCGCACTGGGTCACCAGTGCGCCGAATCGAGCGTGCCACAGCGCCATCTGCGCTGGCACGCGTGGGTCGATCCCGGTCGTCACCCAGAGATCTCCCCATTCCCTCTCCAGCTCAGCCTGTTCGCTCTGCCGGCCATTGAGCTCCTCCGAGAGCCGGCCAATCACCTCTTCGGAGTGAGTGATCTCCGCTTCCAGTTGGGCCCGTCGCGCCACGGCGTCTGCCTCGTGCCGCAGCCGATCTGCCAGCTGGTCCGCGTCGGCAACGGCGCCTTCATACGACCCGGCAAGCTGGTTCGGGTCGCCCACCTCGCCCGGGTTCCCGATCTGCTCGACTTCCTCAGTGTCCGCCTCGTCGAGGCCATCGGCCATTGGAACATTCGCACCCTCGTCGGTGACCAGTCGACGGATGCGCTTCCAAAGCCCCTCCCTGGCGTTGCGCGCGTCGATCAGCTGGTCCTCCGACGGCGCGTCCGCGCTCGCTCGCAACGCCGCCAGGTCCACCGCCCGCTGTTCCCGCTTGGCGCGTTGCGCCTTCAAATCGTTTTCGAGTGATCGCGTGGACTCGCCCAGTTCGTCATATCGCCCGGCAAAGCCCTCCACGGTCTCGATCCCTGGCACGGCCAACGTCAGGATCTCGTCGGGTTGGCGTCCCACCAGGTCCAATGAGGATGTTGCCTCCGCTACTTCCGTCTCGAGGAGACGGGCTTCGTTGGCCACCTGCCGGCGCTGGGCCACCAGGTCGCCATCCTTGTTGCAAGCGGCCACCGAGCTCTTCAGTGTGGCTGAGTCCTTCTCCTCACCCGCCTCCGCCAGCGCCCTCAGCACCTCGCCGAGCTCCGATTGCGATTCATCCAGCGCCGCCTGCGCCGACTCCACGCCTTTGCTCATCGTGTTCGCTGCATCTGCCAGTTCCTCAGCGTTCGTCACCGCCAACGTCGGCAGCACGGTTAACTCGACGGCCTCTTCTGCCTGGACGCCCGGACGCAACCGGGACAGCAGCTCGACTGCTCGCTGCCGTTGACTGGCCTCCTCGCTGGCCAGACCGGGCCGATCGCCCTTGGCGTTCCGGTAGTAATCGCGGCCTGCGGTCAGCTCGCTGATCCGGTTCTCTTGCCCCACCAAGGTCTCGTCGACTTCGATCTCGGCCATGCGGGCGTTCACACCTTCGATCCGCCGCTCAATCTCGTCGACCGCATCTCTGGCCTCATCACGCCTGGACAGAGCCGATGCCAGGTCGTCGGGCAGATCGTCCCGCAGACGCACTGCCCCAGGCATGAGCTCGGACAACGCTGTGACCAGTTCACGGCGTCTCCTCAATGTGGACAGCAGGGCCAAGAGCAACGTGGCTTCGGCGTGCGAGCGACTGGCGTCCTCGACCTGCTGGCGCAGCTCCCGCTCTGTCGCCTTGAGCTTGGTGATCTCCCGCACGAGTCGGTAGTGGGCCTCGGGCCCGACCGAAGCCGCGCTCGTGGCGGTCACCGCGGCGCCGTACCTGGTGATGGCCGCATTGAGCCCCGGCTTTGCCGCCCCCTTTCGCCCGCTGAACAGCGTCGCTGCCTCCGTGTCGAGCTTGGTGAGAGCCGCCCGCAGATCCGTGATGCCCGCACTGGCGCCGAACATCAGCGCGCCCACCTCACCGCGGCCCTCCAGGATGTCCCTTCCCCCTGCTTCCAACCTGGTGTGATCGATCCCGAACATCTGCTCGAAGGCCTCGCGGGTCACCGAAGGCCTGAAGGCGTCCAGGGCGGCTTCGGCCACCGCCGAGCCGCCGGGGTCCACCAGCGGATCCTTGCGCCGCTTGCGCCGCCGGAACTCCAGGGAACGTCCGTCCGACGACCGCAGGGCCATCCCGATCTCCAGAGCGTCATAGGTGTGCACGAAGTTGGCCGACGTCTGCTCGGGAATCCCGAACAGGCCATCGATGATGGCCCCGAGGGCGCGGGACTTGCCCGCCTCGTTGACCCCGAGGATCACGTGCACGCCTGGGGCGGACAGGTCGAGCGACCGGCCAGTGAAGGGCCCGTACGCGGTCAGGTCCAGCCTCTGAATCCTCATTCTCGGCCCACCTCGCCCATGATGCTCAACAGGCGGGCCTCGGCCGCCTCCAGGGCGTTCTTCAGGGCGGTTTCGGATGTCGGGTCGATCCCGTCCGCTCCCCGGGCCGCCAGGGGAAGCCGTTCCCGGAGGCTTTCGAACGTTGCGCCGTAGCGGGCCACCAGCTCGTCGGGCTGGTCGCGCAGCGCGCCTATGGCGTCGACCACCGCGCCGATCGCCGGCACGCTCTCCCGCAGGCCCGACAGATCGCGTGCCCGCTTGGTGGCGATCTGGAACTTCTCCACCCACAGGTCCCCGATCTCGAAGGAGCGGGAGCGCAACTCGGCTTCCAGCTCCTCATGGTCGGACAGCAGGGCGTCATGGGCATCGGTGGTGCCGACGATGACCACCCGGGCCGCTACGATCCGGCCTTCCGCCTCCGCCACCGCCTTCCCCAGCTCGGCCTGGGCCAGGTCGAGGACATCGGCGGGTGTGCCGGCACCGCTGGCGTCGACCTCGCAACGAGCCCAGCGGGCCACGTCGACGTGCCGTTCCTCCACCGACCTGACCTCACCGTCTTCCACCGTCACCAGCGTGTAGCCCTTGGGGCCGGTCTCCTTGGCGTGGCGCCCCTGCAGGTTGCCCGGGAAAACGACCCAAGGGTTTTCGCTCACCACTTCACGGTGGTGCACGTGGCCCAGGGCCCAGTAGTCGTAGCCCTTGTTGGCGAGGTCCTCCAGGGTGCACGGCGCATAGGGCTCGTGGCCGTCCCGGCCGGTCAGGGCGGTATGCAGCAGCCCGATGTTGAACACCCCGGGCTCGGCATCGGGGTAGTGCCGTGCCAGATTGTCCCGGACGTCGGGCTGGCTGTAGCTCTGGCCGTGCACGGCCACTCCCAGGTCCTCCAGGCGGCAGGTCTCAGGCCGGTCGTGCCCGAACCGGAAGGCGTTCGGCAGCGTCAGGCGCTTGGTGATCTTGCTTTCGGCATCGTGGTTACCGGCCAGTAGCACCACGGCCACCCCGGCTTCGGTCAGGCGAGCGATCTCCGAGGAGAAGAAGAGCCCGGTGTTGAAGTCCTTCCAGTTCCCGTCGTAGATGTCGCCGGCGAACAGCGCCAGGTCCACCTCCTCGTCAATGGCCTCGTTGACCAGGTTGCTCAAGGCGTCGCGGGGGGCCTGCCGCAATTGCTGCCAAGGGGCCCCGTCGTACTGCTCCAGCCCCCGGAGGGGGCTGTCGATGTGGAGGTCCGCCGCATGGAGGATCTTCACGACGCATCACGCCTTGACTCGACAGGCCCTCGAGGCCATTTCACGCCCACGCCGAAGAGGATAGGTGGACCCTGTGACAACCGCCCGAGGTCCGATGAAGTTACATCGATGCGATTCCCACGCAGGTGTGGATGGCACCGCCTGACACGGCGGGAACAATGTGACGATGCATGCCACCCATGACGTCGTGGTGAGCGAGGCGGATAGATGGACGAGCGAGCCTGTCCGTGATCGTCCCATTCCGTCGGGTGACGTCCAGGTGCCCCGTTTACCCTTGGTCGAGGCGAGTCGTCTCTTTACCAGCCAATCCAATCGATAGGAATCGGACGGCTGGTCGTTCTGAGATAACTGATGCCGACTTGGGCAGCAGGGGATCTGTGAATGCGTGCACCCAAACCTTGCGATTCGATTGGCGTATGCGACCGGACAGGGGGGAGGCTTCTTCGGTCTGGCTAGAGAGGACCGCGTAAGCTTTGGCGTTTACAGACGATCGACCACATGCTTCGTCAGCGGGTCGAAATGGGACTTTCCGAACCAATGCGAGATCTCAGAAAACCACTGCAAATCAAATCGGCGACTTCGACCTGTCGACATGGACCACATGTTTGACCTCAACTCGGATTCCCGTCGCTAGCGCCGCCCTCTACGTCAGCGATCCCAATGCTCGGCTGAAGTGGTCTACGTGAGAGTGGGCGCTTGCCGATGTCGCGCTCGATGTACCCATCTAGTGCGGTGACATTCAAATAGCGCGCGATTCGCGCACTTGCTCGAGGGCGACCCGCCCACGCCGAACCTTCGCGATGATCTGGCC
>Ga0209014_10000882_pt1 | contig 17779 bp, 15 predicted proteins | sample BarGraNGADG00212_FD_184491 | JGI IMG/M metagenome (GOLD analysis project Ga0209014, IMG submission 184491) | Arctic peat soil microbial communities from Barrow, Alaska - Barrow Graham LP Ref core NGADG0002-212 (SPAdes) (version 2) | ecosystem: Environmental > Terrestrial > Soil > Wetlands >...
GCGACTCTTGCCAGGAATTTGGGTCAGTACAGTTACTACACCACGCTCTTCAGCAATGGTGATGGTTCTGAAGTCCTGGGAATTTGGCGGCTCGCTTTCTAGCAACGGTGGCTCTTTTAGTCGGAGGATTTCAAACTTAGCAAAATCGCCTTGAGATGCGCCTTGTAACTCAGGGATATTTTGAACAAAAATGTGAGAAGGGTTAGGATTGGCTGTAAGATACCAATCGGATGGATATTGGAAGGTGTAAGGCCATAAGAGACCTTTTTCATTGGCCTGGATTTCGCCCTGATACTGGATTTCGCCCTGATACTGTGACCAACTCACATTTTGAATCAGGGTCTGGTTTATCAATTGCGACCAAGGAATGATTTCAGCCCGAGGCGTGGGATAGGGCACTGGTCCGATGAGCGGGAGTACAGTAGGAGTTTGTTGAAGGAGTAACTGAGTAGGTGTGGGCTGAACGGTGGTCGGAGTAGGGGTTTGAGTTGATTGAGGCTGTTGCGCCGTAGTTGTTGCGGTACAAGCAGACGATGAAAGAACAGTGGACATCACCAGGATGATTGAACTCGTTAGAACCTTTAGTTTGTGCATTTTATTCGGCCTCCTGCCAAAAATATCGAACCAAGAAGTACATCCTACTCACTTCTTGCTCTGTTTACATCGGAATAATTACCTATTTTTCTCTAGGTATTTATTCCAGGTTGTCAGACAAATATTTGTTTACCCACGCTACAGCTTCCAGACGAGAATTCACATCCAACTTTCCCAATAGATTAGTGACATGCTGTGCAATTGTCTTTGGTGACACCCCTAATGACTTTGCAATCGTCATATTATCCAATCCCTGCACTAATAATTGGAGTACCTCCCGTTCGCGCTTTGTCAAGTTCTCAAACTTATTACCAACTGATTCGCGCCAGTTAAGTACCCTCGCATATTGCTCTTCCGTGAACAGTTTTTTTCCTTGCGCAGCCCGGCGAATGGCATCAATCAACCTTTCGGATGATTCGTTCTTCATAAGATACCCCGATACTCCTGCATCCATCATGTTGGACAGGTAAGCATCTCGGCCGTGGGCAGTGAGCACCAGAGTAACCGTTTCAGGACAATGGTTCCGCACCCAATTTTCTATTTCCGCTGGCCGGAGACCGGGCATTTTCAAGCCAAGCAGTAATATGCGCGGCCGAAGCTGTTCGACCAATCTCTGTACTTCAAAGCCATCCTCGGCCTCCCCAACGATTTTAATATCAGGGACCCCGCCAAGAATTGCGCGAAGCCCAGCTCTTGTAGCTGGATAACCATCCGCCAGTACGAGCGAAATCATAATCCTGCCCCTCCCATAGCAAAACAGGAACCTCTATTTGCTCATTGTTTTCCCCCACACTATCCCTCGACCATTAATTACTATAGCACAATTGACTGTCTTGAAAATACCTATGCAACCGGGCAAATCGCGGGTTGTTGCAATGAAACTGAATAGCCCATTTGCTCGAGCCGCTTGACGAGATGCTTTGCTGTAGCGGAGGGCGCGTTGGGATCGCCCGCGGGCGGGTCCCAAGTAGTTTCCCATATGTCGTTGACGGTCGCACCGCTGGTGCTCAACACCAGCGGGAAGGCGATTTTGGCGTCCGTCAGGACGGTGGAGAGCACCAGCCCGCTGGAATCGTCCCGGTTCGAGCCGCTCCCACTGCCGATCTGGGTCATCCCGGCGGTATTCAAGCCGCTCTCGATGATGAAGGGCAGCCCCTGCAGCGCCGCTTCGGCATCCATAGGCCGTAGATTATTATCCCCACGAACGAAGAGTTTCCCATAATCATATTCATCCTCCAAAAGACTTAACCCTGATTACGACAGAGTAAAAGAACTTTTGATTTGGCAGCATGACCTCCCAATAAGGCCTGGTAGAAGCCAGATAAACTGTGAATTTTCACAGCTCGGCGTCCAGAGCATTTTTTGGCTGGTTTGTGTCTTCAATAAATTGTTTTAACTTTTTTCGGTAGATCTCGAAGGCTTCCCGGCCCTTGTTTGTAATTCTACAAAGAGTCAGCGGGACTTTCCCCCGGTAGGTTTTCTCGATCCGAATGTAACCTGCCTTTTCCAGCTTCGAGAGGTGGATCGTCAGGTTACCCTTGGTGAGTCCGGTTTCTCGCTGGAGGTAAAGGAAATCGGCGCTTTTGGTTGCGGCAAGGATCGCCAGGATGACGCTGCGAGATGGCTCGTGAACCAGCCGGTCGACCTTCGTAAGGGAAGGGGGACGATTATCCATTGATCGGATTGCTGAGTGGTGGGTTCTGGCTGATGTATTCCTTGCGGGCCCGATATCCCTGGTACAAGAGGATCAGCCCAACGACTCCGGCCAGGACCCCTACCCCTCGGAAATAATCCATCCCAAAGATTGCCAGGGCCACGCCGACGCATAAACTAAGGAGAGCCAGAAAATAAAACCGCCGGAGTTTCGTCAAAGCCCCGATCCAAGCGAAGCTTAAGGCAAAGGCCAACCCAGCCATCCCAGGAGACCAGAGCAAGCTTTGGGGCCCTTTGGTAGAGAGGTAATAATTCGATCCTAAAAGGAGAAGCGCGAAAGCAATCGTAATGACGATAGACCGTTTACTCTCCAGGCCGCTGAAAGGAGCTGCGTATCCATTTCGAAGATAGGTTGTGCGTTCTTTGATCCGCTGAATGATAAGCCTGAGCCCAAATGAAACGGCGAGCCCGGCGACCAGTATCACAGGCAGGCTCCACCTCCACATAAAAATGACCTGCCAGATCCAAAAAAGGACAGCCAGAAAAAGACTGACCAAACCTGCGGCGAGTTCTGCTAAGCCATCTGCGAACCAGTATTGGATGACGCGCTTTTGGACCTTTGTGAAGTTTTTATTCATTGGATTATTCCTCTTTTACAAAGTCTATAATGTAGACCAGTCTGTATTAATTATACAGCGCTATATTGGATTGTCAAGGAGGAATCTAAAATAAGCATTCCAATCATCGCTTGGACAGAACGATTAACGTGTATGTGGATGAAGTTAGCCTTTGATATTAGCCATTCCTATTTTATGGAACCACCACTCTTTCGAGGATATCCAGGATCTCCTGCGGTGGGGAATTGGCTTTTTCGACGATAAGGTTGTTTTTTGTGAAATCGATTAACTCGGATCCATCTTCCAGCAGCCAGAACGACTGGACTTTGACCTGCTGGCCGTTTTGTGAGTCAACCCATACCCGTCTCCCTGCTCCCCAAAAAGCCTGATCCTCACCTGGGTTAGTAATCGGCTGGGGAAACGATTCCTGCATGGTAACCACAATACACGCGCGGCCATCGTCACAGTGAGCTTCCTGGCGGGTGATCGTTCCCTTGGATGGGGCAGGCTGGTTCAGGTATTGGACCAACTCATCCGTGGACATGCGGTAGGGATGGACATCGTTGAAGCCCCCATCGCCGGTGGTGAAATTGATCGCGTAGCTTCCGACCGAAGCAGCCTGCTGGATGATTCGCCCATCCGCATCCCGGTCGATAGAAACCGATCGCACCACGTAACCTTGCGCGTCGATCTCAAACCATTGTTCGGTGCGGACGTAAGCTGGCGGGAAAACTTGTCCAGGGGCCACCCGCGAATTTGTTTCACGCAAGATGTGAATCCAGGCTGGCCCCTGCTGCAACGGTGTATCGAACTTTTGAAGGAGGGTTTGCATTTCCACCAAGAGAGGGTCGCTGGAGGCAAGAGTGGGTGTAGCATACGGCTCGAGCGTCGGACCGAGGGTCGAGGTCGCTGCACCCGCAGCCAACGGAGCAGGTTGCGGCTGCCAGTGGATTAGCAAGGGGCCGTGCGCCGTCCACCACGGAAATTATCCCGGACTGGCGGGCTCGCTTGATGACAGCTTCCACCGGGAAGATGAGTGCGGTCGGGCTGGTGATGTGGCTTAAGAAGATCACCCGGGTGTGGGGCGTGATCCCCTCCCACAAGCAGTTAACAAACGCATCCGTAGATTTTACCGGCACTGGGATGGGCTGGTTTATGTAAGTGAAACCCCGTTCCCTGGCCAGGAAGCGCCAGGTGCGGTCCAGCGCGCCATACTCGTGGTCCGTGCCCAGGACTTCATCTCCTGGGCCGAGCTCCAGGGAGCGCGCCACGATGTTCAGGGACTCGCTTACATTGGTCGTGAATACAAGGTTACTCGCGTCTGTTCCAGGTAGTCTGCCAGGAAAGTGCGTGCTGTCTGCATTAAGTCGCTGAAGCGGCGACCAAGGAACTCGACTGGCTGGCGTTCAAGTTCCCGCTGCCAGCGCTGGTATGCCTGGAAGACCGGGCGCGGGGTCGTCCCAAAGGAACCGTGATTTAGAAAGGTGACCGAAGGGTCCAGGAGAAATTGGCTGCGAAGTCCAAACATGAGTGACTCCATTTACATTTTACGCGGGAGTGAATTTTAAGTCCGGGTTGATTATAATCAACCCGTGCAATCATTCCGTCGTTTCTTCAATAATCCGGCTGTCCCCAACGAATATCGGCAGAATTTCATCCATCTTTATGCCGACATTGCCTGGTTTGGAATTTTAAGTGGCAGCGCCATAAACTTCATGAACATCTATGCCGCCCGCCTTGGTGCGAGCGTATTCCAAATCGGGCTATTCGGAGCCATGCCTGCCGTGGTCAGCCTGTTCTTATCCATCCCAACAGGCAACTGGTTGCAAAATCGGCCGGTGGGGAAAGCCGTTTTTTGGACCGCCCTGCTCTCCCGCTTTGGTTATTTCTTGTGGATTCCACTCCCCTGGCTGTTCGGGAACCAGGGGCAGATTTGGGCGCTCACCGTCATAACCCTGGCGATGGGGATTCCAATGTGTGGATTGAGCGTCGGTTTCAATGCGTTGTTCGCCGCGGCCGTTCCGCCGGAATGGCGCGCTTCTGTGATGGGTACACGCAATGTACTCCAATCGATCACATTTATCATTTCTTCCATTGGCACCGGTTTTATCCTGAACCACTTGCCCTTCCCGGTTGGATATCAGGTTGTCTTTGGGATTGGGTTCCTGGCGGCTGCCATGAGTACTTACAACTTGTTTTTTATTCGTCCTCATACGCAGCCTGTCCCAGATGCGATCCTTAACCTGGAGACTCTGCCAGATCATCAAACCAGGAGGTCTCCCATTAACTGGCGCACCGCCCTGCGGCTTGATATCTGGCGCACATCCTTTCGGAAAATATTGCTCGTGTTCCTGGGTTTTCACCTGGCACAATACCTGGCACTTCCCCTATTTACAGTCTACACTGTAAATGTAATGCATTTAACTGACACCAACCTGGGCATAGGTACCGCCCTTTTTTATGTAACAGTATTGCTCGGATCTACCCAACTCAGTCGCCTGGAACACAAGCTCGGACATCACAAGTTGACCGGCTGGGGTGTGATCGGGATGAGTATTTACCCGCTTGCCATGGGTCTATCTCACACCGCCTTCCAATATTATCTGCTTTCGGTGACCGGTGGGTTTGCCTGGGCGCTGGTTGCGGGAGCATACGCTAATTATCTGCTTGAGCAAATTCCAGTGGATGACCGCCCATCCCACCTGGCATGGTATAACATCGTCCTCAACGCGGCTGTGCTTATTGGTTCCCTGGCTGGGCCACTTCTGGCCGGGGTGATCGGGATCAGCGTGGCTCTCATCGTTTTTGGGGTGTTGCGTCTGATGGCTGGTGCTGCCATTTTGAAATGGGGCTGATTGGTCTGAAGCTTTGTTTTCCCATGTTACAATAATTAAGAGAAACTCCATGCCTGAACACGTGAAATCAGTTGCCACCAACCGCAAAGCCGGATTTGAATATTTCCTCTACGAGAGATTTGAGGCAGGGCTTGCCTTAAAGGGCAGCGAAATAAAATCCATTCGCGCCGGTCAGATCAGCCTTGCCGAAGCCTATGTCCGCGTGGACGATGTTCGCGGCGCCTATCTAATGGAAGCGCACATCGCTCCGTATATACAGGCCAACCGGTATAATCATGACCCGAAACGAGCCCGCCGTTTGTTGCTCCATAAAAAAGAGATTCGCGAATTATGGGATGCCGTCCGTCAAAAAGGGGTGACGATCGTCCCAATTCGCGTTTACCTCAAGGATGGTCGCGCCAAGCTCGAAATCGCGATCGCCAAGGGCAAGAAACTGCATGATAAGCGCGAGGCCATCGCCCGGCGGGATGCCGAACGTGAATCGGACCGGGAATCCCGGACGTAGATTAATTTCAACTCACAACGAATCAAATCGACCCGATTGATTATCCTGGACCGTCTTTAGCGATCCTAGGTTTTATATGCGCGGATAAAAACATCCACCATATCCGGGTCGAAATAGATCCCCCTGTTTTGGCTGATTTCTTCGATGGCATCCTTCGTCATCATGCTGACATGATAAGGGCGGTTGGTTGTCATGGCATCGAAAGCATCCACGATTGCCAGCAGGCGTCCTTCCCGCGGGATTTTGTCACCGCTTAGTCCCATCGGATACCCGCTGCCATTCCACAACTCGTGGTGATAGAGCACATATGGAATGGCGGCCTTCAAGTGGTCCACCCCTTCCAGCATCTTTGCCCCCTCTTCCGGGTGCTGGCGCATCAGTTTCCATTCAGCTTCATCGAGAGGCCCGGTTTTTTTCAAAACCCGGCTCGGTATGATGATCTTGCCAATATCGTGCAGGATCGCTCCAAATTCCAGGAAAACGATTTGTTCATTTTCCCAGTCCAGCGCAAAAGCGAGGTTAAGCGCCAGACGGCGGACGCGTTCCAGATGACCGCCGGTATAAGGATCCCGGGCTTCGATGACATTTGCCAGCATGATTACGGTTTGAAGATGTGCTGACCGGGTGTCAAACATTTCAACCAGGTGCCGCCGATCGAGACGGGATCGTACCGCATTTATAAGCTCGGGTGCGTCAAATGGTTTAAAAAGGTAATCATCCACCCCCAGTGAGCGTGCCCGGCTTACATCTGCTCTCTCTGTTCGAGCACTCAGGAATAGAAATGGAACTGTCACACCGTTTGGTTGGTTCCGGACGGATTTTAATAGTTCGTACCCGTCCATCTCGGGCATCATGATGTCTGAAATGATCATGTCAGGTCTGGCTTTTAAAAATAATTCAAGTGCCTGCTTCCCATTTTTGGCCGGGTGAATTTCGAACCCCTCTGCTTCCAGGATGTTGCACATAACCTCCAGCAGCAGCGCGTCGTCTTCCGCAAGCAAAATACTATTCATTTCCTACCCTCGTTATTCCTGGAGTGACGATGTTGACAATTGATTATACGCCAATCGCTTCAAATTTTGTCCGGTTGATTACCATTGGTTATTCTAGCTGCCCCAACAAGGGCCTGCCCGAGCGAAAGACCTCCATCATTTGCCGGGACCTGGTGATGGATTTTTACATCAAAACCATCAGTACTTAGCCCTTTCACTGTTCTTTCCAGAAGCGCCATATTCTGCCACACCCCTCCACTCAGTACAATTTCTTTCAGACCGGTTTCGCCACTAATTTGTTTGCAGCCTTCCCTGACCATGTTTGCCACGCCGTTGTGGAAGCGTGCCGACAGAGTGGGGATCGCAGTTCCATTGTGGATGTCTGCAATCAAGGCTTCGATGACTGGACGGGTGTCCACCTTCCCATCTTGTATCTCAAAATGATATGACCCGGGTTCTTCCAGATCCACGGCTGACTCGAATTCGATTGCTGCTTGCGCTTCATAATTGACCCTTTGCCTGGCGCCCGTAAGGGCGGCTACCGCGTCGAATAGCCGGCCCATGCTGGAGGTTTGAGGCGTATTTAATCTGCGTTCGAGTTGAACCCGCAGCGCCAGCCTGTCTTCGTAACACAGGTCCTGTGCGGGAGCCAGGTCTTCCTCCCACTCCATTCCCAGCGACCAGAGCAATGCCAGCGCGGTTCGAGCCGGGCGTTTGATGGCAGCATCTCCTCCGGGTAGTGGGAAGTAATCCAGGTGGATTTTCCGCTCATATCCCGCGTAATCGGCAACCATGAATTCCCCCCCCCAAATGGCTCCATCCTCTCCATACCCGGTTCCATCAAAGGCTGCCCCGATGACAGGGTGGCTCCCATCCATTCCGTTATCTGCCATTCCAGCCGCAATGTGTGCATGGTGGTGCTGGACACGAAATGCCGGGAGATTTTCGCGTTCAGCGCGCTCCAGTGCATACCGGCTGGACAGGTAATTTGGGTGCATATCATACGCGATGGCCTCAGGCCGGATGCGGAATAATCCTTCAAAAAGGGTAATTCCCTCCTTGAAGGATCTCAGGGTCTCGTAATTTTCCATATCGCCAATGTGATGGCTGAGGAAAGCATACCGGTCGCGGGTCAGGCAAAACGTGTTTTTTAGTTCCGGTCCGGTTGCCAGAATGGGAACGGATTCGAAGGGCAGCCTCAGGGAGTCGGGTGCATATCCCCTCGAGCGCCGTAAAAAATAGACTTGTTTTTCAAATATCCGCGCCACCGAATCGTCACAGCGTGTGTGAATGTCACGGTTGTGCATCAGGAAGGCGTCTGCCAGGACAGACAATCGCTCGCGTGTCTCTTCATTTCCCGTGGCGATCGGCTCTTCAGACAGGTTGGCGCTGGTCATGACGAGTGCAGTCAGCGGCGGGTTGCTGTATTTAAACAGAAGGTAGTGTAGAGGCGTGTAGGGCAGCATGACCCCCAGGGAATCCTGTTTTGGCGCAACCTCGTCCATGATCGAAGAATTGGCTCGTTTTTTGAGTAAAATGATGGGACGCTGACGTGATTCCAGCAGGTCGCTCTCAGCGGGGCTGACAATGCAATTGCTTTTTATGGTTGCCAGGTCGGGCATCATTACTGCAAAGGGCTTGTCTACGCGCAGTTTCCGGCGGCGTAGTTCAGACACTGCGGCAGCGTTGGTGGCGTCGCATGCCAGGTGGAATCCCCCCAACCCCTTGATCGCCACGATTTTACCTTCCAACAGCAGCTCTTGTGTCTTCTTGATTGTGTTTTCCCCAACCAGTGTCTGCATTTCATTGTCAACCAGGTATTCCAGCCAGATCTTTGGTCCGCAAACTGGACAGGCAATCGGCTGGGCGTGAAAACGCCGGTCGAGCGGATTCTGGTATTCCGCCACGCAGTCCGGGCACATTGCAAACGATGACATGGTCGTATTTGGGCGATCATACGGAACGTCGGTAATGATGGTAAAGCGCGGTCCGCAGTTGGTGCAGTTGATGAACGGGTAGAGATATCGCCGGTCGTCAGGATTTAATAGTTCCCCCAGACAATCTTCGCAAATGCTTACATCCGGAGAGATGGGCTGGAAGGCGCCTTCCACAGCCTTGGAATCGATGATCTCAAATCCGCTGAATTTACCCGGTTCTCCGATTGAAATTTCGAGCGTGTCGATTCGTGCAAGCGGCGGAAGTTCTTCCTTTAACGCCTGCACAAATTCGTCCATTTTCCCTGGCAGCCCATCCACTTCTATTTCTACCCCTGCGGAAGTGTTGCGCACCCAGCCCGACAATCCAAAGCGGACAGCCAGGCTGTAAACGAACGGCCTGAAGCCGACTCCCTGCACAATTCCGGTTATGTGTAGCTTTGCGCCGCGCAATTCAGACATGGTTTTGGATGTTGGTTTATTCCATCCCCAGGTTCTTCACTAAAAATGCATAGATATCCGTCAGCTCTTCGATGAGGATCGCAGTCGGTTTCCCCGGTCCATGTCCCGCCTTCGTCTGGATGCGGATCAAGGTGGGAGCATCCCCCGCCTGGCATGCTTGTAGTCGGGCGGCGAATTTAAAAGAATGTCCCGGCACCACCCGGTCGTCATGGTCCCCGGTTGTGATCAGCGTGGGCGGATATTTGGTCCCGGGTTTGAGCTTGTGGTAGGGCGAATAGGTATAAAGAGTCTTGAACTCATCGGCATTGTCGGAGCTCCCGTAGTCGCTGACCCAGCCCCATCCGATCGTAAACTTATGAAAACGCAGCATGTCCATCACGCCCACGATGGGCAGGCATGCTCCGAACAAATCCGGGTGCTGGGTCATGCACGCCCCCACCAACAGCCCGCCGTTGGAACGTCCTTCGATGGCCAGCTTGGGCGTCGAGGTAACCTTTTCGGCGATCAGCCATTCAGCGCAGGCCGTGAAATCGTCGAAAACGTTTTGCTTGGTGTGGATCATCCCCCCCTGATGCCATTGTTCCCCGTATTCCCCGCCGCCTCGCAGGATCGCCACCGCGTAAACTCCTCCCATGTCCAGCCAGGCCAGGCGGCTGACTGCGAAGACTGGGGTCTGCGAGATGTTGAACCCTCCATATCCGTAAAGCAAGGTAGGGTTTTGTCCGTTTAGTTTTAAATCTGCCCGGTGCACCAGGAACATCGGGACTTTCGTGCCGTCCTTGCTGGTGGCGAAAACCTGGCGCGTAATATAAGGACTGAAGTCAAATTTTATGGATGGCTTGAAGATTATTTCACTTTTGCCTGATCTGAAGTCGTAGCGAAAAACGGTTACGGGATGGGCAAAGGAGTGGAAGAGATAATACATTTCCCTGTCAGATCGGCGTCCCGCCAGCGTGGAGGCATAACCATATGTCACCGAGCCCAGCGTGGGGAGTTGTACCTCCCCCAGGAAATTTCCATCCATCGAGAAGTATTTGATCAATTCGTGGGCGTCATACAGGTAAATGCCGACAAATTTGTCGTTGATGATTGTCACAGTTTCGAGGGTATCGCTGCTTTCAGGGATCAGGGTTTTCCAATTGTTCTTTTCCGGGTATTTGATGTCAATCGCGATCAGGCAGCCTTTCGGTGCGTCCCGGTCGGTTTGGAAATAGAACACCGGACCGTCGTTGCCGATAATGTAGTACGCGGCTTCCAACTCCGGGATCAGTTCGACCACCTCGCCCTTGCTTTGCAAGTCTTGATAGAAAAATCGGTTGCGTGTGTCAGTCCCCTGGGAGACCGGGATCTCCAGGTAGCGCCCGTCGTTGCTGACTTCTGGACCAAAACCCCATTCCGGTCGGTCAGGTCTGGCGTAGACGAGTGTGTCTTCGCTTTGGGGGGTGTTGAGGCGGTGGAAATGGATGGTTTGGTTATAGTTGGCTTCCTGGTAAACTTCACCTTCCGCAGGCGCGGCATAGCGGCAGTAATAAAAGCCGCTGTTGTCGTGGGCCCAAGCTGCCCCGCTGAACTTGCTCCATTCCAGGGTTTCAGGTAGGTCTTCCCCATTGGTTACGTTTCGGACGCGCCATTCCACCCAGTCCGACCCGGACCTGGAGATGGCATATGCCAGCCAGTTGCCGTCTTCGCTCACCGACCAGGTATTCAAGGCCGCAGTCCCATCTTTGCTTAAGGTGTTGGGATCGAGCAGTACCTTTCCGGTGGCGGTGGGGCTGTCCATTACATAAAATACATCCTGGTTCTGCAAGCCGCTGTTTCGAAATTGGAAATACTTGTTCCCCCGATGATAAATCGTCATCGCCCGGTTGAAGTCCCACAGGCTGGTCAATCGTTCACGGATCTTGTCCCGGGCGGTTATTTGACCGAGGTACCCGAATGTCAATTTGTTCTGGGCCTCTACCCATGCAATGGTTTCAGGAGAATCGACATCCTCCAGCCAGCGGTAGGGGTCGGGGACCTGCGTGCCGTGGTAATTGTCCACCTGGGTGCCGGTGGGGGCTTTTGGGTAAGTGAGTTTGGTCTTGGGCATTGGATGATTATACCGTGTGCGAATGATTGATTTTCATCTGGACCTATTCTGCGGTTTTACCAGCGCGCGTGGTGCTCTTCAGCAAATCCGGTCAGGTCTTTGATTTGAATAATACTCCCGTCATCTGTCACGACCTTACCGTTGTAGCGCCCAAACATTTGGTGCACTTCGCTGTGGATGATCACCAGGCTGGTCCTGGCAGTCCGGTCTTTGAATGGAGTGAGCACAAGGTCCAGGCGGCCTTCAGTATCGCTGAATTTCCAGGGTTTCATGTAATCGCCTGTAACGTAGTCGAACTTGACCTCCCCCAATTTATGGATCCGGTTTTCCAGGATGATTGAATTCTCGCCGGCTTTCGACAGGTCGCCGAATCCGCACCCAAGGTTTATTCCAACCATCCGTCCGTCAGGTAAAAACCCGGACGCGCTCGCCCAGTTCCAAAATGACTGGTACTCCCAAACTCCCCGCCCCCAATCCAAAGAACCTACACAATTTTTGGGATTCAGCACTTCCGTGATATCCCCATATTTAACCCAACCGCTTGCCGGAAGACAGTTGATCTTGCGGTTATAGTAGAAACGCTTTTTCCCGATCGGGATGACGATATTCATCGACTCGTACCCCGCAGGAGTGGTTAAAGTGATTTCCGCCTGGATGCCTTCTCCTGCATTGAAGCTGGGCCAGGAAACCGACAAATGCCGTTGGTCGGGACGCACGCTGAAAGTCAGGTGAGCTTTGTCGTTTTCAAAATGGCTGTCGCCTTCTGTGCTGTTGCGCGGCAGATCCAGTCCTTTTCCCAGGGGTATGACCAGCCCTTCTTCGTGCAGTTCGCCGGTTTCGAAATCCATGCTGTAGACGAAAATGTTGCCTGCATACCCCAGGTCCGCGATGGTGGCGGAGAAAAATCGCTTGGGGGTGAAGACCGCGTAATAGTCCCAGCGCTTGATCCTGAATCGTTGAAAGCTCCGTAGGGCATAGAATCGGGACGCTTCAAGGTTGCATTCCAGCAGAGGCTGGCGCGCCCAGCCCACCTGGGTTAGGCTTCCGTCCGAGCCAAGCAAGGGACTCGGGTTGGTTAATTCAGTCTGCATGTTTCCTCCGTAACGTTCCCAGTTTAGTGCGAATGGCAGGCGGTGTCAACGCTTCACGTTATAATTTACTCATGGAACCTATTCGTGTCGGCATCGATATCGGTGGGACATTTACCGATTTCGTCGTCTTCGACCCTGATTCACAAAACATCGAAACTTTTAAACTTCTTTCAACTCCCGGCGACCCAGCCCTGGCGGTCCTCAAAGGCCTGGAGAAAATATTTTCGGGAAGAGGCTCCCGGGATGCCACGGTTATCCATGGTTCAACGGTGGCAACCAATGCCCTGCTGGAACGCAAGGGGGCGAGCGTGGCCCTGGTCACCACCCGCGGTTTTCGGGACGTGCTCCAGATCGGGCGCCAGAACCGGCCGGCCCTCTATGATTTTTTCGCAGATCCGCCTCCCGTTCTGGTTCCTTCCGAAAGTCGCTTTGAGATCGATGAACGCATTACTCACACCGGGCAAATTCTGCGAGCCGTCGACCCGTCTCAAGTGGATGCCCTCATTCCTGCTCTCAAGTCAAGCGGTATTTCTACGGTGGCTGTCTGTCTTCTCTTCTCTTTTTTGCATCCTGATCACGAGCAGGCTGTTGCAGCCCGGCTTCGCTCTGCAGGTTTTCTGGTCTCTTTATCATCTGAAATTCTCCCCGAATTTCGGGAATACGAACGTACCAGCACGACGGTTGTTAATGCCTACGTTTCCCCTGTCTTGGAGAAATATCTTTCTCACCTCGAACAGTCACTTGATCCTCATACCCGCTTGCGGGTCATGCAGTCAAATGGTGGGAATATCAGCCCGGCTGAAGCGCGCAAGTTTGGCGTACGCTGCATTCTCTCCGGGCCGGCAGGCGGCGTGGTGGGATGTGAAACCATCGGCAGCCTCATCGACCCTTCCGGCGGATTTCGCCTGATTGGTTTTGACATGGGCGGAACCTCCACCGATGTTTCGCTGATCGATGGCAAGGCTCAGATAATCACGGACTCCATTGTCAGCGGTTGCCCGATCCACATACCCATGTTGGACATCCACACCATCGGCGCGGGCGGCGGTTCCATCGCATACGTGGACGCGGGCGGAGCCCTGCGGGTTGGACCGGAATCTGCCGGTGCCGACCCCGGTCCGGCATGCTACGGACGCAGTAATCTGCCTACCGTCACCGACGCCAACCTTGTCCTGGGTCGTCTCTCTGCTAAACATTTTCTGGGTGGTGAAATGCCGTTGGATGTCGCTCGCGCCCGGGCAGTCTTGACACACCTTGCCGGTGAGTTAAATTTGACCATGGACCAAGCTGCCCTGGGGGTGATCGCAGTATCGAATGCTCACATGGAGCGCGCCTTGCGCTTGATCTCGGTGGAGCGCGGCCACGACCCGCGCGGCTTCATACTGCTTTCTTTCGGCGGTGCCGGCGGTCTGCATGCTGCCGATCTCGCCCGCGGACTTGGCATCCCGGCTGTCCTTGTCCCACCCCTCGCTTCCACCCTTTCGGCGTTTGGCATGCTGGCTGCAGACGTTATTAAAGACTACACTCTTACGGTCATGCTTCCCGGCAGCACTCCCGTTGACGATCTGTCTGCCCGGTTAAAGCCGCTCGCCGACCGCGGCTTCAGGGAAATATTGGCCGAGAACGTTCCTGCCGATCGTATCCGCATCGAGTGTTTTCTCGATATGCGTTATCACGGCCAATCTTACGAATTGATCGTCCCGTTCAGCGATACTGTTTATGCAGATTTCAACCGCCACCATCAGCAACAATATGGTTATGCGAATGATATCGCTCCGGTTGAAGTGGTAAACCTGCGGGTGCGTGCCATCGGCCATGGCGACCCTCCCCCACTGTTCCCGCAGCCGTTTCAGGGACCTGTCCCTGCTCTGGCATTCCTCGAAGCCCGCCCGGTGATTTTCTCCGGGAGGACTCTTGAAACCTCTTTTTACCGTGGAGAGATGCTCCAGCATGGCAATCGCATCCAGGGTCCAGCCGTTATTGTCCGGTCCGATACAACCATCCTGCTTGGATCCACCGACCGGGCGGAAGTGGATCAATTCGATAATCTTCTAATCGAGGTGGGACAATGACCTACGACCCGGTCCGCCTCGAGATCTTCAAGTACCTCTTCGCAGCCGTCGCCGAAGAAATGGGCACGGTATTGCATAAAGCCAGCTACTCTCCCAACATCAAGGAGCGCCGGGATTATTCGTGCGCGATATTCGATGCCCAGGCTCGAATGATCGCCCAGGCTGCCCACATCCCCGTCCATTTGGGCTCGATGCCTTTATCCGTTCAGGCCGCAGTCGAACATTTCAGAGGAGATTTATTTCCCGGTGACGTGGTTGTCCTTAACGATCCCTTCCGCGGCGGCACCCATCTTCCGGATATCACCATGGTTTCGCCTGTTTTCCTCCCTTCCCAAAAAGCCTCCGGGGCTTCGGGCGAACTGATCGGTTTTGTTGCCAGCCGCGCCCATCATGCCGACGTGGGTGGCATGACCCCCGGTTCCATGCCGGTTGCACGTGAGATTTTCCAGGAAGGTCTGATCATCCCGCCGGTGAAACTGGTTCGCGCCGGCCAAATGGATCAGGATCTGCTCGAATTGATCCTGGCCAACGTGCGCACCCCTCTTGAACGCCGGGGTGACCTCTCTGCGCAGATTGCTGCCAACCAGCGCGGTGCCCAGCGCTTTGTGGATTTGCTTACCCGGTATGGGGTGGATGAAGTCATTGCGGTTGAAGAACAGCTCCTCGCCTACACTGAGCGTATGACCCGTCACCTGATCGAATCCATCCCTGACGGTGTTTACCGTTTCACCGATCGGCTTGACGATGATGGGGTAGCTGACCTGCCAGTGTCGATCACAGTTGCCGTGACAATCCACGGAGATTCGGCCACGGTCGATTTCACCGGTTCCGCACCCCAGCAGGCGGGCAGCGTCAATGCGGTTCTGGCAATCACCCTTTCGGCGGTTTATTACGTCTTCCGCTGCCTGCTCGGGCTGGATGTCCCCAACAACTCCGGCTGTCTCATTCCCATAGAAGTCATCGCCCCTCCCGGGACGGTGGTCAACGCCCTTTCGCCTGCTCCGGTTGCAGGTGGAAATGTGGAGACTTCCCAGCGCATCGTGGACGTATTGCTCGGCGCCCTCTCTAAGGCCTGCCCGGAAAAGATCCCCGCCGCCAGCCAGGGGACAATGAACAATCTCTCCATTGGCGGTCAGACTCCCCCTTCCCCATCTGATGAAAGTGCGGGTGGGAGGGGTCAGCCTTTCGCATATTACGAAACCATCGGCGGCGGGATGGGGGCGCGCCCGGCCTCCGATGGGCCTTCCGCCCTCCATTCGCACATGACCAACACGCTGAACACCCCGGTCGAAGCACTTGAATATGCATATCCATTGCGGGTTATTCGCTATGAGATTCGGGCTGGATCTGGCGGAGGCGGGAAATTCCACGGCGGGGATGGCATCATCCGTGAAATACAGGTCCTCACCGGTTGCCAGCTTACCCTGCTCAGCGATAGGCGCAAGTTTCCACCTTATGGGCTGGATGGTGGTGAGCCTGGTAAAACCGGCAGGAACCTGCTTATCCGGGATAAGCAGGAGATCCCCCTGCCTGGCAAAGGCAGTCTCGAGCTTCGCAAAGGGGATATCCTCTCCATCCACACACCGGGTGGCGGCGGCTATGGGGTAAAATCAACCTGATGGAATTACTGAAGGATTTTGACCTTAAGATTGGTGTCGACGACATTTTACGCGGCGAAGGCGCGGACCCGGTTATTGTCCGCTCAAAAAAGCCTGCCTTGCTGAACGCCGCTGCTTTGGCACTGGAGGAAGGACGTCCCATGCTCCACGCGGCCGCCGTCCTCCACCGATCCAGCGTTTTGGAACATCGCCACGAACGGATCCTCCTGCAGGATGGCAGGGAACTCTCCAGCCCCCTGGTGGCACACCACCTGGCAGGAGCGCAGCAGGTGGTCCTGGCGCTCACCACCATCGGACTGGAACTGGAAGACTATGCTTCCTCCCGGATGGCGAAAGATCCGCTGCTCGGGATGGCTCTCGACGGTCTTGGAAATGCCGCAGTGGAAATCCTCGGCGAGCAGGTTTGCCTGCAGATCGGAAAACAGGCGCAGGGGTTCGGCTTAACCGCCTCCTCCCCGCTCAGCCCTGGCGAGCCGGATTGGCCGGTCGAGATTGGTCAGCCGCAGATTTTTGCCCTGCTCGACCCCGCCCGCGTTGGGATTTCCCTTACCTCCAGCGGGATGATGATCCCCAAAAAATCCATTTCGTTCGTGGTCGGCATCGGGCCGGATATGAGCCGGGAGGATTTTTGCGAACTTTGCAGCTTAAACGAAAAGTGCCGCTACCGCCATGCCTGAGTTCCTCCAGATTGACTTTGAACCCCTCGGTCGGCGCACTCAAATCCCGGCTGGACGCACCCTCCTGGACGCGGCTCAATCAGCCGGGGTAGGTCTGGCTGCTGTTTGCGGCGGGGTGGGCACCTGCAACGAGTGCCGCGTACGACTGGCAGCCGGGACCTTGACTCCGCCCACCGGGGTGGAATTGGACGCCCTTTCCCCCGCGGAGCTCGCGGGAGGATTCCGCCTGGCCTGCCAGGCTGAACCGCTCAGCGATGTAAAACTCGACATCCCACCCGAGTCCCTCACCAGCGCCCAGCGTCTGCAGGTCGAAGGGTTGGAAACCCGCGTCCAGGTCAATCCAGCCGTCCACACGCCAGGTGCCTGCGGCCTGGCGGTCGATATCGGCACCACCAAGCTGGCTGCATATCTCGTCCGCCTCGATACCGGCGAGACGGTCGCCATGGCGGGTGCGATGAACCCGCAGATCGCATTCGGCGAAGACATCATCAGCCGCATCAGCTACGCTGGGCGCAAACCTGACGGGGCGAAGGTTCTCCAGCAGGTGCTGGTCGAAACGCTCAATAAAATGGTGCTTGATCTTTGCTCGCAGGCGCAAGTTTCTCCCAATTCTGTTCTG
>Ga0209014_10000887_pt1 | contig 17758 bp, 14 predicted proteins | sample BarGraNGADG00212_FD_184491 | JGI IMG/M metagenome (GOLD analysis project Ga0209014, IMG submission 184491) | Arctic peat soil microbial communities from Barrow, Alaska - Barrow Graham LP Ref core NGADG0002-212 (SPAdes) (version 2) | ecosystem: Environmental > Terrestrial > Soil > Wetlands >...
GGCTGCCGGTCCTGCTGTTCCCCAGCGACTACTTCGCGAACCGCCTGCCGGACCCGGTGCTCCAGCAGATCGAGCACCCGGTGGAGCACGACGTCTCCGCGTCCGACGCCTTCCGACCCGTCTCCCGCTACTTCGACCGCATCTCCCGTCCCGAGCAGCTCCTCTCCAGCCTCCCGGAGGCCTTCCGCGTCCTGACGGATCCGGCTGAGACCGGCGCCGTCACGATCTCCCTGCCCGAAGACGTGCAGTCCGAGGTCTACGACTGGCCGGAGCGCTTCTTCGAGCGTCGCGTCTGGCGCGTCCGACGGCCGCGCCCGGATACCGAGGTCGTGGCCGAGGTCGTCAAGCTGATCTGCGCCGCCAAGCGGCCGATCATCATCGCAGGCGGTGGCGCCATCTACTCCGGTGCCGAGGACGTGCTGGACGAGCTCGCGACCCTGTACGGCATTCCGGTCACGGAATCGCAGGCCGGCAAGGGTGTCCTGCCCTGGAACCACCCCATGAACGCCGGACCCATCGGCGCGGCGGGTGGCCTCGCTGCCAACCGCCTCGCGCGCGAGGCGGACCTCGTGATCGCCGTCGGCACGCGCCTGGGCGACTTCGTCACGGCTTCCAAGACCCAGTTCCAGGACCCGGACGCCGTCTTCGTCGGAGTCAACATCAACGGGTTCGACGCGGCCAAGCTCCGCTCCGTCCCGGTCGTGGCGGACGCGCGCGAGGCGCTGGCGGCCATCGCCATCGCGCTGGCACGAACGGACCACCCGGGCACGTCGCCCGAGTACCGGCAGCGGGTCACGGACCTCAAGGCCGAGTGGGACGCACGTGTCGACTACCACCGCACGCCCAACGGCGAGACCGAGGAGCTCGCCCAGCCCGAGGTCATCGGCATCGTCAACGACGCGGTGGGCGGACATGCGACGGTGGTTTGTGCGGCGGGCAGCCTCCCAGGCGACCTGCTCAAGCTGTGGCGGCCCGAGGACTCCAAGGCGTACCACCTCGAGTACGGCTACTCCTGCATGGGCTACGAGATCCCGGCCGGCATCGGCGTCAAGATGGCCGAGCCGGAGCGCGAGGTGGTGGTGGCCATCGGCGACGGCACCTACCTGATGCTCAACTCGGAGATCGTGACCGCGGTCGCCGAGGGCATCCGGATCACGGTGGTCGTCTTCGACAACCACGGCTTCCAGTGCATCAAGGACCTGGCCGCGAGCGTCGGCATCGTCCAGTTCGGCAACGAGCTGCGGTTCCGGGACCCGAAGCGCAACCGGCTCACCGGCGGTTACGTGCCGGTGGACTTCAAGAAGCACGCGGAGTCCATGGGCGCCCTCGCGTTCTATGCGCGCACCGAGGACGAGATCCGGGCGGCCATCGCCGCCGCTCGGGACGCGGACCGGATCACGGTGATCCACGTCGCGGTCTCGGCGGACAAGCGGGCCCCGGGCTACGAGGGCTGGTGGGACGTGCCGCCCGCCGAGGTCAGCACCCATGACACCGTCAACGCGGCGCGCGAACGCTACGAGACGGCAGTGGAAAACCAGCGGAGGGAGCTCCTGTGAGGATCGCGACCGCGCCGGTCAACTGGAACAACCCGGACGTCCCGGAGTACCGCCCCTGGCTGCCATACCGCCGGATGATGGACGAGTTCGTGGAGGCGGGCTACAACGCCACCGAGTGGGGACCCGGCATGCCGGAGGATCCCGCGGAGCTGGGTGCGGAGCTTCGGAGCCGCGGTCTCGGCATGGTCGGCGCGTTCGTGGGCCTGGGCTTCCGCGACGCGGACCGCCACGACGCGGAGATGGCGAGGGCGATGGAGATCGTCCGCCGCCTCCACGCCACGGGCGGCACCTATCTGATCGCGGCCGAGGCCGGCGACGACCGCCGCCGCGGCGAGGCCGGGCACGTGGACGAGGCGAATGGCCTGACCGACGAGCAGTGGCGGAACCTGGCCAAGGGCCTTCACGACCTCGCGGACAACGTGGCGCCCCTGGGCATGAAGGTCGTGTTCCACAACCACGTGGGCACGTACGTCGAGACGCCCCGGGAGACCGCCCGGCTGCTGGACGAGACCGATCCGGCGAAGGTGGGCTGGTGCCTGGACATCGGACACCTCGCCTACGGCGGCGGCAACAGCCTGGCGATGCTGGGGGAGTACGGGGATCGGGTGGAGCACATCCACCTCAAGGACGTCGATGGCGCTGTCCTGGCACGATCCAGGGCCGAGGGCTGGAGCTTCGGCCAGGCGCTCAAGACGTACATCTTCCCGCCCCTGGGAGAGGGGATCGCGCAGGTTCCCGAGGTCGTGGCCGATCTGCTCGCGCGCGGCTACGACGGCTGGTTCGTGCTGGAGCAGGACACCACCCCGGGAGACCCGATGGTCACGGCACGCCGCAATCGTGAGTACCTGGAGGCGCTGCTGGCCGGGATCGGGCGGGGCTGATGGCAGCGGAGATCCCCGCCGCCGACACCGCCGATCTCGAGGCGCTCGCCCGGCGCGGGCGCCTCTACGTAATGGAGACGGTGGCCCACAGCGGGGCCGGCCATGTGGGTGGCCCGCTGTCGGCGATGGACCTCCTGGTGGCGCTCTACTTCCGCGTGCTGCGGATCCGCCCCGGCGAGCCCGACTGGGCGGAGCGAGACCGGTTCATCCTGTCCAAGGGTCACAGCTCGGTGGGCCTGTACGCGGTCATGGCGCTCCGCGGCTACTTCGGGGCAGAGGAGCTGCAGACGTTCGACGCCGGCGGCAGCCGGCTCCAGGGTCACCCCGACATGCTCCTCCTGCCCGGCCTCGACGCGTCCACGGGCTCACTCGGGCAGGGCCTGGCCATCGGCCTGGGGATCGCGATGGGCACGCGCCGGCGAGGCCTCCCGTCCCACACCTTCGTCATGCTCGGTGACGGCGAGATCCAGGAGGGCCAGGTCTGGGAGACGGTCCACGTGGCGCCCCGGTATGGGACCGGCAACCTGACGGCCATCGTTGACTGCAACGGCCTCCAGCAGTTCGGCTGGCCGCTGGAGCCGGGGGAGGAGCACCGGGGCAACCGGCGGGACCCCTGGTCGGGCACCAACCTGCGAGGGGTGTTCGAGGCCTTCGGCTGGAAGGTGCTCGAGATCGATGGCCACGATTTCGGCGAGATCCTGGCGGCCTGTGACGAGGTTCGGGCAGGCTCGGCGGGCACGATCCCGACGGTGATCCTGGCCCGCACCGTGAAGGGCCGGGGCCTCACGTTCACCGAGGGGCGCTCCGAATGGCACGCACGGGTGGCCACGGCCGCCGAGGCGGACGCCGCCCGCGTGGAGCTGGCGGACCTGCCCGGCGGGGATGACGCCCGATGACGGATGACGCCCGATGACCAGCTCGCAGCGCGAGGTGTGGGCTGACACGCTCATCGAGCTCGCCGACGAGAACCCCGACGTCCTCGTCTTCGACGCCGATCTCGCCACCTCCACCAGGGCGGACAGGTTCGCCGCCGCCCACCCGGACAGGTTCTTCCAGATGGGCATCGCGGAACAGGGGATGGTGGGGACGGCAGCTGGCATCTCGCTGCTGGGCTACGTGCCGTGGCTCAGCTCGTTCGGGGTCTTCTTCACCCACCGGGCGCTCGACCAGGTCCGGATGGCGGTCGCCCAGACTCACGCCAACGTGAAGATCGGCGCCGCCTACACGGGCCTCCAGGCAGGGCTCTCCGGCAAGACCCACGTGGACATCCAGGACCTCGCGATCATGCGCGCGATGCCCGGGATGACGATCCTGGCCCCCGCTGACGCAGCCGAGTGCGCCGCGATGACACGCTGGGCCACCGGGACGCAGGGGCCGGTCTACCTGCGGCTGAGCCGGGAGTCGGGGCCGGACGTCTTCGGCCCCGACTACGTGTTCGAGCCCCGGCGCGTGATCCTGCTCCGCGAGGGCACCGAAGTGCTGCTGGTCTCGACCGGCCAGCAGACGGCCCGCACCCTGGCGGCGGCGGAGCTCCTGGGTGAGGACGGCATCTCGGCGGGCGTGCTCCACGTGCCGTCGATCAAGCCCGTGGACGAGGCGGCCATCGCCGCCGTCGCGGCCGCCGTGCCCATCGTGGTGACGGTGGAGGAGCACACCGTGATCGGCGGCCTCGGCGGCCTCGTGGCGGAGATCGTGACCGCCAACGTGCCGCGGCCCGTGATCCGGATCGGCATCGAGGACACCTGGGGCGAGTCGGCCCCGAACGCCTGGCTCCTGGAGCGCCACGGGCTGACGCCCGAGCGCATCGCGGAGCGCGTGCGGAGGGTGTGGAACGCGGAGTGACGGGCCACGAGGCGCAGTGACGGGCCACGAGGTAGACCAACGGGCCGCGAGGCCCCGCAAGGAGTTCTGATGGGCAGCTTCACGCTCAGGGATCCCAGCAGCATCGGCGTGGCCGTGCTCGGTGCCGGCCGGATGGGCCAGACTCACGTCCGCAACCTGGGGGCGATCCCGAACGCCCACGTCGTGGTGGTGGCGGACCCGGTGGCGGAGGTGGCCGAGCGGGGCCGCGAGCTGGCCCGCGCGGTGCGGGCCTCCACCGATCCCGTGGAGGCCATCCTGGACCCGGAGGTCGAGGCCGTCGTCATCGTCACCCCGACCAGCACCCACGCGACGCTGATCGAGACCGCCCTGCGCGCCGGCAAGGCCGTCTGGAGCGAGAAGCCCATCGCCCAGGACATGGCGGAGACCGCCCGGATCGTGGACCTCTGGCGTGCCTCCGGCGTACCGGTGCAGCTGGGCTTCATGCGCCGGTTCGATCCGGGCTACGAGCGGGCCAAGCAGCTGATCGACAGCGGTGAGCTGGGCCGCATCGAGCAGTTCCGCGCCCTGTCGCGGGACACCTTCCCGCCGCCCCTGGAGTTCCTCCTCACCTGCGGTGGCTCGTTCCTGGACATGTCCTCCCACGACCTGGACCTCGCCCGGTTCCTCGTTGGTGAGGTGGAGGAGGTCCACGCCTGGGCATCGGTCCTGTTCGACGAGCGGTTCGCGAAGGCGGACGACTGGGACACGTCGGTGATCATGCTCAAGTTCCGCAACGGGGCGCTGGGCGTCGTGGAGACGTCCCGGCACTCCGAATGGGGCTACGACATCCGGACCGAGGTCGCGGGTGCCGTGGGCAAGGTCGTCGTGGACGGCGCGCAGAAGACGCCGGCGACGGTGTTGCGGAAGTTCGGCTGGGAGGGCGACCTCTACGAGAGCTTCCCGGACCGCTTCGAGGTCGCTTACCGCCGCGAGCTGGAGGTCTTCTTCGACAACCTGGGCGCTGGTCGTCCCGTGAGCCCGGGCCCCGACGATGCCCTGGAGACGCTGCGGCTGGCGCTGGCGTGCACGATGAGCTGGCGCGAGGGGCGGCCGGTCAGGCTCGAGGAGGTCACGGCCTAGCCTCCCGCCCAGGTACTCGCCCGGACGGGGCCCGCGTCACGCGCCGGCGTCAGCCGCCGGTGATCGGGACCCGGGCCGGCGTCAGCCGCCGGTGATCGGGACCCGCGCCGGCGTCAGTCGCCGGCCGCAGGCCCGCAGGATCCGTCAGCCGCCGGTGACCCGGACCGCCTTGCCCGTGGCGACGCTCTCGATGGCCGCCTCGGCGAGGACGAGGGCTGCGCGTCCGTCGCCAAAGCCCACGGACGGCTCGCGGTCCTCCCTGATCGCGGTCATGAACTCCGCGAACTCCGCCTTGTAGGCCGGCGTGTACCGCTCGAGGAAGAAGTCGAGGACCGGTCCGGCCGCCTCGGTCTCCTTCGCGCTGAAGGAGCGCACGGTCGTGGCAGTCATGTTGCCGGCCTCGAGCGAGCCGAGGTCGCCGAACGCCTCGAGGCGCTGGTCGTACCCGTAGGCGCACGATCGGCTGTTGACGATGGTGCACAGGGCGCCGGACGCCGCCCGCATGACCACGATCGCCTGCGCGTGGTCCTTGGCGGCCTCGAACATCTCCAGGCCGTTGGTGGAGGTCATCGCCTGGACCTCGACGATGTCGCCCAGCTGGAAGCGGGCCATGTCGAAGTCGTGGACGGTCATGTCGCGGAACATGCCGCCGGACACGCCCAGGTAGGCCGCGGGCGGCGGCTGTGGGTCGCGGCTGGTGATGCGCACGGCCCGGACCGCGCCGATCTCGCCAGCCGCGACCCGCTCGCGGACCTCGCGGAACGAGGGGTCGAACCGGCGGTTGAAGCCGAGCATCACGAATGGCGCATGACCGGCGATGTCGTTCCAGCAGGCGTCGATCCTGCCCATGTCGAGGTCGATCGGCTTCTCGCACAGGACCTTCTTGCCGGCCAGCACGGAGCGGCGGATCAGGTCCGTGTGGGTGGCAGTGGAGGACGCGACCAGGACGGCATCGACGCTCGCGTCCTCCAGGGCATCCTGGGGATCGGCGCTCGCACGGGACCCGTGCCGGCCGGCCAGGGTCGTCGCGGCCTGCTCGATCGGGTCGCATACCCAGGCGAGTTGCGCCTCACCGTGCTCGGTGATCGAGCGCGCATGAACCTGGCCGATGCGGCCGGCTCCGAACAGTGCCACGCGGAGCATGTGAGGCCTCCAAGCAGTGCAGACGAAAGGACGTGGCCCGCTGTCGTCGGGCCATTCACCGGCGGTGCGGCCATGTCGCCCGGCCCCGCCGGGCCCGCAGCGGGCGAGCCGGCGACGGGGTCAAGCATCACGGGTAACCGATTACAGCGTACGCGTCTGCCGGGTCTGCCGCAAGGTGCGGGGGCCCGGCAGACGGGGAGTCCTGCGTATGGTGTAATCGATTACCATACGTGGTGGTCCCGGTTGCCTGTTGTCCGCCGAGCCGGGTCCGCTGTCCCAGGATCCCCATTCGCCGCCGTGCGTCCCGCCCGGGAAGGAAGCCTGCATGAGCACACCCATGTTCCCGTTGGCCGTCACGAGCGAGATGCTGTTCCTCGACCTTCCGTACCTCGACCGCGTCCGAAGGATCAAGGACCTTGGCTTCCAGGTCGAGATGTGGGACTGGACCGTCAAGGACCTCGACGCCGTCGCGGCGATCGGGGCGACCTGGTCCACGATGACCGGCTACATCCACGGAGACCTCTACGACGCCGAGGGTGGCCGCGAGCTCGTCCGCACCGCGAAGCTCGCGGTCGAGGCGGCGAAGAAGCTCGACTGCCCACGCCTGGTCGTCCACGGCGCGGAGCTCGACGGGTCCCGCAACGGCCTCCCGTTCCGCCCCCAGGCGGTGACATCGGGTCGGATGTGGCTCGATGCCTACAAGACCCTCGGCGAGCTCGCCGATCTGGGCGAGGCCAACGGGGTGGTGTTCTGCCTCGAGAACCTCAACCTCCACACCGACCACCCGGGCGTGCCGTTCGGGCGTGCGGAGGACACGATGACCCTCGTCGGGACGCTGGACCGGCCCGGGGTGCGGATGATGCTCGACCTCTACCATGCGCAGATCGGGGAGGGGAACCTGGTCGAGCTGGTCCGCAAGGCCGGAGCGCTCATCGGCGAGATCCAGGTGGCGGACGTGCCCGGCCGCATGGAGCCCGGCACCGGCGAGGTCAACTGGCCGGCCGTGGCCGCGGCCCTCGAGGGCATCGGCTACACGGGCGTGGTGGGCCTGGAGTCGTTCGCCAGTGGAGACGACGAGCTCGCCCTCGAGCGGTTCCGCGCCGCGTTCAGCCGCGCTTGAGCCGGCAGGGCACCCGTCTGGCAGATGACGCAGGCGCCGCTCGGGCGCCGGAAGGGCGGTCGATGGGAATGAACTCGAGGGAACGCGTCCAGGCGGCCCTGTCTCACCGGGAACCGGACCGTGTGCCGGTCGACCTCGGCTCGACCTGCGTCACCTCGATCACGTCCGGTGCCTGCGGGCCCCTCCGGGCCTATCTCGGCCTGCCTGTCGACGAGGCGCCGATCTGGGACCTGCCGCAGCAACTGCCGTACCTCGGCGAGGACCTGCTGGTCCGACTCGGCGTCGACACGCGGCCGGTCACGCTGCCACGGGCCAACGCCTTGCCCGAGCCGCTCATCGACGAGGGGGCGTACTGGGGCTGGATCAACCGCTGGGGCGCCAGGTTGCGCATGCCCAAGGAGGGCGGCTTCTACTTCGACTGGGTGGAGTTCCCGATGCGGGACCTCACCGAGGAGGCGGTCCGGACGTTCCGCTGGCCGGAGCTCGACTCGCCCGAGGTCCTCGCCCTCGTGCGCGAAGAGGCCGTCCGGCTCCACGAGACCACCGACTACGCGCTCGTCGGGGCGGGGATCGTCGGGATGGGGATCTTCGAGCAGGGCTGTTTCACCGTTGGATCGGAGGAGTTCATGATGGCGATGGCGGCCGACAGGCCGCTGGCCGAGCGCCTCCTCGACGGCATCACCGAGTTCTCGATCGAGTCCGCGAACCGCTACCTCGATCAGGTCGGCGAGCTCCTCGACGTCTACCAGTACGGCGACGATGTCTCGACGCAGCTTGGCTGGATGATCAGCCCCGAGGCCTACGTGAGCCTCATCAAGCCGCGCCAGAAGCGCCTCTTCGACGCGATCAGGGCGAAGACGTCCGCCAAGCTCTTCTACCACGGCTGCGGAGCGGTGTTCGACCTCATCCCGCACCTGATCGACATCGGCGTCGACGTCGTCAACCCCGTCCAGGTCTCGGCGCGCGGCATGGACACGGCCCGCCTGAAGGCAACCTACGGGCGGGACGTGGTGTTCTGGGGCGGGGGAGTGGACACGCAGCAGGTGCTCCCGTTCGGCACGCGGGACCAGGTGCGGGCCGAGGTGTGGCACCGCGTGCGCGACCTGGGCCCGGACGGCTTCGTCTGGGCCGCGGTGCACAACGTCCAGTCGGGCGTTCCCCCGGAGAACGTCGTGGCCGCTTTCGATGCAGTTCGAGAGCTGGCTGGCTAGGCAGGTCCCGCCGCGCGTCAGCCCGCCGGCGGCGCCCCGGGTCCGGGATCGGCCGCCTGCGCCACCGTGATCTCGTTCTGGAGCTGCTCGAGCTCCCGGGAGAGGTCGCTGAGCTCCTCGCCGCCGCCCATCAGGCCAAGGAGCTTGTCGAGGCTGATCTCACCGCGCTTGAACACGCCCTCGCTGCGGCCGTGGCTGAGGATCGTGAACTTGTCACCGACCGGCAGGGCGTGCTGGACGTTGTGCGTGATGAAGATGACCGCCAGCCCGCGGGCACGGGCCTTGAGGATGTGCCGCAGGACGATCGCCGCCTGCTTCACGCCGAGCGCCGACGTGGGCTCGTCGAGGATGAGGACGCGGGCGCCGAAGTACTCCGCGCGGGCGATCGCGAGCGTCTGGCGCTCGCCGCCGGACAGCGTGCCCACGAGCTGGGCGGTGTCGCGGACGTCGATGCCGATCTCGTGCATCTTCTCGCGCGCAGTCTTGTCGGCGTACCCCATGTCGAACCGCCGGAATGGACCGGCGCCCTTGGTGGGCTCGTTGCCGAGGAAGAAGTTCCGGCTGACGCTCATGAGCGGCAGGACCGCGAGGTCCTGGAACACGGTCGCGATCCCTCGGGTCTGCGCGTCGCGCGGTGACGCGAGCGTGACCGGTTCGCCGTCCATGAACAGCTGACCCTCGTCGGGACGGTGGACGCCCGATAGCGTCTTGATCAGCGTGGACTTGCCGGCACCGTTGTCGCCGAGCAGGCAGTTCACCTCGCCGGCCTTCACGGACAGCGACACGTCCCTGAGGGCGATGACGCGGCCGAACATCTTCGAGATGCTCCTCGCTTCGAGGACGGGGACGTCCGAGCGCGTCGGTTGCGGGGAGGTGGGGGCGGTCAGTTCGGTCGTGGTGGTCTGTTTGGTCGTCATGATCGGGCTCCCGAGGCGCGGCGAAGGATCCAGTTGTTCACCAAGGCGGCGACCAGCAGGAGGGCGCCGAGGACGAACCCGTACCAGTCGGAGTTGAACCCGGGTACGAAGAAGATGCCGAGCTGGGTCACGCCGAGGATGAACGCGCCGAACGCGGAGCCGAGCGCAGAGCCGTACCCGCCGGTCAGCAGCGTCCCGCCGATGACCGCGGTGATGATCGCCTCGAACTCCTTGCCGGTGCCGCGCAGGACGTCGGCGTTTCCAACCTCCAGGACCTGGATGCACGCAAAGAGCGCGGCCGACGCGGCGGTCGCCATGAACAGGAGGATCTTCACCCGGTTCACGGGAACGCCGATGTTGCGCGAGGCTTCCTTCGATCCGCCGACCGCGAAGATCCAGTTCCCGAATCTCGTCCGCAGCAGGACCCATGTGGCGACGGCGACAACGGCGAACCACCACAGCAACTCGACCTTGAAGTCGGCGCCTCCGATGGTGAACAAGGTGGCGTTGAAGAGCTTCGAGAGCGGGTCGTCCGCGGCGGCCGCACCGACCCCGCTGACGATCGTCTGGCCGTTGGAGACCAGTCTGGTCATGGCGAGGCCCGCGCCCCGGAGCATGTACAGGGAGCCGAGGGTCACGATGAACGACGGGAGGCCGGTCTTGACCACGATGTAGCCATTCGCAGCGCCGACGGCCAGGGCGAAAGCGAACGTGATGATGAGTCCGAGCCACAACGGCAGGCCGAACTGGGTGATCGAGAGGCCGAGGATGAGGCCCGCGCAGCCGACCATCGAGCCGATGGACAGGTCGAACTCGCCGGCGATCATCAGCAGGGCGACGGTGGCGCCCAGGATCCCGATCTGGGCCGCCACCTGGATGTAGGCTGCAAAGCCCTTCCAGGACATGAAGCCCGTGCCAACGATGAAGCCGGTGAGGGCCCAGAAGACGAAGAAGATGAGGATCGCCCCGACGATCGACCCGAACTCGGGCCGCGTCAGCAGCTGACGAATGGGACTGGCGCGGCGCAGCCGCGCCGCCTCGGATGGGGTGCCCTCAACCGTCGTCATGCACTGCCCTCACAAGGTTGCCGCCGGGGGCCGGCGATGTGCCGATCCCCGGCGAGATTCGCTACGACAGGTGAGCTACCGGGTGGTCCCGGTGTTCGCCTGGACGGTCGCGACGTTGTCCTTGGTCACGAAGCCCGGGCCGGTCATGACCGGCAGGCCGCCGCCCGGCATGAGGCCGTACAGCTTGTACAGGGTCAGGAACACGATCGGCAGGTACCCCTGGAGGTACTGCTGCTGGTCGATCGCGAACAGCATGGTGCCCGCGGCGATCGCGTCCAGGACGTCCTTCGAGAGGTCGAAGGTGCCGACCTTGATCGTGGTGTTGCCCATCTGCTTCAGGGCGGCGATCGTCGGCGAGGAGCCGGTCGGCCCCAGGGCCATGACGGTGTCGATCGTCGGGTCCGCCGTGAGGGCGGCGGCGATCTTCTGCTGCGCCGTGACCGGATCCTTGAGGTCGACCTGGAGGACGGTCGACTTGCCGGGGGTGAAGCCGTCCTTGAAGCCGTTGCAGCGCGCGTCGAGACCGGCGTTGCCGACCTCCTGGTTGATGCAGATCGCGTTCTTGCCGCCGGCCGCCGCCATGCGCACGCCGGCCGCCTTGCCCGCGACCGCCTCATCCTGCCCGACGTGGGTCAGGATGCCGAGCTTCGCGTACGCGTCGGAACCGGAGTTCGCGGAGATCACGGGGATGCCCGCGGTGACGCACTTGGTGACGCTCGGGCCGAGCGCCGTCGCGTCCGGGAGCGAGATCACGAGGCCGGTCGGCGCCTTCGCGCAGGCGGCGTCAATGAGCTGGCCCATCTTCACCATGTCGAAGGTGTCGGGGGCGCTGTAGTTGACCTTGACCCCCATGTCCTTGCCGGCCTGGACGACGCCGTTCTTGAAGATCGACCAGAACGGGTCGGAGGCCTGACCGTGGGTCACGACCTCGATGCTGATCCCGGCCCTGTCGGACGATGCGGCGGCGCCGCTCGCGGCGGGCGAGGCGGTCGATCCTGAGCACGCGGACGCGGCAAGCGCGACCACCGCGAGCCCGATCGTGAGTTTCGCCAATTTCATCTGCCACTCCTCCTTGAAGATCCCGGCACCCATCATCGGGTCCGGTCGATCTCGGTCACTGGTGGACGAACGTTACGCTATTCGCGGTCACGATTCACGCCGGGATCCAAGGTCAGACGACTCCGTGTCTGCCGGGCGCCTGTCATCGTGCTCGACGCGCGTGCCGCCCGTCGATTGACCATCGACCGCGGCGGCTACATGGACAAAGGGCCGCAGCAATCGATTACACACTCGATAGTGACGCCACCATGTGCCGTCGTCAAGGGGCAGATGCGCAGCAGTGGCCATGCATGGTTCCTGACGCGGGATGGCCCGCTTCCTCTTCCACTCGACCCACAAGGCCGCCGGGTGGCCTGGGGTCTGGCCGTTGACACCGTGACGGCGGGTTCCTTGACGACATCTTGACGGCTGGTTCGTTGACACGGGCGGAGCCCTTCATTAGGCTGCAATCGATTGCGCCGCCCTTTCCGCGCTTGTCGCGTCGAGGCTCGCGCGGCGACCGGGCGCGAAGTGCCCGCAGGACTTGATACACCGCCCAGAGGAGATGCACCGTGGCCGATCTCGCCGCACTGGTCCACGCGATCGAGACAGGCAACCGGTCCGCCGCGGAGGCGGAGACCCGGGCGGCCCTTGACGCCGGCGTCGATCCCCGGGACGTCCTGGGCGCGATGACCTCGGCCATGGACGTCGTGGGCCGCAAGTTCCAGGATGGCGAGCTGTTCGTCCCCGAGATGCTCATCGCGGCCCGGGCGATGAAGACCGGGATGGCGATCCTGGAGCCGGTCCTCGTCGACGCGGGCGTCAGGCCGGAGCACCGGGCGGTCATCGGCACGGTCGAAGGTGATCTCCACGACATCGGCAAGAACCTGGTCGGGATGATGTGGAAGGGCGCCGGGATTGAGGTCATCGACCTCGGCGTCAATGTGTCGGCTGCGAGCTTCGTGGCTGCCGCGCGCGAACACGACGCCCGTCTCGTCGGCGTGTCCGCCCTCCTCACCACGACGATGCCCAACATGCGCGGTGTAGTGGAGGCTGTCCACGCGGCGGCCCTCGGTTCCCTGGTGGTCGTCGGCGGCGCGCCCACCACCCCGGAGTTCGCCGAGCAGATCGGTGCCGACGGGCATGCGCAGGACGCAGGCGCCGCCGTGGACCTCGCCCGCCGGCTCCTCGCGGGCTGAGATCCGCGGCCGGTCCGGCCGCACGGCGCTCTACCCTGCCGACACGAGGACCTCACGATGGCCGAGACGAATCCCTGGCTCACGCCCCCCACCTGGTCCACCGGCGTGCCGTGGGTGCGTTTCGGCGACCTGGACCGGCCGCTGCCGAGGCAGGACGTGGCCATCATTCGCGAGCTCGCCGCGCAGGGGGCCGAGATCGCGGCCCCCTGCCGGTCCAGCAGGACACGATCAGGCTCTGGAAGGACCTCAACGCGCTCCGGCCGCAGCGGCCGATGGTGATGATCGACGAGATGCCCTGGCACGAGCTGAACCGGGATGGCGAGCTGACGATCCGCTCGTCTGACCCGTTCAGCCGGGGGCTCGAGACGTCGCTGCGCCAGACGCTCTACGCGTGGAACCACGTGCGGTGCGACATGGTGGTCGAGCCGTACGTGGACATCTCCAAGGTCATCCGCCACAGCGGGTTCGGGATCTCGATCGCCGGGGACACGATCCTCCAGGGCGAGGGGAATGACATCTCCTCGCACCGCTACTCGGACCAGCTTGCCACCGAGGAGGACCTGGCCAGGCTCCGCGTCCCGGACATCGAGCTGGACGTGGCGGCGACAGCCGCGGTCGAGGCGATGGCGCATGAGTGCCTCGACGGCCTGCTCGACGTGCGGATGCAGGGGCATGTCCCCTGGTTCTCCATGTGGGACGACATCGAGCAACTCCGCAGCGCGGAGAGCATCCTCTACGATCTCATCGACCGGCCGGAGTTCCTCCTGGCGATCGCCGAGCGGATGACGGACGTGCGGCTCGCGGAGCTGGACATCCTGGAGGAGAAGGGGCTGGTGGGCTACGGCAACGACCGGATCCACTGCACCGGCGCCCACACGGACGAGCTGCCGGCAGCGGGTTTCGATGCCGCCAGGCCGCGGGCGAAGGACAGCTGGACCTACGGCATGGCCCAGCTGTTCGTGTCCGTCTCCGACCAGATGTGGTCCGAGATGGAGATCCCCAGCGCGCTCCGGTTCGACTCCCGGTTCGGCCTCGGCTACTACGGCTGCTGCGATCCGCTCCACGACCGGGTGAAGTGGATCCGCCAGATCCCGGGGATCCGCAAGCTCTCCATGAGCGCCTGGTCGAACATCGCCAGGGGCGCGGAGAACATCGGGCCCGACTTCATGTTCTCGCGCAAGCCGAACCCGGCCATGGTCGCCATGGACGAGTGGGTGCCGGAGCTGGCGGTCATGGACTTCGAGGACGTCCTCGAAGTGACGAAGGCCAACGGCTGCCCGGTCGATTTCGCGCTCAAGGACATCAGCACCTGCCGGTCGGATCCGCGGCGTCTCTGGGAGTGGAGCGAGATCGCCATGCGCATGGTCCGCGGGTAGGGGACCGCCATCACGCAGCCCGCGCCGATGTCACTGAGTCAAGCCACGCCGCCGGGTCAAGCCACACCGGCGGTCCACTCGCACGCCGCCGCGGTCGCCCTGCTCGCCCTGCTCGCCCTCGTCTGGGGCGTGCACTGGGTCGTCGTCAAAATCGGGCTCGACTACATGCCGCCGCTCACCTACGCGGCGCTGCGGGTCGTGACCGGGCTCGCGACGGTGGTGGCGCTGCTCGGCGTGCAGGGCCGCCTCCGCCTGCCGCCGCGCTCGGACCTCTCGATCGTCGCGTCGGTTGGGCTCGTGCAGGTTGCCGGCGGGATCCTGATCATGAACCTGGCGCTGCAGGTGGTGCCGGCCGGCCGCTCGTCGGTGCTCGTCTACACGATGCCGCTCTGGGTCGGCGTGCTGCTGTGGATCTTCTTCCACGTCCGGCCGCGCCGGAACGAGATCCTGGGGCTGGCCCTCGGGATCGCCGGGCTGCTCCTGCTGCTCAACCCCGCGGTCATCGACTGGGGCATTCCCGGGGAGCTGGCCGGGACGCTGGCGCTGCTGCTCAACGCGGTCATGTGGGCCGCCGTCACGATCCACGTCCGGCGCCACACGTGGGTATCCACCCCGCTCGACCTCCAGCCATGGCAGCTGCTGGTGGCCCTGGTGCCGCTTGCCGTTGCGGCGCTGCTGCTGGAGCCGAATGCCGTCGTCAACTGGCAGCCCATCACGGTGCTCGTGCTGCTGTACAGCGGGCCGATGGCCACCGCGTTTGCCACCTGGGCCAGCCAGTCCATCACCCGGTCCCTGGGTCCGCAGGCGTCCGCCACGGGGTTCCTGGCGGTGCCCGTCGTGGGGCTGATCTCGGGGGCCATCGTGCTCGGCGAGAAGCTGGGCCCGGTCGACATCCTGGGGTTTGCGACGGTGCTGGCGGGCGTGGCGCTGACGTCGCTCCGGCCGCGGCGGGGGTCGTAGGGGGTTCGCGGCGTTCAGCGGCTCGGCGTAGGGCGGTTCGGCGCTCGGCGGCTCAGTGGCCGGCCGCTCATTGGCCGGCTTGGCGCTCCGCGCTCGGCGTAGGGCGGTTCGCTGCGTTCAACGGCGGTGTGGCCGGCTCGGCGCTTGGCCCGGTTGGCTCACCCCGGGCCTGCATGTCGCGTGAGCCGCAGTTCCCGGGGGCGCCTGGGACCCCTGGTCATCGCTAGGTCGGCACGAGGTGCCCACCTGGGACTCGGAGTCACAGGAGAGGCCCAAGACCGGGCGCCTGAGGGCCCACCGTATGCGCCGCAGTCACCGACTGTCGCTGCGAACCGCGCCAGCCATGACCACCAGTCCCAGCGCGGGCGTCGGCCGTGTCGCCACGTCGCTGTGCCGGTATGCGCAACGGACAGAACGGCGGTCCTAGCCTGCGGGTGGGCCCGGCGGGGGCTTCACCCGGATCGGCTCCTCGGCCGGTGGCGCGCCGAATGGGATCGTCCAGACCAGCGTCGGCGAGTCGTCGACCTCCGGCCCCGCGGTACCGATCGCGACGGGCGGCCGGGTGCTCCCGGCGATCGACCCTGAGCCTCCCGTGCCCGCAGCCCCCACCAGGACGGCCCGCGCCTGCGCAGTTGCCGCCTGCGCAGTCGCCGCCTTCGTCGGCTCAGCCATCTTCGTCGGCTCAGCCGCCTTCTTCGGCTCAGCCATCTTCGTCGGACCCGCCGCCTTCGTCGGCCCCGCTACGCCGCCGGACCCCGCCCCCACGCGCACCTCGCGACGCCGCCGCGTTCCGGCCTGCAGGCGCCAGACCGCCAGCAGGATGATCAGCGCGAGCACCGTGACCAGGATGGCGATGGCGACCGCGATCCGCGTCCGGCCGCTGTCCCGCAGCCCATTGATCGTGGCTCGCAGCGACGCGGTCATCCGCGCCGCCGCGTCTGCGTCAGCGTTGCGGACGGCGTCGGTGGCGGGCTCCACTGACGGGAGCTGCGCCCCCACCAGGCCCACCTGCTGCGCGAAGTCCAGCGGCTGCCCGACCAGCGCCGCCGTGTCCGCCACGTCCTTCGCGGCGTCGAGCTGCGTCTCGGCCAGGGCGGCGGCCGCGTCCAGCTCCTCGACCGTGGTGGCGGCTGCCCAGGCGTCGGCCGCGGGTCCGTGCCGCGCATCGACCCCGTCAAGCGTGGCGTCCGTCTCGCCCGTGATCGTCCAGGCCTGTTCGGCTGCCACGACCGCCGTTGTCGCCGTGGCGAAGTCCCACGCGGCCAGCGGGCTCCTGACGGCCGCCGGCACCACCCAGTCATCGACCGCAGCGACGAGCGCGTGGTACGCGGTCCGGGCCTCCGTCCGGCGCGCGAGCGCGGCCCGGTCGGTCGTGGCGCCGTACTCGAGGAGCAGGTTCGACGCCAGGTCCGCCCTGGCCCCGGCTGGCGCCAGCGCCAGCTCATCGACGGCATCCAGCCAATCCTTCCAGGTGGCCACGACGGTCCTGCGCTTCGCCGTCGGGTCCGTCGCGTACGGGTCACGACGCTGCAGCAGCCCCGTGAGCGCCGCCGTCATGCGGTTGGCCCCGGCCGCCCCGGCGACCTGCGTCACCACGTAGCACGCGGCGTCGTACTCGGCCTGGATGGCGGCCAGCTCCGCCTCGGTGGCCCGCGTCGAGACGTACTGCCACGTGGCGAGGCTGACCCGGGAGCCGGCTGACGGTTGCGTGCAGGGATCCTCCTTGCCGCTCACCGTGCGGCCGGCCCACTCGGCGTTGCCCTCGCTCAGCCACGTGTCGGCGAACGTGGAGGCGTTGAACCACACGTGCGCCAGCTCGTGCTGCACGAGCGTGGCCTGCCGGAAGTCCTCGTCGACCGTGATGGTGCCGGAGTCCTTGTCGTAGAAGCCGGCGTACGTGCTGCCGGTGCTGGCTTCCTTGACGACGAGCGGGTCGGTGCCCGACATCGGCCTGCCGATGAGCTTGACCAGCGCCGGCAGCCCCGTGGCCAGCTCCGCGCGGACGCCCTTGGTCCACGTGGGATCCTCGGGCCAGGACTTCAGCGTGACGTCGCGGCCGCCCGCCGCGGTCAGCTTCACGGTGCGGTAGCCGGCTTCGTTGGTGCCGTCGAAGCAGACCCAGAACGCGGCGGGGTCCGCGATGGTGCCGCTGGTGTAGATGCGCTCCTTGCCGCTGGTCCGCGCCGACATCGTGCTGCCGGTGGTCGCGAAGGTGAACCCGGTGGGCACGCGGACACTCAGGGTGGCCGAATCGGCGCCGTTCGCGATAGCACAGAAGCTCGAGTAGGCCTTCATCGCGCGCACCGCGGAGGTTGAGCGCGGCGCCCCGCCCTTGATCAGGTATGTG
>Ga0209014_10000888_pt1 | contig 17724 bp, 12 predicted proteins | sample BarGraNGADG00212_FD_184491 | JGI IMG/M metagenome (GOLD analysis project Ga0209014, IMG submission 184491) | Arctic peat soil microbial communities from Barrow, Alaska - Barrow Graham LP Ref core NGADG0002-212 (SPAdes) (version 2) | ecosystem: Environmental > Terrestrial > Soil > Wetlands >...
AAGACCCAGCTCTTTTGCTTTTTCCAGTGACATGATCACCGTGGCACTGGCCCCGTCGTTGAGCCCTGAAGAGTTACCTGCCGTAACCTTCCCGATTTTCGGAATGAATGCGGGAGGAAGCTGGCGTAAGTCTTCCAGAGTTATCCCCGGCCGAAAGTGCTCATCCTTATCAAAGACCTTCGGCGGCTTACCTTTTTTCTGCTTAATCTCAACAGGCACTATTTCTTCAGCAAAATCTCCTTCCCGGGTCGCCCGCTCCACGTTATTGTGACTGCGCAGTGCAACCTCATCCATCTCCTCACGGCTGATGTTATACATCTGGGCGATAAATTCCGCTGTGTGCCCCATAATATAAGGCTTGCCCTTGTACATGTCATAGGGCATACCCCCGGCCAAAGGACTATCTTCAGGGCAGGGAATTATCCTTGATCCGCACATGAGTCCTTCAATGAGCCTGTCATCCAGTGTACTGTTCTGCAACCGGCATCCCCAACGCGCGCCCGGTGCTACATAAGCAACACCCGACATGTGTTCAACACCTCCGGCAAGAATAACATCAGCCAGCCCCGCCTGAATCATAGCCATACCGGAAATGGTGGCTTCCATACCAGAAATGCACACCCGGTTCATCGTGACGGCAACTGTTGTGTTCGGTATCCCGGACTTGAGAGCAGCAACCCTCGTCAGATTCAGCGCTGTATGCGGCTCGAAACAGTTCCCGAACCGGACATCATCAATCAAATCCGGACTAATACCTGCCCGCTTGATAGCCTCCTTCATGACCACGCTCGCGATATCCACCGCATGCACATCCTTCAATGTTCCGCCGAACGTACCGATCGCTGTCCGGCAAGCTGAAACAATAACAACATCTTTCATGGTTCTCTTCTCCCTATTCGAAGTGATATTTATTTGTTTGAATAATCATATACGCCTTTGCCTGTTTTCCTGCCGTAGCGCCCGGCCCGTACCAATTGGACAAGCAGAGGCGCCGGACGGTATTTGTCACCAAGCTCCTTATGGAGCCCTTCGATGACATGCAGGAGCGTATCTAATCCTACAAGGTCGGCCAGAGCGAGCGGTCCGATGGGATGATTACAGCCCAGAACCATTCCCTTATCAATATCTGCGGCGCTTGCCAGGTTCTCTCCCAGAACAAAAAAAGTCTCGTTGATCATGGTACACAAAATCCTGTTCACCACAAAGGCAGGCGCCTCGTTCACGATGATACATTCTTTGCCGATCTTTTTACCCCAGTCCAGGGCAATTTGAAGTGTTTCATCAGATGTCTCATACCCCTTGATTACTTCGAGAAGCTTCATCACAGGTACGGGATTGAAAAAGTGCGTGCCGATGAACTTTTCCGGTCGCTTGGTGTTTGATGCCATCTCCGTAGGGCTTAATCCCGATGTATTGCTGAAGAAAAGGCAATGCTTAGGGACAATCTCTTCCAATTCCTTAAACACCTTTTTCTTGACGTCCATGATCTCGATGATCACCTCTACCACGACATCCGCATCTCCCGCTGCCTGTTTCAGGTCAAGGGTTGGGGTGATCCGGGACAGGACAGTATCCACCTCCTCCTGTGTTTTTCTGCCCTTTTTCACATCATTGCTTAAGTTCTTCCGAATCATGTTCATACCATTATCAATGAAGCGCTGTTCGATATCCCTCATGGCAACACGATAGCCCGCTTGCGCGCATACCTGGACAATACCATTGCCCATCAATCCTGCACCCAAAACACAAATTTTCTTGATCTCCATTTTCATACTCCTTCCATTCCTTAAGGTTTTTTACTTGTATTTATATATAACCATATCATCCATAGTTCTGATCTTTGAGAAGCTCCCTCGCAATGACAATCCGCTGTATTTCAGATGTGCCTTCATATATGGAGGTGGCCCGGGCATCACGATAGAGCCTCTCTACCTTGAAGTCCTTGAGATAGCCGTACCCACCATGGATCTGCATCGCTAGATAGGCACTCTTGTTCGCCAATTCCGAAGCAAAAAGCTTGGCCATGGAAGCCTCTTTTGTGAAAGGCATACCCTGGTCTTTTCTCCAGGCAGCGGACAAGGTAAGTAAGCTCGCTGCCTCGATCCCTGTCGCCATGTCGGCGATCATCCACTGAATGGCCTGGAACGAGCTAATGGCCTTGCCGAACTGTTTACGTTCCTTGGCATATCGAATGCTTTCATCCAGGCACGCGCGGGTGATGCCCAAAGCCTGCGATGCTATACCGATGCGGCCGCTATCCAGGGCGGTCATGGCTATCTTGAATCCTAGACCTTCCTTTCCCAGCAGGTTTTCCTTCGGAACCTGGCAATCCTCGAAGAGAAGCTCCACTGTATTGGAAGCCCTCAATCCCATCTTATCTTCCCGTGTACCTATTGAAAATCCGGGGGTGCCCTTTTCCACAATGAAGGCCGAGAGGCCTTTGCTGCCTTTTTCCGGGCTGGTTCTTGTAATGAGATTTACTACATCAGCATACTGCCCGTGGGTGATGAAGGTTTTTGTTCCGTTGATCAGGTAATAGTCTCCTTTGTCCTCTGCCTTTATAGAGAGACTCCCGGGATCTGATCCGGCACCCGGCTCAGTCAGGGCGAAACATCCAAGCAGCTCTCCTTGGGCTAGCTTAAAAAGGTATTTAGCCTTCTGGTTTTCATTCCCGAATTTGAGTAACGGCTCGGTAGAGAGATTGGCCACTGACATAGTCACCGCAGTTGACGCACACGAATAGGCTATTTCCTGGAGCGCCAGGCAATAGCTTACCGCGCCGGCGCCAACTCCACCATACTCAGCAGGCACCATCATCCCCAGCAGGCCGAGCTCACCCATCTTTTTTACCACGTCTAGGGGGAATATCTCTTCCTTGTCCCTTTTGGCAGCCAAAGGCTCTAATTCCTTCCTGGCAAAATCTTTAGCCATGAGTCTGACCATTTTCTGTTCTGTACTCAGTTGAAAAGACATACTTCCTCCTTACGGTACATATATGACAACCAGGAGCTCTGCCTTTTCACGGGTTGGATTGCTGAGCTTATGAGAAAGGGATGAATCAAAACTGATGCACTCCCCTTTCTTCAAGGTTGAAGTGTTCTGACCCACCTGAATCGTTAGACCGCCATGAAGGACATAGATGAATTCTTCCCCATCATGATGGTACTCAACACCTTTATGTTCGGTATCCGGATCAATGGTTACACGATAAGCCCTTAAGTGTTTTTCCTCTCCCGGCAAGGTCAGGGGTGCATACGCATACGATGCAACTCTCTTCTTGTGGCTTGTTGTCCGTCTCTTGGATGCTTCTTTATTACGATTTTCCTGTAATTGATCCATGTCCACCTTGAGGATGCGGCCAAGCTGGAGGACCACCGCAACAGGCGGGGCTATTCTATCCTCCTCGATCTCTTTCAGGAAGTCCACCGGATAACCGGTATCGTGCGAGAGAACATCCAGACTGAGTCCTTTTGCCTCTCGAAGTCTTCTTATTCTTCCTCCAAATGATTCTTCTGTTTTTTTTATCATGTATCTCCCTTCATATCTTTTTAAGAGCGCAGTGAGCTGAAGTTAATTTTCAAGGGTGCATCATCAATTATTGATAAAAACTTCTTTTTAACGGCGGGAGTATAAGAAGAACGATTTTGTATGTCAAGCGGATTTTGACCAAATGAAGATTTTGGCCACAAATACGGGGCACATTGGGGTCGTTGAAAAACCCCATGTTTTGGGGGATCATTTTTGATTGAAAAAAAGAGCCGTCCCTCCGTAGAATGAGACGGCTCAATGAGCATGTCCAAATATGGTAAAGTGGTCGGTCTACTTTACTGCGTCTTTCAGACCCTTCCCGGCTTTAAATACGGGAACCTTCTTTGCGGCTATTTTAAGAACCGCGCCTGTCTGGGGGTTTCTACCTTTGCGGGCTTTTCTCTTGCTCACACGAAATGTACCAAATCCCACAAGTGTAACAGTATCACCTTTTTTGAGTGCTTTCTGGATTGCCGCCAATGTTGCGCCTATTGCCAGATCCGCTTCTTTCTTGCTGCATGTAACTTTTGCCACTTCATTGATCAATTGCGCTTTGTTCATTTATTGCCTCCTGTTTTTTATTTAAACCAACTGCATGACTCTTTATACATACTCTTTTTCCACAAATCAATATAAATTCCGCCGATAAATGCAGATTGCATTAAAGTCTTCAGGCCGGTTAAAATTACATTAATACTGTAGCTTCATAAGGATAAATATAATTTTCATCAGTTCCTACTATACTATCAGCGGTTCTGTGTGTGGAAAACAGAACTTTTCTGTTGGTAATATCAACCGGAATCTTCTTTTTAAGTTTACTAGAAAAATTAAGGATTACAAGGAGTTCCCGGTTGTTGTATATGCGCCTGTAGGAAAGAATATCATCCTCGCCTTTATTGACAGGTTCCCACGACCCGAATGCCAGAATATCATTTCTTTTCCTCAGCTTGATGAGCGACTTGTAAAAATTCAGAAATGATTTTTCATCTTTAAGTTCGGTCTGGACATTCACTTTTGTATAATTATTATTAAGCGGAAGCCACGGTTCTCCGGCAGTAAAACCGGCGTTGATTCCAGGAGTCCATTGCATCGGCGTTCTCTCCCCATCGCGACCTACTGGAATAGGCCAGTACTTAAGTCCTACCGGATCATGAATATGCTTTTTCGGAATATGACGGTTAGCCATACCAAGCTCCTCTCCATAGTAGAGAAAAGGGGTCCCTTTCAAAGTCAGAAGAAGAACAGCAAGAACCTTCCCTCTGCTCTCCGATTCGTTTCTTTTACCGAACCTCGTCATGCTCCTCGGCTGGTCATGGTTGGAAAAAACATGGCACGGCCAGCCGTTATTCGGGACCGCATTGATCCATGAATTGATAGAATTAAAAAACTTTTTAGCGTCCCACTGGAGAAACATCGTGGAAAAATCAAAAGCGAGGTGGAGTTCATCACTCCCGTCCCCCATGTATGAAGCAGGCATTGCGGGGTTCATGTCGTCCGCGAAAGTCTCCCCCACCATCATCCGCGAATCATACCCGTCGAGGATACTTCTTATGTCGTGCAGAATGTCATGAAGCTCGGGCTGGTTCCTGTTATATATATGCTTCTGCATATCGTGAGGCCTGGGGTACCGCCCTATTGCGAATGGATTGTTTCTGAACTCTTTATCTTTTACAAAAAAATTTATCACATCAAGTCTGAACCCGTCGACACCGGCATCGAGCCAGTAACGGAATTCTTCGTACACGGCTTGGCGGAGCTCATTGTTGCGCCAGTTAAGGTCGGGTTGTTCTTTTAAGAATAGATGAAGGTAATACTGCTCTCTCACCTCATCCCACTCCCAGGCGCGCCCGCCGAATTCCCCCATCCAGTTATTCGGATATTTCCCCTTTTTCCCGTCACGCCATATATACCAGTCGCTCTTCGGGTTATTCCTGGAAGAACGCGATTCTATAAACCAGGGGTGGAGGTGCGAAGAATGATTGAAGACAAGATCCATGATTATCTTCAAATCCCTTTTATGGCACTCTTTTATGAGGGTGGAATAATCTTCAGTTTTCCCGAATATCGGGTCAATCTCCCTGTAATCCGACACATCGTAGCCGAAATCGAACATGGGAGACATGTTTACCGGGGAGAGCCAGATAGCGTCAACACCGAGTCCTGCTATGTAATCGAGCTTGGAGATGATTCCCGGAATGTCGCCTATACCGTCACCGTTCGAGTCGTAAAAACTTCTCGGATATATCTGATAAACAACGCCGTGCTTCCACCATATTTTTTTTTCGGGCATAATCTCATTCCGAGAGCTTTGCATAACTGCATAAAACCAACATTATTGTCATTCCCGCGCAGGCGGGAATCCAGTATTATCAATGGTTTCCTGGATACCGGCCTGCGCCGGCATGACGATTAGAGGTGTTCTGCAAAGCTCTCATTCCTTGTTTGATTATATTTAACTCTATATAACTTGAATCTGTTAAATCAAGTGCAAAAAGGATGTGTCGTTAATCCGGCAATCGCCGCGCCGATAAGGGGAGCGTTTTCAATTTTGATAATTTTAAAATATCTTTCATATTCTCCGGTTAAAATTCTGGTTAAATAGCTTTCCATTTTTTCTTTGAAATCCTTCACTCTGTAAAGAGTTGATCCGTCTGCCGTGATGCAGACAGGTTTTTCCGCACTGGAACCCTTCCCCGATTTTAATATAAATGCTGCCAGGTTGATCGAAGCGAGAAGGGCCGCCCTTTCGACAACAGATTCCATTATTACAGCGGCGGTGGCCCTGTCGGCGCCGGTTAATGACGCCAATATATTTGAGGTCTTCCTCCCGGTTCCGGAGAAAAGAAAAGCGTTCATATCTTTTGTGCCAAATTCGCTGATAGAACCGAAAATCTTTTTCCCGCTCTCGGAAAAGAGACCGAAATCCGCCGCTGATTTCAGATATTCAAGAGTGAGGGAACCGAGATAGGCTCCGGAAACCATTTTCTCAAAAATATAATTACCGGGATTATTTGTCTTAGAGTCAAACTCTTCGTCAATTTTATTCCGCGGGATAAGATTGAACATCCCGGACTCGGCATTAATAATCTGATAGCCTTTCCCGGAAAGAGAGGGGTCCTTTAAAATTTTACTCCCATCCTCAATATAAGCCGTATTAGAACCCGTACCGAGTATAAAACCTATATAGCTGTCGTATACAGATGAAGATGAATCCGCTTTCCCGGCAAGAAGGGTCGCGACCGTATCATTGAGCAGAGTAAAACTCCACGCGTCATTAAAACCTTTCCGCAAAAGGGCTTCCCTCAATGAACGGCATATATAATTACCAATTACTTCCGGAGCTTTTATCTCTTTTGTGAAGTATAGGAGCTTGCCGTCATTATCATTGGTGATCTCCACAGGATAAGAAAAACAGAAACCTATCCTCTCTGATCTGGAAAGAAGAGGTTTTACATAATCTGCTATTATATTAAAAAATTCTTTTTTGGATACTTCACTTTCTATGCCCGGCATCATATATGTTTGATAATCTTCAATATCCATCCGGTTATTTTCCCTGAAGGATATTACCGCTACCCGGAAATGAGTCCCCCCTGCATCAAGAGCGATTACAGGCGTGTTGAGCGGGAGTAAAAAATCTGTATTGATGTATGAAGGGAGCATCGCCAGGGAACTTTTATCCCCCGCAAGCCCTTTCTCCATCTCATTAATCAGATCTTTTATTATTGTTGTGTGGTTGATACTATCTGCCGTAAGTCTGTTCCTGTTGATAAAATCGGATAAACTATGTTCCGGCATAATAACGGCTCCGGTGATGATTTATTTGATTGCGTGTTCATGGTTGAACTATAAGAAACTCAGTCTTGTATGTCAAGGAAATCTATGCCGCAAAATCTGGGGTGAGGCACAGATGACCGCACCGGGGTGTACATCGCGACATCCATTCTTATGAGAAATCTGCTCACCTTTTGTTCTGTTCACCTTCCCAAAGGATATTTTTTACGGAATTTCAACAGCCCTCTCCTGCACGCCTTACGCTTCACGTTTCACAAATCTCGCTTTTACTTTGTCGTGATCACCCAGACACCCTGCCAGTCCTCGGGTGGATGTTCGATGAGTTCGCGGCACTTGGCAAGATAGGCGCGCGCCACCGGATCCTCCTGCGCAATACAGGAAAAGACTTTTTCCGCTTGGCTGAAATTTCCTGTATAGAAAAATTCAAGCCCTTCGGCAAACTTCGCCATTCTCTGTTTCCTGTGTTCATCAATGTCTTCCGGCAACAGCGGCTCGTAGACTACCACGGGTTCGCGCCGTCCCACAACGGCGACACGGGAAATTTCCCGCACCGGATACGCGCCGGCCATCTGCTCCATCGTGGATTGCGAAATCAGGACATAGGTGCCGAACTGCTTGTTGATGCCTTCCAGCCGCGCCGCCAGATTCACGGCATCTCCAATCATCGTATAATCAAACCGGGAATGGGAACCCATGTTGCCGACCACCGCCTGACCGGTGTTGACACCGATGCGCATTTTTAAATCCCTTCCCAGTCTTTCCCGAAGGGACGGGCGCATCAAAGCAAGTTTAGCCTGACACCTGAGCACGGCACGGACACAGCGTGTTGCATGATCTGGCTGTTCAAGCGGCGCGTTCCAGAAGGCGATGATCGCGTCCCCTTCATACTTGTCCACGGTGCCACCCTCCTCATGGATTATATCAGTCATAGCCGTGAGATAAATATTGAGCAGATTGGTCAACGCTTCAGGATCAAGTCCTTCCGATATGCTCGTAAAGCCTTCCAGGTCGGAGAAAAAAATAGATAGCATCCGCCTCTCGCCGCCCAGTTTTAAGCGTTCGGGATGCACGATGAGTTGATCGATCACGTCCGGACTCAAATACTGCTTGAAGGCATTTTTGATAAACATCTTCTGACGTCCCTCGGTGGTGTAATAGATAAGGCCCGCACCGAAGAGCGTCACGGCAACACCCGCCTCCTGAACCACCAGCGGCAGCCAAAATCCCAAACGGTAAGCGATCAAACAAAGGATGACTGGCACGCAAATAAAGAACACATAGACCATAACACTCTTAAAGATGCCGGAAGCAGAAGATGTCGCCATACCGGCAAGAAGGGTGATGATCAGAGTGATGAGAACGACAAGAGACATGGGAACAGGCCGGATAAAATCATTGGTCAACAGGTTGTCGAGCATCGTAGCGGAAATCTCCACACCGGGATAAACGCCGGAAACAGGCGTGGGACGAAGATCAAAGAGTCCGGGAGCGGAAAATCCGAAAAAGACATAGGCGTCTTTGAACTCTTCCAGATTCTTAATGACGGGTGCCTCTCCGTTTTGAAGACGAAGTTCGCTCTGAATGACCGACGCGGCACTGTATGCTTTATGGGTTCCCGGGGGACCGCGAAAATTGAGGATGACCTTTCCTGCTGCATCGACAGCAACTTCTTGTTCGCCCAGCAAAAAGCGCCCCGGATAAATTTTTAAAGGGGTATCTGGTTGAGCTGTCAGAAAACTCGCCAGGGCCAGCGACGGCAGTATCTTGCCATCGAATACCTCAAAAAGCGCCGCCCGTCGATAGACGCCGTCAGAATCGGGATTCATGTGCACATTGGCCAGAAAGCTTGAGGCAGCCGATATTTCCGCTACGGGAAACGAGGCTCGCGCAAAAGCGTCATGACCGGTGTCAGTAAGCCATGGGTCAAGCCCCTGAACTTTCAGTACCGGTGCGGGAGCAAAAGAGGGCCAGCGGTTTTCGCTGCCTCCAGTCCGGCTGAGAAAGACGGTTCCTACAAAATGTTTAAAGCCTGTGATTTCGGATGAAAAGGCCTGATCATCCGTCACTCCGTATTTGGAAGGTTCCGTTAAGAGCACATCGAAGGCCAGCGACTTTGCGCCGGTTCGCTTGCAGAACTGAATAATTGTTCCGTAAACTTCGCGCGGCCAGGGCCAGGACAGACCGTTTTCGTCTTTAGCCCAATCCAAGCTGTTTTGATCAAGCAGGATCAGGCGGATTTTGGAAGTGTGCGGCGACGGCTTTGCCAACAGGTTGGTCCGCCAGTCCCAGGTCTTTGCTTCCCAATTAGTAAGCCAGCCCGGAAAGAAAAAGACAAAAGCCACGAGTGCGCCGATGATGCCCGCCAGCATCCCCTGCAGTAGTTTTGCCTTTCCGCCCCGAAGTATTTTTTTAAAATCCATGTTTCCACCCTGGTAAAATAAAGGTGACACCCACGCCGTAGGGAACGGTTCTTCAGTCCGGCGTATGCTGGATCAAACTGTTATAATAAATGGCCCGCAGCTTTGGTAAATCTTTCCTTGCGAACAGTGGGCGGCTCGCCGCCGGTAAACGCCTGTCCGTTGTCCTTCAGTTCGGCAATCCGGTTCTGGGGCGAAGGATGCGTCTTGGCAAAATCAGTCCCGCCTGGCTTCATTTGTTTGGCCATAACGCCCAGCATGTCCGCCAGCGCGCCCGGGTTGTAACCCAACCGCTTAAGGATAGACACCGCCGCCGCATCGGCCTGATATTCATAAGAACGGGAATAGCCGTTGTTGATCATGGTATTGGTAATGTCGGAAATCGCACCGCCAAACACCTTGGTGAGTTGCGCCACTTCCTGACCGCCGAAAGATTTCGCGCCTTCCTGGGCTAAAATCGTGAGGGCTTCGGTCATCCGCGCCTTTTCAATGGCCTTCATGCCGTGCCTCAACTGAACGTGACCGATCTCATGCGCCAGAACGGCAGCCAGCGCGTCTTCCGTCCGGCAGCAGCGAAGCAAACCACGGGTGATAAAAATATGTCCGCCGGGCGTGGCAAAGGCGTTGATATCGTCGGAATCCAGAACCAGAAAATGATAACCGCCGAACAGCTCCGGCATGTCTGAAGCCTGGGATAGCGTCTGTCCCAACACATTGAGATACGCATTAGCCTTTGTATCCGCCAAAGCCTGATACTTCACAAGAACAACCGCGCCGACGGATCGCCCGATGTAGTATTCCTGCTCGGGTGTAAAATCCTCCAGACTTTTGGACACGACCGCCGTGCTCTTGCGGATGGATTCGCTCTGTGACTTGGTAATCGTTCCGGTTGCCTCGCCCACCGTTGTGGCCACGGTTGTCAACGTTTCCACAGCGGCGCAACTGATCATGGTCATCACTGCCAGAGATATTATTCCGATGCGCCAAGAAAGAAATAGTTTGCTCATGGCTTGCCTCCTTGTTCGCTGAGCGCCAGATGACCGCCGGTGATAAAATCTTCTATTTGTCCGGAAGATACCTTCATGGCTTCCATCCGGTTAATCCAGGTGTAATCAAGATTTTTGTTGGTTTTGCGGTACTGGGCTTCCACCTCTTCGCTGAAACCCTTACCCGCCAATGCAATTTCATCGCGGGTGACGGAAGTTCCAACATTGGCTTGTCCGGCTTTCAAGACTATCTTTTTGCTCGTCAGAGCTGTGCTGTGCATCCATCCCTGATATTTTCCGTTGGAAAGCGATACTTTTTTCCAGGCGCCGCGTTCCCCCAGCACAGTCACCCGGTCACCATAGGACGTCTTTGCTACGATTTTGCCCAGATGGGACGGCGTGGCCCGCAGCTGGCCTTCCCTGACCTGGACACTAAGAATTTTCTGCGCCTCAGCTGTTGCGTTCAGGAATAAGACGCTCAGAAGCGCGAGACAAATGACCATGGATATATAACGAAACATTTTAACCTCCTTTCCATAGCAAATGGATCATCTTTTGATAAGACATTGCTTGTTCATAGTTGAACTATAAGAATTTCGGCCTTGTATGTCAAGGAGATCTATGCCGTAAAATGTGGGGTGAGGCACAGACGAGCGCGCTAGGGGTATATCGCGACTGGAGTGAACCCAAATCAGCGTCATAGAATGGCCTGATCAATATGTGTAGAAAGACTCACAACCTTTCCCCTTTAGTCTTCTGCCTCATAACGATGGATATTCCTAATATGTATCCCCGGAAAAAAATTATAAATTTAGTTTCGTTTAAAAAACGATAGATTTATCTAAAATAATTGTCAATTCCCGCCATCCTGCAGTGCCCCGAAACGTTTATCTCGATTTCCCACCAAAGATTCTCCTGACGAGAGGAAACTTTAATTCGATGGCGCTTTCAGGACAGAGTTCTTGGCAGCAGAAGCACCGGATGCAGGTCTTATAATTATGCACGGGCGGTCTCTTTTTGTCGCCGCCAGACCAGTCCACGGATTTCGGTACCATGGGACACATTGAGATGCAGACACCGCAGGCCACGCACTTTTCTTTGATAATGAACGGCTTCGGGACAAACCGGTTGTTCAGAAAACTCATGAAGCCTTTGGCTTTATATGGTTTGAGCGGCGACCGGTCAATATCAAAATTATTCTGCCTGAAGGTGTTGAAATTATCACCGGCCAGTTCTATCTCATTTTCGAGGTAGGTACCCGCACCGCTCGCCCGCCCGAGTGTTACCGTTGGAACGTATTCTGGATTGACATCAATGAGCCGGCACACGGTCGCATCGAGCGCGATAGGATCGTCTGAGAAGAGAAGGATGTTCATCTTCCTCGGCTTTCCTCCCCGTGGTCCGTTGCCTTCCATTGCGAAAATTCCGTCCATCACATACAGCACCGGTTTAACGAAATTATTCAGATCGACCAGCATCTGGGCGAAGTGATTGGCGTCGGGTAGTTTGATGTGGTACTCTCCCTTGCGGACGCCGGGGATGCAGCCGAACTGGTTTTTCACGGAGCCGGTAAATTTTTCAAAGGCATGGGTTTTGAGTTTCGGAAGGCTGATAACGGCATCAGTATCAATTATTGCCTTCGCAATAAAAAATTTTTTATTCTGCACGCCTTTTTCGTAAAATACTTCAACGGCAGTTTTAAAGTTAGCTTCCGCAATTCCCAGTTCTTCAGCGACCGCCTGTATGCCGCATTTCCTGGCGGCAGATGCCGTACTGCCGATCGCCGGAGAATCTCCATAACTCAATCGGGCACCGGTTTCTTTAAAGATTTCAGCAACCGCCCTGAAGACAGTATGGTGGGTATTGACGCACTTCTCCGGCAATTCCCCGACAAGCAGGTTGGGCTTGAGTAAGACCTTCTGTCCGCTTTTCACAAACTTTTCCGCGCCTCCGATAAGTCCCAGGCCGCGGACGATAGCTTTTTTTACTTCATCATAATCATAGCTTTCACAGCGGATGAGTGCAACTTTTGACATAAGTTCTTTCCTTCATAATAGTTAACTTTAAATAAATATTTTTATTTGAGTCGAGCCGACTGGGTTCTCCCGATATTTAGGTTGAGGTTTGTTTTCTCTGTTTGCCGCCGTGTCACATTATTTCAACTATGCACCAGTTTGTCCCGCCACCTCGCAGAACAGTGCATCCATATCATAATTGGTGAGGGAAAAATATCAATGCTTTCGAATTGAACTCATGTATTTTTGTTAAGATTGACGATTTGTTTATTACAAGAAGAAATACATAACATAATCTGATTTTCTTGTTGATTTTAATGTGATAGATGCTACTTACAGTCTGCAGTGCACATCTATGCATTTTGCATAAGTGCGGTTATATATTTTTTTGATTAGAAAAATTGAATTAAAATTATTTTCAATTGTGTGTCGGAGGATGCTATGGCTGAACTGAGATATAATCCGCTCCTGGATACATGGACTATGGTCGCCGGTAACAGGCAGAGCAGGCCAAATATGCCGAAGGACTGGTGTCCTTTCTGCCCCGGTTCAGGCCGCGTGCCGGACACTTATGAAGTCTATAAATATGATAATGATTTTCCCGTTCTGTCTATAAATCCGGGTGAGGCTGATCCCGTCGGTTCTTTATTCTATAAGTCCATGCAGGCCTATGGTAGCTGTGAAGTAATTCTCTACTCGTCCGAACACACCACGACAATGCATGAACTATCATTGCTCCATTTACAGAAATTGATTGAGCTATGGATCAGCAGGTTTAAAGAACTTTCTGCAGATAAAAAAATTAAGTATATTTTTCCATTTGAAAACAAAGGAGAAGAAGTAGGTGTGACGATGCCCCATCCGCATGGGCAGATTTACGCTTATCCATTTATTCCGCTGAAGATAAGAACGGAACTGAATAACGCTTCATTACATTTTGATCAACACCATGAATGCCTGATCTGCAGAATAAACAAAGAAGAAAAAGATTTTGGGCGCAGGATCATCTATGAAAACAAGTCTTTTATTGCCTACCTGCCCTATTTTACTGATTATCCGTACGGTGTGTTTCTGGCGGCTAAGGACCATATCAACTATTTACCACAATTGAACAAGGAGCAGGTAAACGAGTTGGCTGAAGCGTTGAAGGTGATCACCGGCAGTTTTGATTGTCTTTTTGACCGTCCATTTCCTTATATGATGAATTTTCATTCTAATCCTGTTAACAGCACAGATTATCCCGGCCATGAAAAATATTATCATTTTCATATTGAGTTTTACCCGCCGTTGCGCAGTAAAGATCGGATCAAATATTACGCTTCATCGGAAATGGGCGCCTGGGCGGCAGCCAATGTTGCCCCGGTAGAAGATACGGCCCGTCAGTTGCGTTCGGCAAAGTTGAAATATCTATCCGGCTGGGACAAGGAACGCCTCCGAACTGAAATTGTAAAAGAGTTCGTTCAATTTTATGGGGAAAGTCAAATTCAGCCACAGCTCTTCAGCGCTCCGGCAAGAGTGAACCTGATCGGGGAACACATCGACTATAACGGCGGCATGGTATTGCCTGCGGCTCTCGACTTTTCCATATACATGGCCATTCGACCGCGCCAGGATCTTAAAATTTACCTAAGAGACATGAATTATTTTCCGGAGATGATTGAAATTGATCTCAAGGGGAAGCTTCAGCACAATCCGGATGTCAGATGGGCAGATTATCCAAAAGGAGTTTTAAAAGTTTTATCTGATAACGGTTATAATTTAAAACAGGGATTTGATGTGTTATTTTTCAGTGAAATCCCGGCAGGCGCGGGTGTCTCCAGTTCAGCGGCTTTTGAAGTCGTGTTTGCATATGGTCTGGCTGACATAAATGGTTTTAAAATTGATAAAAAGAAAATAGCAGTTTTGTGTCAGAAAGCGGAAAATGAATTTGTAGGAGTCAGCTGCGGCATCATGGACCAGTTCGCGGTGGCAATGGGCAAAAAAGGTAATGGCATTCTGCTGAATTGCGCTACGCTGGAATTCGAGTATGTTCCGTTGGAACTAAATGATTACAGCCTGGTGCTAACTAATACAAATAAAAAGCGCGGGCTCATTGATTCAAAATATAATGAAAGGCTGGGTGAATGCAGAGAAGCCCTGGCAAGGCTGCAGAAGCAGCTCAAGATTAATGACCTTTGCAGTTTAGACAGTAAGACTTTGGCAGCTAACGAGGGACTCATTGGTGATCCTGTTCTTTACAGGCGGGCCAGGCATGTTGTGACAGAAAACGAAAGGGTCAAGATTGCTTCTCAGGCTTTACGTCAAGGGGATCTTGAACAACTGGGGCGCGTTATGCGTGCTTCTCATATTTCGCTGCGGGATGATTACGAAGTAACAGGGATTGAACTCGATACTCTGTATGATGAGGCCAAGGGGTATCCGGACTGCATAGGCACACGAATGACCGGGGCAGGATTTGGAGGATGTACAATCAGCATAGTTAAAACTATAGCTTTAGATGATTTTAAAAAGTGTGTTACAGCCGGATACCGGTCAAAGACCGGACTGGAACCATCTTTTTATATCTGCTCCGTAGGAGATGGTGTTAAAAAGGAAAATTATAAAAGGTCTTAATTATCTGAAATTGAGGCGGTTAATTATGGATTTTGGTAAGACTATTTTAACCTACGAATGTAATGAAAAAAAATATGATCTGGAATTTAATCTACTGGCAGGGGCATCAGATCGAGCAGTGACAATAAACGCATCCCTTACAGTCGAAGGAATAGGTAATCGACTGACGGTTACTGCCAAATCAGCCGCAGAAATCAAGTTAATAAAATTGGTTGTAATGATCAATAAGCAATTCTCGCCGGAGAATAAACTTTTTTTGAATGGTTACCAAAGCTGGACAGCCAGCCGTGAATTTCGAATAGACGAACGCCAGCCGCCATTATCCAGACTTCTCCAGCCGCTCTATAAGAAATACAATCTTCAGGGATATGGAGATTATAGTTTTAATTCCTACAGCGGGAAGAAAGGTGTTTTGCATAGTTACACATATACTTATATCCGGCACAGTGATGGAAATATTGAATTATCCGGTTCATTATCAGAAAGTAACGGTTTTACCCTTTTTAGATATGACATTAGAAATTCCTGTGTGCAGATTGAAAAAGATTGCGAGGGCTTGCTCATTCAGGACGAAAAGGTAATCCTGGATATATGGACAGCAACCGGTCGTGAAGAGCATTTGTTTGACGATTATTTCAAGCTCCAGGGTTTAAATGATGTTAAGGGTATTTTATGTTCCGGCTGGACGAGCTGGTACAACTACTATACCAATATTACAGAAAAAATAATCTCTGAAAACATAGACAATTTCCGGCAGCGCAACCTGGACATCGATGTATTTCAGATAGATGACGGCTATCAGAAAGCTATTGGCGACTGGCTGGAAACAAATGAAAAATTTCCAAATGGCATGAACCCGTTGTCCGATAAGGCCCATGCGGCACATTACAGGGCTGGTTTATGGCTGGCCCCTTTTATCTGTGAACAGAAATCAGATATTATCACAAAGCATCCCAACTGGCTCTTGCGCACTCCTGATGGGAAACCGGTTAAAGCAGGCAGGAATGACAACTGGAGCGGTCATTTTTATGCACTGGATTTTTATAATTCTGAATTCCGGAATTATCTCGCACAGGTTTTTCATAAAGTTCTGAACGAGTGGAATTTCGATCTGGTCAAGCTCGACTTTCTCTATGCTGTCTGCCTGCTGCCGAGAAAAGGAAAACCACGCGGCATGGTCATGGAAGAAGCGATGGACTTTTTGCGTAAATTGACCGGCAGCAAGTGGATGCTCGGTTGTGGCGTACCGCTGGCAAGCGCGTGTGGCAAAGCGGATTACTGCCGCATCGGGTGTGATGTCGGCCTTGGCTGGGAAGACCGCCTCCCTTCCATCATTCACGTACAGGAGCGAATTTCAACAGTTAATGCAATATCTGACGCTATCGGCCGTCATCATCTGGACGCCCGTGTTTTCCGCAATGATCCCGATGTGTTTTTACTGCGAAGCAAAAATATAAATCTTTCTAGCGACCAAAAGCTCACCTTACTTCTGGTTAATTCAATTTTCGGCAGTCTTCTTTTCACTTCCGATAACATCGCGGAATATACTCCTGATGAATATGAACGTTACCTTTCGCACCTGCCGCTGGTAGAAAAGAAAATAAATTCGGTCAGTACTTTGGAAGGTTTTTATTATTATAAACAACTTTCTTCCATTGCACAGCTGATCAAGGGTATTAAACCGTATGAAACTGTTTATAAGATTGAATTCGAAGCGAATCACCATAATTATACGGCCATACTTAACCTCGGTTCTAAATACATCGATGTTTCATTGGAACACGGGCTTTATTATGATTCCATTTCCCGCAATTTTTATGCTGACAGTTTGATCAAGCTCGCGCCTTATGCTTCCGCTTGTCTGCTGCATAGTGAAGTCCAACCGCTGGGTTATGCGGGAAGCGAAGGGCACCTTTTTGCCGGATGTGAAATTGCCGCAATGTCCAACGATGGTCCGTCATTCAACATTAGTGTGCATGGACCCGCGGGCAGGCGCAAAGGTGTTTATATCACTGCGTCACAAAAGGCTGATGAAAATGTTACAGGAAATGGTAATCCGGGCCAACTGGTTGGGCCACTCGCCGGATACCGGTTTTGGAAACTGGTTGTTTAATTTTATAAGATGCTATCGGGAGGACTTTTATGAAAGAATTCAAATTGCCGCAACAGTTTCTGCTTGGTACCGCTACAGCATCCCTTCAGATCGAAGGCGGCGACCAGAATAATAACTGGTACCGCTGGTCAGAGCTCAAGAAGATCAAAGATGGCTCCAGCAGTATCAGAGCGGATGATCACTATAACCGCGTCGATGAAGATATTGCTTTGATGAAAGAACTGAACCACCAGACCTACAGGATGGGAATTGAATGG
>Ga0209014_10000889_pt1 | contig 17717 bp, 11 predicted proteins | sample BarGraNGADG00212_FD_184491 | JGI IMG/M metagenome (GOLD analysis project Ga0209014, IMG submission 184491) | Arctic peat soil microbial communities from Barrow, Alaska - Barrow Graham LP Ref core NGADG0002-212 (SPAdes) (version 2) | ecosystem: Environmental > Terrestrial > Soil > Wetlands >...
GCCGCCGGCGCGGTCGCTCCGCCGGCATCCGCGACGGCTTCGGCCGCGTCCAGCCGGGCGAGCCACAGCCCGGCACCCATCTTCTCGAACAGCTGCCGGGTCTCGGCGATGGCAGCCCGGACCTGGACGTCGCCCGGGCTGAGCAGTGTCGCCATCACGAGCCCGGCGAGCGCCTGCTTGCGCGCCGCCCCGACGTCGCGAAGAGCCGCGTACGCCGCGAGGAGTCCCGGCCGCGCAGCGTCCGCGCGTCCGTCCAGGGCCGCGATCCCCGCCTCGCCGACGCGGGCGACGATCTGGGCGATCGTCGCGTGCGATCCCGTCGCGCGCAGCGCCCGGACGCTCTCCTCGGCGCGGTCCCGGTCGCGGGCAACCAGCGAGAGGAGCGTTGCGTCGGAGAACGAGGCGACGGCGTTGTACGGGTCGAGCCGCCCGTTCTCCAGGGCGCTGGAGGAGGCAGCCGCAAGGTCCCCGCGTGCCAGGGCCCGGGCGGCCCGCATGCCCGCCACGCTCGACGCGAGATACGGCTCCTCGGCAAGGCGCGTCTTCAGCCAGCGCTCGACCTCGTCGATCTCCGAATCGGCGGTGGCGCCGCCTTCGACCAGGAGCTGGGCCAGGAACATGAGGAGGATGACCCGCTCCTCCGCGCTCGAGGCCTGCTCGAGCCCCGCCCGGATCTCGGTGTTGGCCCAATCCCACTCGCCGGTTTCGATCGCCCCGACGCTGGCGTTCCCGATGAGCATCGAGACACCCTGCCGATGGCCGAACCGGCGGGCGAGCTCCAGCCCGGTTCGCGAGACCTCGAAGGCGGAGCGCGGGTCGCGGTCGGTGAGCGGGCCTCCCATGTTCGTGCGGGCCCGGATCTCGGCGGCCAGGAGGCCGTGTCGCTCGGCAAGGCGGAGTCCGGTCTCCAGGCAGCCGATCCCCTCGTGCGCGCGTCCGAGGCTGGTCAGGGCCACGCCGCGCGTCACGATCACGTCCGCGACCAGGTCCACGCGGTCCAGGTGCTCGGCGATCGCGAGTGCGCGGTCGGCCGTGGCCACCGCCGCCGCGAAATCCACCTGCCGGAGCATCTGGAACCGTGCCAGCTGCCCCAGCAGCGAGGCATACCCCGCGTCCTCGCCGAGGTCGGCGAACTCGCGACCTGCCGGTTCGACCAGGGCGAGCGCAGCGTCCAGGCGGTAGCGCCCGAACATCGCGTCGGCCAGGCTCCCGGTGACGCGTGCCGCGCCGCTTCGATCGCCGGCTGCCCGAAGCAGCTCGATCGCGCTGCCGAGGAGGCCTTCGGCCTCCTCGTGGAAGCCTGCCGCGGACGCTGCAGTGCCGGCACGCTCCAGGAGCGTCGCCCGGTCCACGGGCTCGATCGTCACTTCCAGCGCATCGCGGTAGAAGCCGAGGGCCTGCTCCTGGGCGCCCAGCGCGACCGCCCGCTCCCCCGCGGCCCGAAGCGCGATCCGCGCCTGCGCTGCGAGGGCGTCCGCCTCCGGGCCCTCGGATGCGTTTCGGTAGGCGGCCAGGTAGTGCGCCGCGAGCGCGCCGGCCAGCTCCTGGTCAACCAGGGTCTCGAAATGGCGAGCCGCGGCCAGGTGGCGCGTCTTTCGGTCGCGGCGGGCAAGCGTGGAGTAGGCGACCTCGCGGACCAGCGACTGGACGAACGCGAACTGGCCGCGCTCGGCCGAGCGCGGGTCGACGTCCCGCACCACGAGCTCCCGCCGGACCAGCGACAGCAGCCGGCGCTCCACATCCCCGGGATCGAGCGCGGCGACGGCGGCAAGGCCATCGATCGTGAACGCGTGGCCGATGACCGACGCGGCCTGGAGCATCGCGCGATCGGACGGGTCGAGGCCGTCGAGGCGGGCCGCGATCAGCGAGTGCAGGGTCTCCGGGACGGCCACGTCCGCGAGGTCGCCGACCGGCCGGTACGCTCCGTCCACGGCCTCCAGCGAGCCCTGTGCCACGAGCATCCGCACGATCTCGACGGCATACAGGGGGATCCCGTCGGCACGCGCCACGATCCGGGCCGCGGCATCCGGGGAGAGCCCCGGGACCAGGCCGGCGAGCAAAGCGCGCATCGCGTCGGGTGAGAGCGGGTCCAGGGCAAGGCTCGTGAAGTTGCGCTTGCCGGCGCCCCAGTCAGGACGCGTCTCGAGGAGCTCCGGGCGCGCCAGCGCGACCACGTAGATCGCGACGCCGCGACTCCATTCCACGAGGTGGTCGATGAACGCGAGGAGCCCGCTGTCCGCCCACTGGAGGTCCTCGAAGACCATCACCACCGGATCCTCGGCCGCGATCCGCTCGAAGTACGTGCGCCACGCGGAGAAGAGCCGATCCTGCCCACCGGAGAGCGCCTCCCCGACCCCGAGCAGGGCGAGCAGCGCCGCCTCCACCCAGCGCCGCTCCTGGTCGTCCGGGATCCACCGGGCGACCGATTCTCCGATCCGGGCACGGGTCGTGGCCTCGTCGTCGGCCTCCGCCAGCCCTGCGCGCACGCGAACCATCTCGCCGAGCGCCCAGAACGTGATCCCGCTCCCGTACGAGGGCGAACGCCCGTGGTGCCAGTAGACCGTCTCGACCAGGCCGTCGATGTACTTGAGGAACTCCCAGGCGAGCCGGCTCTTCCCGATGCCGCCCTGGCCGGTGACCGAGACGAGCCGGACTCGGCGATCGCGTGCGGTGGTGTGGTACAGGTCCTTGAGCAGCCGCAGCTCGTCGTCGCGTCCCACGAAGGGCGCCTCGACCGCGCCGGAGCGGCCGCGGCCGCCGCGTTCCGCGACCACGCGAAGCGCGCGCCACGCGGGCACCGGCGCCGTCTTCCCCTTGAGAAGCTGGTCACCGGCCTCCTCGAACGCGATCGCCCGGGAGGCGGCGTGCATCGTCGCCTCACCGACGAGGACGACGTCCGGCGGTGCCATGCCCTGGAGCCGGCTTGCCGTGTTGACCATGTCGCCGGCGACCATTCCCTCGCCGACCGCCCCGATCGTCACGGCCGCCTCGCCGGTCACGACGCCCACGCGCGCGTGGACCCCCGGGCCCAGCCCGCGCACCTCGCCGACCATCTCGAGCGCGGTTCGGACGGCCCGCTCCGCGTCGTCCTCGTGGCTGGTCGGGGCGCCCCAGACGGCCATCACCGCGTCGCCGATGAACTTCTCGACCGTCCCGCCGTGGCGCTCGACGACCCCGCGGGCGAGGTCGAAGTAGCGGGAGAGGAGGTCACGGACCTCCTCCGCGTCGCGATGCTCGGCGAGCGTGGTGAAGCCCACGAGGTCCGCGAAGAGCACCGAGACGACCCGACGCTCGGCGACCGGCGGCGCGGCCGAGGGCGTCGTGTGCGCCGGTGCGGCGGCGCCGGCGAGCCGGGCGCCGCATTCGCCGCAGAACCGGGCCGCTGGCGGGTTGGGCGCGCCGCATGCCGGGCATCCCGCAGCCAGCGAGGTCCCGCACTCCAGGCAGAACTTGCGCCCAGCGTCATTCTCCGTGCCGCAGGTGGCACAGGTCACCGGCATCACCCCCTTTGATTCCCGAAGAGGGAACAGTAGACCACCCGGGCAACACGGGCCGCACGCGTTCCGGTCCCGGTCCCGCCGTCGGCTCGCGCGCTACCATCCGGCGCGGGGGCGGTTGGGTCCCGGTGGGCTCCCCGGTCTTCAAAACCGGTGCGGTCGCGCCTGCGCGGCCGGGTGGGTTCGACTCCCATGCGCTCCCGCCACCACGTTCACGCCAGTCGGGCGTAGCGGCGTTGTCAGCGGCTCAGGTCCCGTACCGCGGAACCCTCGCCCGCTGCGCCAGTGAGCCGCAGCACGTTCCACGAGCGCGGCGGCAGCTCGACCGACAGCCGTCCCGCGTCGATCCGGGCGTTCACGCCGGGTCGCGGCGCGATCCGATTCGGATCGGCGGCCGTGTTCGGCGCGTGGATGTCCGGATCGGTCAGGATGCGATGTTCGTCGACGGCCAGCCGGCCGAGGTTTCGCAGCTCGACCTCGAGCCCCAGGGGACGATCGAGCCGGTTGACCGCGAAGACGGTCACTGAGCCGGCCGCGGCGTCGCGCACCGCGACCGCGTCGATCGCCTGGACCTGGCCCTCGCCGGCCACCCGGTAGGTCGGTCCGTCGAGCGCGAAGCCGAGCACGGTCCCGCGCCCGAGTCGCGCCACGTCGGCGAACGGGTAGAACGAGGCCTGGCGCCAGGCGGTTCCCCCGTCGACCGTTCGGATCGCGGGGATCACGTTGACGAGCTGGGCCAGGCACGCGATCCGAACGCGGTCGGCGTGACGCAGCAGCGCGATCAGCAGGCACCCGACGGCGAGGGCATCGGCGAGGTCGTGCTCGTCCTCGGCCAGCGAAGGCGCGACGCGGTATGGACCTTCGGGATCTTCCCGGGAACGGTGTTCGGCGAAATGCCAGACGTTCCACTCGTCAACGCTCAGGCCGATCCGCTTGCGGCTCCCTTTCCGGTCGGCGACGGCGTCGGCCGTGGCCGCGACCGTCTCGATCATCCGCTCGAGGTCGAGCGAGCAGGCGAGGTAGTCGCCGACGGTCTCGTACGCGGCGGGGTCGTAGTAGCTGTGGAGCGAGATGTGGTCGGCGACCTCCCAGGCGATGTCGAGGACGGTTTCCTCCCACGAGCCGAAGGTCGGCATCTTCGAGCCGGAGCTGCCGCAGGCGACGAGCTCGATCGATGGATCGACGAGCCGCATCGCCCGGCCGGCATCCGCTGCCAGCCTGCCGTACTCCATCGCGGACGTGTGGCCGATCTGCCACGGGCCGTCCATCTCGTTGCCCAGGCACCAGATCCGGACGCCGTAGGGTCGTGGATGCCCGTTCGCGGCCCGCCTGTCGGCGTACCGGCTGCCGGCCTGGCCATTGCAGTACTCGACCAGGTTCCGGGCGGCTTCGACCCCACGCGTGCCCAGGTTGACGGCGAGCATCGGCTCCAGCCCCACCATTCGGGTCCAGGCGAGGAAGTCGTCGGTTCCGACCGCATTCGACTCGATCGAGCGCCACGCGCGGTCGAGCCGGGTGGGGCGCGCCTCGCGCGGCCCGACGCCATCCTCCCAGTCGTATCCCGACACGAAGTTGCCGCCCGGGTAGCGGACCAGGGTCACGCCCATCTCCCGCACGAGCTCGACGACGTCGCGCCGCCAGCCTTCCGCGTCGGCGGACGGGTGGCCCGGCTCGTAGATCCCACCGTAGACCGCCCGACCCATGTGCTCCACGAACGATCCGAAGAGCCGATCGTCGACCTGTCCGACGACGACGGCCGGGTCGACGACCGCCCGGGCGTCAGGCAAGCGTTGTCCGGGTGAGGTAGCGGTGGCGCTCGACCAGGTGAACGGTGCGCCCGACGAGCTCGAACTGCCCACCCAGGGGCAGGTCGGCCGAGGAGCTCCCGACGAAGACGCGGATCACGCCGGGCTCGACGACCCGGCGGTAGTCGGCCCCCACGTAGGCGAACTGCTCCGCGGCCAGCCTGAACGACACGGAACGCCGCTCGCCGGGATCGAGCCCGACTCGACGGAATCCCCGCAGCTCCAGGACCGGGCGAGCGACGGTCGCCTCCGGATCGCGGACATACAGCTGGACCACCTCGTCGCCCCGCCGGCTGCCGGTGTTCCTGACATCGACCGTCACGACGATCTCGCCGCCGTCGGTCGGCAGCTCCGTCCTGTCCAGGCGCAGATCCGAAAGCTCGAACGCCGTGTAGGACCGCCCGAAGCCGAACGGCCAGAGCGGCGTGGCAGGACCGTCCACGTAGTCACCCTTCCAGGTGGATCGTCCGCCGGTCGGATGGTGTCGATACGAGACGGGGACCTGGCCGACGTTGCGCGGGACGGTGATCGGCAGCTTGCCGCCTGGATTCACGTCGCCCAGGAGTGCCGCGGCAATGGCCTGGGCGCCCGCATCCCCCGGCACCCACGCGAGCAGGACCGCAGCGCAGTGGGCCGCCGCCCATTCGATCGCGAGCGGTCTACCGCTGACGACCACGAGCACGACCGGCGTCCCGGTCGCGACGACGGCTTCGAGCAGCTCCTGCTGACGACCCATGAAGCCCAGGTCCCGCCGGTCGCGTGCTTCGCCGGTGGTGGCGTTGTCGGTCAGCCCGGAACGCTCGCCCAGGACGACGATCGCGACGTCGGACGATCGCGCGAGCTCGACGGCCGACTGGATGTCAGCGTCTGTTCCACCACGGATGCCTGTTCCGCGGGCATGCTCGACCCTCGCCTCGGGCAGCCGGGCGACGATCGCATCGAAGATGGTCCCGCGACCCGCCAGCTCATCGGCCGGGACGATCTCGTCGGTCAGCGGGAAGCCGAACGCGTTCCCCTGGTCGCGCATCTCCAGGAGGGTCTCGATGTGCAGGAGGTGGGCGTAGTCGCCGAGCAGCTCGCGCGCGCTCGCCGCGATGGGACCGATCACCGCCACGCGTTCGAGTCCCGCCCGGAGCGGCAGGATCCCATCGTTCTCGACCAGCACGAGGGATCGGCCGGCGAGCTCGAGCGCCACGCGCGTCTCGTCGGCGGTAAGCGAAGCGAGCGAGGCCGTCGTCAGCGGCTCGACGAACGGGCGCTCGAAGATCCCGAGCCGGAACTTCATGCGGAGGATCCTCTCGACCATGCAGTCGACGAGCGCCTCGTCGATGCGCCCGTCGGCCAGGGCCTGGAGGAGGGGCGTGCCGTACACGACGGTGCTCGGCAGCTCGGTATCGACGCCGGCGCGGAGGCCAAGCGCCGCGGCCGTCGCGAGGTCCGTGGTCAGCTCGTGCTGGGTGGCGATCATCTGGATCCCGGTGTAATCGGAGACGACGATGCCATCGAAGCCCCACTCGTCGCGCAGGATCGTCGTCAGCAGCTCGTGCGATGCGTGGCAGGGCACCCCGTCCACGTCGCAATAGGCGGGCATGACGCTCGCCAGTCCGGCCTCCCGGACCGCGGTCTCGAACGGGAAGAGCTGCTCGTCTCGCATCTCGCGTGGGCCCACGTGGGCCGGCGCCTGGTTCAGGCCACCCTCGGCCAGGCCGTGCCCGACCATGTGCTTGCCGGTCGCGATCACGCCATCCTGGAGCGAGTCTCCCTGGATGCCGCGGATGTAGGCACAGCCCAGCTCGGCCGCCAGGTACGGGTCCTCGCCGTACGTCTCCTCGATGCGCCCCCAGCGCGGATCGCGCGTCACATCGAGCACCGGCGCCAGCGACTGGCGGGCTCCCGTCGCGAGCATCCGCCGGCGGATCGTCGACGCCATGGCCTGGACCAGCTCCGCGTCCCAGGCCGCGGCCGCGCCGATCGACTGCTGGAAGCACGGGGCATCCCTGGAGACGAGGCCGTGCAGGGACTCTTCGTGAAAGATCGCGGGAATCCCCAGGCGCGTCTCCTCGACGAGGAAACGCTGCACGTCGTTCCCGAGGGCCGCCACCTCGCGCGCCTCCAGGTTCGTCCCCCCGGCCAGGCGCGTGATCTGGCCGATCCCGAGTCCGATCAGCCGTTCCGCCTTCTCGTGATCGAGCGTCCCGATCCCGACGATCTCGAACGACCAGACGGATCCGAGCTGGGCGACCTTCTCTTCGACGGTCATTCGGTCGAGCAGGTCCGAGATCCGCTCGTCGATGGACAGGGTGGCGTCCTGGTAGCGCTGTTCTATTGTCATCAGCCCTTCACCGAGCCGGCGGTCAATCCGCCGACGATCTGGCGCTCCGCAACCGCATAGAAGATGACGGCCGGCATGATCGCGAGAACCGTGAATGCGAGGATGCGGGCCTGGTCGGAGCTGTATGTCCCCGAGAAGTTCATGACGCCCAGCGGCAGCGTCCACTGTGACTCCCCGTTGAGCAGGATCAGCGGGAGGATGAACGCGTTCCAGGTGCTGACGATCGCCAGGACGCTCACGGTGGCGATCGCAGGTCGGGCCAGCGGCAGGAGGACCCGCCAGAAGAACCCGAACGTGCTGCAGCCGTCGATCCTCGCCGCGTCCTCGAGCTCGGCCGGGATGCTCCTGAAGAACGGCCGCAGGATGATGATGGTCAGGGGCAGCCCGAAGGCGGCCTCCGGCAGCGCGACGCCCAGGAAGTTCCCTGACAGGCCGAGATTGCGGACCAGGATGTAGAGCGGCAGGATCGCGACGGCGGCCGGGAAGAGCAGGCCGAGCGTGAACAGCGTGTACATCGCCTCCCGGCCGCGGAAGGCGATCCGGGCGAAGGCGAACGCGGCCAGCGACCCCGGCACGACCGTGGCGGCGACCGCAATGACCGCGACGATCAGGCTGTTGCTGATCTCCTGCCAGAACGCGCCGCTGTTGGCGCCGAACAGCACGTCGGTGTAGTTGGACGCGACCCACGGGCTGGGAATGACCGATCCCGGGTCGCCCACGAGCTGGTTGTTGGACTTGAACCCACCCAGGATCGCGAACGCGATCGGAACCAGGATGAGAAGCGCGACGGCAATCAGGATCCCGTAGCTGGCGACGTTGAAGGCGCCCGCTGGGACGAGGCGCGCCGACCGGCGAGCCTCCGAAGCGGTCGTGACACCCGACTTGGTCGACGCGGTTGACATGGCCCTACCCGTTGAACGCGGTGAGCGCGCCCTCGACGTCCCGTCGCAGCACGTACCGCTGGTAGGCCAGGGCGAGGACGAGGGCGAACCCGAAGAGGATCACGGCAAGGGCGCTGCCGTAGCCCATCAGCTGGCTCTGGAAGCCGTTCTTGAACATCAGGGTGGCCATCGTGTTCGACGCGCCGATCGGCCCGCCCTTGGTCATGACCCAGATCATGTCGAACAGTTGGAGCGCGCCCACCATCGACAGGAACACGGAGACGCGCAGCGTCGGTCCCAGCAGCGGAAACGTGACGTGGCGGAAGGCCTGCCATCGACCGGCCCCGTCGATGCGGGCGGCCTCCTCCAGCTCGCGCGGGATCCCCTGGAGCCCCGCCAGCAGCAGGATCATGTGGAACCCGAAGTATTTCCACGAGATGATCACGAAGAGGGTGAACATCACGATGGTGCCATCACCGAGCCAGTCCTGGATCAGGCCGCCCAGGCCGACGCCGCTGAGGCTCGTGTCCACGATCGCGCCCGGCCGGAGCATGAGGCTGAAGACAATGCCGGTGATCGCCTCGGACAGCACGTACGGCAGGAAGAAGACCAGGCGGAAGATCCCGCGGCCGGGGAACCTCCTGTTGAGCAGGACGGCGAGGCCGAGCGAGAACGGGATCTGGAGCGCCAGCGAGAGCACGACGATGAAGACGTTGTTGCCGATTGCCGACCGGAAAGTGTCGCTGGCAAGAGCAACCTGGTAGTTCTTGAGTCCGATGAAGTCCGTCAGGGGCTGCAGCCCATTCCACTTGAAGAGGCTGTAGTACGCCGCCTGCGCGATCGGCAGCAGCACGAAGACGACGAACAGCGCGAGCGCCGGAAGCAGGAAGATGGCGATGGTGATCCATCGGGACCGCAATCGCGCACGCGCCTCCGGCCGAGCGGCGATGGCGATGCTCGTGCTCATCTCCGTCCCCTGGTTGCGAGAATCGGACCACCAGCCACCTTGGCGAAATCGAGCGGGCCGGCGTGAGCCGGCCCGCCGATCGTTGCCATTCTGGCGGTTCGAGACCGATGCGCGGAGCAGATCGCTACTGCGCCGCCGCCGCGTCCGTGATCGCCTGGCAGACCTTCTGGGGCGTCGACTGGCCGAGGAACAGCGCGATCGTCGCCTCGTTGATCGCCGTGCCCATGGCCGGTGAGGTGGCCTGGTCGAGGTAGAGCTGGATGAAGTTGGCCTGGTTCCGACCCTTCAGGACCAGCTGGAGGTTCGGATCCGTGACCGTGCTCTCGGTCCCGATGACGGGCGACAGGGCGGTCGGCGGAGTCGAGCTGTTGAGCGAGTTGGCGTTCGTGACGCTGCTGAAGAACTTGAGGAAGTCGACGGCCTCCGGCGGCGCGTTCTTGCCGACGGCGATGCCGTTGCCGCCGCCGACGCCATCGGTCGGGGCGCCCGCGCCTCCGGTCACGGCCGGGAACGGGAACCATCCCAGGTCAGTACCGAGGCCCTTCTTGCTCGTGCTGTCGGCCACCTCGACGCCGGGCGCCCACTGGCCCATCAGCTCCATTGCCGCCTTGCCGTTGCCGACCGCGGCGGCCTCGTTGTCGTACGACGCGCTCTTGTAGCCGTCCTGGTACGGGTTCAGGGCGTTCAGCTTGAGCACGGCGTTGCCTGCTTGCGTGCAGGCGGGGGTGTTCCAGTTCTTGCTCTGGATCATCTGCTTGAGCGCGTCAGCGCCGCCGCTGCGGACCAGGAGATAGGTCCACAGGTGCATCGAGGGCCACATGTCCTTGCCGGCGATGGCGAGCGGAGCGACGCCGCTGGCCTTGAGCTTGCTGACGTCGGTGAGGTATTCGTCCCACGTCGTCGGCGGAGCCGCGATCCCGGCCTTGGCGAACAAGGCCTTGTTGTACCAGAAGCCGATCATCCCCATGTCCCAGGGAACGCCGTACTGCTTGTCGTTGTACGCATAGATGCTCATGGCGCCGGGGTTGATCGTGTCTTTCCACGACGCAACATCCGCGGTGATGTCCTTGAGCATCCCGGCGTCGGCCTGGGCGGCCATCGAGCCGCCGCCCCACGACTGGAACAGGTCGGGCGGACTGCCCGACTGCATCTGCGTCGCGAGCTTCGTCTTGAACGCCTCGTTCTCGAGGACCGTGATGTTGATCTTGACGTTCGGGTGCGCCGCCGTGTAGGCAGCGGCGATGTTCGCGAAGAGCGTCTTGCCGGGATCGTCCTTCGAGATGTGCCACCACTCGATGGTGACGGGCGCCGCCGCCGGCGATGCCGCAGCAGCGGACGGCGCCTGGCTGGCGGCCACCGACGCGGCCACCGACGGGGCCACCGACGGGGCGGCGGGCGTGCTCGTGGCGCCGCTCGAACAGGCGCCGAACAAGAGCGCCATCACGCTGAGCACTCCGACCAGTCGCAAACGGGTTGTCACTGCTTGACCTCCAGTCATTCGTCGCTCCTCCTCGCCCAGACTCGCTCGATCGTGATGGGCCGCGCCTCCTTCAGCAACTCCTCATGCATGCGCAACATGCGTCCTGCCGGGCGTCACGCGCCTCGGCCGAAGCGATCGCCGTGCCTGCCGGACGGCGCATGCGCCACGTGCCGTCTGCTGGCGACCCCTTCCGGGTCTCGAAGAACGGAGGCGATCTCAACCCGCTGAGAGGAGGAGGTACCCTGCGGGACGAGATCGCCTCCCGGACCTGGCTGTAGCTGTACCGTTCGTCACCGTGCCCCCAGGAGCCGAGCACGTCCCGGCTCCAGGGATAAGCTGACCGCTCCTTCGGAGTCCCGAAAGTTTCGAGACGATTGTCGATCGCTTTCGAGAATCGGACTCTACGCAGACTTTGGGTTGCCGTCAAGGCGCAAAGACGGGACGATCCGGTCGCGGGGCCCGGGCTGCAGCTGGTGCCACGAAGGCGCCCTGCAGGACCGAAAGTTTCGGTACACTTCGGTCATGACGACCACCCCAACCCCGAAGCGGAGCCGATCCGGCCGGACGTCGACGATCGCGGGCATCGCGGCGCAAGCAGGAGTCTCCGCGCCAACGGTGTCGAAGGTGATCAACGGCAGGTCCGACGTCGCGCTCGAGACTCGCCAGCGAGTCGAGGCCGTGATCCGCGAGCATGGCTACGAACGGTCGAGCCGGTCCGTTCGCTCGGCGCCGCTCATCGAGGTGATCTTCCATGAGCTCGAGAGCGACTGGGCGCTCGAGATCATCAAGGGAGTCGAGCAGGTCGCGCGCGAGAGCGACCTCGCGGTGGTCCTGTCCGAGATGCAGGGTCGGCGCACTCCGGGGCGCCGCTGGATCGACGGCGTCCTCGCCCGGAACCCGATCGGGGTGATCGCGGTGCTCTCTGACCTGAACGAAGGGCAGCGAGCGCTGTTGAGCTCCCGTAACATCCCGCTCGTCGTGGTCGACCCGACCGGCGAACCGCTTCACGACACGCCGTCGATCGGCGCCACGAACTGGAGTGGCGGTCTCGCGGCGACCCGCCACCTGCTGGGCCTCGGACACCGTCGGATCGGCGTGATCGCCGGGCCAGAGAGTGTCCTGTGCAGCCGGGCGCGGCTCGACGGGTACCGGGCCGCGATGGACGAGGCGGACGTCCCGATCGATACCGACCTCATCCGCTATGGGACCTTCCACGTCCAGGAGGGAACCACCGAGGGGCGCTCGCTCCTGCGCCTCCCGAACCCGCCGACGGCGATCTTCGCCGGCAACGACCTGCAGGCGCTCGGCGTCTACCAGGCGGCGCGCGAAGCGAGGCTGCACATCCCCGAAGACCTCAGCGTGGTCGGCTTCGACGACCTGCCGGTGGCCGCCTGGGTCGGCCCGCCGCTGACCACCGTCCGCCAGCCCCTGGTCCAGATGGCGATGGCCGGCGCGCGTCTCGCCCTGCGGCTGGCCCGGGGCGAGCAGCCCTCCCAGACCCGGGTCGAGCTGGCGACCGAGCTCGTGATCCGGGAGAGCACCGCGCCTCCGCGCTAGCCTGTCGCGCCGTCCGGGCCGGGGTCGGTCCCGATCCCGGGACCCCGGAGGCGCCGGATGAGGATCATCTGCGATCATCGTGGGCGTGACCGCGCCTGCCGCGCCCCGCCCGCCGTCCGTCGAGCGCCTGCTCGCCGCCGCCAGGTCCGACGTGGGCGAGCGCGAGCACCTCGCGCTCGTCGCCGCGGCCCGCGACGAGATCGCGGCCGAGCGAGCCCGCCTTGCTGCTGGTCAACGCCCACGCCTGATCGCGGCCATCGCGGAGGCGCTGATCGCCCGTCTCGCCCTCTTCGAATCCGCGTCCGAGCCGATGCCCGTCGTCAACGCGACCGGGGTGCTCATCCACACGAACCTGGGCCGGGCGACGTGGCCGCGGGCGGCGATCCGGGCCGCCGAGGCGGCAGCGTCCGGGCCACTGTTCCTGGAGCTGGACCCGCGGACCGGGCGCCGGGGTCGGCGCTTCCCGGCGGCCGAGGAGCACCTGGTCGCGCTCACCGGGTCCGAGGACGCGCTCGTGACCAACAACTGCGCCGCCGCGCTGGTGCTCGCGGTCGGCCTCGCCGGACGGAAGGGCGTCGTCGTCGGCCGCGGCGAGCTGGTGGAGATCGGCGGCGGCGTCCGGATCCCGGAGATCGTACGGCGGGCCGGGGCTCGCCTGATCGAGGTCGGGACCACCAACCGGACGCGGGTCGCGGACTACGAGGCGCCGCTGCGCGACGGGACCGCAACGATGGTCCTTCGCGTGCATCCGTCCAACTTCACGCAGTCCGGGTTCACGGAGGCGCCGGACGCGGCCGAGCTCGCGGCGCTGGCCCACGCGCACGGCGCGGTCGTCGTCGACGATCTCGGCTCGGGCGCCCTTCTCGACACGGCGTCCTTCGGCCTGGCCCACGAGTCGACGCCGATGGAGCGGCTGCTCGCCGGCGCCGACCTCGTCCTCTTCTCGGGCGACAAGCTGGTCGGCGGGCCGCAGGCGGGGCTCGTCGTCGGCCGCGCGGACCTGGTGGCACGGTTGCGCAAGGATCCGCTCGCCCGGGCGATGCGGCCCGACAAGACCACCCTGGCGGCCGTCGCGGCGACGCTCGGCCTCTACAGGGCGGGCGTCGCGACGCGCGAGATCCCCGTCTGGCGGATGATCGCCGCATCCGCCGAGGAGCTGCGGGCGCGCGCCGACGCCCTGGCAGCGCAGGTGAGCGACGCGACGACTGTGGCCCTCCTGGCCACGGTGGGTGGAGGCTCGCTCCCGGGCGAGACGCTGCCGTCCTTCGGTCTCGCGCTCGCGGAGCGGTCGGCAGCCTCCGCGAACCGGATGCTGGACGCCCTGCGAATGGGGGCGCCGGCGGTCCTCGGCCGGATCGAGGGCGGCCGGGTGATCCTGGACCTCCGGACGGTCGACCCTGCGGCCGACCAGGAGCTCGGTCGGGCAATCGCGGCGGCCATGGGAGCGGTCGGGAGCGCCGGATGACCGTCGTCGTCGGGACGGCGGGCCACATCGACCACGGCAAGACGACGCTGCTTCACGCACTGACGGGGATCGACGCCGACCGCCTGCCGGAGGAGCGCCGGCGGGGAATGACGATCGAGGTCGGGTATGCGCACCTGGCGCTTGCCGACGGCGACGTGCTCGACTTCGTGGACGTTCCCGGCCACGACCGGCTCGTCGGCAACATGCTCGTCGGCGCCGGCGAGATCGACGCCGTGCTCCTCGTGGTCGCCGCCGACGATGGTCCGCGGGCCCAGACCCTCGAGCATCTCGAGCTCCTCGACGCGCTCGGTCTCGCCCACGCGGTCGTCGCGCTCACGAAGGCCGACCTTGTCGACGACGACCGGCTGGCCGCGGTCGCGGGCCAGGTGCGGGCGATGGTCGATCGGACGACGCTCGAAGGGGCGCCGATCGTGGCAGTCTCCGGGACCACCGGGGCCGGGCTGGACAGCCTCCGGGTGGCCCTGGCCGACCTGCGCGACCGGGCCCGCCGCGACGGTGCTGGCACGCCCGGGCTCGCGCGGCTGGCCGTGGACCGGGTGTTTGGGATGCGGGGACGGGGGACCGTTGTCACGGGAACGCTTCGCGGCGGGCCGGTGGAGCGCAACGGGCAGCTCCGGCTGGAGCCGGGCGGGTCGGTCCTGCGGCCGCGCGAGCTGCAGGTGCGCGGGACCGCGGTGGAGCGCGGCGGCCCGGGTGGCCGGCTCGCGGCGAACCTCGCCGGCATGGACCGTGCCTCGGTCGGGCGGGGCAGCGTGCTCACCACGGACCCAGCCGTCGTCGCGACGGACCGGCTGCTCGTCGCCCTTCGACCGTCGCTCCGGCTCGGCGGCGCGCAACCGGCCGGGCGCGCGGCACTCGCTGGCGGAACGGCGGTCCGGCTCCACCTCGGCACCGCGCAGGCCGCCGGCATGATCCGGCGAGGGCGGCGCGACGTGGAGGGCCTCCCCGGGGACGAGCGCACGGCGATCCTGCGCCTCGAGGTTCCGGTGGCGGCCGCGCGGGGCGACCGGTTCGTGCTTCGCCGTCCGTCGCCCGCGGAGCCGCTGGCCGGTGGGCGGATTCTGGATCCCCGGCCGCCGACCGGCGCCCCGTGGCGCCAGGTCACGGCGGCGGACGTCGAGACGCTCGCACGAGCGTCGACCGCGCCCGAACGTGCCACCGCACGGCTGGCCCTGCACGGCGCGTTCCCGCTCGGCGACCCGGATGCGACGGCGCTTCCCGTCGGGGCCGCGGTGCGAGCCGGGGCCGTGAACCTGCTTCCGGCGCTCGCGGCCGCGGTCGTCGGCGACGCCCGCGCCGCGGTGGAGACGGGATCCGACGGCGGCGTGCCGCTCGCCGAGCTCCGCGTTCGCGCCGGTAGGGTCCTCCGGCGCCGGGCGACCCTCGCGCCCGCGGTCGCGGCCGACGCGGTGGGCGCCCTCATCGACGCCGCGATCGCGAGCGGCCAGCTTGCGCGGACGGGAGAGCGGGTCCACGTCCCTGGACGCCGGATCGGGCCGGATCCGGACGTTCTCGCCGCGATGGATCGCCTGGAACGGGCGCTCGACACGTCGGCGCCCATCGGCCTGCTCGCCGCGGCAGCGGCGGCGACCTGCCCGCCGGAGGGCGTGCGTGGCCTCGAGTCGGCCGGGCGGATCGTCCGCGTCGACCGCGATCTTGCGTGGTCGGCCACGACCTACGCGGGCCTGCAGGCGACCGCGCTGCGCCTCGCCGCCGACCGGCCGCTCACCCCGGCCGCGCTGCGCGATGCGACGGGCACGAGCCGCAAGTACGTGATGGCGCTCCTCGAGGACCTGGGTCGGCGGGGAGTCCTTACCCGGACGCCCGCCGGGCACGTACCGGGGCCGCGAGCGCAGCGCAGGGGACCATAGCAGGCGACGGCATCGCTTGGCATTGCATGGCGTTCCGTGGCATCATCACCTTGTGACCGATCCGGACTACCTGACCGCCGCAGAAGCCGCGTCCCGTCTCGGGATCAGCCTCCGCACCGTGCGCCGACGGATCGCCGACGGCTCGCTGCCGAGCGCCCGGATCGGGCACGCGGTGCGGATCCCGGCGGCAGCGCTGGACCTGCCCGTCGCGCGCCCTCGCGTGGCCGCGGCGCGAGAGGCGGCCGCTCCATACCAACCCGATGCGGACGAGGATCGTGCCGTGTACGAGGCACGCTGGAACGCGGCGCACTGGCCCGACACGTTCGACCGGATGCTCGCGCGGCGCCGGCGCGCGTTCGAGACCCTGGAGGCGATCCGGGCCGAGACGAAGCCGCCGACCGGTCCCCACGACACGGTCGACGCGATCCTCGATGCGGTTCGCGAGGAGTTCGGCGAGCGCCTCCTCGACTTCCTCCCGCCGGGAGATTCCACTCCATGATCGAAGTGGTTCTCGATGCGAGCGTTGTGCTTCGGTGGGCGTTCGAAGATGAAACGGACCGGACAGGCGCCGTCCGCGTCGAGCAGGCGCTCCGTGAGGCCCGCATCAGGGCCGTCGAACCGCCGCTCTTCCTCCTCGAGGTCGCTGCCGCTCTCGAGCGAGGGATGCGCGAGGGGCGGATCGACCGAACCCAATCGGACGCGGTGCTTGGTGCGCTCGACCAGGTGACGTTCGAGGAGGTCGATCCTCACGCGTGCGCGACCGCGACGTTCAGGCTCGCGCTGGTGACGGGACTTCGAGTGCCCGATGCCGCCTACGTCGAGGTTGCCGGCATCCGTCGAGCAACGCTTGTCACCGCGGATCGCCGTCAGCGCGAGGCGGCGGAGCAAGCCGGCATCGCCGTCGTCGCCATCTCCGACCTCCCGCCCTGGTGAACGCCGTGATGGTCACCGGGATCGTCCTCGCGGGCGGCCGCGCGACCCGGTTCGGCGCCGACAAGCTGGCCGCGCCGCTCGACGGGCGCCCGCTGCTCCACCACGCGATCCTCGCCGTGGCGTCCGTCTCGGACGAGGTCGTGGTGGTGATCGGTGCCGATGGCGCCAGGCCGCGGCTGCCGGTCGACGCCGCGACCCGGGTCCGCGTGGTCCGGGATTCGGTCGCCGATGGCGGTCCGCTTGCAGGGCTGGCCGCGGGGCTCGTCGCCGCGCGCGGTCGACTCGCGATCCTCGTCGGCGGTGATCAGCCCTGGCTCTCGCCCGCCATCCTCGCCGAGCTCGTCCTGTGGTTGGATTCCAGCCTTGACGGCCCGCAACTCGACGCAGTGGTGCTCGCCGAGGAAGGGGCGATCCGGCCGCTGCCCGCGGCGCTCCGGGTGGCCGCCGTTCGACCGGTGGTCGAGGCGTTGCTCGCCGGCAGTTCGCTGAGTCTGGTCGGCCTCCTCGAGCGCCTTCGAGTCGGGACGCTGGAGCCCGAACGGTGGCGTGCTCTCGACCCGGAAGGCGCATCGCTCCGCGATGTCGACACGCCGGGCGCGCTTCCTGCACCCTGACGAGCGGCGCGCCGCGCCGCGACCGCCCGGCACCGGCCGATCCCGGCCCGCCCGCGGCGCATCCGGTGCCGGCCGCTGCGGCTCCCGCGCCTGACCCCGGCCGACCGGCCCCGCCCCCGGGGTCCGCTCGGCCCTACCGGGCCGCTTGACGCGACACCCACACTCAACCCAGAAGGACGACCGCCGGGCCCGGGTCGGGAACCGGCTCGTCCGCGTCGGCAGAGATGCGGAGGAGCGGACGACCATGGACCGCACGCAGGTCGTGATCATGGGCGCCGCGGGGCGCGACTTCCA
>Ga0209014_10000894_pt1 | contig 17678 bp, 14 predicted proteins | sample BarGraNGADG00212_FD_184491 | JGI IMG/M metagenome (GOLD analysis project Ga0209014, IMG submission 184491) | Arctic peat soil microbial communities from Barrow, Alaska - Barrow Graham LP Ref core NGADG0002-212 (SPAdes) (version 2) | ecosystem: Environmental > Terrestrial > Soil > Wetlands >...
CCAGCAGGGCGGCTCCGCCGATCAGCAGGCGCAGGGCGCCAACTGCCGCCGGCTGCCCGCCGGCGTGAGCCAGGGCCTGGGCCGTGCCGGTGGTGCCCCACAGCACAGCCGCAGCCAGCACCAATAAATTGCCCCGCCGCCCGGCAGGTTCAAAGGGCGGCTTGTTTTGTCCGGCGCTCATCCGCCCAGGTAAGCCTTCTTCACGTCCGGGTTTTGAGCAATCTCCTTCGAAGGTCCCGAAAGCACAATCCGGCCGGTTTCGAGCACATAGGCTCGGGTCGAATAACGCAGCGCCATCTGGGCATTTTGTTCCACCAGCAGGATGGTCGTTCCGTCCTTCTGGTTGAGGTCGTGGATGATGTCGAAAATGGCATCCACCAGTACCGGCGCCAGGCCCATCGAAGGCTCGTCCATCAGCAAGATCTTTGGCTTCAGCATCAGCCCGCGCCCTGTCGCCAACATTTGTTGTTCGCCGCCCGAAAGCGTGCCACCCTTCTGGTAGATGCGCTCGCTCAAACGGGGGAAAATCCTGAATACATCATCCATGCGCCGGTTCACTTCCGCCGGGTCCGATAGGGTAAAGGCTCCCATTTCCAGGTTTTCCTGCACGGTCAGGCGCGGGAAGATGCCACGACCCTCCGGCACGTGCCCAACCCCCATCTCGACGATCAGGTGGGGTTCCATGCGGGTGATATTCTTGCCGCCCATGTGGATCGAACCCTCGCGGGCATGGATCAGGCCCGAGATGGTGCGCAAAGTGGTGCTCTTACCGGCCCCGTTTGCCCCAATCAGGGTAACAACCTCTCCCTCTTCAACCACCAGCGAGATCCCCTTGAGAGCATGGATATGACCGTAGTATGAATGGACGTTCTCCAATTCCAGCAGGCTCATGCCACACCCCCTTCCGCGAGCTGTTCGGCGGCCGCGCCGCGTCCCAGGTAGGCCTCAATGACGCGGGCATTCGAGCGGATCTCCGCCGGCGTGCCTTCGGCGATCTTCTCGCCGTAGTCCATCACCGTGATGCGCTCCGAGATACCCATCACCACCCGCATGTCGTGCTCGATCAACAAAATGGTGATTCCCAGCTCATCGCGTACCCGCCGGAACAATCCAATCGCATCGTCCGTCTCGTGCGGGTTCATGCCGGCAGTTGGCTCGTCCAACAGCAGCAGCTTGGGCTGCGAAGCCAGAGCGCGGGCGATCTCGATCCGGCGCTGCCCGCCGTACGGCAGGCTGGAAGCCAGCTCATCACCCACATTTTTCAGGCCAACAAAATCCATCAATTCACACGTCCGCTGGAAAGCCTGATCTTCTTCCGCCTTAAATGCCCGGGAGTGCAATAACGTCCCAAATGAATTCTGGCGCAGGCGGTTGTTCATTCCCACCAGGATATTCTCGACCACGGTCATTGTTCCGAACAAGCGGATATTTTGAAAGGTGCGTGCAATCGCCAGGGCCGAAATCTGGTCCGGACGGCGGCCGACCAGCGAATGCCCGTCAAAGTGGATCTCGCCCTCCTCCGGTCGATAAATGCCGGTCAGGGTATTGAAGAAGGTGGTTTTACCGGCTCCATTGGGACCAATGATGCTGTAGATCTTGCCCTCTTCCTCGGTAAAATCCATAGCATGCACGGCCACCAGGCCGCCAAAACGTTTGGTGACTCCTTTGGTCTCAAGAAGCGTCATGGTGAGCCTCCTGGTGAGCCTCTACGGCAGAGTTATTGTTGTTATCCAGTTCTTTTGGTTTTTCGCTTCCTGGCGGCATGCGCTTGCGCCGTTTCTCTGGAATTATCCCGGCGGGTCGGTAAATCATCATGATGATCAGAATCAGGCCAAACAACAAGCGCTGGTACTTGGCCGGGTCAAGCTGGCTGGAAAGGTCTTTCCAGGCAAAGTTAATGATCGGGATGACTCCGCCGCTCTGGCGCAGGTCGTTCAGCCCCAGCGAAAGGCCTTGCAGCACCTGCACGTTGAGTACGGTCACCGCCGCTGCCCCCACAATTACACCCGGAATACTGCCCATGCCGCCCAGAATCACCATCGTAAGCACGTTGATCGACTGCAAGAAGTTAAACGACTCCGGGCTGACAAAGGTGCGGTTGGCGGCGAAGATCACCCCCATGATGCCCGCAAAGGAAGCTGCTACGGCGAAAGCCGCCAGCTTCATCTTCACCAGCGGGATGCCCATGGCCACTGCCGCCACTTCATCCTCGCGGATGGCAGTCCAGGCCCGGCCTATTTTAGAACTATTCAGGCGGATTACGACCACGACCACCGTCAGAATCACCAGCAGGGTAATCAGGTAGAAGAACAGGTTGTAGAACTCATCCAGGGTAACGCTGTGCCCGACGATCGGGTTTAGAATCACCCGCAGGCCATCCAACAAGCCGGTGGGCAGGGTGGGCCGCTGGATGGGGGTGATGCCCTGCGGGCCATTGGTCAGATTGAGCGGATGGTCCAGGTTGTTTGCCAGCTCCCGGATCACTTCGCCAAAGCCCAGGGTGACGATAGCCAGGTAATCGCCGCGCACTCGCAGCACCGGCAGCCCCAGCAGGATGCCCACAATTGCTGCCACTCCCAGGCCTAAAAAGGCGAACAGGTAGAACGCATCCGCCGGCAGCAAAAAAGCATTCGTCAACGGCTGAGAGCCAGGGATGCTGTGCAGCAGGTACATCTGCTGCGAGCCAAAGAAGGCCCAGGTATATGCCCCGACGGCATAAAACGCCACGTACCCCAGGTTTAGCAGGCCGGTGAAACCCACCACAATGTTGAGGCCCAGCGCCAGCGAGGAGAACAGGCAGATCTGAAACATCACTTCCAGGTAAAAAATATTGCGGATCCCCAATACCGGCACAATGATTAAGGCCGCTACCAGTGAAATAACCAGCTTGGCCTTGCTGCGCATGGGCAGGTAATAGATCAGCAGTGCTGATGCCAGGAACAGCAGGAACGCCAGCAGGTTTTGCGTATCGAAATAGACCCATATGGAGGTGAGCGCCAGGTAGACCACCATGAAGCGGGTGGCGATAATGGCCTTGCGCCCTCCAGTCAGCGTCTGAAGGGGGCCCACGGCCTTTGAAATGTATTGTTTAAGTGAGTTCAATGCCATGGTTCGCTCCTATGCCTTCTGCCCCACCTGCTCGCCGAGCAGGCCGGTAGGCCGGAAGATCAGTACCAGGATCAAAATGCCGAAGGCCAGGATATCCACATATTCGGCCCCGGCCGCCCCGTTGGTGTAAACGGACAGGTACGAACCGGCAAAAGTTTCCAGCATGCCCAGGACCATGCCTCCCAGCAAGGCGCCGGTAATATTGCCGATCCCGCCCAAGACCGCCGCTGTGAAGGCCTTGATCCCGGGGAAGAAGCCCATGTACGGGTCGATGCGGGTAAATTTGAGCGCATACAGCACTCCGGCCGCTCCTCCCAGGGCGCCGCCGATCAAGAACGTGGCCGAAATGATCAAGTTGACGTTGATACCCATCAAGCTGGCAGATTTGCGGTCCTGCGCCACGGCGCGGATGGCTTTGCCCAGCTTGGTAGCGTTCACCAGGTAGTTCAGACCAACCAGCATCAGCATGGCAGCCACAATAACCAGGATGGATTTATTCTGGATGCCTATGTTGATCGTTGTTCCCGCCAGTGGAAAACTCGCCAACTGCAGGCGAGTATCAAAATTACCGAAGGATGGGATCACCCGGTAAAATTGGCCGGTGGTCAAGCTTTCTGTCAGGCGAATTGCATCCTGCAAAAAGAACGAGACCCCGATGGCTGAGATCAATGGCACCAGGCGAGGGGCGTTACGCAGGGGGCGGTAAGCGACGCGTTCCATTAAGACTGCCGTTAGCCCGGAAGCTGCCATGCCGCACAGCAGTGCAAATACCAGCCAGGCATAAGCGCCCACGGTGGAACTGCTGCGCAGTACTCCGGCCCCATCCAGGGCCGTCAGAACCTCGACACCGACAAAGGCCCCAATGGCGAAGATTTCGCTGTGAGCAAAGTTAATGAACTCCAAAACGCCATACACCATGGTATAGCCCAGGGCGATGGCAGCATAGACGAATCCAAGTGTGACGCCATCCACCAGCACCTGGGGCAGGTTGCTCAAAGTGTACGTGAACAGGTCCACATTGTTGCGGGCCACCAGGGCCTGGTCAACCGCCGAGCCACGCAATAACAACGCCAGCAGCAGCATGAAACCGGACAACACCAGCCCAGTGAGGATGATAAATAACAGGATTTGCCCAATAGGGCGAAAAATCTCACGCAAAAAAGTAGCCGTGGAATTTCTTCTTTTCATGCGTTTACCCCAGGATGAAATGCTCTATTCAATAAAATAAGGCCATGCCTAACAAGCCAGGCCTCGATATCTCTCTCCATAAGGAGAGGGAGTTTTTGGCCCCGCTGTGGCGGGGCCAAAAACTCCCAAAAAAATCTTATTACTGTGGTGGAGCGATTGTCAATGTCTTGACAATTGTATTGGCGGCCCACTTGGTCGGATCGCCCGAAATAACCTGGATGACAAAGTACTTGGCTTCAGTCATGTCACCCTTGGAGTTAAAGTTGATCGGGCCGGTGATGCCGGGATAGTCCTTCAGAGCGCGGATGGCCAGAGCCACTGCGTTCCGGGTCGGCGTTTTATTGCCGGCTGCCACCGCGGCATTCTCGATGGCCTTCAGGCAGATGCCCATCGAGTCGTAACCCTGGGCTGCAAATGGGGTCGGGTCAGAGCTGTATTTGGCCTTGTAATCCGTCTGGAACTTGGCAGTGCCTTCATAGGCGCTGGCTGGTCCGGAAACGGTGGAGTAGAAGGTGCCGGCCCCCTGGGTCAGGGCGTCGCCCGCGATTTTGGCCGCATTTGGATCGTCAAAGCCATCGTCGCTGATAAACATGCCCATGTACCCTTGTTCTCGGGCCTGCTTGATCAAAACTGCCCACTGGGGGGCCATACCGCCCAGGTAGATCGCGTCCGGCTTGGCAGCCAGCGCTGGAGACAGGACCGGGCCGAAATTGGCCAGTTCTGTGGTGCCATCAAACCCCAGCACCTTGATGCCCTGGTTGCCAGCTTCCACCTGGAAGAACTGGGCAATACCCTGGCCGTAAGTGGTCTTGTCATGGAGCACATACACGCTGGTGATGCCCTTGCTCTTGGCAAATTGGGCGCCCACCGCGCCTTGCGTGTCATCACGGCCAACGATCCGGTTCACTTCAAGATAGCCGCGATCGGTCACTTTCGGGTTGGTGTTGGCGGGGGAGACGTTCGCCAGGCCGGCGTTATGATATTCCTCGGAAGACGGGATCTGGACGCCCGAATTGTAATGTCCATCCACGCACAGGATGGCAGGATCGGAAACGATCTTCTTGGCGTTGGCGACGCCCGTGTTGGGGTCGGCCTGGTCATCGTAGGCCGCCAGCTCAACCTTAAAGCCCATGGAGGTCAACGGGAGGCTGAGCTGAGAAAGGGCCAGCTCGGCACCGTTCTTAATGCCAACGCCGACGTTTGATTGGCTGCCGGACAACGGGCTCTGAGTTGCGATTTTGATCGTGCCGAGGCCAGTGCTGGCGGGTGCACAGCCGGCAATGAGCAGGGTTAGGATGACGATAGCTGACAAAATACGGAACGGACGATTGTTCATTTACATTCTCCTTCTGAAAATAAGTCGATCTGATTCAAGACCTTCGGCAATGGAACCACAATGTTGAACGAGGTTTTCATTTTTGGCTGTTGATCTATTTCTTTACCTCCTTTCGTTTCCGACCCCTTCTGCAATGAATAACGTTGGAAATGCCAATTATTCATCCGGCTGATTTCTTTGAGTGACCTCTACTTCGTAATTGCTCTTCACAATTATCTGATAGGCAGTCTGCTTTATTTTATTGCAGCAAGTTACTAAACGGGAGTTAAAAGGCCAAAATCTCTGACTAAGAAAAGTGTAGCACAAAGAAGGCAAAATTCAAGTGTTTAAGGGGTAGATCTTTTCATTTAGCGATAGAATATCCAGAAGCACATTCACTTCCAGGAGAAATCTATGTCCCATCCCGTCGAATCTGAGTCTGCCATTGCCCCCATTTATCTCGGCCCCGGTGATCTCACCATTGAACAGGTGGTAGCAGTGGCCCGCCGCGGCTGGCCGGTGGCCGAAATTGGCCCCCAGGCCGGTGATTCCGCATCGCAGGTCGCCTACCAACGGGTGCTGACCAGCCGGGCCTGGGTCGATGCGGTGGTGGCGGAAAACGAGAAACGCCAGTCCGAGGGCAAACAGCATCTCCTGTCGTACTATGGGATTAACACCGGTTACGGGGCCAAGTCGGGGCGTAAAGGCCTCAACAGCGAAGATATTGCCTGGGTGGCCCGAAACCTGGTGGTCAGCCATTCCACCGGGGTGGGTGACACCCTCCACCCGGAGGTGGTGCGGGCCGCCATCCTGATCCGTGCCAATTCGCTGGCCCAGGGTTACTCGGGGGTGCGCCCGTTGCTGATCAACACCCTCATCCGCATGCTTAACGCCGGGGTCACCCCGCTCATCCCCGAATACGGCTCGGTCGGGGCCAGCGGCGACCTTGCCCCCCTCTCGCACCTGGCGCTAGTCCTGTCGAAGCGCCCCTCTGGCGGGTCCACCGGCGCCCTGGCAAACCTTCCCCCGGACTATGAAGAAAGCGGCCAGGCTTACCTGCGCCTGGAGCCCGGCGAAGACCCTCGCAGCTACGCTCAAGATCCACAGGTCGTTACCATCGACGGCCAATCTTATGCCCTGCTCAGCGGGCAAGCTGCCATGCAGGCCCGCGGCATCGAACCGCTGGAGCTGCAGGCCAAAGAAGGCCTGGCGCTCAATAACGGCACCACCTTCTCGGCCGCAGCAGCCGCCCTGGCTTTATATGACGCCGAGACCATCACCCGCCACGCCGAAGTTGCCGCCGCCCTCTCGCTGGAAGCCCTGCTCGGCTTCCGGGATGCCTTCTTCCCCCAGATTCAGCGCATCCGCCGTCACACCGGCCAGGTTCAAACCGCCCAACGTATACTCCAGATCATGCAGGGCAGCAATTTGCTCGACGGTGACCAGGACCAGGACCCACGCTACTGCCCGCCCCAGGATCCTTACTCCCTGCGGGTGGCACCCCAGGTCATCGGCGCCGTGTGGGACGTGCTCGGCTTCCTGCGCCAGACCATCAGCGAGGAAATCAACGCCGCCACCGACAACCCCACCATCCTGGTGGACCTGCCGCGCAACTACAAGGCCATTTCGGGCGGCAATTTCCACGGCGCCCCGCTGGCCTATGCCATGGACTTCCTCAGCATCGTGATGACCGATCTGGGCAGCCTGAGCGAACGCCGCACCTTCCGCCTGATGGACCCACACCTCAACAACGGATTGCCTGCCATGCTGGTGCAGGATGAGCCAGGCAAAGAAGGCCGCACCAGCGGCCTGATGATGGCCCAGTACCTGGCCGCCAGCCTGGTCTCGGATTGCAAGACCCTGGCCCACCCCGACAGCGTTGATTCGATCCCCACCTCGGCCAACCAGGAAGACCACGTCAGCATGAGCCTCAACGCTGCCCGCCACGCCCGCAAGGTGGTTGAAAACATTGGTTACGTGGTTGCTATTGAGCTGCTGAGCGCCTATTTTGGCCTGCGCTGGCGCCTGGCCGATATCCGGCAGAAAGTGGAAAATGTGGACTACCTGGCCAATGTTGCCTTATCGGACAGCAGTTGTGAGGAGGAGCTGGAACGGGACGACCTGCTGGTACTCGACCTGCGCCGCAAGCAGGCCCTGCCCGCCGCCGGGGCCGGCACCCAAAAAGCCTTCGATGTCATCCAGCGGGCCTTGTTCGGCGGCCCGCAGCCCCTGCCGCCCCTGGGTGAAGGCCCCACTACCGAAGACCGCTTTTTGCAGCCTTACGTCCGCCGCGCCTTCGCCCTGCTGCACAGCCAGAAGATCATCGGGGAAGTTTATAAAACGATCGGGATAGGCTCTTGACGCACCCCTTTGGTCGTGTATAATTGACTTAATATGTCATCTGCACCTGTATTATCCCTCTGTGCGAGCGCCTACGGCGGCCGGTTTTACCGCACCTCTACCGGCGCGCCCACCTATGGCCATGCTCACCATTTGGGCCATCACCATGCTCGCGGAGTTCCTTGCCAGCGATAAAACAAGGTTTGTCGCCAAGCGGAATGAAATTTTTGAGCGTGGAACCCATAAATCGTTTCACGCTCTTTTTTTGAACAAACAACCCGCACTTTTAGAAAAGGAAGAAGGAACATGAGCCAGAAAATTGAACCCCGGGTGCCGCGCGGCATGCGCGACATCCTGCCCGACCAGATGGTGAAACGCCAGTACGTAATCGATACCATTCGCGCCGTGTTCGAGGAGTTCGGCTTTGAGCCGCTATCGACCCCCGCCGTCGAGCTGGAGGAAACCCTCAAAGGCAAATACGGTAAAGAGGCCGAGCGCCTCATCTATTCCACCACCTACGGCCAGGGAGAGGAGAAGCTTTCGCTGCGCTACGACCTTTCGGTGCCGCTGTGCCGGGTGGTCGCCCAGTACCCCGACCTGCCCAAGCCGTTCAAGCGCTACCAGATCGCCCCGGTCTGGCGGGCCGACCGGCCCCAGAAGGGGCGCTTCCGCGAGTTCTACCAGTGCGACGCCGACACAGTCGGCTCCACCAGCATGCTGGCGGACGCCGAAACCGTCGCCATCATCTACACCATCCTTTCCCGCCTGGGATTTCGCGGCTTCACCACCTATATCAACAACCGCAAGATCCTGAACGGCATCGGGCAGTTCGCCGGCGTGCCCCTCACCCTGCTGCGTGGCCTGTACCAGTCCATCGATAAGCTGCCCAAGATCGGCCTGTCCGGCGTGAAACAGGAGCTGCTGTCGGTGGGCCTGCCCGACCCCATCTTTGACTCGCTGCGGCGGGTGGCGCGCCTGTACCTGCAGGCCAAGCTCAAGTTGGACGACGTGCCCGCCCGCCTGCGGGACGAAAAGATGCCCGGCCCCGACGGCGCCCCGCTTGATTTTCCGCCCGAGGTTTTCGAGGCCGTCCTACCCGCCTTCAACCAAATCCTGGTAGCCCAAAAGCCAGGCGCAGTCGACCCCGGTGAAGTGCAGGAGGCCGCCGGACAGCTTGCCAACGGCCTGACCCCCATCCTGCGCGCGGTCTATGGCAAGACCACCGAGCTGATCCCTGGCCCGGTGGTCGACGAACTGCTGGCGCTGCTGCAGCTCAAGGGCGACAACGCCGCCACCCTGGCCCTGCTGCGCCAGCGCCTGGGGCGTTTCCCCGAGGCCGAACAGGGCATCAGCGAGCTGGAAGACATGCTGCGCTACCTGGAGCTGATGGGCGTCCCCGAAAAATACTACACCATCGACATCTCAATGGCGCGCGGCCTGGAATACTACACCGGCCCCATCTACGAGACGATCATCGAAGAAGGCGGGGTGGGCAGCGTCACCGGGGGCGGGCGCTATGATAACCTGATCGGCCTTTTCACCGACCGTTCCCTGCCGGCAACTGGCACCACCATCGGCATCGAGCGCATCATCGTGGTCATGAATGACCAGAACATGTTCCCGCCCGCCGCCGGCCGCACCGTCACCCAGGTACTGGTAACCGCTTTTGACAGCGACCTGCTGGACGAATCGCTCAAGACTGCGGTCATGCTGCGCCAGGCCGGTCTGCGGGCCCAGGTGGTGTTCGACCCGGCTCCCCTGCGAGAGCAGATCGGCTATGCCGACAAAAAGGGCATTCCGCTGCTGGTGATCATCGGCCCCGACGAGGCCGCCCAGGGCAGCCTGACCATCCGCGACCTGCGCACCAAGCAGCAGCAAACCGTCTCCAGCGAGACCGCCGCCGAGGCAATTAAGAAATTGATTTAGTATCCATCCAAAAATATCTTGGGGCGTTTTCAGCCCATTTGCGGGCTGAAAACGGCCCAAGAAATAATTTTTGGATAGGTACTTAAGGAAAATCACTATGCCGGTGAAATTATCGGACCGCCTGGAAAAAGTAAGGGGCATGAACGATGTTCTCTCCGCCGAATACGAGGCCGGTGAAGCCATCCTGGCCACCCTGAAGCACAGCTTCAAGAGCTTCGGTTACCATCCCCTGGGCGTGCCGGTGGTGGAACATACCGACCTCTACCTGCGCAAGGCTGGCGAGGACATCATCTCGCGCCTGTACGACTTTACTTTTCAAAGCCGGCGCCTGTGCCTGCGGCCCGAAATGACCGCCTCGGTCATCCGGGCCTACATCGACAACCTTCAGGCCAGCGCCCTGCCGGTGCGCCTGTGCTACGCCGGGCCAGTCTTCCGCTATGAGAAGCCGCAGCGCGGCCGCCACCGCCAGTTCACCCAGGCTGGGGTTGAGCTGCTCGGGGCCGCCGGCCCCCTGGCCGACGCCGAAATCATCGCACTGGCTTGCAAAAGCCTGGATGCGCTCGGCCTGCCGGATTACAAGCTGGTGCTCGGCCACGTCGGCATTCTCTCACGATTTCTGGAAGGCCTGCAGCTCGACAGCCGCCTGCGGGATTTCCTGCTCACCAACATCGAAGTCCTGCGAACGCAGGGTCCGGCGGCGGTGTGCGATCGCCTGCCGGTGCTCTTCCCCTCATTGAACCAGCCCGAACCGCAGCTCCCCGGGCTGGAGGGCGCCCTGGCGGAACTGGATGAGTCCTCGACCCGCGGCATGGTGCTGGACCTGCTAAAGAGCATGGATATCGAACTCGACAGCTTCGGCCGTTCGCCGGACGAGATCGTCAGCCGCCTGGCGGCAAAAATCAAGCGTCGCGGCCACCTACGGCCCCGCCTGGACCAGGCCCTGACGTTCCTGAGCGACCTGTGCCGCCTGACCGGCGCTCCCGCCCAGGTCTTGCAGGAGGCCGAAAACCTGCTGGCCGGTTATCACCTCAGCCTGGAGCCGCTGCACGAGCTGCGCGCCATCTTTGAAACCCTGACCAACTACGACCTGGATCCATCCAGGATCACCCTGGACCTGGGGCTCAGCCGCGGCCTGCAGTACTACACCGGCATGATCTTCGAGATTTACCACGACAGCCCCGGTGAGGAAAGCCAGTTGTGCGGCGGCGGGCGCTACGACGACCTGGTGCTGACCCTGGGTGGGCGCAAGAGTGTGCCTGGCTGCGGTTTCGCGTACGGTCTCGAGCGCATCCAGTTGGCGATGCTTGACCAGCAGCGGATCAAAATAGAGCCCCAGGCGGCCCAGGTGCTGGTCATCCCGGTCGGCAGCGCAGAATCCGGTTACGCTATCCGGACAGCCGAAGCCTTGCGAAAAGCCGGCTTGCGGGTGGAATTTGACGTGCGCGGCCGCAGCGTCACCAACAACCTGCAATACGCCAATGGCCAGCACATCCCCTTCGTGGTCATGGCCGGCTCCGACGAACTCGCCGCCGGCCTGCTGCGCCTGAAAAATATGTCCACCGGCGCCGAACAGCACCTGGCGCTTGCCGATGCAGTAGAAACGATTCTGGATACCAAATAAAGAATATGAGCGACAATAAACCTTTCTCAATGCGGTTAGCCGTACCCAGCAAGGGCGAGTTGGAGCGCCCAACCCTCGACTTCCTGTCGGCGGCCGGCCTGCGCGTCCTGCGTCCAAACGAGCGCCAGTACGTGGCCTCCATCCCCTCCCTACCCAACCTGCTGGTGCTCTTCCAGCGCGTCCCGGATATCCTGGTCAAGGTGGAAGAAGGCAGCGTGGACCTGGGCATTACCGGCTACGACGTGCTGCGCGAACAGGGTGAAGAGAACACCAACACAGTCATGATCTACGAGAACCTGGGCTTCGGGCAGTGCGAGCTGGCCCTGGCGGCGCCCGAAAGCTGGGTGGACGTATCCAATATCGAAGACCTGGCCGAACTGACCCTGCTCTACAAAGAGAAGGGCAAGGTCATCCGCATCGCTACCAAGTACCCCAACCTCACCAAAAAGTGGCTGCACGACATGAGCATCTATTATTTTGCCCTGGTAGAAGCCCAGGGCGCCCTGGAAGCCGCCCCCAGCATCGGCTACGCCGACATGATCGCCGACATCACCTCCACCGGCACCACCCTGCGCGAAAACCGCCTCAAGAAATTGACCGGCGGCACCGTCCTCAAGGCCCAGGCCTGCCTGATCGGCAACCGCCGCAGCCTGCGGGAGGACCCCGCCAAACTCGAAACCACCCGCACCATGGTCGAGCTGATCGAAGCCACCATGCGCGCCCGCAGCTACCTCAGCATCACAGCCAACATGCAGGGCGCCTCGCCCGAAGCCATTCTGCACGACCTGCTGAAAGAAAAGGCCCTGGCAGGCCTGCGCGGCCCTACTATTGCTAAGGTTTACTCGAAAACCCAGGCCGATGAAAGCTGGTATGCCGTGACCATTGTGGCCGAGCAAAAAACACTGCCCCAGGCCATCGACCACCTGCGCCACGCCGGCGGCAGCGACATCACGGTCACCCCGCTCAACTACTATTTTGATTCAAAATCCTGGAACTTTGAAGCGCTGCTGGAAAAAATAAAAAGGGGGTAGCATGGCGGAGCGGGTCGATTCTTCCGGCAGACAAGAACTGCGGCTGGTGCGGATAGGCTTATTCCTGACCGCCATCTTATGGATTCCCGCATTAATCCAATTCCGGGACGCTCTGGGCGCGGCAGGTTACCTGGATTTATCACAAAAATGGCGGCTTGGAATGGCCTTGCTGTTTGTGATGAGCGGGATGGCATGGGTGCTGGCTTTTCTCAGTCTCACCCGCCTGGGCAGCATATTTCTCAAAGCCGTTCAAGCAGCCGGCTCCGTATCTAAACAACTGGGCATTTTGAACGGCCTGATTTTCACGGGCAGCGCGCTTTTATTTCCTTTTATTTCCATCTATAAATACGGCAATTTAACCCCCGGCTTTTTTACGCGGGCTTTTATCTTGTGGACCCTCACCCTGATCGGCTTTGGATGCCTGAGCGCCCTTTGGCCGCGCCGCGCCTGGCCATTCTGGGGGTTAACCAGCCTCCTGCTGACCAGCGCCGCCTTCCGCATCACCTTCTTCTTTACGGGCGTAAACAATTACCCTCTCACCCTGTACTGGTCAGAGACATCGAATTACTTTTACTCGTCCCTGTTCCTGGCCAATAAGATCTACGGTTTTTCTGCCCCGCTGCCGCTGTTTAACCCGGCCCGCGCCTTGCTGGGCATTTTTCCATTCCTGCTACCCGATCCGCAGATCTGGATCAACCGCCTGTGGGCCAGCCTGTTGTGGATTGTCTGTACCGGACTGGCAGCTTACCTGGCAGCCAGGCGGCTGCGTTTAGCCAGCCGCCTTTCAACTCTGCTGCTGGCAGCCTGGGCTTTCTTTTTTATGCTGCAAGGGCCCATCTATTACGAACTGCTGTTGTCGGTTGCCATCGTATTGGGTTTATTAGATGAGCGGCGTTTCTGGCGCTCGCTGCTGGTGGTTGGACTGGCTTCCATCTGGGCCGGCTTATGCCGGGTGAACTGGTACCCCATGCCGGGGATGGTCGCCGCCCTGGTCTATTTCCTGGAAGTGCCGCGTCATGAGCAATCCTGGCGGGCCTATTTCTTTAAGCCTGTCCTTTGGGCTGCGGCAGGCACTGTGATTGCAACCGCTACCTTCGCCGTCTACACGGCGATTTCCGGCAACCCCACCTCAACCACCGCCACTGCCCTGCAGTCACCGCTGCTGTGGTACCGCCTGCTCCCCAGCGGGACCAATGCAACCGGCGTTCTGCCAAACGCCATCCTTGTAGCTCTGCCGGCCCTCACCTTGATCGGGTTATGGTTCATCAGACAAGGCCCGCGCTGGGATGCCTGGCGCAAAGCGGGGATTTTCGCAATCCTGGCGGCCTTCTTTGCGGGCGGGATTGTAGTCAGCGTGAAAATCGGAGGCGGGTCCAACATCCATAACCTGGATGCTTTCTGGTTGCTGCTGCTGATCGTGTCCATCTTTCTGTTCTTCGGCCGCTCGCCGGCCGATCGCAGCTCCGGGCTTGAGGCGCTGCGAGAGCCGGCTCTGCTCGTGCCCGCCCTGCTGACCACAGCCCTGGTCCTCCTGCCCATCCTCCTTCCCCTCACTATGGCACTTCCGGAACCATTGCCTGACAAACAAGTCGTTGACCACGTCCTGAATGACATCAATGCCTATGTCGCCGAGGCCAGAAACAAGGGCCAGGAAGTGTTATTGATCGATAATAAACAGTTGATCACTTTCGGCTTTATCCCATCCACCCGGATGGTGACCGAATATGAAACCGTCTATCTATTGGAAATGGCAATGACCGGCAGCCAGGCGTATTTCGATAAATTCCAGCAAGACCTGAAAACCAAGCGCTTTGGGGTCATCATAGCGAACCCGCAGCCAACTACATTACAGAATCCCGGCCAGGGCTTTGCGGAAGAAAACAATGCCCAGATCCAATGGGTCGGCCAGCCCCTACTGTGCTATTATCAAAACCTCAAAACCTGGTTGGACGTTGGCATATCCGTTCTTGTTCCCGAACCAGTACCCTGTAAATAGGTATCTTCTCATTAAAAAAATGGGAATAGGCGGTTTCAATTTTGTTTAATAACTGCCGGTGGTTTATTCCCTATGAATTAGAAAATAGGCTGGCCAGACAGTAATTTTGAAAATCCTGTTACACCTTGTATTACACAATACTTTTGTGTATAATTTACCGTAACGAGGTGTGTTATGAGTGATCTGATTCGTACCCAGGTTTTATTGGAAAAGAAGCAGCGCATTGAACTGGACGAAATTGCTACGAAAGAAGGTAAGTCCTTTTCTGAGCTGGTGCGCATTTTTTTAGATGCCCACCTCCGCCAGCGTAGATATAATGAAATGAGGCTGGCGGCCGAACAACTTGCGGCTGACTATCAGGCGGGCGGCGAATTAACGGACCTGACCTCCTTAGACGGAGAGGATTTCCTCAATGCATAGGGGGGAAGTCTGGTTGATTAATTTAGACCCAACCATCGGGGCGGAAATTCAAAAAATCCGCCCTGGCGTTATTGTTAGCAGTGATGCGATTGGTAACCTTCCACTTCGGGTGATTGTCCCTTTGACCGATTGGAAAGACCGCTACCAGCAGGCAGCCTGGATGGTTCAGATTTCTCCAGATGCAGAAAATGGGCTTACAAAAACATCTGCGGCGGATACTTTTCAAATCCGCTCTGTGTCTACGTCTCGATTTGTGCGCGAAATTGGCAAACTCTCGTCTATTGCTTTGCATGCAATTATAGAAGCCATCGCGTTGGTGGTTGAAATCCCACCCATAAACCGTCTATGAGCTGGTCTTTCACGGCGGGACGATTCAATAGTTCCTTTTCGCCTGTCGTTTCAGCAGAATCGGGCCGGCCAGGTCTATGGCCCAGCCGAAGGCAAACTCGGCGATGGAGGTCCAGCGCCAGTACCAGGGTACAAAGGCGTAGCGCCGCGGATGGCGCAGCAGCGACCAGACGCAGCCTGCCACCGCTTCCGGTGAAATGGCGCCGCCTTCGGCCGGAATGCGGAATCCGTTGGCAATCTTCTCGGAATTATCAAATATCTCGGTAGCCACCGGGCCAGGGTTGACCACGCTGACCTGCACCCCGCTGCCGCGCAGCTCGCGGTAGAGAGCGGTGGTGAAGGCATTCAGAAAAGCCTTGCTTCCGGAGTAGACCGCCGTGCCCTGGCTGGGCATGATGCCGTTGACCGAACCCATGTTAATGATATGTCCTGAGCGGCGGGCCAGCATGGCCGGTAGGAAAAGGCGGGTAAGGTGGACGGCGGCAGTGGTGTTCACGTCGATCATATCCCGGGCGGACTGCCAGGGCATCACGTCGGTGTAGCCGTAGTACGCAAAACCGGCGTTGTTGACCAGCACGTCGGGGCAGCCCCAGCGCTCGGTGACCTGGCGGAAAACCTCAAGGCAGGCTGCATCCTGAGACAGGTCGGCCTGAATAACGTCCGCCTGGCCGCCGTGAGATATAATCTCGGCCGCCAGGTCCTGCAGGCGCTCCAACCGGCGCGCTGCAAGCACCACTCGCAGCCCCTGTGCGGCCAGCAGCCGGGCTGTCGCCGCCCCAATCCCGCTCGAGGCGCCGGTCACCAGGGCAACTTTTCCATTCCATGATTTTTCCATTCATAATCCCTGACTTCTTAATAACTGGGCAGGTAGTGTTTTTTTGTGCGCCTGCGCCGCACAAAAAAACACTACACCCCATTATTGAGAAGATAAAATAATCCTGATTAATTAATTTTGATAAGGGCGCACTTATCAAAATTATTCTCTTTCCACCAGCGGACAGTATCGCGGATGGTCTCCCACAGCGGGCGGGGGCTGTACCCCAGCTCGCGCTGGGCCTTGGCAATGCTGATATCCGAGTTATCGTTAACCGTTTCGAGCGAATAAGGGGTAAAGCGGCCGCGGGTGCGCGACAGGCGGTACCACACGGCCGCGGCGCGGGCTGCCATTTTCGCCAGCCGGAAGGGGATGATGACCGTCTGCGAGTAAATGCCGGATGCCTCACGCACCATCACCCACAGGCGGGCCAGTGAAACCCGTTCGCCGCCCAGAATGTAGGTCTCGCCCCTGCGGCCTTTCTCGCAGGCCAGGATGTGGCCGGTGGCAATATCGCGCACGTCCACAAAATTGAAAATGCCATCCACCAGCAGGCTGAAGCGGTCACGCATCCAGCCGCTGAATAGCTGCCCCATTTCCGAATCGCGATAATCATACGGGCCGATGATGCCGGTGGGGCAGACGATGACGGCGTCCAACCCGTCTCGCACGGCCTCCAGCACCGCCAGAGTTGCCTCGGCTTTGGTGCGGTCGTAATCACCGGCAGGGCATTGGGGGTCAAATGGCAGGGTTTCGTCGATCACCACCCCCAGCGGCGGGCGGCCCAGGGCATGGATCGAGCTGGTGTAAACCAGGCGCCGGATGCCGGCCTGCCTGGCGGCCAAAATGACATTCTGGGTGCCGGTTACATTCACTTTCCGCATCAGGTCGTCCGGGCCGGGCATAATCGAGATAATACCCGCCAGGTGGTACACGTACTTCACCCCTTCAAAGACCGGCCCCAACGTTTCAGGCTTGAGCACGTCGCCAGGCACGATCTCGACCGGCAAATCTTTCAGGGCAGAAGTATCTTCACCGGGCAGCACCATGGCCCGCACGGTTTTCTGGCAGGCCAGCAGTTCGCGCACCAGGGTGTTTCCCACATGGCCGGTAGCCCCGGTCACCAATACCAGATCATTCATTTGGATAATCCTTGGTTCTTCTCAATCAAGGGAGGCGTGGTGTTTTTTTGTCCCGCAGCGGGACAAAAAAACACCACTTATCCCCATTTATTGAGGAACTACTAATCCTTCCATCAAAAATCGAATACCATCCTGGGTCACTTTGCCCCAGGCAGCGCTGTGCGGGTCGATCACACCCTGCAAGATCATCCCCAATGCCAGCGCCACAATCACCCGGGAGGCAGAGGCCGGGTCTACGGACCTGAGGGAACCTTCCGCAATCCCCTTTTCCACAATACCTGCAAACAGTTCCTGGTAGCGCCGGAAGGGACCGATGGTGGTCTGCCAGACCAGCGGGTCGTGGCTTGCGGCCCGCCAGAACTCTAAAAACATGGGCAGTTGGCCGCTGGCCGATTCAAAAACCTGGCCAGCAACTGCTGCCGTTTGCAC
>Ga0209014_10000895_pt1 | contig 17674 bp, 16 predicted proteins | sample BarGraNGADG00212_FD_184491 | JGI IMG/M metagenome (GOLD analysis project Ga0209014, IMG submission 184491) | Arctic peat soil microbial communities from Barrow, Alaska - Barrow Graham LP Ref core NGADG0002-212 (SPAdes) (version 2) | ecosystem: Environmental > Terrestrial > Soil > Wetlands >...
ACCCGCCACGTCAGACCGACCGCAGAACACCACGACCGGGGTGCCCGCTTCCCGCGCCAGATCCCGGATCCGTCCGGTGGTTTTGCCGCGGCTCGATTGCGCGTCGAAGCTCCCTTCACCGGTCACTACCACATCAGCCTGCGCGAGACGGGCGCGGAGGTTCGTCGCCTCCGCGACGATAGTGAAACCACTCTCGACGCGTGCCCCCAGGAACGCGACAAGCCCGGCGCCCAATCCGCCGGCTGCCCCTCCACCGGGAATCGTGGCGACGTCGACCCCGAGCGACCGCTTTACCACCGCGGCATACCGAACGAGGGCACCTTCGAGCACTTCGACCTGTCCCGGGCTCGCGCCCTTCTGTGGGCCGTAGATAGCGGCGCAACCATCGGGTCCGAGCAAAGGGTTGGTGACATCGTTGGCGACGATGACTTCGAGGCCTTCTAGCGCCGCTGGCCTCTGCCAATCGATGCGGGCAAGGCCAGCAAGGGCAGCCCCACCGGGCGCCAGCGGCCTTCCCGCATCGTCGAGGAAGCGGGCCCCAAGTGCCCGGGCCATCCCTGCGCCGCCGTCTGTGGTCGCCGAGCCTCCCAGGCCAACAACCAGACGCGATGGGGCGGTCGCGACGGCCGCCATGATCAGCTGTCCGACGCCGAACGAATCCGCCCGGAGGGGGTCGAGTTCTCCTGGCGACAGGTGATAGAGCCCGTTCGCCTGAGCCGCTTCGACGACGGCGGTGCGATCGGCGCGGACCACCGCGAACCTTCCGAGGACTTTGCGTCCGAGCGCGTCCTGCACCACCTCCGCCGACGTGTCGGCGGTTACCGCCCGGCGAAGCGCATCGATGAACCCGGGACCGCCGTCGGAAAGAGGGAGGACATCGAGTTGCCATGCGGGCTGTGCGGCGCGAATCCCGGCCTTGATGGCCGCGGCGGCCTCATCGGCGCTCAGGCTGCCACGAAACTCCTGGGGAGCAATCAGCACACGCACCCGGCGAGCGTAGCGGGCTCAGGCGGCCAAAGACAGTAGCGTCGTTGGTTGCTTCTGGAGTGAGCGCTTCTTTTCCTTCCGAAAACGAGCGGTAAGGGACCACCAATCTCCACAAGCCGTAGCGGGCGTACGATAGGTTGACTTCCCCGAGAAGGCCTTTTCCATGTACTTCCGTGCCTCGTTCCTGGTCCTGGGAGCCGTTTTGCTGTGTTCCGCATGCAAGAGCGGACCTTCATACGCGACGAACAAGTCCGACGACTCCTACGACCTGCAGGCTATGGCGCTCGCAGAAGAGGACCTGCCGGCCGGGTACCTCCAGCAGGATGCGCGAATCTTCAACAACCAGGACTGGGCTGCGGTGATGCCCCCGGGCGACGACCCCCAGGGGGTGCAGAGTAAGCTCGACGCCGAGGGACGCATCAGCGGAGCGGCAGCGATTTTCAGCTGGGACAACCCGAGCGAGCACCTCGGACGTCCATACCAGATCGCAGCGCAGAGCACCCTGTACACGAACGCCAGCGACGCGAGCAAGGCACTTCAGCAGTACTTCTGTGATCTCCTGATCGACCCGACGAACCCGCAGATTACCGACTTCAAGGTCACGGGACTTGGGGAGGAGGCGGTCGGGTTCATGTCAACCACGCCGGTCCAGGGCTTTGGCAACTCTGTCGACGTCGCGGTTTGCTTCCGTACGGGCAGAATCCTTCACGCGGTCGTCCAGAGTGGCCTCGAGGGCACGCAGGATGTCGCGCTCGACGTTCGCCTGGCGCAGAAGATGCTCGCGCGAGTGGACGACGCCTTGAACGGCCGGACCACACCCACCGTCCCAGGCCAGGGTGGAGCGGCTCCCTCGCCGACTTCGAGCGCGTCGCCGGTCGGGACGGCTTCGCCGGTGCCGAGCGCTTCGCCGTCGACATCTGCATCACCGGCTTCGAGCCCGGCGGCCACAGCCGCCGCCTCGGCGACGCCAAAAGCAGGGAACTAGCCCGGGTTCGCGGCCCGTAGCGCGTATGTCGTTCGGCCGCGAGCGCAGAGCCGACCCTGTTCATCGATGATGCTGACCTCAGCTACGGCGAGGCTGCGCCCCTTCTTGATTACCGTCGCCTCAGCGAAGACGCGGTCACCAAGAGCCGGGCGTAAATAGCTGATACTGAGTTCCGCCGTCCCCGCGAACTGATCGCCGGGCTGCCGGGTGGCCGAAAGCGCCTCGAGCATAACGATGTCGACCATCGTCGCCAGCAGGCCGCCGTGGACACTGCCGCCAATCCCCCCGAGGGTCAGGCCGCTGGTCTTCATGGCAATACGAGCGAAGCCGGGCCGCACCTCCTCCAGCGTGATCCCGAGGGCACGGTGAAGCGGATAGTCGTTGAAACCGCGGCGAGCCTCGGGAGACGTCAACGGATCCCTACCGCCCCTGACCCACCATCGCCAGGGCCAGGTTGATGAGGGTCCGAACGGAATAGCCGCTGGCCCCCTTCGAGATCCAGCCCTTCTCGCTCGCCATCATGTCGACGCTCGCGATGTCGAGGTGCACCCACGGGGTATCACCGACAAACGGTTCGAGGAACTTCGCGGCGGCGATAACGCCGGCGCCCCGGGTGGTCGAGTTCTTCAGGTCCGCTACGTCGCTCTTGATGTACTCGTCGTATTCCTTCCACATCGGCAGGCGCCAGGTCTTCTCGCCGGACAGCACGGCCGCCGCCTCAACTCTCCCGGCAAGCTCGTCGTTGTTGGTCATGACGGCATAGGCGGTGTCGCCGAGGACATGAGTAGCGGCGCCGGTCAACGTGGCCACGTCGACGATGTGGGTGGCGCCGAGTTCGACGGCGTAGCAGAGGCCATCCGCGAGCACGAGCCGTCCCTCGGCGTCGGTATTGATGATCTCGATCGTGCGGCCGTTCATCGCAGTCACCACATCACCGGGCTTGCTGGCGTTCCCGCCAGGCATGTTCTCGGTGCAGGGGGCGATTGCCATGATGTTCGACTTCGGCTTGAGCGCGGCCACTGCCTGCATTGCCGCAATCACCGAGGCGGCGCCGGTCATATCGGCCTTCATTGCCTCCATGTTCGCGGCGGGCTTGATGCTGATACCGCCGGTGTCGAAGGTAATCCCCTTCCCTACCATGGCAAGGTCATACCCCTCCCCGGGACGGCCGCGGTAGCTGATCCGAACGAGCTTCGGGGGCTGGGCGCTGCCTTTCGCCACGGATAGCAACGAGCCCATCCCCTTGCGCTCCATATCGGCGCGTTCGAGCACCTCGAATTCGAGACCGGCGTTCTTGGCCATCTCACCCGCACGGGTCGCGAGGTCCGTCGGGGTAAGGTGGTTGGAAGGCTCATTTGCCAGGTCGCGGGCGAAGTTCGTGGCCCGGGCAAGAATCGCTCCTCGGTCAGCGGCCGCGGTCATCGCGGCGAGCTTCGCGGCGCCAGCTTCGAGGATGACGAAAAAATCGAGAACGTCGAGGTCGTCGTTGCCCTTGCTCTTGTGCTTGGTGAACCGGTATTCACCGAGGAGGGCGCCTTCAGCGATAGCCTGGGCGCAGGCGGCCGGATCGAGTCCACCGATTCCGGCGCCGTGAGCGATCGTCGCGACGGTCTTAATCCCGGGCTTCCGAAGGTATCGCACCAGTCCGGCAGCCAGGTTCCGAATCGCGTCGACATCAAAGGCGGACTGCTTCCCGAGTCCGACGACAAGTACGCGGGGCGAGGGGATCTTTCCTGACGTGTGAATGAGCGTGTATTCGCCGCTCTTGCCGCGAATGTCGCCCTGGCCAATTAGCTGGCTAATCGTGCCGCCGAGGGCGGCATCAACCGCCCCGGTCGCTCCGCCGGGTACGGTTACACCCTCGAAGAGGTTGACGACAATCGCATCGGCATGGGATTTCGTGATGTCTCCGGCTTCGACTCGTACTTCCACCTGTTCCCGCCTTTACGACTCTGGTAGTTTGGAGGCTGAAGTGTAGCCTTCCGCCCGTCCCGGGCAAAGCGAAGGAACGGGTAATTGGAGGAAGCGCGAGTGGCGGTCCTCGAAGGCAGATCCCTGCGGAAACACGCCTCGTCGGCGTGGCGGGTCACACATCGCATCGGCCTGCAAGAAGCCGTCGTGGTGGTCGTGTCGTTCCTGATCTATTTCACGATCCGCGGGTCGGTCGTCGACCGGGCGGGCGAGGCGATGGTCCGCGGCTTCGCGGTAATCTCTTTCGAACAGCGGCTGGGTTTCAACTGGGAACTGCGTATGCAGTCCTGGATTATCGACAGCTACTTCCTGATCCGCGCGATGAACTGGATTTACTTCTGGGCGCATATGCCGCTCATCGTGGTGCTGGCCGTCTGGCTTTACATCCGACACCGGTCGACGTATTTCCTGGCCCGCAACGCATTCCTCGCATCCGGCGCTATCGGCGTGGTGATCTACGCGCTCTTCCCCGTCGCGCCGCCGCGCCTCATTCCTTTCGGGGGCTTCGTCGACACCATGGCTGTCTTCGACAAGGTCGGATACCAGGCCGAGGGATTGAAGGCGTTCGTGAACCCATTCGCGGCGATCCCAAGCCTCCACTTCGGCTGGTCGTTGCTCATGGGGCTGATGGTGATGAAGGTCCAGCGCAACCCGGCAGCCTGGACTTTCGGAATCGCCTGGCCGGTGTTGATGTTCTTCTCGGTGGTCACGACGGGGAACCACTTCATCATCGATGCGGTCTTGGGCGGCATCGTTGCCATGGCAGGACTGTTGATCGCCTTCGCCATCGAGCGTTACCTGCCCGCCGCGCGCTCGCGGATGTGGACTACCGGGCGAGACGCCGGACTCCCGGAGACATCCGTCACGGTGCATGAGCCATGAATTTCGTCCTAATCTTCGGTCCGCCGGCAGTTGGCAAGACGACGGTTGGGCAGGAGCTTGCCCACCTGACGGGTTATCGGCTCCTGTTCAACACGATGACTGCCGAACCCCTCCTCGAGATCTTCCCCCGGGAAACGCATGAGTTTGGGACGCTGAATTCCGAATTCCAGACACGGATTGTGGAAGAAGCCGCGAAGGCCGGGCTCAATCTGATCAACACCGCAGTCTGGGCCTTCGACAGCGCCACCGATGCGGCGGTGATGCGGGCACGGCAGGAAGTCGCCACCCGGCACGGCGCCACGGTCCACCTCGTCGAACTGTGCGCTCCCCTCGACATCCGGCTCGAACGCAACCGTCACGAGACCCGGTGGCGCCAGAAGCCGCGCCAGCAAGAAACGCTGACCGACGAAGTCCTGGCGGACCTCGACCGGCGATACCGAATGAACAGCCAGGGGGAGTTCGCCCGGCACCCCCACTACATCAGGATCGAAAACAGCAAGACGCCGGCCGAGGACGTGGCCTGGCGCATTTGCCAGTCGTTCGGCTTCCCGGTGGTCAGTTAGCTTCGAGCAGACGTCGCACGAGGCTGAGCGATGGCTCAAGCGGGTAGCGCGTGTCCACGACGAGCGCCGGCATGGTGAACGGCTGCGCGCGAAGCTTCATTTGGTCGTAGATCGCCTCAGTAGCTTCTGAGAAGCCTTTCCGTGGCATCTCAAGGCGAGCGCGGATCACGTCCTCGGGCGCAACAAGCCGCACCGCGACCAGGGGGACGCCACGGTTGCGGGCGAGTCGCACAAAGCGCCGCCGGTCGCGGCCAGTGAGGTTCGTCGCGTCGATGATGGCGACACGTCCGGCGGCGAGGGAAGTGGCGGCCCGCTGTTCGATTGTCGCAAAGACCTTTGCACTTTCAGCCGGGTGGTAGGTGGGCCGGCCTGACAATTCGAACCGCACGGCATCGCTTTCGAAGTGATCGGCGGGCAGAAGATCGGCAAGGAGGCGGGCGAATGTCGTCTTGCCGGAGCCGGGAAGGCCCGAGAGTAGGACCAGCCCCGCAGAGGTCAAATTGCCCGTGGTCATAAACGTATGCTAGCCTGAGCTTGTTGATCTAAAGGCAAAGGAAGACGCAAGGACAAGGTTGCTGACCAAAGAGCGCAAAGACGACCTGATCAAAGAGTTTGCGGTCCACGATGGCGACACCGGATCACCTGAGGTTCAGGTAGCGGTGCTGACCGAGCGAATCAAGTATCTGACAACTCACCTCAAATCAAACAAGCACGACTTTCACACGCGTCGCGGCCTGTTGAAGCTCGTCGGCCAACGTCGCCGCCAGTTGCGGTATCTCAATGACCGCGACGTAAATCGCTACCGAGAACTAATCGGGAAACTCGGCCTCCGCAAATAGCGGGGGCCTTGTTCGTCTTCAGCGCAGCAGCCGGTCTGGACCCCAACACCTTCTCCTTTGCCAGCGTCCCCCAAACAGCGGGACGAGCGCTTCACCGTGGCCGGTAAGACCGAAGCACCGGAGCGCAGGCACAACAGGAACGATAGAAAGAGAAATGAAAACGTACGAACTCGAAGTCGGGGGGAAGACCCTCACAATCCAGCACGGCATCCTCGCCAACCAGGCGAACGGATCCGTCACCGTCCGTCTCGGGGACACCGTTGTCCTCGTCACGGTATGTATGGCGGAGGCGCGCGAAGGGATCGACTTCTTTCCCCTAACGATTGATTACGAAGAGCGGCTCTACGCCGTCGGCAAGATCCCGGGAAGCTTCCCCCGCCGCGAAGGCCGGGCCAGCAACGATGGCATCCTGGCGATGCGCCTGACCGACCGACCATTGCGGCCGCTGTTCCCGAAGGGTTTCCGCAAGGAGATCCAGGTTGTCGGCATGACCCTTTCGGCCGACCGCGAGAACCAGCCCGACACGCTGCTCACCATCGGCGCCAGCGCTGCCCTGGGCATCAGTGACATTCCCTTCAACGGCCCCGTAAGCAGCGTCCGCGTTGCGCGCCTCGACGGAAAGTTCATCGTGAACCCCACCTTCCAGGAATGCGAAGCGGGCGACCTGGACATCATCGTCGCCGGCACCAAGGAAGCCGTTGTCATGGTCGAAGCGGGCGCGAAGCAGTGCCCCGAAGAAGCCGTGCTCGAAGCGATCGAAGTCGCGATGGAAGCCAACCGGCAGATCATCGCCCTGCAGGAGCAGATCATCGCTGAAGCGGCGCCGGTGAAGAAGCCATTCACGCCGATCGTCGAGAACGAAGCCGCCGTGAAGGCGGTCAGCGACCACCTGAAGAGCCGGATGGACGAAGTCGTCGCGACCGCAGCAAGCGAGCGAAGCGACGCGAACAAGGCAATCCGCGAAGAACTCCAGGCCAAGCTAGGCGAGAAGTTCACCTCAGCCGAGATCGGCGAGGCGCTCTACCAGGTCATCAAGAAGGCGATGCGAAAGCAGATCCTTGAGAACGGCAAGCGCGCCGATGGTCGCGAAGTGACACAGATCCGGCCGCTCGACATCCACGTCGGCGTCCTTCCCCGGACGCACGGCACCGGGCTCTTCGCGCGGGGCGAAACCCAAGTTCTGACAGTGGCCACGCTTGGCGGCCTGAGCATGGCTCAGAAGCTCGACACGCTGAACCCGGACGCGTCGAAGCGTTATATGCATCACTACAACTTCCCGCCGTACTCGGTCGGTGAAGTCCGTCCGATGCGCGGCCCGGGACGCCGCGAGATCGGCCATGGCGCCCTCGCTGAGCGCGCGCTTGAGCCGGTCCTGCCATCGACCGATGAATTCCCCTACGCGCTCCGCGTAGTGAGCGAGGTCATGTCCTCGAACGGCTCGACCTCGATGGCGAGTGTCTGCGGCAGCACCCTCGCACTGATGGACGCAGGCGTGCCAATCTCGGCACCGGTGGCCGGGATCGCCATGGGCCTGATCATGGGTGAGGACGGTAAGTACACGGTCCTCACCGACATCGCCGGCCAGGAAGACTTCATGGGCGACATGGACTTCAAGGTGGCCGGGACGCGCGCCGGGATCACGGCCCTTCAGATGGACATCAAGATCGGTGGTGTCTCACGAGAACTGCTGACCACCGCGCTCGCACACGCCAAGGACGCACGCGAATTCATCCTCGATCGGATGATGGAAATCATCGCTGAGCCCCGCGAGGACGTCTCCAGCTACGCGCCAAAGATGTACCGCATCCACATCAACCCTGAGTTGATTGGCACGGTCATCGGCCCGGGCGGCAAGATGATTCGCAAGATCCAGGAAGAGGCCGGCGGAGCCACTATCGACATCGAGGAAGACGGCACCGTCTTCGTCGGTGGCATCAACGAAGAAGTCGCCCGCAAGGCGATCGGGATGATCGAAGGCCTCACCAAAGAGGTGAAGGTCGGCGAGATTTACACCGGCAAGGTCACCCGCCTGTTGAACTTCGGCGCGTTCGTCGAGTTTCTCCCGGGCAAGGAAGGCCTCGTCCATATTTCACAGCTGGCGGAAGACCACATCGACCGCGTGGAAGACGCCGTCGACGTTGGCGACGAAGTCACCGTGATGGTGAGCGAAGTCGACAACCTCGGCCGGATTAACCTTTCGCGGCGCGCAGTGCTTCTCGGCGAGGAGCCCCCTCCCGCGAGCGCGACGAGCAGCAGCGGCGGCGGACGCCCTCCGCGGAGCGGTGGCTTCGGTGGCGGACGACCCAGCGGCGGTGGCGGTGGCGGTGGCGGCGGTCGAGGACCGCGCCCCGAGCGAAGCGGCGGCGATCGTGGCGGTCGACCGAGCGGTGGCGGCGGATTCGGTGGCGGTCGACCGAACGGTGGCGGCGGATTCGGTGGCGGTCGACCGAGCGGTGGCGGCAGCGGATTCGGCGGCGGTGGCCGCAACGGTCCGAGCACGCCACTGGGCGGTGTCAGCCGCGGTTGGACGCGACGTACGGACGGGGACAACGAGCCACCGGCTCCTCCTCCTCCTCCTCGTCCCGGCCTTGGCGGCGTGGGCAACTACGGGGACGACGACTAGTCCCCAGAGCAGTTCTTGAAACCCGGAAGGGGGCGCGGAATCCGCGCCCCCTTCTTGTTGCCATCGAGGTCATTGGCACCACGGCGTAAAGCCCATATGGTGCGGGCTGCAGGAACATCTTCCGGAGGGCAGTCCAGTGCAGGAAATGACCGGCGGCGAAGCCGTTGTCGAGACGCTCAAGGCGCTGGGGGTCGAGCACGTGTTCGGCATCGTCAGCGTCCACAACATCCCGATTTACGACGCGATCCTCCGCAAAGGGGGAATCACGCCGATCAGCGTCCGGCACGAGCAGGGTGCCCTCCACGCCGCTGATGGTTATGCCCGCGTAACCGGGAAGCTGGGCGTCGCGATTACGAGTACCGGGCCAGGAGCAGCCAACTCGATCAACGGACTCTTCGAAGCGGGGTTCGCTTCGTCACGGGTGATGATGATCACCGGGCAGATCGACTCCACCTTCTACGGGAAGGGCAAAGGGTTCCTGCACGAAGCCGAACAGCAGCTACAGATGCTCCGTTCTGTGACACGTCGCACCGAGAGTGTGCGACGGACCGAGGACATCCCGGATGCGCTGCTCCGCGTGGCAACCGACGTCAGTACCGGACGCCCGCAACCAGGGGCGATCGAGATCCCGATCGATTTCCAGTACGGCAGTGCGAACGTCGACATCCCACACATCGAATCGTGGCCACGCGTCCAGCCGAAGAAGGAAGCGATCTCCGCGGCAGCGAAGGCGCTCTCGGAGGCGGTCCGGCCGTTGATCTGGGCGGGCGGGGGCGTCCTGACGGCCGGCGCTGAGGCGGAACTCCAACAGCTCGCCGAGGCCCTGGGAGCCCCGGTCGTCACATCGGTCAATGGGCGCGGCACCCTCCCCGAAGACCACCCGCTATGCCTCGGTCCACTATCCGCGCAGCCGGCGATGGACCCGGTGATCAGCAAGGCCGACGTCATCCTCGCTGTTGGAACCCGGTTCCAGGCGGGATCGACACGGAACTGGACGCTCAAGATCCCGGGAAGGCTTATCCACCTGGATGCCGACCCGGGGGTCATTGGGCGGAACTACCCGGCGGCGATCACCGTGCTGGGCGACGCGCGTCTCGGCCTCAGCGGCATCCTGCGAAACCTCGACGGGACAAAGGCGGATCCCGCATTCGCGGAGAAGGCGCGCACCCTGCGGGACGACGTCCGGGCGCAAATCCGGCACGAAATCGGGCCGGACCACGAGGCGATCATGGACTCCATGCGCGAACTGCTACCGCGCGACGCCAATATCGTCCGCGATGCGACCGTCCCGGCTTACCTCTGGGGGAACCGGATATTCCCGATTCTCTCCCCCCGCACGTCGCTCAATCCGACGTCCGCGTCGATTGGCCCGGCGCTGCCCCTGGGGATCGGAGCCGCCGTCGGCAACCGCCGGAAGACCGCGATCATCCAGGGCGACGGTGGGTTCATGCTCAACATCGGCGAGCTGGCGACCGCAGTCCAGTACAACCTGCCCGTCATCACCTGCGTCTTCAACGACAAGGGCTACGGCGTCCTCCGTTCCATCCAGTCCCGCACGTTTGAAGGCCGGCAGAACGGGGTCGACCTCGCAACGCCCGACTTTGCCATGGTCGCGAATGGCATGGGGATGAAGGGCGAACGCGTCGAAGGGGTCGATGCCTTCAGGGCCGCGTTCAAACGCGCCGTCGCGCACGACGGGCCTACGCTGCTCGACATCGACATGAGCAAGCTCGTGCCCATGGGCGGCCTCGGTGGCGGCGGACAGCGCCCGGCTCCGCAGCCGGCACGCTAGTCAGATCACAGGATCGGGAGATACTCGTTCAACTCGAAGTCGGTGATGTGGCGGCGGTAGCGTTCCCACTCGATCTTCTTGTTGGCGATGAGGCTCTCGAAGACGTGATTGCCAAGCGCTGAGCGCAGGAAGTCGGACTTCTCGGCGACCTCGATGGCCTCCATGAGGCTACCCGGCAGCATCTCGATGTTGCGGCGAGTGCGCTCCGCCGCTGACATCTCGAACACGTTCTCCTCGACCGGCGGCGGCAGCGGCCGCTCGTTCTCGATCCCGTCCAGCCCGGCCGCCAGCATGACCGCAAACGCCAGGTACGGATTGCAGGCAGCGTCGGGTGAGCGGTACTCGATCCGCGCATGGCCCTCCGTCCCCGGCTTGTATTCAGGGATACGGATGAGGTCGCTGCGATTGCGGCGGGCCCAGCTCAGGTAGACCGGGGCTTCGAAACCGGGCATAAGGCGCTTGTAGCTGTTGACCCACTGGTTCGTGACCAGGGTCATCGCCCGAGAGTTGTGGAGCATCCCGGCAATGTAACCCCGAGCGATGGCGCTCAGGTGGTACGGGTCCTCCGGGTCGAAGAAGGCATTCCGCTCGCCCTTGAACAGCGACTGGTGGACATGCATGCCGCTGCCGTTCTGGTTGGCGACGGGCTTGGGCATGAAGGTCGCGTAGACCCCGTTCGTGAGGGCGACTTCCTTGACGACCAACCGATAGGTCATAGAGTTGTCGGCCATCGTCAGGGCATCGGTGTAGCGCAGGGCAATCTCGTGCTGGCTGGGCGCAACCTCGTGGTGGCTGTACTCGACCTCGATGCCCATGGCTTCGAGGGCAAGCACCGTCTCGCGACGGAGATCGCTGGCCGCGTCGGCCGTCTGGTCGAAATAGCCGCCGTGATCGAGCGGTTCAGTGCTCTTCGAGTTCTTGAAGTAGAAGTACTCCAGCTCGGGGCTCACGTAGAACGTGTAGCCCAGGTTCGCGGACCGTTCGAGCTGCTTGCGGAGCACGAATCGTGGGTCGCCCTCGAAGGGGCGCCCGTCGGGCCGGTAGATGTCGCAGAACATCCGGGCGACGCCGGGTTCTTTTGGCCGCCAGGGAATGAGCTGGAACGTCGTGGGATCCGGGAGGGCGACCATGTCGGACTCATCGATGCGGGCGAAGCCTTCGATGCTCGATCCGTCGAAGCCCATGCCCTCGTCGAGGGCTTTCTCAAGCTCCTCGACAGTGATGGCGAAGCTCTTCAGCGACCCGATGATGTCGGTGAACCACAGCCGGATGAACTTAATGCCGTTCTCGCGGCAGGCAGAGATTACGTAATTGGCGGATTCGTTCATGAAGCAGCTCCGGAACGTTTACACACGAAGCTAGGATAGCGCGGCTTTGTTACGCGCGCGTTGCCCACTCACGACGGTTCCGAAGAGGTCATACCCGGCGGACTGTTCGATGCGAACCGGGACGCGCTGACCGGCTTTAGCCGCGCCCCGGGCGATCACGAGCCCGTCGACTTCCGGGGCTTCGCGGTAGGTCCGCCCGACGACGACCGGCTTCCCATCTTCATCCTCGCCTGTACCTTCGACGAGCATCGGCAGGGTTCGTCCGACGAAGCGTGCCGCCTGCTTCGCGGCGATGGTCTGCTGCTGGCGCATGAACCGGTCGCGCCGCTCTTCCTTCACCGCTTCCGCGATGTGCCCCGGCAAATCGAAGGCCGAGGTCCACTGTTGCGACGAGTAAGTGAAGCAGCCGGCGTGGTCGAACCGGATCGTCTTTGCGAAGTCCATCAACTCCTTGAACTCGGCCTCCGTCTCGCCCGGGAAGCCAGCGATGAACGAAGTCCGCAGGACGACGTCCGGCATAGCCGCGCGGAGGCCTTCGACAAAGGAGATTACCTTCTCGAGGCTGTGGGGCCGCTTCATGCGACGGAGCACGGCTTCAGAACCGTGTTGCAGCGGAACATCCAGGTAGTGCACCACATTCGGGAGGGCAGCCATCGTTTCGATCAATTCCGGGGTGACCCGGCTGGGGTAGGCGTACATCAGTCGCAGCCAGGTCTCGGGGCCCACCGCCTCGCTCAGGGTTCGCAGGAGGCCGGGAAGGCCGCTGGCTACCGACATGCCAAGATCCTCGCCGTAGGCCGTTGTGTCCTGGCCGACAAGGACCAGTTCCTTCGCTCCCGCGGCGACGAGATGCCGGGCTTCCTTTACCAGGAAGCCGACCGGGGCCGACCGGAGGCCGCCTTTGATTCGTGGAATGACGCAGAAGGTGCAGGGAGCGTCGCAGCCGTCGCTGACCTTCAGATACGCGCTCGGCCCGTTGACCCGGACGTTGCGGTCGGGGATGTCGTGGATCGCATCGACATCGACGCTCAGGAGCCGCGCGACTTCCTGCCATTCACCGACGCCGAAGACATAGTCGACTTCAGGGCTTTCGGTCTTTACGCGACCACCGTAGAGCTGGGTGAGACACCCGGCGACGATGAGCGTCTGGCCGGGTCGTTTGGCGGATGCCAGCTCCTGGATTGCCTCCATGGACTGCTGCTGGCTTTGCTCGATGAAGCCACAGGTGTTCACGATGACCGCATCGGCATCGTGAGGGTTCAACACCGGGAGCAACTCTCCGCCTGTCAGCAGGCGTTCGAGGTGCTCGCTATCCACATCGTTCTTCGGACACCCGAGCGTGACGAGGTGGTAGGTCCGCGGTACGGCCATCAGGGCCCGTCGCTAATGACGATGATGACCGTGCCCCCGTCCTGCTGAATGCCCGGGGCAGGGGCCTGGTCAATGACTGTGTTCTTCGCGGTGGGACTGGTTTTGTGCATCTCATTAGCGGTGTAGCCGGCCTCCGCAATCGCCTTGCGAGCGGTATCTGCCGTTTGCCCCTTCACGTCCGGTACGGTGCCGCGGGTGGTGGGAAGCCCGCTGGTGCCGGATGGGACCGGACTCGAGACACTGGCTACGGGGGTGAACTGCGAAGAGGTCGAGGCGCCAACTTTGGGGGTCGATGCCGAGCCACCGCCGAGCCGGGAAATCAGGAAAGCGACCAGTACGACAAGGATGACCGCCCCGAGAGCCGCGCCCGCGACCGTGAGTGCACGTGCCTGGGCGGCAGGGTCAGCCTTGATGCGATTGGCCGGTGAAGCCACACCAATATCCACGCCGATCGTGGGTTCGGCGGGGAACTCGAGCACTTCCTTCTGGGAGGTTGGGCCCCCGTTACGCGACGGGCGTTGCCAGGTGGGGCGAGCCGGACCGACGGCACTGGGCGGCTGAGCGACCGCAGCCCTCGTGTTCGGACTGGGAGCGTAGGAAGCCTCTTCGTCCCGGGGGAAGAGCGCGAGGACTTCCTGTGGGTCGAGCCCAAGGTATGACGAATAGGAACGCAGGAAGCCGCGCGCGTACACCGGTGCCGGTATTACCTCGAACTGCTCTGCTTCGAGAGCCTGGAGATACCGGCGGGAGATACGCGTGTCGCGCTCTGCATCTTCGAGGGTGAGGCCGCGGGCTTCCCTTGCCCGGATCAGCACTAACCCGAGTTCACTCATGCTTAACCTCGAGGGTATCGGCCACAGTAGCACGGATACGGGATAGGACCTCGCCGGGAATGCATAGTCCCTGCGCACGGGTAGCCAATCCTGTCCGTGGAAATCTATGCAAAGGACGACTACCGGGCACTGATCGGCACGTCGAGCTGATGCTTCCGCAGTTCGGCCATCACCTTCTCGCCTGTCTTCGCATCCGGTTCAACAATGGGCAGCCGGGGTTCGCCGATCGCGAAGCCGAGCTGGCGCATCACGTAACGGATGGTGCTGGGGCTGCCGTTAAGGAAGCAGGCGTCGGTGACGCTCACGAGACGGCGGTGGATCGCCGCGGCCTCAGTCAAACGCCCTTCCAGGACAGCCCGAAGCATGCGCTGCTGCTGGCCGGCGACGATGTGTGAAGTGACGCTGATCGCGCCCCATGCGCCGATGCAGTAAAGCGGGAAGTTGTCGTTGTCGTTGCCGCTCCAGATCTTGAAGTCCGGGACGGCCTCGATGAGCCGGGAGGTGTGCGACAGGTCCCCGTTCGCCTCTTTGTCGCCAACGATATTGGGGACCTCGGCGCAACGGAGGATCGTCTCAACGGTCATGTTGATCCCGGTTCGGCCCGGGACGTTGTACAGGATCACGGGGAGGCTCGTGCTCTCCGCGATCGCGCGAAAGTGCTGGTAGATGCCTTCCTGCGGGGGCTTCAGGTAATAGGGGACGACAGCGAGGATCGCGTCGGCACCGGCCTTCTCGGCAATGCGGGCCAGGTGAATCGAGTGCCGCGTGTCATTTGTACCCGCACCAGCGACGATCGTCGCCCCGTCACCAAGTTCCTCTTTGACCTCGGCCCACAGCCGGGCCTTCTCATCGTCCGTCAGCAGCGGGGCCTCTCCGGTAGTGCCGGAGAGTACGAGCCCATCGTTGCCCGACCGCACAAGGTGAACTGCCAGGCGCCGGGCCTGGGCGTAATCGACGGAGCCATCGGGCAGGTATGGCGTCACCATCGCGGTCAGCAGACGTCCGAGGTCAGTCATCGTGTAGGCTCCGGGTGGGGTGGCCTGTTATTGTAACGCTCCCCCCGCACAGGCGCGCCCCTGTCATCTTATGACAAGATGGCAGCTACCTGCTCACTTCGTCCCGGCTTTGGGATAAGGAACCTGATTCACGAGTTTCGTGGCCGCCGAGGCGATGCCAGCCTTCATGGTGGCCGCGCGTGCGGCATCGATTTTCCCGGCACCGAGCGCTGCATCGATCCGGGCATCAACCGCAGTGGTCATCCCGGAAACCAGGGTCGGCTCGGTCACGCCATGGTCGACCGCCACCTGGGCGGCAGACTTCCCGCCTGCCATTGCCGACCGGAGTGCCGCCGGCGAGATGCCGATCCCCTTCGCCGCTTCGCCGAGTCCAACCTGCGCAATCTTGGCCGGCGCCTTTTGCACAGGCTTTGGTACACGGTTCAGGAAGGTGTCGAGCTCCGTCGGCGCCTTCGCCAGTGCTGCGGCCTCCTGCTCCGAGGTGATCTTCTTCGCCGCCACGGCCTGGTCGAGCCTGGTTTTGAGATCATCCAGAACCGTGGCTTCGACGGTCGCCGGCTTGCCCTGGCTGTCCGTGATCAGCTGCGAGATGGACTTACCCGACGCGAGCCCGGCCTTGACCTGGGCCTGCGTCAGCCCCGAGGCCGCAAGGATGTCCTTTTCCGCCACACCGCGGATCGCGCTCCCGGGCCCTTTCCCGTGGTGGACCTTCGCCGCGAGCGACCCGAGGGGCGCGGCCAAAGACGAGGTGTTCGCCGCCAGTGCGACGCTGCCCCCGCCCAACAGCCCAACCGCGGACACGCCGACTGCAATGATTCGATTCCGCCGATTCAGGCCAAACATGTGTGCCCCTTCTTGCGCGCGTCCGAGACGACCCGCCCGCGATCCCGTAGTGAAGTCAGTTCGAAGGAGTATGTCCGCCGGCACCGCAAAGGTGACGGGCTGGTTGCAGAAGTGTGTCACGCGCGAACACCGAGGTCATTGGTGCTTCTCAAGCCAACGCCCGCTGAAAAGCAGGAGATTACCCTCGCCGACACGGACGAAAGCGGGAGACGTGGCCACTTCGTTGTGGATGCCCTGCGTGCCAAACGTAAGCGGGGCGTTCTCGAGTTCCCATCGGAGTCCGTTGGTGGTGACACCCACACACGTGCCCAGCGCAACCAGTGAGACCACCGTCCCTGGTGGCGATGCGATCGTGGCTTCGCCATCCACAAGGCTCACTTCGAAGTAGTCGTCGATCAGCCGAACGCGCGCCTTGCCGCGAAAGCGTGTGAGCACCGACAGGTTCGCGAGTGCGTGGTCGGCGCGCCCCCCGCCCGCACCGACGATGTCGATTGTCTCTGCTCCGCGTTCCAGGCAGAACTCGACGACTTTCTCAAGGTCTGAGCGATCGGCCTGGGCAACCTGGTGAAAGGTCGTGCCGTGGAGCAGCGAGCGTGCTTTCAGGCTGACCGAATCGAGGTCACCCACCACCGAGTCGACATGAACCCCAAAAGCGATCGCCGTATCAGCGCCGCCATCCGCCGCAACAACAAGGTCAGCGGATTGGAGCAGTTCTGCCACCAGGTCCGCCGACGGCGGCTCCCCGTTCGCGAAGACAAGCGCGTGCATCTGCGCAGGATAGGGTGCCAGCGCTCGGTGAGACCAGCCGTCCGGCACGTGCCAGCCGAGAAAACCGACATGTGCGGTACGATCGACATGTGACAGAACCTCACCTCGAAGCGGCCGGCGCCATTCCACTCCTGACGTCCCTGCAAGCCGCGGACATCCCGGAAGTCGAGGCCATCGAGGTTGCGTCGTTCGAATCGGGCTGGAGCCTAACCGCGTTTCAACGGGAGATGGAGTCCAACCGGCTCGCGCGCTACGTCGTTGTTCGGGAGGCGGGCAGGGCAGAAATCGCGGGATTCGCCGGGTTATGGCTGGTCGTCGATGAGGCCCACGTCGTCACCGTCGCGGTTCGGCCCGAGATGCGGAGGGGCGGATATGGGAGGCTCCTGGTCCACGGCCTGCTGGAACTCGCCCAGGCGGAGGGAATGGCGAACTCAACGCTCGAATGCCGCGAGTCCAATGAGCCGGCGCGCGCGCTCTATCGCGACTACGGCTTCTACGAGGTCGGCAGGCGGGTTCGGTATTACGCGGACAACAACGAGGATGCGATCATCATGACGACAGAAGCGTTTGAGAGCGCCGCCTACCAAGATCGCCTTCAGCGGCTGGCGGGCAAACTCCAATCACTGTGGCCGGGACTGCAACTGGCTTCTGGAGAGTCGGCCTGAGGGTTCAGGAAAAACGGGAGGCGAGTTCCCGCAACAGGGTCTCGGCACGGTTGAGGCGCTCGAGGATGCCCCAGGGGCCGCGGATATTCAGGGTCATGTTCTCGGCCTGTCCGCGAACACCGGGGAGACGCCCGCGTCGTCCCGCCGCCTGGTAGTACCGGGTCAGTTCGTCCGACTCGCTTCCGTAAACGGCGGTGAGCACTTCGAT
>Ga0209014_10000898_pt1 | contig 17649 bp, 15 predicted proteins | sample BarGraNGADG00212_FD_184491 | JGI IMG/M metagenome (GOLD analysis project Ga0209014, IMG submission 184491) | Arctic peat soil microbial communities from Barrow, Alaska - Barrow Graham LP Ref core NGADG0002-212 (SPAdes) (version 2) | ecosystem: Environmental > Terrestrial > Soil > Wetlands >...
CCCGCCGTGCTGTCTCATGGAGGACGTTGTCGATGACGATGACCGTCTCGATGCCTGCGAGTGCCTCAGCGGCGCCCGGCAGGCGCAGCGTTGGGTCATCCCGGACGACGAGCAGGCCGGCCAGACCGGCCAGCGGGTTGTCTCCACCTTCGGCGGCCACACCCATGTCGAGCAGGCCGTTGATGTTCACTTCCGGGGGCAGGATCACCAGGTGGTCGGAGGCGTCGTTGCCGAAGAGAGCAACCGCGATATTCGCGGCGCCACCAGCGATGGCGGCGGCCTGCGAGGCGCTCACGGGGTTCGGTGCGCAGATCACGAGCGTTTCGTCGCGCGGCGCATCCTTCAGGAGCTTCGCCGCCGCGACGAGGGCGGGGTCGCTGTTGTTGCCCGAAACTGCGTCGGCGAGAGCGGCTGCCATCTGGCCTTCTTCGCCAGCGGCCGGCTGCAGCCATGCGGCTGCAAAGTCGACGAGTTCGCTGCGCAGGGCACCGATGACGATCACCTGCGCACCCTGCCGAACAGCAGCATCCTTGATGCGGACGCTGGCGACGTTGTGGCTCTCTTCGAGGTCGTCAGCGACGACGACGATCGCTTTCGCCGTCGGGATGCGGGTCATGTCGGTCGACATGCGCCAGCCGCCCAGGCGGGCTTCGAGTGCGCTCCGGGTCGCCCGCATGACTGGTCCGCGCGTGCTATCGGCGTTCACGGCGAAGGCTTCTTTCGCAATCCGGGCGGCGATCCACGCTTCTTCGTTCGTGACCGCGCCACCGAGCAGCACGCCGACCTTGCCCTTCAGCGATGCAGCCTTGAGGGCTGCGGCGGCTTCCGCGACGGCGTCGGCGAAGCGGGCCGGGGCCTGGATCTGGCCGCGGCGAACGAGATGCTTGCTGAGGCGGTCGCGCGCGTTCAAGGAGTCGTAGTGGTAGCGCCCACGGACGCAAATCTGGTCGCCGTTGAGCGGGTTGCCCGCCCCGGGGCGAACGATTACTGCCCGTCCGTCCACGGATCCGATCGAGAGGCTACAGCCGACCGAGCAGGAGTCACAGGTCGTCGACGTCCATGTGTCCGGCTTGGCCACCCACTTGTTGGGGTGTTCGAGGAGTGCTGCGGTCGGGCAGACGTCGATGCAGGCGCCGCTGAAGTCGCAGTTGCTGTCGTGGATTGACCCGCCGGCGCCGAAGGCGATGTGGGCGTCGAAGCCCTTGCCGCTTAGCGTGATGGCGCCGGTGTGGCGCTTCTCTTCGCAGGCACGCTGGCAGCGCGTGCAAATGATGCACATCTGGGGGTCGAATTCCATGAACGGGTTCGCGCGGTCGGCGGGCATCTGCGGGGACTGGTACCAGGAGCGCTCTTCGCCGAGCCATGGCTCGTACCCGGACTGCCCCGTCATCTCGCAGGTGGCCTGGAGTTCGCAGCGGTAATTCTTTGCGCAGGTGAGGCAGCGGTGCGTGACGATGTCGTCGCGGAGGCAGATATCGCCGGGGTGGCAATGCTCGCGGCGGTGGCAGGTCAGGCAGCGCTCGCTGTGGTTCGCGAGGATGATCGAGACTACGGCCCGGCGCGCTTCTTTAATCTCGTCCGTATCCGTGGCGACGACCATTCCGTCCTGGACGACGGCGGTGCAGCTCAACTGAAGGCCTGGAGGGCCCTGGATGTCGACGAGGCACGAGCGGCAGCCGGCGTACGGCTTCAGCCCGTCGAGGTAACAGAGATTCGAGACGTATACGCCGTTCGCCTTGAGGACCTCGACCAGCGGTGCCCCCGCGGGCGCTTCGATGGTCTGTCCATTAACAGTGAGTGAAGCCATGTGGTTCCTACAGGCGGTGGAAGTCGGCGTCTGCCGCTGGGGCCGTCTTGCCGTTGGGATAGGTATTGTCGTGACTGGCCAGGAAAGTCTGCGCCATCCGCGTCAGCGCATGCTTGTCCCGGTACATCTCGTCGAAGTGGTAAACCGCATCGTCGTAGGGGCCACCCGGCTGGATAGCCTCGTAGGGGCAGGCCTCAGTGCAAAGCCCGCAGTACATGCAGATGCGAAAGTCGATTTCGTAGCGATCAATGTTTCGGCGGCCTTCAGCATCCTGGCTCGTAGCGACGAGGATGCAGCCGTCGGGGCAGGCCTGGGCGCACGTGCTGCATCCCGTGCAGCGTTCTTCGAACCAGAGCAGGTTCGTGCGTGCGTAAACCGGGATGTTTCGCGTTTCTTCGGGGTACTGAATGGTTACCGGAGCACGGAACATGGACTTGAGGGTGAGGCTCATCCCTTTTGCCATGCCTTTGCCGTATGCCATCGATCCTCCAGCACACGAGCACCTGCGTTCCAGGGGCCAGCGGCGTCCCGATCCTAGCAAAAGGGGTTTGTGAGTACAAACACAAACGGCGGGGAACCTGCCGGGGCGTCCGTTTCACCGGCCCGTCGCGAGTTCGACCTCTTCCTCGACCGCCACGGGGGCACACCGCGACTCATCAACGAAGAGCGCGCAGGTGACCAGCGAGAGCAGTCGAGGTCGAAACTCGCAGACATACCAGGCCGGGCATCAGGCTGCGACGATATAGGATTGTGGCTGCTTGCAACGTAGCCGGGTTGCATTACGCTACGGCCAGTTTATGGGAGAGGGACATCCATGACGTCGGAACAGCCGATCACCAAGGCGGAACTGCTCGCCGGTCTGCGCTCAAGTGCCGCGGAGGTAGTGGCCACAATGCGCGTTCTGCGCCCGGAGACCTTTGATCAGGGACGCTATGAGAGCGGCTGGAACGGCCGCCAGATTCTGGCCCACATCGCCTCGATTGAGTGGTCCTACCCGCGCCTGCTGCAACCGCCCGCGCCTGCGCCAGCCCCTTCAACCAGTACGGCGGCTCCGGCCGCCAGGCCCGCTGGGGGCGGTGGTGTCGATGCGTACAACGCCAGACAGGTTGAGCAGCGCGCGAGCGCGACGATCGAAGAACTGATCGAAGAGTTCGAGCGCAACCGGGCAAAGACTATCGAAGCCGTGGAGGCTACCGATGAGTCGCTGTTCACGCAGCCTGCCCGGACAGCGGGTGGGGCCAGCGGCCAGCTCGGGCGCGTCTTCTACAACGTCGCCGTAACTCACGTACAGCAGCACACACGGGACATAGCCGGAGGCTAGGACCTTAACCTCGCCGGATCCAGACCCGCCGGATAGTCAGCGTCTCACTTACGGTGTCGGCGTCCCGCATGGGTGGAGTGGCCCGGCTGACGCCGGTGCGTGAGTTTCTTGAGCGTTTCGGGCGCGTCGCGATGGCCGAGACCAGGGAGTGAGCGGCCTGGTTCGCGAGCATCCTGCCGGCCACGCTGACGCCAATCTGCAGGGCCGTGCCAATCGCCAGCGCGGTGGCTGCTTTCTTCATCGGTGCCGGCAGGGAACCCCGGACGGGGACGATTGCCGCTGTCGAGGGATGGGCTTCCGCGGGTGTTATCGGGCGCAGCGCAGCCACGAACATTCCGCATTTGCGGCAGTAGTTGTCATCGAGCGTGTAGGTTGCAGAGCAATCGGGGCAGGCCTGCGGGTCATCCATGGTGGTCATTTAACCACAACTCCCGGTCGCCGCGTGCATGTTCAGCGGTATCCGAGCGCTGCTTCGACGTCGCGGGTCAGATCGACCGGCGAGGTTGGAGGCACCGCGAGCCGTTCCTCGGCCACCGCACGCAGGGTCTCGACGAGGAACGGGCGCTCCCGCTCGACGCCGCGCTCACGGATGTCCTGGTAGAGCGGAGTCTCCTGGATCTCGGCGACCGTCTCGTCACCGGTGGTTACACCCGCGAACGAGCGCCAGAGGTCGCCGTTGCGATCATCCCGGATCGCGTAGCGGCAATAGCTGACGGCCGCGCCCCGGTCCACGTCGCCGGTGACGACGTTCATCATGCAGCCCGACTCATCGGCGCGCGTGCGCATCAGTTCGGCGATGACTTCCTGGTACGTGCCGACGGGGCCATCGGGCAGCGCGGGGTGGTCGTTGATGAAGCGGAAGCGCGAGTACAGCGGCTCGGTCGCGATCAGCATGTAGCCGAACATCACGCCGATCTCGAACTCATGTCGGCCCAGCAGGTCGGCGACCTCGCGGTCGTAGTCGAGTCGCCACGGTTGCAGGGGCTCGCCTGGCTTTGAGATCTTCCCGCCCCGTTCTCTGCGGAAGGCGATCGATGACAGCGTTTCGACCGGGATATCGGCCTGTTCGGCCATGGCGATGAGCCGGTCGGTTGGGGCAGCTTCGCCGCGGGTGCGGTTCAGGAGGACGACGACGATCTCGACAGGCAGGCCACGACGGATCGCTTTCAGGGTGTATTCCAGGGCGCCGTACGACCCGGGGCCGCGGCCGGTCGTCAGCCAGGCGATGCGCAGTGGGGCCATCAGTCGGCCTCTTCCTCGGCGGAAGCTTCGACTTCGCTGAGGCGCGATTCATCCTCATCGAGGCGGCTGTGGATCGTCCGAACGCGGAGTTCGGCTTTCTCGAGAATGGCGCGGAGCCGGTCGACCAGGTCGGCGCCCTCTTCGTAGAGCTTGATCGATTCTTCGAGGCCGAGGTTGCCCTGTTCCAGGCGTCGAGCCTTCTCTTCCAGGGCCGTGAACAGCTCGTCAAAGGTAGGTTCGGCCATTCTCAGCTCACCTCGGTCCAGAACGAGCCGTCCGCGACCGAAACGGTCAGCCGGTCTCCTGGCTTCACTTTCTTCACGCTGTTCACGACCCGTTTCTTCTCGGTCTTCTCGACGATGGCAAACCCTCGTCGGAGCGTTGCGACGGGGTTGAGCGCGGCCATGCTCGCGGAGGTCACTTCGATGCGGTTGCGATCCGCCCCACAGGTGCGGTCCATCGCGTTATCCATTTGGTGCAGCAGTGCGGTCACATCTCTCGCGAGCACCGGGGCGTTCGGCGCCGCGTGGCGCATGCGGACCAGCTCGGCCTCGACGTTCGAAGCGGCCTCGCTTCGCGCCGCCCGTGTCGCCGAGGCCATCTGGCGGTCGAGGACGAGGAGTGCCCGATAGAGCTCGTGGACGTCGGGCGTCGCGCGCATGGCGGCAGCGCTCGGGGTGGGGGCTCTCAGGTCGGCGACAAGGTCCGCGAGGGTTTCGTCTGTTTCGTGACCCACTCCCGAGATGACGGGCACCGGGAATCCGAAGATGGCGCGCACGACACGTTCTTCGTTGAAGGCCCAGAGGTCCTCGATGCTGCCGCCGCCTCGAGCGACGATCGCCAGGTCCAGGCCCGGCTCGGCGGCAAGGGAGCGCAGCGCGCCCACGACCTGGCCGGCGGCCTGGTCGCCCTGGACCAGTGCTGGTGCCAGCACGACTTCCGCGAGGGGCCAGCGGCGCGCGAGCACATTGCGGATGTCCTGGAGCGCCGCACCCGTGGGTGAGGTCACGACGCCGATGCGCCCGGGGAAGCGAGGCAAGGCCCGTTTCCGAGCGGGGTCGAACAGACCCTCGGCTCCCAGGCGGGCCTTTAGCTCCTCCAGGCGGGCGTTGAGCAGGCCCACGCCTTCGGGGCGGATGAAGTCGCACACGAACTGCAACTCGCCGCGCTGCGTGTAGATCGAGACATAACCATGAGCAAACACGCGCTCGCCGTCGTGGAGCTGGAGGCCCGGCAGCTTGCTCGCGAAGAGCACCGAACGGAGGACGCTTCCCGGGTCTTTGAGGGAGAAATACCGGTGCCCGGCCTGTGAACGCGTGTAGTTCGAGACTTCGCCCACGATCCAGAGGTCCGTGAGGATCTCGTTGTTCTCCAGGACCTCACGGACAAAGCTCACTACCGCCGAGACGGGGAGCGCCTGCGGCATCTACCCCACCCGCTCGATGTAGGTCCCGGAGTCGGTGTTCACCTTGATCTTCGCGCCCGCTTCGATGAAGAGGGGCACGTTGATGACGAGCCCGGTTTCCATGGTTGCGGGTTTGCTGCCGCCTGTAGCGGTATCCCCCTTGAAGCCAGGGTCCGTCTCAACGACGACCAATTCAACGGACGCGGGGAGTTCGACACCGATGACTTCCTCACCGTAGAGGACGAGTTCACAGGTGTCGTTTTCCTTGAGGTACTTGCCCGCGTCGCCGACCTTGTCCGCCGTCACCGGGATCTGCTCGAAGTTCTCGTTGTTCATGAAGTAGTGGAACTGGTCATCTTTGTAGAGGTACTGCATCTCGCGGCGTTCGACGCGCGCACGCGTGAACTTCGTGCCGGCCTGGAATGTCTGCTCGATGGTGGATCCGGTTCGCACGTCGCGAAGCTTAATGCGGACCTGTGCTGAGCCGCGGCCGGTCTTGATGTGGGAATAGTCCATGATCAGATAGAGCTTGCCATCGAGCTCGATGGAGGCGCCCTTCTTCAGTTCACCGGTTGAAATCAAGTTCAGTCTCCTGCTGGGACGATTTTATTCGCATGGCTGAGCACGCGCGCATGTCCGTTTTCGAGCACCACGACATCTTCGATCCGGACACCGCCCCAGCCGGAGATGTAGATGCCGGGCTCAATCGTAAAGACCATGCCCTCGTCGAGGGTATCTTCCGAGGTCGGCCCAAGATAGGGGGCTTCATGCACTTCGAGACCGACGCCGTGGCCGAGCCCATGGCCGAAGTGGTCTCCGTACCCGTGTGCGGCGATGACAGCGGCGGCGAGCTGGTGGGCGACGGAGCCTGGCATGCCGGCCTCCACGCCCTCGATGGCGGCGCGCTGCGCCTCGAAGACGATTTCGTAGATCTCGCGGAACTTCGCATCGGCGGCGCCGATCGTGACAGTACGAGTCAGGTCACTGCAGTAGCCCCGGTACTGTGCGCCCATGTCGATAACCAGCGGTGCGCCCGCGGCCACCGGTTCATCGCGGGGAGTGGCGTGGGGCAAAGCCGCCCATGGGCCGCCGGCCACGATGGTCGAGAAGGACAGCCCCTCCGCACCTTGTTGGCGGACGGCGCGCTCGATGTCGTCCGCAATCTCCGACTCCGTTTGGCCGGCCCGGAGGTGCGCCTCGACTGAGTTGAAGGCTAGGTCTCCCGCGGAAATCGCTCCCTCCAGGAGAGCCAGTTCCTCGGCATCCTTGTGCTTCCTTAGGCTCTCAACGATCGGTGGGGCTGGGACGAGCTCTGGACGAGCTTCGGCTGGTATCGACCCGGTGGTGACACTCAGCTCCACGAACGCGCCGTAGGACAGGTCCGCGCGGGAGAGGCCAAGCTTCTTGCCGAACAGTCCCGCTTCGGCGACCAGTCTCGGCAGCCACTCGGACCTGCGCCCGGCCGTGGGGAAGACCGTGAACCCGCGGGCGGAGCATTCGCGCTCGGCCTGCTCCGTGTAGCGCGAATCGACGGCAATCAATGCCTTGCGGTCGGTCAGAAGAACGAGGCCTGCGGAGCCAGTGAACCCGGAAACGTACTGGCGGTTCTGCGAGTGCTTCCCGAAGACGTCGTCAACCGGAGACGAGATGAGGAGCCCGTCGAGACCGGCCTCGCTGAGAGCGGTGCGAATACGAACCAGTCGGTCGGACATGGGGTAGGGCTCCATGTGGTGGTTCGGGGAATCAGGCCTTCGCGGCTGCCTCGAGGTGGTCGAGGAGGAGGTTGACTGCGGCAGTGTAGCCCGCCCGCCCGAGGCCGGTCACCTGCCCGAGGCACACCGGCGCGATCAGCGATATGCGGCGGAACTCATCGCGCGCGTGGGTATTGGAGATGTGTACCTCGACCGCCGGGATCTGGATCGCCTCGATCGCGTCGCGGAGGGCCACGGAGGTATGCGTGTGGCCGCCGGCGTTGATGACCACCCCGTCGGCCAGCTTGCGCTGTTCGTGGAGGAAGTCGATGAGCGCGCCCTCGTGGTTGCTCTGGAAGCAGAGAACCGAGGCTCCACGTGCATTGGCGGCGGCAGCGACGTCGGCTTCGATGTCGAGGAGCGTGGTTGTCCCGTAGACGGCCGGGTTTCGTTCGCCGAGCAGGTTCAGGTTGGGGCCATTGACGAGGAGGATGGTTGTCACGAGTTGGCTGCCTTTCGCCGCCGGCGAGGTGCTTCGAGTGCCTGTTCGGCGACCCTTTCCCAGGCTTTGGCGCTGACCTCCGCCTGTCGCGCCTGGCTCACGTGCGTGTAGATCTGGGTCGTGTTCGCCGAGCTATGCCCGAGGAGATCTTGCACGATCCTGATGTCCGCACCACCGTCGAGCAGGTGGGTCGCGAATGAGTGGCGGAGCAGGTGGGGGTGGACGTCCTGGGAAATGCCTGCCTTGAGGGCATGGCGCTTGATGATGGTCTGGACGGAGCGGGCCGTCAGCCTCCCGCCGAAGCGATTGAGAAACAGCGCCGAGTTCGGCTCGTGCGCCAATTTGGGACGTCCGTCCTTGAGATAGGCATCGACGGCGTCGGCGGCCGGGTTCCCGAAGACGGCCAGCCTTTCCTTCGAGCCCTTGCCTAGCACCACGACCACCGCTTCCTCAAGGTCGAGCTGGCCGACGTCGAGTGACTCCAGTTCGGAGATGCGCAGCCCTGCACCGTAGAGCAACTCAAGCATCGCCCGGTCGCGGAGTCCCTGTGGCGTTGAGCTGTCGGGAGCGACGAGGAGTGCATTGAGCGTCTGCGGGTCGAGGACGTGTGGCAAGCGCTTCGGGCGCTTCGGGAGGGCGACGCCGTACAGCAGGTCCTTATCGGTCGCGCCTTCCCGGAGCAGGTACTTGTAGAAGCCGTGCACGGTACTGGTGCGTCGGGTCACCGAGGCCGCGACCATGTTTCGTTCGCGCAGGGTCCCCAGGTATGCCCGGAAGACCTGGCGGTTGATGGAAAGCGGGTCGAGCTTGCGTTCGCGGCAGTCTGCCAGGAAGTGGCCGATGTCGTTCCGGTAGTTGCGGATGGTATAGGGGGAGCGATTACCGATGCCCGCGAGTTCACGCAGGTAGGCGTCAAGGAACGCCTCTGCTGTCTTGTGCGCGGGGCGACTCGCCATAACAGAAGGATAGGATTAAGACCGCGGTAATGACAGTGGGCTGCTAGTAACAGTGGGCTGCTAGTAACAGATTTCACAAATATGAGCCATTAGCTTTTCCCATCGATCCCTGGAAAGTCCTATAATCGCCGCGCCAGCACCCGCTCGTGCGAAGTGCAGATATTGGCAATGAGGGACGCAGAGATGGCACAGCGAACGTGCATCGTTACCGGCAAGACGTTCGACGACGAGGCGTCGGGCTACAAGTGGACCTACGAAGGCAAGTGGTACTACTTCGCCGACATGGCCGCCCGCAACAGGTTCATGGGGAACCCGAAGCAGTTCCTCGAAGGGGCCGCGAAGGTCTCCTAACCGCTACTTTGGCTGGCGTGCCCGGGCATTTGCCCGGCGCGTCGCGAATGCAGCCTTACCCCGCGCGCTCCGCTCCCGCAGTTTGGCATTGGCCGCTTCGCGGGTTGCGGTGTCGCGTGCGGGAGTGAGCTTCCCTGCATCGAGGCTGTTCGTCGTGTAGCTGCAGTCCGGGTAATTCCAACAGGCGTAGAAGATGCCTCGCCGGGTCCGCTTTTCGACCAGCTGTCCGTTCTCCGGCTCCTCAGGGCACGGCACGCCGACCGGGACGCCCGAGCGGAAGTCGCATTTCTTTGAATCGCGGTTGGTGCAATCCAGGTAGGGGCCGAACGGGCCCGTCTTCTGGACAGTCGCGCCGCCGCACTTCGGGCAGGAATAGCTGCTCTCAACCGGCTGTGCGATGGGAACCGGGTTGCCGTCCTTGTCGAGCGGCATCGCGTTCTTACATTCGGGGAAACGCGGGCAGGCCAGGAATTTCCCGTTCTTGCCCCACTTGATCACCATGTTCGCCAGGCCACAGACGTTGCAGAGGATGTCGGTCTCCGTCTGCTCCTTCTTGGCGTCGCCCTTGGCCTTCTCGTAGTCGGGCTCGAACGCTTCCCAAAAACTCTTCACGACCCCGAGGTAGTCGCGCCGGCCCTCAGCGATTTCGTCGAGTTCCTCTTCCATCTCCCCGGTGAACCCGGGACTCACGTATTTGTCCAGGTGCTCCACGAGCATGTCATTGACCAGGAACCCGAGTTCCATCGGGACCAGGGCGCGGCCGTCCTTGCGGACGTAGTCGCGCTTCTGGACGGTCTGGACGATCGATGCATAAGTGCTCGGCCGGCCGATCCCCTTCTCTTCGAGCGCCTTCACCAGAGAGGCCTCGGTGTAACGGGGAGGGGGCTCGGTGAAGTGCTGCTTGCCCTCGACGTTCCGTCGATCCAGCGCATCGCCCGTTTGCAGTTCGGGGAGTGAGGCTTCCGCGTCTTCGTCCGCGTCCGAGGTCCGCTCGTTGGCATCCGTGCCGTAGACGGCCAGGTGGCCGGGGAAGACGAGGTGCTGGGCGCTGGCGCGGAAGGTGCCGTGGACGCGAGCGCCTTCTTTCGCTTCGATCTCGGCGGCAACCGTCGTGAAGCGCGCGTCGGACATCTGGCTGGCGGCGAAGCGCTGCCAGATGAGCGTGTAGGCGCGGAGCTGATCGCGGTCGAGCACGGCGCGCAGGCTTTCCGGGGATCGCGCCAGGCTCGTGGGGCGGATGGCCTCATGGGCTTCCTGGGCACCCTTCGTCTGCGCCCGGTAGACACGTTCCCGGGCGGGGACGTATTCGGCCCCCCAGCGCCCGGTGATGTAGCGCCGTGCCTCTCCCCGTGCAACGGAAGAGATCGAGAGAGAGTCGGTTCGCATATAGGTGATGAGGCCCACAGGACCTTCGCCCGGGAGGGAGACTCCTTCGTAGAGCTGTTGGGCCAGCGTCATGGCCCGGCTGGCACCCATGCCGAGGCGGTTGTTCGCTGCCTGCTGGAAGGTGCTCGTCGTAAACGGGGGGACCGGTGATTTGGAACGCTCGCCGCGCTTGACGTCGCTCACGCCGAACGCGGAGCGGTTGAACGCCGAGATTAGCTCGTTGGCGTTTTCGGCGGAGGCGATGGTTGGGCGCCCGCGCTGCCCGGGAACCCGGGCGAGGTCGGCGGTGAACTGCCCCGCTCCCTTCGCGAGGAGTGCATGGATGGTCCAGTACTCCTGCGGCTGGAAGCCCTGCACTTCGCGTTCGCGTTCGACGATAAGGCGAAGTGCCACGCTCTGTACCCGGCCCGCGCTGGCGCTCTTGCTGACCTTCCCCTGGACGAACCACGTCAGTGGAAATCCGATCAGTCGATCGAGAACCCGGCGCGTTTGCTGGGCATCGACCAGGTGCATGTCGATCTTCCCGGGGTGGCGGAAGGCCTCTTCGATCGCCGGCTTGGTGATCTCGTGGAAGACGACCCGCTGAGCGCGCTCTTCGGAAATCCCGGCAGACTCGCAAATGTGCCAGGAGATCGCTTCGCCCTCGCGGTCGGGGTCGGTGGAGAGGAAGACGTTGTCGGCGTGCTTCGCCGCTTCTGCGATGTCGTCGATGATGCTGGTCTTGTCGACGCCGCGCTTCTTGTCCTTCACGACAACGTATTTCGGTCGGAAGTTCGTAAAGTCCTCGACGCCGTAGCCGTAGGCTGGCAGGTCGCGGACGTGTCCGACCGAAGCGATGACGCGGTACTGGTCGCCAAGGATGTTCTCGACCGTGCGCGCCTTCGCGGGGGATTCGACGATCACGAGGTTCGGGGCCCGGCGCCGGTCCGCTGATGTCGCTCCGTTGGAACTGGCGCGGGGGGCTCGCGTGGCGGGACTGCGGCGGGGCGTCGTCGACGCTCGTCGGGGTGTGCGGGGCTTTGTTGTGGCTGTTGCCAAAGTTGTCGTGTCTCCAGAAAGAGCCCGTTGCCGAGTCGGTCCCGGGCTGTCAACGTCCTACCGTGACTGACGGTCTACCGAAAGGTCAAGTCCTGAGGTATTGCATCGGCCCTGCCTGCCGAACAAGTCCTTTCAGTTCCAACAGCTGCAGGGTGCTGCTGACGACTGCGATCGGGAGTGCGGAGCGGCGGGCGATTTCGTCGATGTGCAGCGGCTCCGAGCCCAGCCAGTGGAGCAGCTTCCCCTCATCCGGGTAGTGGAAGGCGGCGTCGCCGGTGTCGCGGGCAAGGCGAGGGACGCGGGTGCTTTCAACGCAATCTGGCTCCCGGACCTGGCCAGGTTCAGCTCTTCCAGCAATTGCGTGGGCGTCGCGACGAGCTTCGCGGTGTTCTCGCGGATGAGCTGGTTGGTGCCTTCGCTCTGCCGTGAGAACACGCTGCCGGGAACCGCGAACACGTCCCGCGCCTGCTCGAAGGCCCAGTTCGCCGTGTGCAGCGCGCCGCTGCCGTCCCCCGCTTCGACGACCAGTGTGGCTTTCGCAAGTCCCGAGAGGATTCGATTGCGGCGTGGGAAGTAGTCGGGCCGCGCTGGGATGCCGACGGGGTATTCGCTGACCAGGCAGCCATGTTCCATGATTCGGTCCGCCAGCCCGGCGTTTTCGCGCGGGTAGACCTGGTCGATTCCGCCGGCGAGGACGGCGACGGTCGTCGCTCCCTTTTCGAGAGCGATGCGGTGGGCGATCGCGTCCACGCCCCGGGCCAGGCCGCTGATAATCGCTACGCCCGCTCCCGCGAGCGCCTCGCAGAAATGTTCGGCCACCTGGCGCCCGTACGGGGTGACCCGCCGGGTGCCGACCACGGCCACGGCCAGGTCGAACGCGGGCCCTTCCGCCCCCCGGATGAAGAGCACGGGCGGACTCTGGGGAATCTCGCGGAGAATCGAGGGGAAGGCGGGGTCCAGCCAGGTGATCGCCCTTGCGAAGCAATCCTCGAGTCGCGCCAGTTCACGATCGCCATCAAACGATGCCCGGGCCTTCTCGACTGCCCGCACGTACTGGCGGTCGAGACCGGCGGCACTCAGCCCCGCCGGCGAAGCGGACCAGGCAGTCCCAATGTCCCCAAAATGTGCCAGCAGCAGGGAGAAATTCGTGCTTCCCCGTACTGCCCGGCGCAGGGCCAGCCAGTACGGGAGGTCAGGATGCATGCCGCTCACGCCGCTCATGACGGCGAAACTGTACCAGCGCCGTGACTGCGGGGGAACCCGGCGACCTACGAAGCGGGTTCCGGTTCGCTTTCGGGACTTTCGCTGACGCGGGCGACACGAACCCGCCGGATTCTCCTCCCGGCCATGCTCAAGACGCTGATCTGGAGCCCGTCGATCTTCACTTCGTCGCCGACTGACGGCAGCCTCCCGAGACTCTCGATAACGAACCCCCCGATGGTGTCGAAATCGTCGGACTCGACGGAGACCTGGAAGAGTTCGTTCAGCATGTCGGTGGACACGCCCGCATCCAGGACTGCTTCGTCCTCCGAGATGATGTCGACGGTCGGACCGGAGACGTCGTATTCGTCCTCGATCTCCCCGACGATCTCCTCCAGCAGGTCCTCGATCGTTACGAGCCCGGCCGTGCCGCCGTACTCATCGACGACGATCGCCATATGCGTCCGCGCCGCCCGCATCTCGGTCAGCAACTCGTCGAGTCGCTTCGATTCGGGGATGAACATGGGCTCGCGTAGCAGACCGTCGAGCGTTGTCAGCTTCCCGCCGGAGGTAACCGCCCGGAGCATGTCCTTGGCGTAGGCAATCCCGACGATGTCATCAATCGTTTCCCGATATGCCGGGATCCGGCTGAAGCCGCGTTCGTTGACGATGGCCACGACGTCTGCGACCCCCTGGTCGACCTCGGCTGCTGCGATGTCGATGCGGGGAACCATGATCTCGCGGGCGGTCTTGTCCTCGAGGTCGATCACCCCCCGGATCATTCGTCGTTCCTGCTCCTCGACCCCACCCGCGGCTTCTTCGCGCTCGACGAGCGCGAGGATGTCGGTCTTCGATGCTGGCGCTACGGCACTGAGCGAGCGCGCCACGACCCGGGATGGGAGGCTCAGGACGAAGGCGGGGGCGGCGAAGACCATTGCGGTCGCGCGGACGAGGCTGCTCAGTTGGAGCGCGGTTTCCTCGGGCTTGCGGGCAGCAAGGAGGCCGACCGTCATCTCGAGGAAAGCGACGTAAACCCCGCCCAGGAAGCCGATCCCGACCACCCCGCGAAGTGCCCCCAGGTCACGAGCTCCCAGGTAGGCAAACATCGCGACGACCAGTGCAGCGGCGAAAACACGTGCCGCGGTCAGCGGGCCGAGGAAGTCGCGGGGCCGCTCGACGTTCTCGGCGATGCGTCTGGCGCGGCGGTCGCCGTGGGCGGCGTAGGCCTGGATCCGGGCTTCGCTCGCGCGTTCGAGGGCAGTTTCCGCGGCTGCGACGACTCCGAGTACAGCCGAAGCAAGGCCGATCGTACCGATCGCGATCGGCTGGCTAAGGTCCATGTTCAGGCCTCGGGTCTGGGGCGCATGGGTCGAGCGGGGACGCCGGCCACCTTCTCGCCCGGGGAGACATCATGGGTGACGACGGACCCAGCGCCGGTCATCGCGCCATCACCCAGCGTTACCGGCGCGACGAGCATCGTGTCGCACCCGACGAAGACATTCTTGCCGATCGTGGTGCGGTGCTTGTTCACGCCGTCGTAGTTGCAGGTGATGACTCCGGCCGCGATGTTCGAGCCTTCGCCGACGTCGGCGTCGCCCATATAGCTGAAGTGATGCATCTTCACGCCGCGGCCGATGATCGAATTCTTGATCTCGGCATAATTTCCGATTTCGCAGTCATCGCCGACATCAGCCTGACCGCGCAGGTGGGCGAAAGGCCCGACCGGGATGCGGTTCCCGATGCGCGAATCTTCGATTACTGACGACTGGACGCGGCAACCTTCGCCGATCGTCGCGTTTCGCAGGGTCGTCCCCGGTCCGATCGTGGTGCCGGTCGCGATGCTCGTTGTGCCGTGCAGGTAGGAGTTGGGAAGAATCGTCACGTCAGCTGAGATCCGCACAGTCGCGTCGATGTAGGTGGTGGCGGGGTCAACGATCGTGACCCCGGCGGTCATGTGCGCTTCCAGGATGCGCTTTCGCATCATCCGCTCGGCTTCGGCGAGGAGGATCCGATCGTCGGCGCCGAGCGCCTCCGCCGCACTGGCGTTCACCGTTCGGGGAGGCTTACCTGCCTCCGCCGCAGCCGCGACCAGATGGGTCAGGTAGTACTCGCCCTTCGCGCTTCGTGGGATCTGCTCGATCGCGGTCCACAACCAGTTTCCGTCGAAGATGCAGTGCCCGGCGTTGATCTCGGCGGGCCCGTCCGGACCCTCGTAGTCGGCCGCTTCGACGATTTTGAGAGGGGAACCGTCCGCGCCGCGCTGGACCCGCCCGAGGCGACCGGCGTCATCAACCAGCGCGGAGACGAAGGCAACGACGCCGTCCGTTCCTCGCGCATGGCGCAGTTCGTGGAGCAGTTCCGGCGTTACGAGCGGGGCGTCGCCGAAGAGCACCATGACCGAACTGCAGCCCGCCATGGCGTCGCGGCAGCGGCGAACAGCATCCGCAGTCCCCAGGAGTTCCGTCTGATCGACGAAGGTTACGTCGGGTGCCTCGAGCGCCTCGCGTACCTGCGCCGCACCGTGGCCGACGACCACCGCGATCTTCGCCGGTTCGAGAGACCGCGCCGCGCGCAGCACGTGGACGGCCATCGGTTCGCCGCAGACGGGGTGGAGCACCTTGGGGAGGGATGACTTCATCCGTGTGCCCTGGCCGGCGGCCAGCACGATGACTCCCAGGCTATCGCTCATCGGGCACCTCGGAAGTCACGGGCCACGGCGAGCCCGAGGGGGCGTCGTCATGCAATTGAGGAGAAAAAGAGGGCGCGGCTAAGTCGCAGTCGGTACACATAGCGGACGCGGGAAGCGTCCGGACTCATGCTAGGGAGCCCCGGAAAGCGATGTCAAGGAATGGTCCAACTCGACACCGCTCCCCGGCGCTTCGTAGCATTGCCAATCACAACCATGCCGAATCCTCCCCGCACGTCCGACGAAATCCGCGAGGCCTACACCCGGTTCTTCATTGACCGAGGCCACGTTGTCCTGCCCCCCTGGCCACTGGTGCCCATCGGTGACCCCACTTCGATGTTCACCAGCGCGGGAATGCAGCAGTTCAAGCCGCAGTTCATGGGCGAACAGGAACCTGTCGCCAGGCGCGTAACGACGGTGCAACGCTGCTTCCGGACGACCGACATCGAAGAAGTCGGCGACCTCAGCCATTGCACTGCCTTCGAGATGCTGGGCAACTTCAGCTTTGGCGACTACTTCAAGAAGGAAGCGATCTCGTTCGCGTGGGAACTGCTGACAACTGTCTACCAGATCCCGGTTGAGCGGCTGCACGTCACCATCTTCCTGACCGACGACGAGGCGCATCGCTACTGGTGCGAGGCAGGCATGCCCGAGGATCACATTCACCGCCGCGGCGAGGACCTGAACTACTGGTTCAGCTTCCCCAACGGAACGCCCGGTGCGAGTGGCCCCTGCGGCCCCGACAGTGAGATCTACTTCGATCACTTCCCGGAACGCGGGATTGAAGATGCCCAGCTTCGGGCGGACGAACAGGGCAACCCGGTTGGCGGCGTCGGCTACGACGACGAGCGGTTTCTCGAGATCTGGAACCTCGTCTTCATGCAGCTCTACCAGCACCCCGACGGCCACCGCACGGACCTCCCTGCCCAGAACATCGATACCGGCAGCGGCCTTGAGCGCGTCGCGGCGGTTCTGCAGGGCAAGCGTTCCGTCTTCGAGACCGACATCTTCCTTCCTATTCTGGAGGCGGCTGCGCGGGTGGTCGGGGTCCAGTACGAATCGGCAACCGAGGAGCAGTGCTACGTCATCCGGGCGATGTCGGAGCACTGCCGCGCGGCGACCCTCCTGATCGCTGATGGCGTCGTGCCTAGTAATGAAGGCCGAGGCTACGTTCTCCGGCGCGTTCTCCGGCGGGCGATCTACCTGGCTCGGAAGGCCGGTGTCCAGGAACCGTTCACGGCGACGCTCGCGGATGCCGCAATCGACAAGCTGAAGGTCGGATACCCGCATCTCGAAACGAATCGCGATTTCATCCGCAAGGCGGTCGGGAGCGAAGAAGAGCGCTTCGTGCGGACACTCGCAGCCGGTTCCCAGCGACTTGAAACGATGCTTGAACGGCTTCGGGACCTCGGCATGAGCGTGGTCCCGGGCGACGAGGCCTTCCTTCTCTACGACACGTTCGGCATGCCGCTGGAACTGACACGTGAGATTGCCGCGGGCCAGGGCTTCGGCCTCGATGACGCCGGCTTCGAGGCCGCTCTCAACGCTCAGCGTGTGCGGGCGCGGGAATCGGGCAAGTTCTTCAAAGGCGAGTCTTCGCCCATCCTCCAGACGATTGGCGAGGAGCACTCGGACTTCGTCGGCTACAACCACGTCGACGTTGACTGCCGTGTCGTCGCGATCGTGAAAGGCTCCAGCCTCCTCGAGATCGCGCGGTCCGGGGAGGAATGCGACCTCATCCTGGAGTCGACGCCCTTCTACCCGGAAGGTGGCGGACAGGTCGGTGACCGCGGGACGATCCGGACCCCGAACGGGCTGTTTCAGGTAGAAGACACCCAGGCCACTGGTGGCGCGATCCTTCATCGCGGACGCGTGGTCGAAGGGGCGATCTCCGTCGCGGAGACCGCCAACGCGTCGGTCGACACGAACTGGCGGCTTGGCGCGGCTCGGAACCACTCGGGCACGCACATCCTCCACGCCGCCCTTCGCAGGATCCTCGGTCAGCACGTGCGCCAGCAGGGTTCCCTTGTCACGACGGAACGCCTGCGGTTCGACTTCACCCAC
>Ga0209014_10000900_pt1 | contig 17641 bp, 18 predicted proteins | sample BarGraNGADG00212_FD_184491 | JGI IMG/M metagenome (GOLD analysis project Ga0209014, IMG submission 184491) | Arctic peat soil microbial communities from Barrow, Alaska - Barrow Graham LP Ref core NGADG0002-212 (SPAdes) (version 2) | ecosystem: Environmental > Terrestrial > Soil > Wetlands >...
GACGATCGATGCGATCGCGATGGCGCGACGCGCCGGCTGGACGGCCATGGTCAGCCACCGCTCGGGCGAGACCGAAGACACGACCATCGCCGACTTCGTCGTGGCGATGGGCACGGGCCAGATCAAGACGGGCGCACCGTCGCGATCCGAGCGCGTGGCCAAGTACAACCGGCTCCTTCGCATCGAGGAAGAGCTGGGCGACTCGGCGATCTACCTGGGTCGCGGGGCCCTCGCAGGCGCCCGCCCGTAATCCGTCCCGCGTCAGTTCGGCGGGCCGGCCTTCGGGCCGGCTCGCTGGATTCCGGGGCAGTCTGGGGGGAGCTCGCGCAGTCGCGTGGGTCAGCCGTGCGGAGGCCGGCATCCTGGCTCGCCTCGGAGCGCGCTCTCGCGCGCTGTGTCGGCTCGCCATCCGCCGACGCTCCTCCCGGCTTCCACTTCGCTGGCCGCCGGGCCCGGGCGAGGCCGGCCGGCGAGGCTACGCTGGCCAACGGAAGGGTGGCGTGCCGCACGGAGCCGGCCCAACGGCCCGCCCGCCCCGCGCGGAACTCGCTAGTCGACCGAGGCGCCCGACTCGGCCACGCTGCCGGCTCTTTCGAGCAGCGAGGCCGCCGTCATCTGGGTGCGGTTGACCAGTAACAGGCCGAAGTGGCTGATCACTCGGCGGTCCGCCAGGGAGCGAGCTGTGACCTTCACCATCGGCACGAAGCGGGGATCGGGCGTATCCACGAACGACATGACGTCCGTCTCCGAGAAGAGGTAGACCGTCCCGGTGAGGGTGTGACCCGGGGTGAAGATGACCAGTTGACGCGCCGTTCGCGTCATGAGCGGGCGGTCCATGCCGTCGGACTGCCCGGCCGGGAGAGATGAGACCTCTTCGTCCTTCTGGCCGATGAAGGTGATCTCGTCCTGGTTGACCATCAACTCCGGCACCACGAGGTTTGTGGGCTCGCCGTTGCGCCGAAGCAGCTGTGCGTCGATCAATCGCACGTAGCCGCGGCTGTGGTTGATCAGGTCTGAGAGTCGGGCAAACCGCAGCATGGAGATCTTGCCGGAAACCCGGAGATGCGGGCCGACGAGCTCGATCGTTTGCCACCGATCCTCGCCCGCCGGGGCTGCCTGCCCGAGCGGATCGAACCCCGAGTGAGCATTGCCCCAAGCTGACATCGGGTTCCTCCTTGCGAACGTGACGGCACGTGACGGCACGTGACGGCACGTAGTGCGAGTGTAGGCGGTTTGGTTGCGCTCGACCCCGCGACGTGCCGGCCAGCGGGCGGACCGCTGTCCCGTGGGTCAGCCGGCCCTCGCTTCATTGCCCGCCAGGGCTTCGTCTGACGACAGGGAGGCAGGGCCATCGGCCAGGTAGCGGGATTCACGCGGCGGTTGCGGTTCGGCCCATCTTCCGCGGCAGGCTCCCGACGCGCCGCCGGCGCCTCGCGGCGGTAGGCGCCTCGCGGCGGCAGGCGCGGTTTCTGCAAGATTCCCGCTGAGTGGATGCTATTCCGGATCGCGTCGAGCGGTGGGTGCTTTCGAGGCTTCCTGACGCGCTGTCGACGCCTATCGGCACTGTCGGAAAAGGCGCCCGGATCGATTTCCGAGCTTCGGCAAGCCTCCTGAAGCCCGGCCGGCGGTGCCTCCTCGCATAACGCCCACCGAGGGTGAATCTTGCAGAAATGGTCGCGTGGACAGGGAGATCGAAACGCCGTCCGGCTGAACTTCGGGTTGCCGAGCCGCACTCACTCAGCCGGCGTGGGCGGCGGGGAGCTCGAACCACAGGCGCGCGCCGCCTTCGGTCCGGTTCTCGGCTCCGACGCTTCCGCCGTGGGCCTCGGTCAGCGCCCTCACGATCGAGAGCCCCAGGCCGCTGGTCCCCGAATGAGGGCTCCTCGACGGACCGGCCTGGAAGTAGCGTTCGAAGACATGGGGCAGTGCCTCCGGCGGGATGCCGGGTCCGGTGTCCTCCACGGCGATGCGGACGACATCGCGCCCGCCGCCGCGGACGATCCGGGCGGCGACCAGGCCGACCGTGCCCCCCCGCGACGCGTGGCGCAGGGCGTTGTCGACCAGGGCTCCCACTATCTGGCGCAGCCGATCCGGGTCCGCGTCGACCGCCAAACCTGCCGGCGCCACGACCGTCACGGCAACGCCGCCGGCGCTCGCCCGCGCCTCGAAGCCTGTGGCCACTGCGGCCAGGACGTCGCGGATATCTAGCTCCCTACGTTCGAGGGGAAGATGGCCGCCCTCGGCCAGGCTGATCGTGCGCAGATCGTCAACGACCCGAGCCAGCACGCGGGACTGGTCGCGGATTGTCTCGATATGCCTACGTTCGGGCTCGTACACGCCGTCGAGGATGGCGCTCGATGTGGCGTCGATCACCGCCAGCGGCGTCCGGAGTTCGTGGGCCGTGTCCTGGAGGAATCGCCGCCGCGTCTCCTCGGCCTTCTGCAGGTCGCTTGCCATGGAGTCGAAGGTGCGTCCGAGCTGACCGAATTCGTCGCTTCGGTCGGCCAGACCCGAACGCTGCGAGAGGTCGCCGCGGGCAACGCCTCTGGCCGCGGTCTCGAGTCGGGTGAGCGGCCGAGCAAGGCGTCCCGCCACGATCAACCCCAGCAGCGACGCCGCGATGGCCGCTGCGAGTGCCGCCACGATCAACCTGAGGATGGTGTTCTCCTGCGCCTGTCCGGGCGTGGTCTGGGCCGGCTCCGGCGGGCCGGTCTCGCCGGCGTCTTCTCCCGCGGCTGCCGTCGCGACCGTCGATGGCGTGGCCGAAACAGCGGCGCTCCGCTCTGTCTCGTTCTCGAATTCGGAGAATCCCTGACCGACGATCTGCGGAGCCACGAGCGCGATCACGGCCGCGGTGGCCAGGGCCACGATCGCAAACCCGAGGGCTATTCGCCAGCGCAGGCTCATCGAGGGTCAGGCTTCTTCGATCGGTCGCGCGGCGCGATACCCCACGCCCCGGACGGTCTCGACATAGGATCCGCCGTCGGGCCTGGCTCCAAGCTTCGCTCGAAGGTTCTTGACGTGGCTGTCGATCGTGCGGTCGTATGTGTCGAATGATTCGCCGAAGATTCGAGTTCCCATCTGCTCGCGAGTCCAGACGCGGCCCGGCTGCGCGGACAGCACGGCCAGTATGTCCAGTTCCGTTCTCGTCAACTGGACACGGTCGGTGCCGCGCCACACTTCGCGGCTGTCGAGATCGATGCTGAGGTCGAACAGGGGCGGCAGGCGCGTCCCGGAATCGGGCACGATCGACCCCGGCGCGGGTCGGCCGAATCGCCGCAGGATGGCGCCCACACGCGCGACCACCTCGCGCGGCTCGAAGGGCTTCACGACGTAGTCGTCCGCCCCGAGCTCCAGACCAGCCACACGGTCGATGACGTCATCGCGCGCCGTCAGCATGACGACGCCCACGGTCGAGCCTTCGCTCCTGAGCGTGCGCAACACGTCGAAGCCGGACCGACCCGGCAGCATTACGTCCAGGATTAGCAGGTCCGGGCAGGCCGATCGGGCGAGGTCCAGAGCGTGGTCGCCATCGGATGCCTCGAGGACCTCGTAGCCCTCGCGTTCCAGGTATGCGCGCACAACCTCGCGGATATGGGGTTCGTCGTCTACGACAAGGACGCGAGACGTCATGGCCCACACGATAGTGCAGTCGGCGACTGTTTGATACTCGCGGCCGGCATCGAGGACGGAGAGGCTCATAGAGGCTCGGGAGCGGTCCAGTAGTGCTCGCGAACGATAGCCGCCTCCGGAAGACCGAGCCCGGCCAGGGCCAGCGACGCCGATTCGATCATCTCCGGGTTGCCACACAAGTACGCCACGGTGTCCAGCGGGTCCAGGCCGCGCTCGCGGCAGACCGCGGCGAGGATGGCCTCGGTGCGGCCGGTCCGGCCTTGCCAGCCCGCGTTGGCCGGGTCCGCGGGCCGCGAGATGGTCGGGACGTAGTCGACGCGGCCGGCCGCCGCCCAGCCTTCGAGCCGCTCGCGATAGGCCAGCTCGGATGCGTAGGAAGCGCCGTGGACCACGACCATTCGGGGTTCCGGCCCGGACAGCAGCAGGGCGTCCGCCATCGAGATGAAGGGAGCCAGCCCGGTACCGGTCGAGACGAACAGGTGAGTACGCCGATCGCCGGGCCGCAGCGTGAACAGGCCCCTTGGAGGCCCGATCCAGATCCGGTCGCCCGGTGCGACCTTCCACAGGCTTGGAGTGAAGGTTCCGCCGGCGACTCGGCGAACCAGGAACTCGAGCTCTGCGGTCGATACGGCGCGGGCGGCCGATGCGGTGGAGTAGGGGCGCTGGAGGAACTTGCCGTCCACTTCGAGCCCAAGCGCGAAGTACTGGCCGGGTTCGAAGGGCGGCACTCCGGCGTCGGGCCGGATGCGGTAGCGGGCGATCGAGGGCGTCAGGTCGTCCCGCGCGACCAGGGTCGCGTTGGGAGCTATGGCGCGGCGCGGCTGGGGGAGGGGAACCGCGGCGACGCCCAGACCGAGGCCGATCGGGCCTCTGGGTCGCGGGCGACTCGACGCCGGCTGGCCGCCGGCCTCGAGGACTCGAGTCTCCATCTCGAGCCCCTCAGGCCGCTGAAGCCGGCAGGTAGGCGTCGATCGCGTCGCGAGCCTGCTGCGGGTCCGCATACCAGGTGGCATCGACCCAGGCGAAGCCCGCCCAGTCGACCGGCAGGCTGTCGGCGCGGAATATGGCGCCGTTGGGACAGGCCTGCTCGCACGATCCGCAGTCGATGCAGTTGGATGGGTCGATGAAGAACTTGCGGTCTCTCTTCGGGTCGGACGAGATGCAGTCGACGGGGCAAACGGCGACGCAGGACTGGTCCATGTTGTCGATGCAGGGTTCGGCGATTACGTAGGCCATCGGGGCAACCTCCAGGATGCGGACTCAGTCGAAAGTGGGCGAACTCGCCGGCCCGATCGAAGGGCGACCTTCGATCGCCGGCGCAACGGGGGTGGAGACGCTCAAGACGATGCGATAGGTGAGCAAGAAGACCGTCGCCGCGATCGGGAGCAGGTAGATCCAGAACGCCCACGCCTGGCCGCTGTCCGATCCGGCGGAAATGCCGTGGACGGTGGCGCCGGCGAAGGCCAGGAACGTCACGTAGTGCAGCACTCGCCAGGCGCGCTGGCCGATGCGGCGCCGGATGTAGAAGCTCGCGACCACGATGGCCATCGCATAGAACGTGATCTGTCCGACGCCGACGAGAATCGGCGCGTAAGGCGACTCGAAGGGGACGAGGATCGCGCGGGGCGTGAAGTTGAAGCTCTGATCGGTCAGGAGCAGCGTGCCATGCAGGCCCGCCGCCAGCAGCGAGGCGATCGCCAGATCCTTGTGCAGCGCAAAGCTGACCGGGCGGTGGGCGATCGCGTCGAGGAGCTTGGTCGACAGCAGCAACCCGTACAGCACCGAGGCCGCAAGGATGATGTAGGCGAGGAACCCGAGCGCCCGGACCGAATACCAGCCCAGCAATCCGGGCTGAGTCGCGGCGATCGCGCCGATGTTCCTGAGCGCGTTCGGGGCGGTGGCGCCCAGGACGCCGCCGACGATCACGGCACCGACGGACCAGGCGATGTAGCGGACGGGACGCGGCAGCCCGCGGTAGACGGGGCCGCCGGTCCGCGCCCGCGCTGCGACGGGGGCTCCGGACGGTGGCATGGCGGGACGCGGCAGGAGAGCGGGACGCGGCTGCAGGGCGGGCCGCGGCAGCAGCCTGGGCGGAGCAGGGGCGTCTTCGTTCTCCACCGCTGTTGGCCTGGGGTTGGGGAGCATCGGGACCTCCTCAGCCGGCCAGCAGCGGCAGCGTGGACGGCAGGGCGATCGTTTCACCGCGGTCGGTGAGAATCACTGCCCCGCGAGCCCGGGCTCGCTCCAGCAGGTCGAAGCCCGCGGCGGTCCCGGCGATGACGACGGCCTTGGCCAGCGCCTCGGCCCTGAGCGCCGAGCCGGCCACGACCGTCGCCTGCACCACGTCCGAGATGGCGGGCTTGCGGGTTCGCGGGTCGATCAGGTGATGGCGCACCTCTCCGGCAACGTTCCAGCGATGGATTGAAGTGCCGGACGTAGCCACTCCCCAGCGCTCGGGCATGGACTGCGACGCGCCCAGGTGTAGGACGGCGAGCAGCCCGTCCGGAACGCGCGGGTCATCGACCCCCACTTCCCAGAAGCGGCCGGGGGCGCATCGGACCGCCATGTCGCCGTCGGCGTCGATCACGGCACTGGGCCAGCCGGCGAGCAGATCGAGTGCCCGGTCCGCTATCCAGCCCTTGCCCATGCCCCCGAGATCGAAGCGCAGCCCCGGCGGACGCCGGACGATGGCAGAGCCGCGCCGGCCGAAAGTCATCGACCATTCCGCGGCGCGCTCGCCCGGGAGTTCCAATGGAGCGGCCAAGCTCGGGTCTTCGGCGGCCAGACGCGCGTCCAGCAGGGTCACATCGGCGAGCCCATCGGTCGCCTCGAACACTGTGATGCCGGCCCACAGCGCAGCGGCCAACGTTGGGCCGACTTCGACCTCGCCCCGCGGGTCCGCGTTCAGGGCGCTCAACTCCGACGAGTCGGAATACCTGGTCAGACGGCCGGCCCAGCTCTCGATGCGGCCTGCTACCACGATGCCCAAACGGGCCGCATCTCGCGGGCTTGCCTCCGCGTCGAGGTGGATCGAGAGGCGGCCGCCCATCGAGGCGGTCACGTGGCTGATCGGCGCGATCGGACGGGGCCCTTCCCGGCGGGCCGACGCAGTGCCACGGACCGGCGCGATGCCACGGACCGGCGCGATGCCACGGACCGGCGCGATGCCACGGACCGGCGCGATGCCACGGACCGGCGCGATGCCACGGACCGGCGCGGCTGCGTTCACTTGACGACCTTGCCGGATTGCGTCGTCTTGATGATCACCGGCTTCTGCGCCGGCGCCGGCACGGTCGTGATCACAGTGACCGGCTTCGGTGCCGCCGGATCGATAACTTTGGCTCCGGGCGGCGCGGTCTGGCCGGGCTGAAGCTGGACGTACTGGATCTGGTGTTGCACCTGGACCAGGCCGGGAGTGTCTCCGGGACCGCCGGCCGACTGGCCGGTCTGCTGTATCGCCAAAGCGGACGGCCCCGGCGGAATCACGATTGACGTCACGATCGCCGAAAAGGCGGCGAGACCGCCGGCTGCGAGAGCAAGCCGCATCGGTCGCGGGTCCGGCTTCGCCTTTACAGCGCGCGCCACTGGGCTCGAACTAGGCACAGGCGATCTGGCATCCATCAGTCATCCCCCGGGCCGTCGTCCCCGCCCGGTCCGGCGACCACGACGTGGATCACGGGCGGGTTGGCTGCCGGCGGCGCCGTCTGCGTCACGTGGATCACCGAGGCGGATGGGATGGGATTGACGTAGACGGTTTCGGGTTGGAGCGTGGGATCGGTTGTGGCCGCTGCGGTCGGCGCGGCAGGGCTGGCAGCGGCGACGACCTGGCGAGCTCCCAGATACCCCTGGGCCACGAAAGCGCCACCGACTGTCAAGGCGGCAGCCAGCCCTGCGATCGTGACTCCTGCGCGATGGATCGTGCTCAACGCGAAGCCTCCAAACGGGTTTGATGCCAGGCGAGTCTGGTTTCAGCAGGTGGAGCGGCGATGGAGCCTGTGTGGAGGCTGCGTGGAAGGACTCCGTTCGGCGAGGTAGGCTGGGCTCATGGACATCGAGATTCGGGACGCGCTGGCCGGAGATGCGGAGGCGCTGTCGCCGCTCACGGGGCAACTAATGCACCAGCCCTCGACACCGGCCCAGATCCGTCTGCGGCTGCAGCGCCTGGCCGGCAGCGGCGCCGACCGAATCCTGGTGGCGGTGGTCCAGGGAGCGTTGTCGGTATGGCCGGCGTCCACGTCGCCTGGATGATCCACGCCGATGCGCCAACGGCGCGGCTCATGAGCCTGGTAGTAGACGAGAGCTGCCGCGGGCAGGGGATCGGACGGCGACTCGTCGATGCGAGCGTCGTTCTCGCCCGTGCAAGTGGCTGCAATCGGCTGGAGTTGACGAGCCGGCTGGAGCGCGCCGGGGCACATTCCTTCTACGAGGCCGCAGGGTTAGCCCACACGTCGAAGCGCTTCTCGATGCCCGTCTAGCACGGTTGCGGCCGCTTTCGCCGATCTCGAGGTCCGGTCACCGATCGCGGGACGCGTCGGCCGGCTGAGCCTCAGGAGCCTGCCTCAAGGGATGCGGTGTGGCCGGGACGGCGCTCGCCTGTGCCCAGTTCCCGCCCATTTCTGCGAGATTCCCGCACGGCGGGCGTTATGCGGAGGAACCGGTGCCGGCCGGGGCTCAGTGGGCCTGTCGAACCTCGGGGCCCGATCCGGGACGCTTTCCCGCCAGCGCCGATGGGCGCTGGCGGCGCGTCAGGGAGCCTCGAAAACACACCCCGCTCGACGCGATCCTGAATGGCGTCCACTCAGCGGGAATCTTGCAGAAACCGCGCCTGCCGCCGCGGGACGCGCCTGCCGCCGCGGGACGCGCCTGCCGCCGCGGGACGCGCCGAACCGCTACGGCCGCGTGAATTCCGCCACGAATCGCGGCACCGGCGGATCGCCCGGCTCCACGATTTCGTCGAGCCTGGTGAGCGCCAGACCCTGAACCGCGAACTCGTCCAGTTCGGCTCGGGTCAGCGGCCACGGCATTAGCCCCTCGGGATCATGGAGGCCGCGCGACCGGGCCACCACGAGAAGCGCGCCGCCCGGCGCCACGAACCCGCCGATCGAGCGGGCGGAGGCACGCCGAGCTTCGCCGGGCAAGACCTGGACCGTGTACGCCTCGAAGACGAAGTCGAAGGCAGCCGACCAGGACGCCGGCGGGCCAAGGACGTCGGCTACCTCATATTCGACCGAAGACCCTGGGAAGCGGCTGCGGCAACGTGCGATCGCCGAAGGGGCGACATCGAACGCGACGACTTCCAGACCCCGCGATGCCAGAAGCTCGGCATCGTCGCCGTAGCCGCAGCCAACCACCAGCGCGCGGCTGCCCGGGGCCGGGTTTCGCGCCAGCCAATCGACGAGGTAGGAATTGGGGGCAACGTCCACCCACGAGATCGCGAAGCCATCCCGTTCCGACTCGGCGTACAGCTGCTCGAACCAGCCCGTGGCGTTGCCGCGCGCGATCGACTCTCGGGCGAGATCGCGAGCGCGGGCTCGCGCGTCGGACATCTTGGGCCTCCGAATCAGAAAGGCCAGGTCGCCGGACCTGGCCTTTCTCAGTGCGCAAATGAAAGGGCGTCAGTCCTTGGACTTCTTGGCAGGAGCCTTCTCGGGCTTCGTGGCCTTGGCAGCCGGCTTCGCGGCGGCTTTGGCAGGAGCTTTGGCAGCGGCCTTGGCGGGAGCCTTCTCCAGCTTCGCGGCCTTGGCAGCCGGCTTGGCAGCCGTCTTGGCAGGAGCCTTCTCGGCCGGCTTGGCGGCAGCCTTGGCGGCCGGCTTGGCGCGAGCCTTGGCAGCCGGCTTGGTGGGGGTCTTGGCGCGAGCCTTGGCAGCCGGCTTTGCGACGACCTTGGTCTTGGCGGCTTCCGCGGAGGCGGCCACGGCGGGGCTCGGAGCGGCCTCCGTACGGGCAGTCTTGGACAGAGCGGCGCGGGCCTTGCCGGCGGCCGTCTGCGGACCCTTGGCCTTGGTGGCCTTGGCGGTGGCGATGCGCGTGCGGGCGGCCTTCACGGCGGCGGCGGTGCCGGTGGTCTTTGTCGCGCGTGCCGTCGTCTGGATCGCCACTCCGCCTGCCAGGGCGTTGATCTTGAGGGCGAGTCGGGATTTGCGTCGTGCGGCGGCGTTCGGATGGATCGCCCCAACCTTGGCGGCCTTGTCGAGGGCACTCATGGCTTCGGCGAGAGCCTGCGCGGTGTCGCCTTCCATCGTGCCCGACGCCACCTTGATGGCGTTTGCCACGTACGTCTTCGCCGTGCTCCGGCGCGGCTGATTGATGGCCCGCCGGCGCGCTGCCTGGCGAACCCGCTTGATCGCTGACGGCGTGCGGGCGCCGGTCCAGCCTCGGGGCGTCTTGGCCAAGTTCGAAGACCTCTATGCTTGCAGATGGAGAGCGTCAGGCAGCAAAAGCAGCGCCGCCCGGCGCGACGGTTGATGGTACCAGAGTCACGGATACTCGCGCAGGCGCGCTCTCGCGCCGTCGCGCAGGTTTCGTCCCGCCCCAAGACCCCCAGGAGGGCGTCTTGCCCCACCTCGCGCGACCGCGGCGCACAATTGATCCCCGACGGCTGCCTGTCGTCTAGCTCAGTGGAGGGCTCCGCGTGAATATCGTCGATGTCGAAGGAATCGGACACACTAAGCCCTGACGGGTCCGGCTGAGGTTGGGCGGGGAGCGGCCGTGCTAAACTCGCGGCCGCTCCCGGCGGTCACCGCCGTTGCCACATCCCAATCGCACCTGGCCACGTCCCGAGGGTCTCTTGATTCCGCAGGAGCGACTGCGCAACTTCTCGATCATCGCCCATATCGACCACGGTAAGACGACGCTGTCCGATCGACTGCTCGAGCTGACGCACACCGTCGACGCCCGCCTGATGTCCAACCAGATGCTCGACTCCATGGACCTGGAGAAAGAGCACGGCATCACGATCAAGGCCCGGGCGGTCCGCCTCGAATACACCGCCTCGGACGGCCTGGTGTACGGGCTCAACATGATCGACACGCCGGGCCACGTGGACTTCAGCTACGAGGTCAGTCGCAGCCTCCAGGCCTGCGAGGGCGCCATCCTGGTCGTCGACGCGACGCAGGGAATCGAGGCCCAAACGCTGGCCAACGTTCATCTCGCCCTGCGCCATAACCTCACGATCATTCCCGTGCTCAACAAGATCGATCTGCCCTCGGCCCAGCCCGACGTCGTCATGGACGAGCTGGAGAACATCCTCGCCATCCCGCGCGAGGAGGTCCTGCTGGCCTCGGCCAAAGACGGCACCGGAGTGCCGGAGATCCTCGAGGCGATCGTCGCCCGGATCCCGCCGCCCAAGGGCGATCCGGCGTTGCCAACCCAGGGCCTCATCTTCGATTCCCACTACGACTCGTACAAGGGAGTGGTCGTCTACGTCCGGCTCGCCCAGGGCGCGCTCCACCAGCACGACGTCATCCGGCTCATGGGTTCAGGCGCCGAAGCCGAGCTCCTCGAGATCGGCTTCTTCCGGCCGCAGCAGGTGCCCGTGTCCGAGCTGCATGCCGGGGATGTGGGTTACGTGGCGACGGGGCTCAAGAGCGTTCGAGACGCGCAGGTCGGCGACACTGTCACCACGGTCGCCCAACCGGCCGATCGAGCGCTGCCGGGCTACCAACCCGCCAAAGCCCTCGTCTTCGCGGGGATCTACCCCATCGTCGGGTCCGACTACCCGCTCCTGCGCGACGCGATGGAGAAGCTCCATCTCAACGACGCGAGCTTCAGCTTCGAGCCCGAAAGCTCGGTCGCCCTGGGGTTCGGCTTCCGATGTGGCTTTCTCGGCCTCCTCCACATGGAGATCGTCCAGGAGCGGCTCGAGCGCGAATTCGGCCAGGAACTCATCGCCTCGGCGCCATCCGTCGAGTATGAAGTGGTGCTGATCAATAGCCAGGGCATCGTCACCGTGGATAATCCGTCCAAGATGCCGAACGCCGGCGAGATCGAGGAGATCAGGGAGCCCTGGGTCAAGTTGAGCGTGGTCGCACCCGCAAACTACATTGGCACGCTGATGGAGCTGGCGACGAACAGGCGAGGGGCCTTTCTCGGCATGGAGTACCTGGACCCGCTTCGGGTTCTGCTGACATTCGAGCTGCCCCTCGCCGAAGTGATCGTGGACTTCTACGATCAGCTCAAGAGCCGCACCCAGGGCTACGCGTCCCTGGACTACGAAGAAGTGGGCTACCGGGCCGCCGACCTGGTGAAGGTGGACGTCCTTGTCGCCGGCGAGCCGGTGGACGCGCTCTCCGTGATCGTCCATCGCGACCGTGCCCAGGCGATCGGTAGGGAGCTGGTCCATCGGTTGCGCGGGCTCATTCCGAGACACATGTTCGAGGTGGCGGTCCAGGCGGCCATCGGATCCAACGTGATCGCCCGGGAGACCGTCGCAGCGATGCGGAAGAACGTGCTTGCCAAGTGCTACGGTGGCGACATCACGCGCAAGAGGAAGCTGCTGGAGAAGCAGAAAGAGGGTAAGCAGCGCATGAAGATGGTGGGATCGGTGGAGATACCGCAGGAAGCTTTCCTGGCCGTGCTCAAGATGGACGAGGTCTAGAGTGCTAGAGACGGTCCGCATCCTTGTCGCCGGCGGCATCTTCATGCTGCTGCTCCTCCTCCGGCTCGAGGCGCAGCGATTCGGCGCGGCCGAATACGACGAGCCGAAGAACCCCTATCGACCGGGCCTGCTCACTCGGCTCTCCTGGTACGTGCTGGGCTTCGGGCTCCTGGCCGCCATCTACGTAGTCCACCCGTATCCCCACGACGACCTCTACCTGATCGCCGGCCACCGCGAGGACGTTCTCACTTTCGGGATGCTTCTCGCGGGGATCGGTGTGCTCCAGGCGGGCGCTTTCGCCTGGTACCGCTACGGCGAATTGCGGCTGCCTGCCGCGAGCGCCTATCCCGGCGCCGGGATCAATGCGATCGCCTCCGCCGTGATCGACGAACTCTCGTTCCGAGGCGTCCTGCTCGGGGCTCTGGTGACAATCGGGGTCCCGGCCTGGAATGCCGTGCTGCTTCAGGCGGTCATCTACGTCTTGTTCACGCGGCTCGGCGCTCCGGGGCGACACCCGTACATGCTCCTCCTGTCGCTGGGGATAGGCGTTGCCGCCGGTTGGGCGACGGTCACGACGGCCGGCGTCGGGGCGGCGGTCGTGGGTCACGCGGTCACGTCGTTCGCGCTCTTCGTATGCACCGGCCACGCAGGCCAGGTCACCCACCGGGGCCGCGAGCCCGAGGAATTGGAGCAGAAGCGCCGGGTCCCCGATGGCTGGCTGGATGCACGACGAGCGCTCCGAACACACGACGGGGCCGAGCCGCTCGGCTTGGTCGATGCCCGGACTCGGCGCACCGCGCCGACGGGGCCGCTCCCGGAGCCGCGGAACCTGGCGCCTGACAGCGCGGCCGAATCCGGGCGTTCGGAACCGAGATGGGCGTTGCCATTGGGGGACGACCTGGATGCGGCGGTCCCTCCATCGGGTGCGAGCGACTCTGTCCGGCGCAGCCGATCGCCGCGGGGCCGTGTCGGTGAGGGGCAACGCTGAGCCAAGGCGAGTGTCGCGCCGCCGGGCTACGCTGTCTCGATGATCGAGCACGAGGCGCAGACGCCGCGGAGCGCATCGCCCCAGGATGCCGGGCTTCAGCCGCCTGAGGCTCTCTACATTCACGTGCCGTTCTGCGTGGCCCGGTGCCCGTACTGCGACTTCGTCGTGTACGCGGGTGCCGACGCTCGTGGCCCACGTGCCCGCGCCGGCGCGCTATACGACGCCCTGGCCCGCGAGCTGGAGCTGAGGGCCGACGCGCTCGACACCCGCTTCGGCTCGAACCGGTCCCTGCTGCGAAGCGTCTACTTCGGCGGCGGAACTCCATCGCTCATCCCGGGAGAGCGACTGGGGGAGTTGCTCCGAACCATTCGGACGCGGTTTGGGCTAGCGTCCGATGCCGAGGTGACCCTCGAGGCGAATCCCGGCCCCGACGAGCGCGGCGACCTCGCCGCCTTTCGTGCCGTCGGCGCCAGCAGGCTCTCACTGGGCGCGCAGAGCCTGGATGCCGGCGAGCTTCACCGGCTGGGACGGCGCCACTCGCCGGCAGACGTGGCCGCGGCCGTGGCCGAAGCTCGTGCAGCCGGCTTCAAGTCCCTGAGCCTGGACCTCCTCTATGACGTGCCCGGACAGTCCCTGGAAAGCTGGGAGCGGACGCTTCGAGCGGCGCTGCGGCTGCGCCCCGACCACCTCTCGCTGTACGCGCTGACGCTCGACGATCCTGGTGCCGAGGGCCTGGCGGGCGAAGGCGGGGACCATCTGCCGAGCACTCCGGGCGCCCTCAGGTGGCGCGAACGGGCCCGCCTGGACCAGGACGACGACCGGGCGGCCGATCAGTACCAGCTGGCGTCTGAGGTTCTGGCGGCGGACGGCTGGCGCGGCTATGAGATATCGAACTGGGCCAGGCCGGGCCACGAGAGCCGCCACAACCTGGCCTATTGGGAGCGCCGGCCGTACGAGGCGGCCGGTCCGGGGGCGCATGCCTTCGATGGCGCCGTTCGGCGCTGGAACGCGGCCAGACTCGACCGATACGTCGCGGCCCTCGTTCCGCCCGATGGTACGCCCGAGCTTCCACCGGGCGGATCCGAGCGACTGGAAGGGGCTACAGCAACGTCCGAGAGGTTGATTCTCGCCCTTCGTCTCGATCGCGGCATCCCGGCGGCATGGGCCAACGAGCCACCCTATTCGGCGGTCGGGGTCTGGGCCGAGACGTCCGGTCTCGTCGAGAGCGTCGAGATCGCGGGCGAGCCGCGGATCAGGCTGACCGTGCGAGGGCGCTTGCTAAGCAACGAATTGTTCGCCCGCCTCGTTTAGCCCCGGGCGGGCGCGCCGAACCGGGCGGGCACGTCGAACCGGGCGGGCGCGCCGAACCGGGCGGGCGCGCCGAACCGGGCGGGCGCGCCGAACCCGGCGTTCCGAGCCTCTACGAACCGATGCGGATCGGGGAGCGCAGGCAGTGCCGCTGCCTCCACAAATTGGGAGTTGTCGCAGATTTGCGGTTTGTTGTACGCTCCGCCAAACGAGTTTGTTTTGTTGCCCGCTCAATTCAATCGACCGCCCCCCGCGACTCGGGCCCAACGAGGAACGGCAGCCAATGGTTATCCGTGGCGAAGGTGGAGTCGCCCAAACGGAAATCCGACGGAGCAATCTGAGCCGGATGCTCATGGAGCTACACGTCAGCGGTCCGCTGTCGCGCTCCGAGCTTGCGGCTGAGCTCCATCTCAATCGCAGTACGGTGGCGTCTCTCATTGCGGAGCTGGTCGCGCGCGGGCTGGTGTGGGAGCGGAGTCGGGCCAAGGGTCTCCCGCAGGCACCGGGTCGTCCGTCGCCGGTGGTCGAGTTGCGGCGGGACGGGCCGGGGGCACTGGCGGTGGACCTGTCCACGGACTGGATAGGCGCAGCCGTGATCGGGCTCGGCGGCGCCGTGATCGGCTCGACGAGACGCGACTGCTCGCTCGCCAACACGGACCCGGCACAAATCGTGGACGAGCTCCATGGACTCGTCGGGCCGCTGCTCGAGGGGGTCGGCGACGGGCCGCGCATCGTGGCCATCGGAGTCTCCGTGCCCGGGGCGGTGCGGGCCCAGGACGGGCATCTGCATCACGCCCCAAACCTCGGCTGGCGGGACGTACCCATGGGCAAGCTCGTCAGGGACCGGTTCCGCGAGTTGAATGTGCCCGTTTTCGTTGGCAACGACGCCGACCTGGCCGCTTCCGCGGAGCACTTGCGTGGGTCCGGTCGCGGGTCGGATGATTTCATCTGTCTTTGGGGCGAAGGCGGCATCGGCGCCGGCTTCGTCATCGGCGGACGCGCGCTGACCGGGGCCGCCGGATATGCCGGCGAAGTCGGCCACCTGACCGTGGATCCGAATGGCGATCTCTGCCACTGCGGCGCTCGCGGTTGCTGGGAGGCCGAGGTTGGCGAGGAAGCTTTGCTGCGCCGGTCGGGCCGGGATCCGTTGGGCGGCACCCGCGCCCTGGCCGACCTCCTCTCGGCCGCCGATCGCGGCGATGAGGTCGCACTCGCCGCGGTGGCCGAATCGGGCCGCTGGCTCGGCATCGGGCTGGCGGGTCTCGTGAACGTCTTCAACCCGACCCGGGTTTCTCTGGGCGGGCTCTTTGCACGCATTTTCCCCTACGTCAGGGAGGCCGTCGTCCGCGAGCTCGACTCTCGGGCGATGCCGGCGCCACGCGCCATGGTCGAACTGACGACCGCACTTCTCGGTGCGAACACGCTGCTGCTCGGCGCGGCCGAGCTCGCGCTGGCTCCCACCCTATACGACCCGACCATCGTGCCGCTGTCGGGCGATCGCGACCGGGTCGATTCCGACCGATGGCGTCCCAGGCGGACGCCCGGCGTCGAACAAGCACAGGCTCAGGCCGGACAGTCAAGGAGGTGAGGCTGCACGAACTTCCAAGGGCAGTCCCTCGTCGCCGCGCCGCGGCGCCACCAACCTTCCCGTTGGGTGGAATCGATCGCTGCCAGCGCATGAGGTGAAAGCAAGTCGTGGCGATTCAGGGCGCTGCTCCCTGAGCCCTTGCTCGAGGCGCATCTCCGGGCGCGGTCGATGAGGACCGCGCAAATGCCAGAGGCGCTCAATCGTTCTTAGAAGGAGGAGTCCGTTTTGGACACCAGGAAGCTCGCAATATCTATCTTCTCAGTAGCGGTCATCGTGACCGGCTGTTCAGGTTCGTCGGCCACAACCCCGCCCGCGACCGCGACAACGGCCCTGGCGACCGCGACCGGGACCGCGGCCGCATCCTCGGGCGCCCCGAGCGCGTCCGCGGGCGTTCCCAACGTAACCATCAGTTCGTTTGACGCGGCCATGACGGTCATGCCGCAGTTCAAAGCCCTCCACGATGCCGGTGCCGGCATGGTCGGAGTGATCCTCCCCGACGCCACAACGTCGGGACGGTATATCAGCTATGACGCCCCGTACCTCAAGCAGGCGTTCCTGGCCGCCGGATACACCGAAGGCACCGACTTCAAGATCGACAACGCTCAGGGCGTCGATGCTACTCAGCTGTCTCTCGCCCAGGCCGACATCACCGCCGGCGCCAAGGTCCTCCTCGTGGACCCGCTTGACGCCACAGTCGGCAAGCAGATCCAGACAATCGCCGAAACGGCAGGCGTCGCATTCATCAGCTATGACCGCGCCACCTTCCAGGGCACGAAGACCTACTACGTCAGCTTCGACAATGTGCAGGTCGGCAAGCTCATCGGCGACGGCTTCAAGCAGTGCGTCACCGACTGGAACATCGCGAGCCCCAAGGTCTTCGAGCTCGACGGCGGGCAGGACACTGACCCGAACGCCATCGACTTCGCTAAGGGATACAACAACTCCATCTGGGGTCAGGCAGTCGCGCAGGTCGCCGCTGGCGCAACCAACACCGCCGGCATGACCTTGATTGGCGAGCAGCTCGCCCCCGGATGGGACAACGGCAAGGGCGGCACCATCTTCACCCAGCAGTTCACCGCACACCCGACGATCAACGCCACCGTCGAGGCCAATGACGGCCTCGCCAACGCGGTGATCACGGTCCTCAAGTCCAAGGCCGTCCCGCCCAAGACGATCCCGACAACCGGGCAGGACGCCACGCTCCAGGGCATGGAAAACGTCCTCCAGGGTTACCAGTGCGGTTCGGTCTACAAGCCGATCTACCTGGAGGCCCAGGCGGCCGTGGCCCTGGCCACGATCCTGCGCGCCGGTCAGACCCCTCCGGCTGGCCTGCTTAACGGGCAGACCACCGATCCCACCAATGCCAGCGTTTCCGAGCCCGCGGTCCTTCTGGTCCCGGTCTGGGTCAACGCGGCGAACATGCAAGCTACGGTCATCAAGGACAAGTTCATTGTCGTGGCGGACCTGTGCGCCGCGGTCGGCGCCGCCGTCTGCACAACCGCAGGCATCTCCTAGCCCATCCTCCAGC
>Ga0209014_10000901_pt1 | contig 17627 bp, 18 predicted proteins | sample BarGraNGADG00212_FD_184491 | JGI IMG/M metagenome (GOLD analysis project Ga0209014, IMG submission 184491) | Arctic peat soil microbial communities from Barrow, Alaska - Barrow Graham LP Ref core NGADG0002-212 (SPAdes) (version 2) | ecosystem: Environmental > Terrestrial > Soil > Wetlands >...
GCTCAGACGCCCGACGGACGACGAACCAGCGGAAACCGACGCCCTGGACGACGCCGCGCACAGAAGCCTCGAGACGCTGGCTACCGAATGCCCGCGGATAGGTCATGCGGCGGAGGGAAGCGTCGGCCACTCGAGCAGCAGCACGTCGAGGGCAAGCTCCGGGTTGGCGTACGCATCGACCGCGCGGCTGACGTCGTCGATGCGTTGCGCGAAGCGCGCCACCTGCGCGGCATCGACACGCTCGCCGGCCATAGCGAGCTCGTCGAGCAGGTCGTGCTGGCGCAGCTCGCGCCGGCCGCCGCGCGCCGCGACGGCGAGGTCGCGGGCAACGTCGCGCCACACGGCGAGCACCTGGGTAACTGCCGCACGACGCTCGGCTGGGCTGGCGCGGCGAACGCTGGTGCCGCTCCGGGCACGGGCTTTCGGCTGCGGGCGCTGCGCCTCGGCATTGGATTCGTCAAAGGCTGCCACGCCGCCGGCCGCAGAGACCAGGGCCGCGCCGTCCTCGATCAGCTCCGACTGGGCCGTGAGGCGGCGACGACGGCTGGCGCTCAACAGGTCGAGCAGCGTTCGTGCCAGGCGGCCCTGAGCAATGACGGCGTCAGAGCTGGCGGCCAGGGCCAGGGCCGCACCCGGCCGGCCGCCGGTCAGACGGGCCAGCGCAGCACCGCGCGCGGCGTCGGCGACGCCGCGCGCGGCCAGGATCGCGGACACCTCTTCTGGCGAGACAGGCCCCAGCCGGACGCGCGTGCAGCGGCTGATGACGGTCGGCAGCAGCCGCGCCACATCGTCGGCGGCGAGGATGAGGACGACTCGCGCAGGCGGCTCCTCGAGCGTCTTGAGCAGCGCGTTCTGGGCATCGTCGTTGAGCCGATGGGCCTTCTCGACGATGCCTATCCGGAAGCGGCCCTCGAGCGGCAGGAGCGAGAGATCTGCAGCGAGCTGCTGGACCTGGCCGATCCGGATCTGCTGGCCGGCACCTTCGGGCGCGAGGACATGCACATCCGGATGGTTGCCATGCTCGAGCTTGCGACAGGCCGCACACTCGCGGCACGGCCGCACGCCCGGTTCCGCGGCCAGGCACAGCAACCCGGCCGCGAGATCGAACGCGAGTGTGGTCTTGCCGATGCCTTCCGGACCCACGAGCAGCAGCGCGTGGGGCGGCCGGCCACTCTCGATCGCGCGCTCAACCAGCCGCTGGGCGGCGGGATGACCGCGCGTCGCGAATTTGCCCACGTTTGGGCGGTCAGCCCTCCTCGGCCGAAGCGGCCGGCTTGGCCGTTCGGCGTCGGGTGGCGGTCTTCTTGACCGGCGCCTCGGCCGGTGGCTCAGCCGTGGGCTGTGCTGGGGCCGCCGCGGCTGACGACCGCGTCCGCGCCGTGCGCGACGTGGTAGCAGCAGCGGGCTTCGACGAGGCCTCGGCCGCGGGCTTCGACGGGCGCGCACGCGTTGTGCGCTTCGGCGGAGCGGCCGTTACCTCGGCGCTTGGCTCGCCAGTGACCGTCGCCTCGGTGGCGATGTTCACCTCGTCGGCAGCCTTCCTCGGCGTCCGCGTTCGGCGCGCCGGCTTGGCTGCGGGTCCCGACCTGGTCATCGGCTCGAGCGAGGCCGCCATCTCGACGCTTGTCGTCTCGGCTACCGACTGGGCAGGTTGCTTACGGGCCATCTCGGCACGCAGCATCTCCTCCAGCTCAGGCGGCACCTCCGACCACGGCTCGCTCGACGAGCGTGGCTCGAAGCTCGGCTGATCGGACATGCGCGGTGCACGGTCCATCTGACGGGCGCCCTGCTGCGGCCGGCCGCCCTGGCGGCTGCGGTCACGATTGCCGCCGCCCTGGGGACGGTCGCCGCCCTGCGGCCGGTTGCCGCCCTGCGGCCGGTTGCCGCCCTGCGGCCGGTTGCCGCCACCAAAGCTTGGCTGTGGCGGCCGCGAACCATAACGCTCGCGGTCGAGCGCGGCCTGGTAGGAGGTGCGCCGGCCGCCCCCGCCGCCCGGACGACCCCGGCCACCCGGCCGCTGGCCACTCTGACGGCGCTCGGCGAGCAGGTACTCGGGCACCTCCGGCTCGTCGAAGTCCTCGTCCGTGTCGAGCTCGCCGCCACCCAGGTCGACGGCCGGTGGCATCGATGCCGTGCTGGGCACGCCAAGCTGGCTGTCCCAGACGGAGCCGAAGGTGTGCACCGGCGGCTGTGCCGGCGGCAGCTCCTCGAACTCCTCTTCCTCCTCGGCGAAGCTGGCCTCGGTCTCCGTTGAGGCCACGCCCTCTTCGTCCGGCCGGCGGCCACGACCACGGCCGCGTCCACCGCGGCGGCGTCGGCGGCGGCGGCCCTCTTCGTCAGTGATGCTGCCGTTCTCGGATCCCTCCGCGGCGTTCTCGCCGGTGACCTCGACGAGCTCCGCCTCCGCCTCGACCTCGCCGTCGCCGGCGCGCGACAGGCGCTCGCCGGGCAGTACGACCAGGTTGGCGGCGTGGTCCGCAACCACTTCCTCGACCTCGACCGGACGCGGTCGCTCGTCCCGAACGGGTCGTGTGCGCCGTCGACGCGGCGCGCCCTCTGTTTCCTTCTCCGGGACCTCTGTCATCGACAGGTCCGCCTCTGCCGCGACCCGGCGGCCGCTCCGGCCGCTCTTGTCGACGCGGGCGATCTGGACGATGTCGGTGAACAGGTCGGCGACGTCGATCAGGTCGCTGCTGGTATTGCCGCGGAAGCTGATGACCTCGACCCGAACGCCCATCTCCTGCACCGCGCGGATCGCGCTGGCGAAGTCACCGTCGCCCGAGACAACGACGGCGATATCGAGATTGCGCGCCGTCTTCATCATGTCGACGACGAGCTCGATGTCGAGATTCGCCTTGATGCGGCCATCGCCGTACTTGCGAATGTCCTTGCTGATTACCTTGTAGCCGTTCCGCGCCAGGAAGGCGTGGAACTGGCGCTGGTTGTCGTTCTCCGGGTCCAGCCCGGTATATGCGTACGCGCGGACGAAGTCTCGTCCGGCGGTGGCCGCCTTGAGCAACGTGACGTAGTCGATGTCCACGCCGGCAGCTTTGGCCGCGTAGAAGATGTTCGCCACGTCCACGAAGACGGCGACGTTCTTGCTCACAAAGTTCTCCTGTGTTCGATTACGCGCGCATGGCGCGCTGCCGAGTCATGCTCGGTCTGAGTGGTGATCGCGCCCGCCTGCCGATCGCTGGGCTCACCAGGACAGCGCGGCGGCGCGGACGAGTGGGCAACGCAGCCGAGGGCCCGCCTCGGTGAACCCGGCTGCTTCCCAACGCGACAGCTCGGCGGGCTCGAATGGGACGGCTCCCTCGAGCACCACGCAGCCTTTGTTGCGCGCTGAGCGGATTAGCTCGTGCAATAGCGCCTCGACCACACCTTCGTTCTCGTTGCTCGGTTCGACGGCGAGCAGGTCGACGTTTCCGATCAGGCCCCCGGCCCTGACCGACGGACGCAGTGCGAGCACCGCGACGCCGACGAGGTTTCGACCGTCGAGAGCAACGAGCAACGACGTGTTGGGCAGGTAGACCATCTGGCGGAGGATGTCCGCGGCCGCGCTGAGCTGCTCCATCGTCCAGCGCTCGTCGGACCGCTCGATCAGGCTTATGACCCGGTCGATGTCCGTCAAGCGCGCGTCGCGGAGCTGTACTTCCACGCTGGCTGTGATCCCTCGTGATGGTCGGGCGCCCATCGAGGCGAGTGCCCGTGGCGTCCGTGCCAACCGGTGAGTCCGGTCATTGCCGGGGAAGCGCCGCTCCGGGCGTGCAGGGCACGTTGCCGTGCTGCGACTGGGCCGGGGCGCTCCAACGTCTGTTGCAAACGAGGCGCCAGTGATTATCATACGGCATCGCGTCAGCGGCTATCCGGACGCGGTGGGAGCTGCTTTTCCGTCACGGACCCAATTGGGGAAGATGGGCCAGTCACGACTGACTCGGTGGTGGCCGTCTGAGGACGGTGCCACCCCTGACCGTGGCACACCGTAGAGAACGCTGCTCTCCGCCGACCACGTTCGGGTGGCATTGAGGATAACAAAGAGGAGGCTCATTACATGAGGCTGAGGAATCTCAGCGTGCTCGCTACCGCGGCGCTTCTCGTCGCGTCGGCGTGCAATTCGTCCGGGGCCACCCCGGCCCCAGCCACCACTGGTCCCGGCGCCAGCACGGTCGCATCCGCGCCCGCGTCCGCGCCGGCAGGCAACGTGGCTGTCAAGATCGGCATCGAGCTGCCGCTGACCGGCGGCGAGGCGCCCAACGGCCAACCGACGGCGAATGGCGTCGCTCTTGCCATATCGAAGCTCACCGTCCCTGGGTTCACGATCACGATCGAACAGAAGGACGATGCCCTCAACGGCCATCATGATCCGCCCACCGGCGCCGCGAACGTCACCGCGCTCGCCAATGATCCGGCTGTCCTGTTCGTGGTAGGGCCATACAACTCGAACGTCGCCCAGGCCGAGATCCCGGTCAGCAACGCCGCTGGCCTGATGCAGTGCAGCCCAGCCAACACCAACCCCGGTCTGACCAAGACGTGGGGCGGCGTCGATCCGAAGACGCTGCGGCCTACTCACCCCGACCAGATCGCCTATGTGCGCGTCGCAACCACTGACGACCTCCAGGGCGCCGGCGGCGCGGACATCGCCTACAACGTCGCTCATGCCAAGAACGCCTACGTTGTCGATGACACCGAGACATACGGCAAGGGCCTCGCTGACGTCTTCGCCACCGACTTCGCCAAGCTCGGCGGGACGGTTCTCAAGCGTGACGGCATTCCAACCAGTACCACCGACTTCACGAGCTACATCACGGCCCTCAAGGGCCTGACCGGCCTCGACTACGTCTACTACGGTGGCGTGACGACGTCCGGCATCGGCGTCTTCCGCAGCCAGATGGCTGCGCAGTCCATGGCCAGCATTCCGTTCGGAGTCGGCGACGGCGCCGTCGACGGTTCCGCGGCGACGGCCAGCTCGTTCCTCAACCTCGCCGGCGCTGATGGCGACGCCAACACCTACGGCACCGTCGCCGCTACGCACGACATCCCGAACCCGGCTCAGTTCACGACCGACTACAAGGCCATGTTCAATACAGAGCCAGGCTCATACAGCGCAGCGGGCTACGGCTGCACGCAGGTGTTCCTGCAGGCTCTCCAGGCGGTTGGGCCGGCAGACGGCAGCGATCTGGTCAAGCTGCGCGCCGACATCCGCGCCTACGTCGCTGATTCCAGCCATAGCTACGACACGGCTTTGGGCACGTTCAGCTTCGATGCGGCGGGCGACACAAGCCAGCACATCATCTCGTACTACGGATTCGACGCCGGCACAAAGGACTGGAAGTTCCTCCAGCAGCGAGACTTCACAGCCAACCCGATGCAATAGGCAGGTAACCGCACAAAGGACCGACTCAGTACATTCGGCCGGGGCTTTCAAGCCCCGGCCGATGTCACATCTTGAGCACGTTGGATGACCCCTCCATGAGTGTCCTGAGCATGGCGAGCACACGGCGAAGTCTGCCGAACATACCGTGGCGAACAGTCGGCGGTATGGCGATCGCCCTCGTCGTCGCCTATCTCGTGATCCTGAACGCCTCTGGACCGCAGGCGCAGGAGCAGTTCATCAACGCGCTCACGACGGGCGCCTTGTACGCGCTGATCGCGCTCGGCTACACCATGGTGTACGGCATCATCGAGCTCATCAACTTCGCCCACGGCGAGATCTTCATGTGCGGCTCGTTCGTGGCGTACCTATTGATCACCACCTTTGGATTCAGCGGCGCCATCACGGACCTTCCGCTGCTGGCGGGAGTGCTGTTTGTCGTGTTCCTTGTGTCGATGCTGTCGATGGGTGTGGTCGGGGTGATCATCGAGCGCTTCGCCTACCGCCCCCTGCGCAACGCACCGCGGCTGGCACCGCTCATCACGGCAATCGGCGTCAGCTTCATCCTGCAGAACATCGTGTTCGTGGGAATCAGCAACTCGGTCGTGTCGGTGCCCAAGCTCATCCCATTCACTATCCTGAACCTTGGCCCGGTGTCGATTCGCGAGATCAACCTCGTCGTGATTGTGCTCGCAATCGTGCTCATGGTGGGGCTGCAACTCTTTACGACGCGGACGCGCCTGGGGACAGCAATGCGATCGACCGCCCTGGACCGCGAAGCGGCGCAGTTGATGGGCGTCGACATTAACCGGACCATCGCCATCACATTCTTCATCGGCGCGGCACTGGCCGGCGCCGCCGGCGTGGTGCAGACCCAATACCTGGGCGTAACCCATTTCCGTATCGGCTTCCAGGATGGCCTATTCGCCTTCACCGCGGCGGTCCTGGGCGGCATCGGCAACACCACCGGTGCGGCTGTCGGCGCCTTCGTGATCGGGTTCCTTCAAGTGATCAGCTCGGCCTATGGCTACGGCCGCTGGAATGAGGCGATCATCTTTGCGACCCTGGTGTTGGTGCTGATCTTCCGGCCCACCGGCATCCTGGGCCAGCAACTCGCGGAGCGCGCGTGACCGCCGCGACTGGTTCCAAACCATTGAGGCCGCGGGATGTTGTGATCCAGGTGCGCGACATCTTCGACCGGCATCAGTCGCTCACCATCGTCATCGGCGCGATCGCCGTCATCTTCATTCTGCCGTTCGTCGCCACGCTGCCCCCGTTCAACGGCTTCGGGAAGCAGAACGACTGGATCAATACCTTCGCCGATGCCGGGGTGTTCGTGCTGCTCGCCAGCGGCCTCAACGTCGTCGTTGGCCTGGCCGGCCTGCTGGACTTGGGGTATGCCGCATTCTTCGCTATCGGTGCCTACACCTACGCCTACGGCGCGTCGAGCTTCACCGGGCTGCACATACCCTTCTGGATCATGCTCTTCGTTGGCGCTGGCGTAGCAGCAACGTTTGGGCTGCTGCTCGGCGCCCCGACCCTCAGGTTGCGCGGCGATTACCTGGCCATCGTGACCCTTGGGTTCGGCGAGATCGTCCCGGTCGTCATCCTGAATTCCGATCAATTGACCCGCGGGACGAACGGCATCACCGGCATCAACCAGCCCGACCTATACGGCATCCTGGGGATCAACAGCTTCGGGTTCCAGAGCCCGTTCCTGTACTTCGTCACCGTCGTGGCCATCGTCACCGTGGCCTTCATCCTGCTGTATCGGCTTCAGGATTCGCGTATCGGGCGAGCCTGGGTCGCCGTCCGCGAAGACGAACTGGCCGCCGCCAGCATGGGAATCAACACGGTGACCACCAAGCTGCTCGCTTTCTCCATCGGCGCCACCACGTCCGGCTTGGGCGGCGCCTTCTACGCTTCGAAACTCGGCATCGTGTCGCCCGACCAGTTCGACTTCACCGTCTCTTTCACCGTGCTGGCCATGGTCGTCCTGGGCGGAATGGGCAACACCTGGGGCGTGGCCGCGGGGGCGTTCATCATCTTCGAGATCCAGCACCAAGGGCTCAAGACACTGGGCGACTTCGTGCAGTCGCTGCACATTCCCACCTTCGCGCTCGGACCGCTGACCGTCGACCTGAGCACGTTCAACTTCCTCAACTACCAGTACCTGCTTTACGGCCTCGCCCTGGTGTTGATGATGCTGATCAGGCCCGAGGGACTTTTCCCCAGCCGTCGACGCCGCCGCGAGCTCCATGCCGAGGGGGACGAGGTGGCTGAACTGCTCTCCGCCGAGACGCTCGAGCCGACATGAGCACCGCCTTCGCCAGTGCCGAGCCAGCCGCTGCGGCGACGATCCTCGAGGCCAGCCATATCACCAAGAGCTTCGGCGGGCTGGTCGCTGTGCACGACGTGGATTTCACCATTCCGGCGGGCGGGATCGTAAGCCTCATCGGACCGAATGGCGCGGGCAAGACGACCTTCTTCAACATCGTGGCTGGCCTCACCGAGCCCACCGAAGGCACGATCGCCCTGGGCGGAGTGCGCATCGTCGCGCGCGCCGCTCGATCCTGGGCCGAGCCTTTCTTCTGGTTCGCCCCGCCGGTGGTTGTCTGGATCATCGCGGGCGCGCTGTTCGTGGCCGGCCAGGAGATCGCCGCGACGGTCGCGCTGCTCGTCTCGATTGCCCTGCTGATCACCACGCTGCTCATCGCCGTCATCCGGCCCCGCTGGTACGTCGACCTGCTGACAAGGGCGGGCATATTCCGCAGCGCGCGGCCGCACGAGATTGTGGCTCTGGGCGTCGGGCGCACGTTCCAGAACATCCGGCTGTTCGCCAACATGACCACCCTCGAGAACGTGCTCGTGGGCATGCACGCGCGCATGCACGCGACGCTCGTCGACGCTGCCTTGCGCCGGCGGCGCCACCGGACAGAAGAGGAGGAATCGCGCGAGGAGGCGCGCAAGTGGCTGCGTTATGTCGGCCTGCGCGGGCGGGATGACATCGTGGCGCGCAACCTGCCCTACGGCGACCAGCGGCGCCTGGAGGTGGCGCGCGCGCTGGCGAGCAAGCCTCGACTGCTGCTCCTGGACGAGCCTACGGCCGGCATGAACCCTGTTGAGACGGGCCAGCTGACCGCGCTGATCGGGCGGATTCGCAAGGAGCTGGGCATAACCATTCTTCTCATCGAGCACGACATGCGCGTCGTCATGGGGGTGAGCGATCGGGTGACCGTGCTCGACCACGGCGACAAGATCGCGGAGGGGACGCCCGAAGAGGTCCGGGCCAACCCGAAAGTCGTCGAGGCCTACCTTGGGACCGCGGCGACATGACAGTGGCGACGCCCGTCGAATCGCCATCGGCAGGGCACCGAGTCAACGGCAAGACGCTGCTCGAGTTGCAGGGTGTCCACACCTACTACGGCCACATACATGCGCTCCAGGGCATCGATCTCGTGGTGGAGCGCGACGAGATCGTCACCCTCATCGGCTCGAATGGCGCGGGCAAGACGACCACCCTCAAGACGATCAGCGGGCTACTGCACCCGCGCGAAGGCAAGGTGTTGTTCGATGGCCACGACATCACCCATACGCCGGCGCACGAACTGGTCACGCGAGGCATCGCGCAGGCACCTGAGGGGCGACGCATCTTCTCTCGGCTGACGGTGCTCGAGAACCTCCAGATGGGCGGCTTTACGCGCACGGCGGCAGAGCGCGCGGAGAGCCTCGAGCGAGCACTGACGCTATTCCCAAGGCTAGGCGAGCGTCTCAGCCAACAGGGCGGGTCACTGTCCGGCGGCGAGCAGCAGATGCTCGCCATAGCCCGCGCACTGATGTCTCGCCCGCGGCTGCTGCTGCTCGACGAGCCGTCGCTGGGCTTGTCCCCCATCCTCGTCCAGCAGATCTTTCAGCTCATCAAGCAGATCAGCGAGCAGGACGTGACCATCCTGCTCGTCGAGCAGAACGCGCTCCAGGCGCTGGCCGTGGCGCACCGCGGCTACGTGCTCCAGACGGGCAAGGTCATCCTCGCCGACACCGCGTCGGGTCTGGCCGCGAACCCAGATGTGCGGCGGGCATACCTCGGCGAGATCTAGAGCGGCAGCGGCCTGAACCAGGCCGTGGCCTGATTCCAGTCGGGATAGCCGGTCCGGCCCACTGCCACGGCGTTATCGCCGACGATCCCAACGCCGTCCACCTCGCCGCCCGAAAACGACGTTTCCCAGGTCGGATCGCTCCAGGTGACGCCGTCGGCCGACGTCCAGATCAGGCTCGATCCCTTGCCGACGTCAGACCGCCAGCCGCCAACCAGGAAACCTCCCGTGGGCATGGCCACGATCGACTGCATGCGCGTCGCGAGCTGGTAGTAATGCAGAGCGAGCTGATCTGGGACCGCCGTCCAGGTCAGGCCATCGGCGGAGGTCCACACGCTTGCGCCGAGATCTGTGGCGTTCTTGCCCACGGCCACGAAGCCTGCCGGTCCGTAGGCGACGGCGTCCATCGCTCCACCGGCATTCGGATCGATCGTCGCTCGCTGCCAGCCACTCGCCTGAGTCCAGCGCCACGCACCGGCGGGCCCGTAGATCGGGTCACCATTTGTATCCACGGCGACGATTGTGTCGCCCCGCGCAGCCATGGCGTGAATCCGCCCGCCGGCGAAGGCATCCGCGGAATCGCGCGTCCACGTCAGGCCGTCGATCGACCGCCAGACGGCTGCCGCCGCGGCGTTGTGCAGCGGGTCATCGGCATACCCGGCGGCGACGAACGCGCCCTGAAAAGTCGTCACCGAGGTCATCGCGCCAGCCACGTACGGAACCTCGAGCGCGGCCTGCTCCGGCGCCTGCTGCCACGAGCTGCCGTCGAAGAGCCAGGCGGTCGATCCGCTGTGCTCGCTGCCGACGACTACCGTCCGGTGGCCAAGAGAAACAACCGCGTTGGCCGACGTTCCATCGGCACCCTGCAGACCGGGCACGGCATCCCAGTGCTTGCCATCAGCCGACGTCATGGCGATCGCCTGCGCCGGTGGCTTCTGGACGCCGACGGTGATCAGGCCGTTCGCCCACGGCGCAACAGCGACGAACAGGTTCTCTGCCAGAAAGTGGCAGGGGTGGCATTGATACCCAGGTTGGAGCGTGGGCGGACTGATCACGGCGGATGGCTACGCGACGTCGGCGACCTGCCTGGGATTGTCGGCGGCCACGAAGGATGCCGCTGCGGTAGAGGCGGTAGGCGTGGGAGGAGAGGCCGTGCATGCAGCGACCGCGGCAGCTGCCGCAACGGCAACGAATGGCAACCATGGGATCGGATGACGTCTCATCGCACGCAGACCTTGCGGCATCCTAGCCGAACAACAGCCGAGGACGGCAGGAGCGGGATGACGTCGGCGTAGGATCACGCGATGCGGCAGCTGCGCCCGCAGGAACCGATAGAGCACGCGGTGCACGTCGAACGCGTCGCGGGCTTTCCTGCGCGCACCCTCGCCGGCGCCGGGGTTGTGATCGCGTTGATCGTTATCGCTCTCGCCAAGCCGTGGGGGGATGGGCAGCGAACGATCGTCGCGCAGCAACAGCCCGTAGCAGCCATATCTCCGAGCGCCACACCCGGCACGTTGCCTTCACCAGCGGCCGATCCGGCGGTCGCCGCCGCCGCGATTCGCGCACTGTGCAACGCACCGCCAACGTGGCGCCTGGTGACAATGGAGTCGAGCCCGCTTGGCGACACGCGAACGATGTACGGAATCGAGCCGCGGCCGGCAGCCGGCCCGCTCGATCCTTCGATGCCGACTGCCGATGTCGCCGCCTTCAGTCTCGCTGCGATCGGCGTCTGCCGCCCGCTGACGGCGGGTCGGGCCGACATGCGCCAGCCCGCGAACGGGATCGAGGTGGCGATCTGGCGGATCGATCCGGCAGGAGATGCGGCGCCGGCGCCGAAGGTCGTTGTGGACGAGGCACTGTACTCGATCGGCGAGGCCTACTACGCGCCGGCCGCCAGCGAGGGCGACCCGCAGCTGGCCGCGCATATCGTATGGCGAATATTCACTCTCACGGCCCGTCGTCGCGTTGTATCTTCGGCTCTTCCAATTGATGCACCCGCTTGAGGAGGCTGGGGAATGATTCGTATCTCTCGACTGGCTGTGCTGGTCGTGACCATCGCCCTTGGAGCAGCGGCCTGTTCGTCGGGGAGCCCTACCGCCGCGCCGCCTACTGCCGCGCCAATCTTTGCGCCCGCGTCCGGGGCGCCTCAGTCCGTGGCACCGGGCTCCGTGGCGCCCGAATCAATGGCGCCTGAATCTGCGGCACCTGGATCACCCGTGGCTTCAGTCACCGCAGTCGCGACTGTCCCGTCCGACCAGCTCGAATTCGCAGGCAAGCTGGTCATCTGCTCGGATATCCCCTATCCGCCGCAGGAGTTCTTCGACGACAGCGGCAACCCGATCGGCTCGGATATCGAGATCGCCCAGGGCATCGCCCAGCGCCTGGGTCTGACCCCGGTCATCCAGAACTCGGTCTTCGACACGATCATCGCGGCCCTGCAGGGCGGCAAGTGCGACATGATCGCCAGCGCCCAGAACATCACCGCCGACCGCATCCTGCAGGTCGACATGATCCCGTACTTCCAGGCCGGCCAGTCGTTCGTCGTCGCCACCGGAAACCCGGCCGGCATCACGAGCCAGGACAGCCTGTGCGGCAAGAAGATCGCGGCCGAGACGGGCACGACGGAAGTTGATTATCTGAATGGCACAGGCAGCTACAAGGGCCAGGGCCTGTCTAAGGCGTGCACGGCGGCCGGTAAGCCCGCCATAACGGTGACGACCTTCGGCAAGGACAGCGATGCCCTACTGGCGCTCCAGACCGGCAAGGTCGACGCTTACTTTGCCGACTCACCGGTGGCCGGCTACTACACCGTCCAGCATCCCGATGCGTTCGCACTCTCGGGCGTCGTGCTCGGCGTCGCACTCGAAGGCATCAGCGTCCCGCAGGTGACTACGACCGACCCGAGCCATAAGGAGCTGGAGCAGGGCGTGCAGGCGGCCTTGGTCTCGATGATCAACGACGGCTCGTACATGGCGATTTTGACCAAGTACGGCGACCAGGACGGCGCTGTCACGGCAGCCGTCGCCGGCCAGATCAACAAGACCCAGTAAGCAGCCAGGGTGGCGTTTCTCGGCGCGCCCAGGTTCACGGGAACGCCCCGGTACAGGCTTGTCCTGGCCGGGGCGTTCATGTGTCTGCTGCTTGTCGCCGGCTGCTCGAGCGGCTCCATGAAGTTCAACACGGATGCCTTCGGCGACGCGATCTTCCAGCCCGATCAATTCATCATCAACGGGCTGCTGCTGACCGTCGTCATCTCCGTCATCAGCCAGATCATCGGCGTCGTGCTCGGCGTCCTCGGAGCGCTCGGCCGGCTCTCCCGCAAAGCCCCCTTGCGCTGGTTGTCAGCCCTGTACCTGTGGATATTCCGCGGTACGCCGCTGCTGGTCCAGTTGGTCTTCTTCTACTTCGGCCTGGGCGCGGCGCACATCTTCGGCTGGCCCGACCTGGTCCTCTTCGGTTTCACCATCACCGGCGCGATCCAGGCGGGGATCGTCGCGTTGGGCCTCAACGAAGGCGCGTACATGACCGAGATCATCCGCGCCGGAATCCTGTCGATCGACCCGGGCCAGATGGAGGCGGCCAAGAGCCTGGGCATGACCTACGGCCAGGCCATGCGCCGAATCGTGTTGCCTCAGGCTGCGCGGATCATCGTTCCGCCGCTCGGCAACGAGTTCAACAACATGCTCAAGACAACTGCCCTGCTTTTCGTCCTGGGCGTGCAGGAGCTGTACAACACGTTTGTCATCAAGCAGGGCAACAACTTTCTGCCCTTCGAGATGTACCTGGCCTGCGCTCTCTGGTTCCTGCTCCTGACGACGATCTGGGGCGTGATCCAGGGCTGGATGGAGCGCCGACTTGCGCGCGGGACGCCGGGCTCACAGGCCGGCGGTGGGCTGCTCGATCGGCTCTTCTCATTCCGTGGATCGGCCGCTGACACGGCGACGGCGGGCACGCACTGATGGTCGAGATCGGCGATCACCTGCTCGACGTCGTCGGCGCCCCGGACGCGGCGGACGACGTCGTGGTCGCGGCCAAGGACGTGCGCAAGAGCTTCGGCCGTCTCGAGGTGCTCAAGGGCGTCTCGCTCGAGGTCAAGCGGCGCGAGGTCGTCCTGATCATTGGACCGTCCGGATCGGGCAAGACCACGTTCCTGCGCTGCATCAACCATCTCGAGAAGATCAACGGCGGCACGATCGAGGTCAGCGGCCACCTGATGGGCTATCGCCGGGACAACGGCCGGTTGGTCGAGGAGAAGGAGAAGGAGATCGCCCGGCAGCGGCGCGATATCGGCTTCGTCTTCCAGCGCTTCAACCTGTTCCCGCACAAGACCGCGCTCGAGAACGTCATGGAGGCGCCGGTGCTTGTCCGCGGCCAGAAGCCGGAGGAGGCCAGGGAGATCGCGCGCAGCCTGCTCGACCGGGTCGGGCTGGCGCACAAGGTCGAGACCTATCCGGCCCAGCTGTCAGGTGGTCAGCAGCAGCGCGTCGCGATCGCCCGCGCGCTGGCCATGCGGCCGGCGTTGATGCTCTTCGACGAGCCGACCAGCGCGCTCGACCCGGAGATGATCGGCGAGGTGCTCGTGGTCATGGAGGAGCTCGCCCACGAGGGCATGACGATGATCGTCGTCAGCCACGAGATGGGCTTCGCGCGCGAGGCGGCCGACCGTGTGGTGATGATGGACGACGGCCAGATCATCGAGGAAGGCACGCCCGAGCACTTCTTCAGCGCCCCTGTCCAGGAGCGGACGAAGGCCTTCCTGTCGAAGATCCTCTAGGTGGTCTGGTAGAGCTCCGGGCGCAGCACGCCGATGAACGGCAGGTTGCGGTAGATCTCGCCGAAGTCGAGGCCGTAGCCAACCACGAATTCGTCCGGGATGGTGAAGCCGGTGTAGTCGATCGGGATCTCGACCAGGCGCCGGGCGGGCTTGTCGAGCAGCGCGCAGATGCGCAGCGAGGCAGGGTTCTTGCCGCGTAGGTAGCGCAGCAGGTAATTCAGGGTCAGCCCGGTGTCGATGATGTCCTCGACGATGAGCACATCGCGACCGGCGATGGATGAGCTGAGGTCCTTGAGGATGCGCACGAGGCCGCTGGTCTCGGTCGTCGCGCCGCCGTAAGACGAGACCTCCATCAGGTCGATCTGGACGGGCATCGTGATGGCGCGCATCAGGTCGGCCATGAATGGCAGTGAGCCCTTCAGAACGCTGACCAGCGTCACCGAGCTTGACGCGTAGTCGGCCGAGATCCGAGCGCCAAGCTCCTTCACCTTGGCCCGAATCTCGTCCTCGGTGATGAGCACCTCGCCGATGTCCGCGCGCAGATCCGGCGAGCGCGCCTCTTTATGTGCCTGAACCATCAATGAACCCCTCCTGTGGCCGATTCTCGCGCGTGGTCAGATGTCCAGTTACGCGCCGCCGCGCGCCGCCTGAAAGACTCGCCGGCCACGGCGCCGGCGCGAGCCGCGTGACAGACGAGTCCGCCCTCGAGCGACGGACCCGACGAGTTCCTCATCCGGCTCACCAGCTGCCGTCGCGAGTGCTGCGGGCTCGCTCCTGATCACGCCGGCCGGATCACCTGCCGCTGCTGCTGGGACGACGAGCGCCAGCTTGGGCTGGGCGTTGGCGCGATCGGCCGCAACCTGACCCTCAAGGCCGCTGAGCGACGCGGCGAGGTCGAAGCGGCCGTACTTGAGCATCAGCGCGCGGAAGTCCTTGCCGTAGAAGAGCTTCACCCGGATGTCGGGGTAGAGCTCGCGCAGCCGCCGCAGCTTGCGGTTCTTGCGCCGCACGAGGCTCTGCTTGAGCGTGGTCAGCTCGACGTAGACGTTCAGATCGGGCAGGTAGAAGTCCGGCGAGAAGCTTTCGACGACCTTTCCATCGAGGCTCCACATGATCGGGAAGGTCCGCGGCTCGTACTCCCAGCGAACCCCGTAGTAGTCGAGAATCCGGGCCAGCTCCGCCTCGCTGGCGTGGGCGAACCGGGCCTGGTCGGTCACCGGCGCCCGGTGTCGTCCAGACCGTCGACCCCGGCAGCCAGCAGTTCGCGGATATCCCCGTCGTAGCCGGAAAGTAACTCGTGCATATCGAGCACATCGTCGCCGGTCACAGGCGCCGCGCCGCTCGGCAGCTCCTCGCCCAGGTGCTCGGGCTCGAGGTCAACGGCAAGCTCGATGTCCGACGCGTCGAGGATCGACACTTCTGACTCGTCGACGTCGACAGTCACGATGGCGACGGTGTGGCTCCCGCACCGTGAGCAGTCGAGGTCGACGAAATAGAGACCATCACGCTCGGCCAGGAGCTGGATCCGCGCGCCGCGGTAGCGACGGCCGCAGGCGGGACACGTGAACGGGGTGAGTTGCGTACGCAGCCAGTCCGGGCTGTCCATCGAAGGCCAGTCTAGCCCGTCCGCGCCTCGGAGGCGTGCAGCACGCCGCTCGTCGACCGTCGGTCGCGATATACTCCCAGGCAGTATGACAACGCCATCCGATGCGCACACCGCCCAAGCGCCGTCACGCCACAGCTACACCAAGGATCGAGCCCAGCTGGCGCGCCGCCTGGCGCGCATGGAAGGCCAGGTGCGGGGCATCGCGCGGATGATCGAGCGCGAGGAGTACTGCATCGACATCCTGCAGCAAACAGCGGCGCTGCGTGCCGCGGTCGACGCGGTGTCGCTGCTGTTGATGGAGGACCACGTCGCCGGCTGCCTGGCCACGGCAGTCAGGACGGGCGAGGCCGGGGCGTACACCGAGGAGGTCATGGAGGTCGTGCGCCGCAGCATGGGCCGTCCCGTCCGGGCACGCACTGCCGACTGACCGCCCGCTTCATCCACAACACGCCCCGCGCGACGACGCGTTCTCCACATTCCGGCATGGCGTGCGTGAACTCGTGGAAAAGCGGGTTGACCATGCGCCCGGCGCTGGCGAGACTCGCGCCCTCCACACCACTGGCGCGCCCCAGCGGGGAGGCGTCCCAGACCGAGTACGGTAACCTCGCCGGCTTCGGCGACCGGGGAGACCTGGTCAGATCAGCCGGCCAGCGGGGGAAAACTGAAAGGCCGGTGGTGTCGGAAACGTCACGCCAATGGGAGCGAGGACAACGCAACGGTTCAGCGGCGTTCGGGCATGGACGTCACTGATCGGTCCTCGCTCCCAGGGCGACCTTCGCCGGCCGCGGAGCGCGAGGCTCTGCCGCGCGAGATTGCCGGACTGGCCCCACTCGAGCCTGGCTTCACGGCGTTATTGGACGCCGGCCTGCGCGAGATCGGCCTTGAGCTGAGCGAGGCACAGCGCGCCGCCGTCGAGGCCCATGTCAAGCTCCTCATCGCCTGGAACGTGCACATCAACCTGTCCGGCCTGCGCACGGCCAGCGACATTGCCCGCGGCCACGTTCTCGACGCGCTCGTCGCCGTGCCCGCACTCCGCCAGCTGACTCGCGGGCGCGCGGAAGTGACGCTGCTCGACATCGGCAGTGGCGGGGGTTTTCCGGGCCTGCCGCTCGCCATCGCGCTGCCGGCGCGGCGCGCCGCACTGGTCGACTCGATCGCCAAGAAGGCATCCTTCCTGGGGGCCGCCGCGGCCGTCGTCAGCGACGCGTTGCGCGCCGCGCCGGCCCCGCAGCCGGAGATCGTGGCGCTCGCCGAACGTGCCGAGGACCTGGCCGACGAGCCGGATCAGCGCGACGGCTGGGACCTGGTCGTGGCACGCGCCGTTGGCACGGTCGCCGAGGTTGCCGAACTGGGCCTTCCGCTCGCGCGCCGCGGTGGACACGTTGTCGCCTGGAAGCGCGCGAGCGACGCGGCAGCACGCACCGCGCTCAATGCAGAGATCGCCGATGCGCGGCGCATCGTCCAGGCCGCTGGCGGCGCGGGGACCCGTATCGTCGGTCTTGCCGGCGCAGCCAAGATCGGCCTCGACGGCGACTGCCTCGTCGTTATCCGTAAAGTGCGGCCAACTCCGGACCGGTATCCGCGCTCCGCAGGCGAGCGCCGACGCCGGCCGCTACCCTGACCGCCGATGCGGATAGCCGTGCTGTCTGACATTCACGGCAACCTGCCCGCGCTGGAAGCAGTGCTAGACGCGCTCAAGCCCTACGACGCGCTCTGGCAGCTGGGCGACGTCGTCGGCTATGGACCGCAGCCGAACGAGGTGGTCGCTCGCCTGGCGCAGGA
>Ga0209014_10000902_pt1 | contig 17610 bp, 16 predicted proteins | sample BarGraNGADG00212_FD_184491 | JGI IMG/M metagenome (GOLD analysis project Ga0209014, IMG submission 184491) | Arctic peat soil microbial communities from Barrow, Alaska - Barrow Graham LP Ref core NGADG0002-212 (SPAdes) (version 2) | ecosystem: Environmental > Terrestrial > Soil > Wetlands >...
GGGCGTAGCGGAGCGAATCGACGCGGTCGTGGAGATGAACAACCCCGGAGTGTGGATTCTGGGTACGCCGAAGGACGACGACCGGCGTGACGGGATGGGGATCGTCATCGAGTATGCTGGTGGCACTGGCGCGCCACGCTGGATCGCGCCGCCGAAGGGACCTTGGGACTACACCATCTTCGGCTCCACGCGTGCAGTGCCCGCGCCCGATCAGACGATTGCCATGGCGTTCGGCAAGATCAACGGCGGCGCGAATGATTTCAACCGCTGGACCATCAATGGCCAGCAGTTCGAGCACAGCACGCCGATCGAGATTCAGCAGGGACGCCGTTACCGCCTCGCGTTCCAGAACCTCACCGATGATCCGCATCCGGTGCATCTGCACCGACACTCGTTCGAGCTTGTGAGCATAAACGGCAAGGCGACCGCGGGCGTGTTCAAGGACACCATCGTTGTCCCGGGCTTCGGAAAGGTGGACGTCGACTTCATCGCGAATGATCCGGGGGCGACGCTCTTCCATTGCCACCAGACGCTGCACATGGACTACGGCTTTATGCGGCTGTTCAAGTACGCATGACACTACGTGCAATTCCGCGCCACTGGTCGCCGCCAAGAACGCATCAACCGCGGGTCCGCCGCGATGAGCGACACTTTCTGCCGCGAGCGGCCGCGCTGACGCAGGATCGGCGTCTGGCCGCGCGGCGCCCAGGTGCGGCGCACGAGCGGGGTGATCAACACCCCCGCGTCATCAATGAAGATCAGCGCGACGCCGCGGCGCGCGGCGTTTTTTTACCAGGATATTTGTTTTGCAGGGATCATTAGCCTATCGAAACGCCAGAGAACTGCGCTATATTGATCACGCGTTCAATAGCGAACGGTCCGGCTGCTCAGGTCGGCCCGTATCGCACCTTTCAGCCTTCTAGGGAGATGACCCGTCCGCAGGCCAACGCCGATCGGCCGATCATCCTCATGCCGGAGCGCCGGGCCTTCGTGCGTAGTGGCTGGGCGGCCGGCTGATGGAGATCCCGCCTCCTTGGGGACGGTATCTTCGCCGCATATTCTCCACGCACAAGGCATTGCGCGCCAATTTGGTTGGCGCGCAGGAAGGGTGAATGCGCTTCAAATTCAGGACACAAGGCGCGCGCGCGACATGACTGCGAGAAGACGGAACGCCCGATGAGCACGCCGACGAAAGTGTCGGGATCGCCCGACGTGTACCAGTTTCAGATCGCAAGCCCGACGGAGGCCACGGCGTGACCCATCGGGGCAATAGACATTCCACCGCGATCCGCACGGCCCGGCGCTCCGGGACCGCAGCCGGATGACAGCCGGCGCTCCCCTCGCCGCCGCGGCCGCCGCCGCGATCGTCGGTCTGCTCGCGAGTCGCGCGGCGCCCCGGCTGTGGCTCGCTGCGATCGTGGTCGCGGCGATCAGCGCGCTGGTGGCGGCAGTGCATGTGCTTGGCGGAGGTGCGGACTGGGACTGGCGGAGCGCCGCGTTGATCGGAGGTGAACCACTCCACCTGCGCTTGGATGGGATCAGCGCCCTCTTCCTGGCGCTGCTCAGCGTCGTCGGCAGCGCCGGCGCCGTCTACTCGCGAGAGTATTGGTCGCAGCGGGCGCATCCGCGTTCCGCGCGTGCCGGCCGCGCATGGTGGACCGTGCTCGTGTTGAGTCTCGCGCTCGTACTCCTCGCCGCCAACGGCCTGCATTTCCTGGTGGCGTGGGAGCTGTTCACGCTGGCCGGCTATTTCCTCATCACGCTCGAGCGCCAGCAGCGCGCCGTTCGCGCCGCGGGCTGGTTGTACCTTGCCGTGTCGCATGTCGCCGTGCTCGCCCTCTTCGCCTTCTTCGCCCTGCTGGCGGTGCGCACCGGGAGCTGGGAACTGGGCCCAATGCGGGATCGCCCGCAGCTGGCGCCGTTGTTCTGGCTGATGCTGCTTGGCTTCGGCATCAAGGCCGGCATGTTTCCTCTGCATATATGGTTGCCATCCGCACACGCGAATGCGCCGAGCCATGTCTCGGCCATCATGTCCGGCGTCGTGATCAAGATGGGCATCTACGGACTCGTGCGGTTCACTGGCTGGATGCCCGTTCCCGTCGGTGCCGGTTGGATCGTGGCAACGCTGGGCGTGGCGAGCGCGGTGTTGGGGGTTGCGTTCGCGCTCGGGCAGCATGACCTGAAGCGTCTGCTTGCATACCATAGCGTCGAGAACATCGGCATCATCCTCATCGGCCTCGGCTTCGCGTTGGTGGCTGCGGAGCATGGACATGCGGCATGGGGGGCCCTGGTGCTCGCCGGCGGGCTGCTGCACGTGTGGAATCACGGACTGTTCAAGGCCCTCCTCTTTCTTGGAGCCGGCTCCGTTCTCCACGCAACGCGCACACGGGTCATGAGTCAGCTCGGAGGATTATGGCGTCGGATGCCGTGGACGACCGGTTTGTTCGCCCTTGGTGCCATAGCGATCTGCGGCCTCCCCCCGCTGAACGGTTTTGTGAGCGAGTGGCTCGTGTACCTGGGACTGTTCGACGCCACGGTGTCCGGGGGGCCATCCGCATGGGCGGCCATTCCGGCGGCGATTCTCCTCGGTGCGACCGGAGCCCTGGCGCTGGCGTGCTTCACCAAGGTGTGCGGCGTGGTATTCCTCGGAGCCCCACGTTCGCCGATGGCGGCGTCGGCGCACGAGTGCGGCACGGCCATGCGCGGCTCGATGATGGTGCTGGCCGGCCTATGCGTGGCAATCGGACTGGCGCCGGTGGTCTTCTGGCCGTTGATCGCGCGGGCGGTGGGGACGTGGCAGCCCTCGTGGGCCGGTCGGGAGACCTCCGCTCCGCTGGCTGTTCTCGGACGCGTGCACGTCGTCGTCGCATTGTTGGCAGTCTCAGCGATCACGTTACTTTTTCGTCGACTGCGACAGAATGGCGTAGTCCGGGCGCTCACGTGGGATTGCGGCTATGCTGCACCGACGGCTCGCATGCAGTACACGGCGGCCTCATACGCCTCCATCATCACCGAATGGTTCGCGTTCATTCTCCGACCGCACCGGGAAGATCGGCGCCCGGAGGGACCGTTCCCGGCCCACGCGTCGTTCGAAGAGCATACATCCGAAACGGTCCTCGACTATCTGGTCGAACCCGCTGGCCACGCCGTCCTGCAGGCATCGAGAGCGGCACGACGATTCCAGCACGGCCACGTGCAGTCGTACGTGCTGTACCTGCTCATCGGTCTCGCGGTGCTGGCTGCCGTCGTGCTTATCGGAAGCGGATGACATGCCCGGCTCCGCGAAACGTCGCGCGATGATCGTGATCGTGTTCGCGTGCCAGGACTGTCTCCCAATATCGAGGCATTTGCCATGTATCTGAATCTCATCCAGATCGCCGAGTCGTTCGGGGTCGCGGAGAAGGTCGTGGAGGGCTGGATTCGCGACGAGGGTCTGCCCCATACCGTTGACCGAGGGCGGCTGCTGTTCGATCGAGCGCAGGTCGCACAGTGGGCGGCTACTCGCGGCCTCGCGTCGCAAGCCGGATTTCTTGCCCCGGAAACCTCAGCCTTCGCCACGGGCGTACGCCTCGAGGCGTTGCTTCGCGTCGGTGGCATTTGGCGCGATGTGCCGGCCGCGGAGGCACCGAAGATGTTCGAACGAATCGCCGCCGCGCTCCCCGGAACGACGCCACCGGTTCGCCACCTTGTGACTCGCCTGCTGCGCGCACCCGGCGGCGTGACGATTGCGCCCGTCGGCGGCGGTTTTGCGCTGCCGCATCCCAGTGCGCGAATCGCACTGGGTCGCGAGTCCGGGACCGTGGCGTTGCTGATGCTTCGCGAACCACTCCGGCTCGCTGAGCCACCCGCGGATGGCGTGCCGGTGACGAAGCTCTTCTTTTTCATTGCGCCATCGCCGCGCGCGCATCTCGATGTTCTCGGTCGCTTGGGCCTTCTGCTGACTCGCGGTCCCCTGCGCGAATTGGTGAACGCTGCGGCGTCGGACGACGAAATTCTGAAGGCGGTAGCCGCATCAGATCGTGTGCCGGCAAGCAACTCCGATATGGATCCCGCGTCGTGAATCCTGGCACGCTCTTGCTGGCTTCCGCCGCCAGCTTTGTGGCAAGCATCGTCGCCGGCAACCGCTACGCGCGAGCGTGGCTGACGCTGACGCTGACCGGGGTGTTCGCCGGATTGAGCGCCGCGCTGATCGTGCTTCTCGGCACCACGGACTGGGAATGGCGAAGTACGCTCATTGTGGGCGGTCAGCTCGTTTTTCTCCGTCTCGACGGGCTCAGTGCATTGTTCCTCGTGTTGGTGAGCGTGGTGGGAGGTGCAGGCGCCGTGTACGCCCACGAGTATTGGTCGGAGGATGACTACCCGACGTCCGCGCCCCGCGGCCGAATGTGGTGGAGCGGACTTGTACTGAGCATGGGACTCGTGTTGACAATTGTGAACGGCCTCCATTTTCTCATCGCGTGGGAGTCCTTCGCGATCTGTGCATATTTTCTGATCACGCTGGACCGTCAGCGCCGTGCCGTCCGCGCGGCGGGATGGCTTTATCTGGCGGCCTCACACGCCGGTACGGTCGCGCTGTTCGCGTTCTTCGCGTCGCTGGCTGCCCGCACCGGGAGTTGGGAACTTGGACCGTTGCGCGATCACGCGTCGCTGGCGCCGCTCTTCTGGCTGGCGCTCTTCGGTTTTGGTGTGAAAGCGGGAGTGTTCCCATTGCATTTCTGGTTGCCCGACGCGCACGCGAATGCTCCCAGTCACGTCTCGGCAGTGATGTCCGCGGTTGCCATCAAGATGGGTATCTACGGAATCGTCCGCTTCAGCGGATGGCTGCCGATGCCCGCGGCGGCTGGCTGGGTCGTGATCGCGCTCGGCGCCACGAGTGCGTTGCTGGGCATAGCCTTCGCCTTCGCGCAGGACGACGTGAAGCGCCTGCTGGCGTACTGCTCCGTCGAGAACGTCGGGGTCATTATGATCGGGCTCGGTGGTGCGATGCTTGCGGCCGCGCACGGACACGCGTCATGGGGGCTGCTTGCTCTGTCGGGAGCGTTGCTCCACGTCTGGAATCACGGTGCCTTCAAGGCGCTCCTGTTTTTCGGTGCCGGGTCGGTGCTTCACGCAACGGGTACGCGAACGATGAGCCGTCTCGGGGGCCTCTGGCGCACGATGCCGTGGACGACGGGCATGTTTGCGATTGGAGCCGTGGCCGTGTCCGGATTGCCTCCACTGAACGGCTTCGTGAGCGAATGGCTCGTGTATCTCGGGCTGCTCGATGCGGTGGTGAGCAAGGGACCAGCGGCGTGGGCCGCCATGCCGGCGATCATCATGCTCGCGATGGCCGGGGCGCTCGCGCTCGCAAGCTTCACCAAGGCGGGCGCGTTGATTTTTCTCGGTTCGCCGCGCACGCAGGCTGCTGCCGCCGCGCACGAGAGCGGGCGCTGGATGCGACTGCCCATGTTGACGCTGGCTGCGCTGTGCATCGCACTCGCGCTCGTTCCTGTGCTCTTCTGGCCGGCGGTCGCACGGGCCGTCAACGCGTGGGACACCTCGTGGCCCCCCGCCGCGGTGCCGAATAGCCTTACGTCCATCGGCAGGACGCAAGTTGCGTTGGCGCTCGCGGCGGTGGCGGCAACATTCCTGCTGCTGCACAAAGTGCGCACAAACGGCTTGCGGCGCGGCCTGACCTGGGATTGCGCATACGCGGCGCCGACCGCGCACATGCAGTACTCGAGTGGGTCGTTCGCCGGAATCGTCGTCGGGTGGTTCGCCTGGATCCTGCGGCCGCAGGGCATCGTGAGGCGACCGCGTGGGCTCCTGCCGCTCAAAGCGTTTCGTATCGGACACAATCCGGAAACGGTGTTGGAGCTGGTGATCGGCCCAGTCAGCCGCGTGATCGTGCAGGCGTCACGCACCGCAAGTCGCCTGCAACACGGGAACTTGCAGGCTTACATCCTTTACGTGATCGCCGCGCTGGTCGCGCTGGGGTCGGTCGCTTGGCTGGCGGGTACACCGTGAACGACCTCGTCAGGCTCCTGTTGCACGTCGCGTGGTGGCTACTGCTCGCTCCACTGCTGCCCGGCATCATCAACCGGGTCAAGTCATGGGTAGCGGGCCGCCGAGGACCGCCCATCCTGCAACTGTACTTCGACCTGGCCCGGCTGTGGAAGAAGTCGGTGGTGATGAGCACGCTCGCATCGCCCGCATTCATTGCGGGGCCCGCGGTGGCATGGGTCGCCGTCGTTGGCGCGGCGATGCTAGTGCCGCTCGGGCCGGCTGGAGCTCTCCTGCATTTTCGTGGCGACGTGTTGCTGATGCTGTACCTGTTGGCGCTGGCACGCTTTGCCACGGCGTGGGCGGCGATGGAAACCGGATCAGCCTTTGAAGGGATGGGCGCCGCTCGCGAAGTCAGCTACGCGATTCTCGCCGAGGCCGCGATGGTCGCGGCCATGCTTTCGCTGAGCATCGAGACGGGGACGGTCTCGCTCACCACGATGTTGGCACCATCCGCGGGCGCGGGTGCGGTGTTGCTTGCGGCGGGCCTGTTCACCGTGCTGCTCGCGGAGAACTGCCGGGTGCCATTCGACGATCCCAACACGCATCTTGAGCTCACGATGATCCACGAGGTGATGGTGCTCGATCACAGCGGGCCGCCACTCGCGGTGATTCTGCACGGTGCCTCGGTGAAACTCTTGCTGTTTTCGGTGTTGTTGGTTCAAGCAGTGCTTCCGATGGGCGAGCTTTCTCCGACGGCAGCGCCCGGCGTGCTACTCGTGGGAGTGTTCACGGTCGCCGTTGGCGTCGGTCTGGTCGAGTCGTTCCTGGCCCGCTTCTCCTTCCGCCGCGTGCCGCTCCTGCTCACCACCGCCTTTCTGCTCTGCATATTTGCCGTGCTGGTGGCGTGGAAAGGCGGTGCCGCGTGAGCATTTCCGTCAACCTGCTGATCGGCTTCGCCATGGGGCTGAACCTGATTGCGCTCGGCAGCAATCGCCTGCCGTCCCTCATTCGGGCGATGTCTGTGCAGGGTGTGTTGCTGGGCATCATTCCGCTGCTGATGGAGAACGAAATCGACTGGCGCGTCGCGCTGGTGGCGCTGGCGACCGCCATCGGCAAGGGCGTGGTCATCCCGGGGCTCTTGCGTCGCGCGATGCGGGCGGCCAGCATCGAGCGGGAGGTCGATCCGTTCATTGGATTCGTGCCTTCGCTGCTACTCGGTGCCGCCGGCACCGTCGCCGCGGTGGCGCTGGCGCAGGGACTGCCGCTCTTGCCGGAACATACCGGGTCGCTGTTGGTCCCGGGTGCACTGGCGTCAGTGTTGACCGGTTTCATTCTGCTCGTTGGCCGGAGCAAGGCCATCTCGCAAGTCTGTGGCTATCTCATTCTGGAGAATGGCATCTACCTCTTCGGCCTCCTTCTCATCAAGACGACGCCGCTGCTTGTCGAGGCCGGCGTACTGCTGGACGTGACGGTCGGCGTGTTCGTCATCGGCATCATCGTCGACCACATCCAGCGCGCGTTCGACTCGCTCGATACCCGCAAGCTGACGGCGCTCCGGGAATGAGAGAAATCCTCCTGATCCTCGTCCCCTTCGTGGGTGTCGGCGCGGCGGCGCTCTGGCGCAGCGATCGGACGCGGCCTTGGCTGCTTCCGGCCGTCAGTCTGATACATGTGGTGCTCTCGTTCTGGCTGCTGGTGAGGCCGCCGACCGTAGACCCGGGGGCATGGCTGGGTTTCGACCCGCTGGCCAGGGCCGTGCTTCCCGCCGTATCGCTCTTGTTCTTTGTCTGCGCGGTGTATGCCGTGCCGTACCTCGCGTTGCGGCCCGAACGGCCAAATCGCGTTTTCGTATGCGCTTTGCTGGCGGTGCTAGGTTTGCTAAGCGCCGGCCATCAGGCGCGGCAACTCGCGGTGTTGTGGATCGCCACCGAAGCCGTGACGCTCGCCGCGGTGCCACTGCTGCATTTCAACGGCACGCCGCGCGCGTTTGAAGCCACGTGGAAATACCTGCTCGTTGGCGGAACCGGGATAGCGCTCTCGCTGCTGGGATCCTTCTGTCTGGGCTACGCATCGTTGCGTGGCGGCGGCGTGGGCGACTTGACGTTCGTGGCCCTGACCGCGCAGGGCGCCGGACTGTCGCGTCCGTGGGTGCTGATCGCGTGGGTACTGTTGCTCGTCGGCTATGGGACGAAGATGGGTCTCGCGCCGATGCACACGTGGAAGCCCGACGCCTACGGCGAGGCGCCGGGAATCGTCGGTGCGATCCTTGCCGGCGCCGTCACCTCGGTCGCTTTTACGGCGATTCTGCGCGTGCGCGCGGTCGTAGGTGCCGCAGGTCAGGGCCACGTCGCCGACCAGACGCTCCTCGTCATCGGCTTGTTCTCGATGGTCACGGCGGCGGTGTTTCTCCTGAGCACGCGAGATTTCAAACGCATGCTGGCGTACTCCAGCGTCGAGCACATGGGGATCCTGAGCATCGGCGCGGCGCTTGGCGGCGCCGGTATCTGGGCGGCGCTGTTTCACGTCTGGAACAACAGTTTGACCAAGGGCGCGCTCTTCCTGAGCGCAGCCAACATTCGTCGAGCGGCGGGATCCGCGTCCATGGACGAAGTGCGTGGGATGGCGGTGCTCACGCCACGTTCCGCGGCGATCTTCGTTGCCGGGATGTTCGCGGTCACGGCCACGCCGCCGTTCGGCCCGTTCTTCAGCGAGCTGCGCGTGGTGCGCGTGGGGCTCGCGTCCGGACATGGGGTCGCCATCGCACTGTTCCTCGTTTGCCTGCTGTTCGCGTTCTTCGGTCTGACGCGCGTCGTCTTCGGGGTCGTCGACGGCCGGCCCCGCCAGGCGACGAGGCTGGCACACCAGCGATTCGTGGAATCTGCAGGAGTGATCGTGCCGCCCTTGCTCCTCTTGGGGTTTTCGTTGTGGCTCGGCCTCTTCACTCCCGCGGTCTTGCAGGAGGCGTGGTCGGCCGCCGCCGCGCAACTGGCGCCCACTCCATGAGTGAATCGACACCATTCGCTCTGCTGGCGAATGCCACCAGCATCTCGTGGGCGGACATCCCCACATGGCCGGTGGCTGAGTTCGTGCGCGCATCGGCGGCGGAACTGGATCGCGGGGCGCGGCTCTGCGCGTGGTTTGCCGTGCCGGAACCAGACGGGGCGCTGGGCGCCGTGCGTCTCGTCGCCGTGCTCGCGTTCGATGCGGACAACACACTCGTCGTCGGACGCAGCATGCCGTTTACCGGCGCCTACCCGGCGCTCACGGCCACGCACGCGCAAGCACACTTGTTTGAACGCGAGGTCTGGGAGCAACACGGCGTGACTCCTGAGAACCATCCGTGGTTGAAGCCCGTGAGGCGGTCGTCCGGGCAGGCACCGGCGAACGGTGCGTTCTTTCGCGTCGACGGTGGTGAAGTACACGAGGTTGCGGTCGGGCCCGTACACGCGGGCATCATCGAACCCGGCCATTTCCGGTTCCAATGTGCGGGTGAGGAGGTCCTGCACCTCGAAATCGCCCTCGGCTACCAGCACCGCGGCGTCGAACGCGCGCTCCTCGGAGGGCCTCATCGCGCGACCATGTCGCAGATGGAGGCGGTGTCCGGCGACACCACGATTGCGCATGCGACGGCGTACGCGACCGTAGTCGAGGCGCTGGCCGGCGGCGAGGCGCCGTTGGGCGCCCAATGGCTGCGCGCGATCGCCCTCGAGCTGGAGCGACTGGCGAACCACGTGGGCGACCTCGGCGCCCTTGCGAACGACGTCGCGTTCTTGCCGACGGCGGCGGCCTGTGGAAAGATCCGGGGCGACTTTCTCAATCTGACCGCGATGTTGTGCGGCAACCGGTTCGGAAGGGGACTCGTCCGTCCCGGCGGCACAGGCTGGGACCTCGAGCCCGAGCGGGCGAAGCGTTTGCGCGCAATGCTTGACGTGTCCCTCGCCGACGCCGAGGAGGCGATTGGCTGGCTGTGGGATGCCGCGTCCGTTCGCGCGCGATTCGAGAATGTCGGGGTGGTGTTCCAATCGCAGGCCGCCGAGATCGGGTTGGTCGGCCCCGCGGCGCGTGCATGCGGATTGGTCCGCGATGTGCGCTACGACCATCCGGCGGGGTGGCATCGCTTCGCGCAGGCGCCGGTCGTGGTGTGGCCAGGGGGGGACATATTCGCGCGTGCGCGTGTACGCTCGCTGGAAATTCAGCGCTCGGGCGCATTTGTTCGCGAACAGATTCTCGCTGCGCCAGACGCAGAAAACGGCGGCTTGGCGGCAGGACCGGAACCCAACCGGCTGGCGGTCGCACTGGTTGAAGGCTGGCGCGGTGAGGTGTGTCACGTGGCGCTGACCGACGCAAGGGGGCGGTTCCGCCGCTACAAGATCACCGATCCGTCGTTCCACAACTGGAGCGGAATGGCACTCGCCATGCGGGGCACGGCCATCTCCGATTTCCCGATCTGCAACAAGAGTTTCAGCCTTTCCTATTGCGGCTTCGACCTTTAGTCCCGGATCCCAACCCATGTTCGTTCCTGACACACTCCTTCATCGGCTCAAACGCGGTTGCGAGACGATGGCCTATCCGAAAGGACCGGCGCCGGCCCTTCCCGATCGTCACGGCGGCGCGCTTCGCGTCGATGCCGGCAAGTGCGCCGATGGTTGTCGGGCGTGTTTGCCGGTGTGCCCAACCGAGGCCATCACGCGCCAGCCTGGGAGTCACGTGTCACTCGATCTCGGCCGCTGCATCTTTTGCGCCGCGTGCGTGGATGCGTGTCCGGAGGGAGCAATCACACAGACCGGCGATCATCGCATGGCGACGCAACGACGCGAAGATCTCCTCCTCGGTGGGCCGGGTCTCGAGGAGATTCGGCTCGCCGGCGCGCTTGACCAGACGTTGCGTCGGCTCTTTGGGCGTTCGTTGCGGCTGCGGCAAGTAAGCGCCGGGGGCTGCAGTGCCTGCGAGGCCGATACGAACGTACTCGGCACGATCGGATGGGATCTCGGACGCTTCGGCATCCAGTTCGTGGCCTCGCCGCGCCACGCGGATGGGCTGCTCATCACCGGCCCGGTCACCCAGAACATGGAACTGGCGCTCCGGAAGACGTGGGACGCCGTGCCATCTCCGAAAATCGTCCTCGCAGTGGGCGCATGTGCCATTGCGGGTGGACCGTTCGTGGGCCATCCCGAGGTGAACGATGGGGCCGCCTCGGTCGTGCCGGTCGATCTTTACATCCCGGGCTGTCCTCCGCATCCGCTCACGATTCTCGACGGCCTGTTGCGCATGCTCGATCGGTTGGAAGAACACCGTCTTCCCGCGAAGCCCTGACCTGATGGCGATACCCGGCCGGTGTTACGCGACCGCCGCGCCGTGCATGAACTGCAGGAGGTTCTCGGCCGCCAGCAAGTGCTGCGCGATGTCGAATGCCGGGTCGAGCATCGCCTGAATGGCGCAGCCGTTAATGAAGCTGACGCTGACCGCCGCGAGTCCCATCGGAGTCACGCCGTGGAATCGCTCGGGGTCGCGCGCGAGCACATCGCTGGCCAATGGGAAGAACGCATCGCGATAGCGCTGGAACTCCGTGCGCATTTTCAACCGAATTTCCCGGTCGCGAATGCCCGCCGTCCAGTAGTCGAAGGTCAGTCGAATCCTTTGCGGTTCGCTGGACAGGCGATCCATCTCCTGTCGTAGCAACGCGAGCAGGCTCTCGATCGGCGACGCGATCATCCGGATGTCTTCCCCGACGTGCAGGATCGTCGTCGTGGCCAACAACCGGTCAAGCACGGCGAGCAAAAGGCCGCGCTTGGACTTGAAGTAGAACAGCACCAGGCCGTGACTCACTCCCGCGCGCGCCGCCACCTCCTGAATCCGGGTCCCTTGCAAGCCGCGGTGGACCGCGACGCGGTAAGCCGCATTCAGAATCTGTTCCCGGCGGATGGCTTCGGATGCTTTCGTACCAGGCATCGGTCTCACTCCAGCGCGGTCGGAAAGTGAGAGAATCTATTGACTGCGAGTTCAATACTCAATAGACTTCACGTACCGGTTCCGTTCGGTCGCGCTCCCTCTTTAGAGGTGTGCTGATGCTCGTTCCGTCGTTTGCAGCCTCGTTGTCCTTCCACACCGAGGCGCGAGCGTTGCCGGACGCCGACGCCGTGACGTCTGTCCGCTTGGGACGTGATGAAGGGTCCCCGCGAACTGAACGCTGCATGAGAAGGCCACATCCCGTTGGCCATGAACCGAGGCCAACTCAGCACCCTTCGGCTTTCGGAATGAGGATTCGATCATGACACGCGGAGACCGCGAAAAGGCCGGCCAAGCGACAACTGCCACCGGGCTGCGCGACGTCACTGGCCCGCGGCCGGACCGGTCGAAAGCGGACGCGCTCTCAGCTCTCGTGGCCCAAGTGCGTCGAACGCTCGGTGTTCCGCTGTGCAAGGTGCTTGAGATCGATCATAGCGGCCGATGGCTCCATGTCGCGGCGGGCAGCGGATGGCTGCCGGAGATCGTCGGTTCGGGGCGCGTTCCCTGCCAAACGACGTCACAGGCCGGGCTTACCCTCGCACTTGGAACACCCGTGGTGTGCGATGATCTCGGCCATGCGTACAATTTGTGCAACGCCACGTTGCTGCGCCGCCACGGTGCGGTGAGTGGCGTGACCGTACCCATCGGGCACCCCGAGCATCCGTGCGGAGTGCTGAGTGTGCATGATGTCAGCCACCGAGTATTCACTCCCCACGATGTTCGCTTCCTCCTCGGCGTGGCTCGTGCGCTGCGTCCGTTGTTGGAACGCGAGCCACCGCCACCACCGGCGGCGTAACAGTCCGCAGGATCGTCATGAACGAAGAGCACCAACGCGCGACAGCGGTAAAGGCACCGGCGGCAGCGCCGACGGTACGGACCGCAAACCGGGCAGCGTCGCAGCGCGAGAGGCGCGCGCTCGACGACCGGGGTGGGCGTGTCCGCTGCTTCTCTTGCCATGCCGCGCTTCCTGCCTGCTCAGCGGGCGGACGTATACACGAGGTCCACCAGCTCGTCGTACATCGACTCGGCCTCAGCCGGGCCCGCCTTGATCGCCGCGGTGGCGCAGTACTTCAGGTGGTTCCGCATCAGCTCTCGACCGACCGAGCGCAACGCCTCGTGCACCGACGAGATCTGGGTCATGATGTCGGCGCAGTAGCGGTCTTCCTCCACCATCTTCTGGAGGCCACGCACCTGCCCTTCGATGCGGCGAAGGCGCTTCACGTTTCGCTCTTTGGCGTCGGGGTCAACCGCGACTGCCTTTCGGCCTTCGGCGGCATCGCCCGGCATCGCGCACCCGCGCCCGATCACGCGGAGTGAGCCGCTGGTTTCTGCCGCCTTTCCCCGCTTAGTCTTCGTCACCGGCGTCATCCCCGTGTCCTCACGCGTGGGTTACCTCATCCCCCTATCGAAGCTACCGGCGGTACGGTCTCAGGGAAGTAAGCGTGCCGCGGCCGCAGCAGGATGAGCCCGTTCAGGCATGCCTCACCGTGAGCCGGCACCCAAGTCACCGACCTGGGTACCGGTGATTTGTTCTTCCTGATCAGGCGGCCATCTTGCGGCACGCCGTTGCGCAGCGACGGCAGGACTCGGCGCAGGCCTTGCATTGCTCCATATTGTGCGCGCCGCATTCCTTCGCGCACCAATCGCAGATGTCCGCGCACAGTTTGCAGAGCTGCTTGGCGAATGGACTGTTGCGGGCGATCGCGTCGGCGCAGAGCCGGCAGATCGCCGCGCACTCGATACAGCACGCGGGACAGGCGTTGCTGCTGGCCTTGCCGTCCATAAGCGCGAAACAGTGGCCGCACTCGGTCGCGCAGTCGTTGCAGGCGGCGATGCAATCCTTGGCTTTCTGGTCCAGATGATCACTCATGGTGTTTCCCCTTCGGTTGAGATCGGGCCATATCGGCGCGCCCGTGACGCCTTCGCTGGCAAGCAGCGATCAGAACCCGTCGGTGTCCTTCATTCCTGCGTCTGCTACGACCGGGCGAGTTGTTGCGCCTTTGGCGCGCCGCAGCACGACGTGGGAGCGAGAGCTGCAGGGGGTGCGTCGAGCGCGGACGGCGCCGCGTGGTATCCAGCCTGTTGAATCGCGCGAATCGCGTCGGCGGTGACCTGCTCGGGCGAGCCGGCGCCAATCGTCATGCGCGCCGCGCCGATCGACACCGCCGCGTCGGAAACGCCGGGGACGGTCGTGAGCGCTTTCTGCACTGAGGTGACGCAGTGGCCGCAGCTCATGCCGTCGATGGCGAGGGTGACATGCTTCGAGGTGCTCATGGGGATCTCCTGGGTGGTCGTAGCGGGACACATACCCCCTACCGGTATAAGAATATATACCCCAGCCCCCTATGTCAAGCACCGTCTATCTTCAGGGAGGAGCTCACACAGGCTCCTACTGATCCAGACGTCATCGCACAAACCATCGCGAGCGTCGCAAGCAGAGGGAGAATCAGCATGAATCTTCACTGCTTTAGCGAAGCGGGGCATCCCCGGATTTCGGTGTGCACGATGAACTTGGCGTGGCTTGAGATCCCGTTGGGAAGGTGATACTCCATCCGGCCGCATTTGAAGGGACGAACGCCGTCGTGGTCGGACTGGCTTGGATGGTGGACGACGACGGCGAGAACGCGCCCAAGGAAAGCGGCATACCACTTGTCCATGTGAACGTCGTGGTGTCGGCTGATGACCTGACGGGCTCACTGATGACATAGAAATGCGCTGACGGCGGTAGCGTGAAGCAAGCCTGCGACGTGGTCATGACTCCCAGATCAAGTGACCAGTACCCGCCGGGTGTGTTGGGCTGATCGCTCGGGAACGCGAGGACTCTCAGTGAATCGCACGGTCCCGTCAGACACGTTGCGTTGGTGACGAGCAGCGTCACACCGGAGCGAGGCCCAACAACCTCCTTGCCACACGCCACGACGGTCACTGCCAGCACAATCGACAAAACACGTTTCATGTTGTCTCCGAGTCAGGGTTCGCCAATCAACCTCTTCAACCAAGACTACCCTCTCGGACATCTGCATGTGACGCCGTGTAGGGAAACGAACTACATGACAGTTCACCCGCACGAGCCTCATTGCTCGCGAAGTAAAGCGTGGCGTGCTTCTGCTAGAGCGTTTTTGAGTGACTCATGCGTTGTATCCTGACGAGGCAAAGTAGTTTTGACATTCGGCCGGTGAAAAGGCGCTGAGGAGTCGTCCAATCTCATCCCAGAGCGAATCGACCGTGCGCTTGGCCGCCTTGCGCAGCAGCGCGCGGAACGGCGGCGATACAGCGTTCGCCTTTGGGGGCCCGCCTCCGGGCGCGCGTCATGTTCGTGCTGGTGCCGGTCTCATCCAAGAAGACCAACGTGGAGGGCTCCGTTGGACGAACGCATCGATGCCGCAGCGAAATCGTTCGAAAGTGTCCGCGAAGTGTCCGGAAACACAAACGCCGCCCCAAGACAGGGCGGCGCGAACATGGAAACCGAAGAAGAACAATAACTTACCCAGAGCCACAGGTCGGGATTGAACCGACGACCGCTCGATTACGAATCGAGTGCTCTACCACTGAGCTACTGTGGCGAAACTACAGACGGCGGAAGGCAGACGGCGGACGGCAGTGTCTGCCATCTGCGGTCTACCGTCTGCCGTCTGACAACACGTGCCCTGGCTCGGATTCGAACCGAGACGCCTTACGGCACCACCCCCTCAAGATGGCGTGTCTACCAGTTTCACCACCAGGGCAATCCCAACGCGTTCACCTTCGCGCACTCCAACAACGATCCAACAGCGGTCCACCTACGACGGGAGCGACGGGGTTCGAACCCGCGACCTCTCGAGTGACAGTCGAGTGCTCTAACCAAACTGAGCTACGCCCCCTACACCTTTGCACTCTGCTGCCGCGTGCTTTCGCAGAGTAGCCCCAACGGGAGTCGAACCCGTCTCTGCACCTTGAAAGGGTGCCGTCCTAACCGATAGACGATAGGGCCCTTACAGACGACGGTCGACAGACTGCGAACGGCAGATCGCCGTCGTTCGTTGTTTACCTGCCGTCCGCCTTCTGCCGTCTGCCGACTCTTACTGATAGCGGTAACGGGATTCGAACCCGTGTTCCAGCCTTGAGAGGGCCGTGTCCTAGTCCCCTAGACGATACCGCCAGGACTAAATGCAACTGCAACTGCAACTACAACAACAACGGCAAAGCTCTCGACTGACACCCGTCAACTCACAGCTGTCAGACGACTTCGGTCTTCCATCTTCGGTCTTCCATCGCCCTTCCCTCACAGGCCCGGAGGGAATCGAACCCCCAACCGCCGGTTTTGGAGACCGGTGCTCTACCAATTGAGCTACGGACCTACTCCAATACCGCAGGGTGACTGACGGGACTTGAACCCGCAACCCCCGGTGCCACAGACCGGTGCTCTAACCGATTGAGCTACAGTCACCACAACCGACCACGCATCAAAAGTAGTCGGAGTACTCTAGTCTGAGAAGTGAGAACAGATATGAGCGGCGAGACCAGATCACAGTGGCGATGGTGAGTGGGAAGTGGGGAGAACCGAGCGGGGAGCAGCGAGTGGAGAGACTGACTTCCCACTTCTCATGTCTCAGATATCCGGTCGCAGTTCTCGCCGCTCAAACTCCCCGCTCGCCTCTCGGTTCTCCCCACTTCCCACTCACCCTTGCCACTCCCCACTGGTCTCGCCACTCGCCCCTGCAGTCTATTTTGCGCGATCCATGTACTCGCTGGTATTCGGATTGACCCGCACCTTCTCCCCCGTCCCGACGAACTCCGGCACGTTGATCACCACCCCATTGTCCAGAGTCGCCGGCTTCGAGCTCGCCGTCTTCGTCGCCGTCTTCATCACGGGCGCCGTGTCCACCACTTCGAGCACGAGAAACTGCGGCAGTTCGATGCCGATCGGACGGCCATCGTAGTATTCGGCGAGGATGTTCATCCCCGGCTGCATCCACTGCGCGTTGTCACCCAGCATCTCCTCGTCCATCTCGAGCTGGTCGAAGTTCTCCGTGTTCATGAAGTGCCAGGTATCGCCGCCCCGGTACATGAACTCGAGCTCATGCGTCTCCATCGACGCACGTTCGATGGTATCGGCCGCGCGGAAGCGATGTTCGAAGCTGTTCCCGTTGCGCAGGTTCTTCATCTTGGTCTGGATCATCGCACGCAGATTTCCGGGCGTGTGATGACGGAACTCAAGCACGCGGCACGGCTGGCCCTCGAAAACGATGACCATTCCGCGGCGGATTTGTGTGGCGGGCATTGCCATTGGACGACTTCCCTATTTGGCGATTTAATGAGTTCGGAGACAGCCTTTAACTGTAGTCGCTCGAAGGGGTTGAGGCAACGGTTTCGGGTGCTTGGCCGACGTGTCGTCGGGAGCGCACGGGCGGCCCACATCGTGCCGATCCATTCGGCGGCACCGATTTCTTCATCGACAAATTCCACTTCACGGGTCCCGGTCGCGTGGGCTTGCAGTCGATGTACTTCCACGCACTCACGGAGGCCTAGCACCACGCGCCTGCTCGCCGGTCGGCATCAGCAAGGCGGGCGGGATGGTGTTCGTCCAGGGCGAGCCCGGGCGAGCGGAGCGACAGCGACGCGAAGCGGAAGGCCGCCTTG
>Ga0209014_10000903_pt1 | contig 17602 bp, 17 predicted proteins | sample BarGraNGADG00212_FD_184491 | JGI IMG/M metagenome (GOLD analysis project Ga0209014, IMG submission 184491) | Arctic peat soil microbial communities from Barrow, Alaska - Barrow Graham LP Ref core NGADG0002-212 (SPAdes) (version 2) | ecosystem: Environmental > Terrestrial > Soil > Wetlands >...
CCCCGCCGCGATCGAGCGGGTGGGGGACCGGCTCGCCCGGTTCGGCGATCGGCTCGTCCTTCGGCAGGCCAACTTCCGGGATCTCGCCACGGTCGCGCCGGCCGCCGGGTTCGGGCGGGTGGACGGCATCCTGCTGGACCTTGGCCTGAGCTCCTTCCAGCTCGCCGACGCGGACCGCGGGTTCAGCTTCCGTGCCGAGGGCCGGCTCGACATGCGGTTCGACCCGGCGGCCGGCCGGCCCGCGGCGTCGCTCCTGGCCGAGCTGGACGAGGCGGAGCTCGGCGACCTGTTCCGGCGTTATGGCGAGGAGCCGCATGCGCGGCGCATCGCGCGCGCTGTCGTCGCGACGCGAGACGCGGAGCCCGTCACGACCGCCGAGGCGTTCGCCTCCCTCGTCGAGCGCGTCGTCCCCCGGCGGCCCGGCCGGGCCGGGCGAATCCATCCCGCAACGCGCGTCTTCCAGGCGCTCCGGATCGCGGTCAACGGCGAGCTCGACGCCCTTGAGGCGGCGCTCGACGCGGCCGTCACCCTGCTTCGCCCTGGCGGCCGGCTCGTCGTCCTGGCCTACCACTCGCTCGAGGACCGCCTCGTCAAGCGTTTCGTCGCCGCAGAGCGCCGCGGCTGCACCTGTCCGCCCAGCTTTCCCGTCTGTGTCTGCGGCCGGGCCCCCCGCCTCCGCCCCGTCGGCCACCAGCCGGCGGTGCCCTCGGAGGCGGAGGTCGCCGCGAACCCCCGCGCCCGGAGCGCCCGGCTCCGGACCGCGGAACGGCTCGCCGCATGAGCCGTCCCGGCATCGCCGTCGAGGAGGGCTCGCACCGATGAGCAAGCGTCACCAGGCTCAGCGTCGGAGGTCATACGGCCGCCGGGAGCACGAGATCCGCGAACGCCGCGACCGCGCGTGGTCGGCGCTCGACGAGAACCGGGAGCTCGGAGCGGAGTCCTTCGTGGGGATGGACGTCGCCGTCCGAGAGCTGGGACTGCCGGCCTACGGCAGCGCCTATCTCGGAGCGGACTGATGGCGGGCTACGCCGGCGCGCGACCGCGCTCCGGCGTCCTGGCGCCGCGCCGCCGGGATGAGACGCCCGTCACGCGGCGCGGCACGACCGGGTCCCAGCGCGCCGTCGACCTCCCGCGTCGCGGCCTGCGGGGAGCCTCGGCGGTTCGCTCCCGGCGGCGCCAGGGACGGGTGGGCTTCCTGATCGTCGGAATCGTCATCATCTTCCTGCTCGGGCTCTTCTCGCTCACCCAGACCGTCCGTGTCTCAGCCACGGAGTACGACGTCGACCGCCTGATCGCGGCGCGGCAGCAGCTCGAGGCGACCGAACGCGACATGGTCGCGGACCTCTCGCGGCTGGGTCGCGAGCCGGCGATCCGCCAGCTTGCCCTGGGTGCAGGCCTCGGGCAGCTCGTCGATCCACTCGTCGTCCCCGCGCGATAGCCGCACGCGGCGACCGCCCGATCGCCCGAACACGAACGAGGTTGCGCACCTGATGCTCGGCCGGACCGACAGCCGCCCGCGAAGCATGCTCGTGCTCGCGATGCTGGCCGTCTTCGGGATCGCCTGCATCGCGCGGCTCGGCTACTGGCAGGTCGTGCGTCACGACGACCTGGTGGCGCGCGCCCGGGACCAGGTCACGGCGCGCATCGAGGTCCCGCCGGTGCGCGGGACCATCTACGACCGGAGCGGGACCGTCGTCCTCGCGACGTCCGTTGAACGCGACCTCGTGAGCGCCTTCCCCGCGCAGATGACCGGGTCGACGGACGCCGAGACGGCGGCCCTGCGCGACAGCGTTGCCGCGAGGATCGTCGCGACCCTGGGCCTGGCCCCGGTCGACGCTGATGCGCTGCGGGCGAAGCTGAGCGACGGCAGCGCGTACGTCGTGCTGGCCCACGGCCTGACGCCGGCCCAGTCGAGCGCGATCAGGGCCGGCCTTGCGGACGGCTCGCTGGTCCAGCTTCGCCTGGAGCCCGAACCCGTCCGCGTCTACCCGCTGGCGGGCGGCGCGACCGGGACGACCCTGGCAGCGCAGCTGCTGGGGTTCGTCAACCGTGACGGGACCGGCCAGTATGGGATCGAGGGCCGCTGGCAGGACCTGCTCGCGGGCAGCCCCCAGGTCCTGCTCGCCCAGCGAGACGGGTCGGGCCGGCCGATCCTCGACAACGCGGAGACGCTGCAGCCGGGCTCGCCGGGCACCTCGCTCACCCTGACCATCGACGCGAGCCTCCAGCTCAAGCTGGAGCAGGAGGTCTACGCGGCCTGGGTGGCGGATCGCGCGAAGAGCGTGTCGGGCGTGGTGATGGACCCGAAGTCCGGCGAGATCCTCGCGTCCGCCTCGTACCCGAGCTACGACGGCAACGACTACGGCGCGATCGCCGCCCAGGACCCGTCGCGCTTCATCGACCCGGTCGTCTCGACCGTCTACGAGCCAGGGTCGGTCTTCAAGCTCCTGACGGCGACCGCGGCGCTCGGGGCGGGGGTCGTCACGCGCACGACCAAGCTGAACGACCAGGCGGTCCTGCGGCTGGACGGCGGCCGGGCCGTCGTGCAGAACGCCGACCGCGGGAGCAAGGGCACGCTCTCGTTCCAGGACGCGATCGCCTGGTCCCGCAACGTGGTCATGTCGAAGGTCGCGCTCATGCTCGGCTCGACCACCCGGCAGGCCGCCACCGTCCTCCACTCAGCCTGGACGCGCCTCGGGTTCGGCGCCCCGACGGGGATCGACGTGGCGGGGGAGGTCTCGGGCCTCGTCCGCGACCCGGCGGTCCAGCCGTACCAGCAGATCGACCTCGCCAACGGTTCGTTCGGCCAGGGGATCGCGGTGACGCTCATCCAGCTGGCGACCGCGTACAGCGCCATGGTGAACGGCGGGACGCTCCCCACGCCCCACGTGGTGAAGGACACCGGTGACACGCCCACGAACGTCCCGGACCGCGGCCGCGTCATGACGCCCGCGCTGGCGGCGGACCTCACCGCGATCATGGAACGCGTCGTCAACGTCGTGCCGTTCTACCGGGCCAGGACGCTCATCCCGGGATACCTGGTCGGCGGCAAGACGGGCACGGCCCAGATCTGGGACTCGAAGTCCGGCAGCTTCCGGACCGACGTCTACAACTTCTCGTTCATCGGGTTCGTGGGCCGGACGGCCCCGGAGCTGGTCGTGGCCGTCCGCATCACCGAGGGCAGGCCGATCGTGAACGTGCCCGGCGACATGGAGAACGCGGTCGAGTCGTTCGACCTCTTCCGGCGGATCGCGACCGACGCGATGACCACCCTCGACCTCCCGCCCAACCACCCGACCCCGTCCCCGTCGGCGCCCACCGCGTCGGCGCGCCCGTGAGCGCACCCTGTGCGACACTCCCCGGCGTGACCATCGTGCCGGCGCCCGACGGGGAAGGCGACCCGATCCAGCCGGCTTCCGCTCCTGCGCTGCGCGCCGCCGATCTCGTCGCGGCGAGCGGCGGGACGCTGATCCGCGACGCCGGGCGATTCGTCCGCGGCGCCGCCGCGGACTCGCGCTTCGTCGAGCCGGGCAACCTGTTCGTGGCCCTGCCGGGGGAGCGGACGGACGGCCATCGGTTCCTCGGGGCGGCGGCCGCGGCCGGTGCGGCGGCGCTGCTGGTGGGTCGCGCGCTCGACGAAGCCGAGATTCGGGCGCTCGGCGACGTGACCATCGTCCGCGTGCCCGACACGCTCCTCGGCCTCCAGGCGATCGCTGCCGCCTGGAGGGCCCGGTTTGACCCGCTGATGGTCGGGATCACCGGTAGCCTGGCCAAGACGTCGACGAAGGACGCGACGGCCGCCGTCCTGGGAGCCGCACTCCCCACGCTGAAGAGCACGGGCAATGCGAACAACGAGATCGGCCTGCCGATCACGCTGCTCCGCCTGGGCCCGGACCATCGAGCCGCCGTCCTCGAGATGGGCATGTACGTCGGCGGCGAGATCGCAACGCTGGCCCGGATCGCCCGGCCGGAGATCGGCGTCGTGACGTCGGTCGCGCCGGTCCACCAGGAGCGGGCCGGCAGCCTGGCGGCGATCGAGCGGGCCAAGGCGGAGCTGGTGGAGGCGCTGCCGCCGGACGGCACCGCGGTCCTCAACGCCGACGACGAGCGCGTGCGGCGCTTCGGGTCGCGGACGCGCGCAGGCGTGATCCGCTACGGCTTCGCCGCCGACGCCGACGTCACCGCCGATCGGGTCCTGGGGCGCGGCCGCGACGGCATGACGTTCGACGTGGTGGCCGGCGCCCCGCGGCGGACGCGCTTCGCGGTCGAGATCGCGGCCCTCGGCCGCCACAGCGTCCAGAACGCGCTGGCCGCCGCCGCCGTGGGGCTCCTCGCCGGGATTCCGGACGAGGGGATCGCCGCCGGCCTGGCCACGGGCTGGGCGATTGCCTCGGCGCATCGCGGCGCGATCGTGGACGCGCCGGGCCTCACGATCCTCGACGACACGTACAACGCTTCGCCGCCCGCGGTCCTCGCGGCGCTCGAGGTCCTCCGCTCCCTGCCGGGCCGGCCGGTCGCGGTCCTCGGCGAGATGCTCGAGCTGGGCGACGCGCACGCGGCGAGCCATCGCGCCGTGGGCGAGGCCGCCGGCGCCGCGGTCGCCGAGCTGGTGGTTGTCGGCGATGGGGCTCGCGGCATCGCCGACGGCGCCCTGGCCGCCGGCCTTGCCCCATCCCGGATCCACGCGGCCGCGGACCGCGCGGAGGCGATCGAGCTGCTGCGGACCGTCCTCCGGCCGGGCGACGTGGTGCTGGTGAAGGCGTCGCGCGGCGCCGCCCTCGAGTCCATCGTGGACGCCCTCCGCGCCGGGATCACGGCGTGACCGTCGAGCTGATCCAGGCGATCCTCCTCGCGTTCGCCATCGTCGTGATCCTGACGCCCGCGTACATCCGGCTGATGCGCTGGGCCGGGTTCGCCAAGCAGATCCGGATGGACGGGCCGGAATCGCACCAGGTCAAGGAAGGGACCCCCACCGCCGGGGGAGCGCTCCTCATCGGGGTCGTGGGCGCGCTCGCGCTCCTCTTCAACCTCGTGGACGCCTCCACGTTTGCCCCACTGGCCGCGCTCGGGCTGGTGGGCGTCCTCGGCTTCGCGGACGACTGGCTCAATGCGCGGACCGGCGACGGCATCCGGGTGCGCCAGAAGCTCCTCTGGCAGACGGCGGTCGCGGTCTTCGCCGCGTGGCAGATCCAGCGCACCTACGACATCGTCGCCGTGGGCGTCCCGTTCGTGGGCGCGGTGCCAATTGCCCCGTGGCTGTACATCGCGTTCGCGGCGTTCGCGATCGTCGCCATGAGCAACGGCGTCAACCTCACCGACGGTCTCGACGGGCTGGCCGGGGGGACGCTGATCTTCGCCTTCGTCTCGTTCCTGATCATCGCCCTGCTCAACAGCCCGGCCCAGCCGAACCTGGCGATCCTGAGCTCGCTCCTGATCGGCGCCCTCCTGGGCTTCCTCTGGTTCAACGTCCACCCGGCCCAGATCTTCATGGGCGATGCCGGATCGTTGAGCCTTGGGGCGACGCTCGCGGTGGTCTCGCTGATCACCGGGCAGATCCTGATCCTGCCGCTCATCGGGATCATCTTCGTGGTCGAGGTCCTGAGCGACGTGATCCAGATCGGCTACTTCAAGATCAGCCACGGCCGGCGCATCTTCCGGATGGCCCCGCTGCACCACCACTTCGAGCTGGGCGGCTGGCCCGAGACGAAGATCACGCTCCGCTTCTGGATCGTGGGCGCGCTCGCGGGGCTGATGGGCGTGACGCTCTTCCTCGCCACCCTCCAGCGGCTGGAGTGAGCATGCTTCCCGTCGACCTCGACAGCCTGAGCCTCCAGGCGATCCGTGGCGGCGCGCTCGCCGGGATGCCCGTCACCGTGCTGGGGCTGGCGCGGACCGGCGTCGGGCTGGCGCGCTTCCTCGCTGACGCCGGGGCCGCCGTGACGGTGTACGACGGCAAGCCCGAGGCCGCGCTGGAAGACCGGCTCGCGGAGCTCGACGGCCGGCCGGTTCGGCTCCTGGCGGGGCCCGACGTGGACCCGGCGTCCACCTGGGCGGGCGCCGCGCTCGTCGCCTTCTCGCCGTCGATCACCCCCGGCTTCCCGACCACCGAGCCCCGGCTCCGCGCGGCCCTCGACGACCTGACCGCCCGCCTCCGGGGCGGCGACACGGCCGCGCCCGTCCTCGTCTCCGAGCCCGACCTGACGCTGCGCCTCTGCCCCGCGCCGACGATCGGCGTCACCGGGACGAAGGGGAAGACGACCACGGCGTCGCTGATCGCCCACCTCCTCTCGGCCGACCCGGCGCACCCCGTCGTGCTCGGCGGGAACATCGGCGTGCCGCTGATCGACCGCGTGATGGAGCTGACGCCCGCCCATCGTGTCGTCGTCGAGCTGTCCGAGCTGCAGCTGCCGAGCCTGACGCGCGGAACCACGGTCGCGGTCTACACGAACGTCACGGCCGACCACCTGGACCGCCACGGATCGCTGGCCGCGTACCGCGCCGTCAAGCGACGCCTGGCCGAGCTGGTCGACCCGGCCGGCGCGCTCGTCCTCAACCTCGACGACCCGGTCGTCGGCGGCTATGCGGGACTCGGGACGGCCCCGGCGGTCTGCTACCGGCTGGAGCACCCGATCCCGGGCGGGGTCGGGGTCGTCGACGGCTGGGTGGTCGCGGCGGACGTGGAGCGGCTGCCCGTCGTCGGTCGCGGGCACGCCTGGACGGGCCCGGATGGCCGGATCATGCCGATCGCCGAGTCGTCGCTGCCGGGCCGCCACAACGTCTCGAACCTGCTGGCGGCGGTCACGGTCGGCCTCATCTTCGGCCTGGCGCCCGACGCGATCCGCGCGGCCGCGTCGACGTTCGAGGGCGTCGAGCACCGCCTCGAGCCGGTGGCCCTCGTGGACGGCGTGCGCTTCGTGAACGACTCCCAGGGCACCCAGCCCGATGCGGTCGCTGCCGCGCTGCGCAGCTTCGACGCCCCGCTCGTCCTCATCGCAGGCGGGCGCGACAAGGGCGTGGACCTGCGGGCCCTGGCCCCGGTGGTCGCCGAGCGCGCCGCCGCGGCCGTCCTGATCGGCGAGTCCGGGCCGACGCTGGCGGCGCTCTTCCGTGCGGCCGGCTGTCGCCGCGTCGAGGAGGCCGGGACGCTGGAGACGGCCGTTCCCCGCGCCGACGCGATCGCGCGCGAGCTCCTCGCGGGCGCGGTCCCCGGCAGCGTGGCGACGGTCCTCCTCAGCCCGGCCGCGGCGAGCTTCGACCAGTTCCCCGACTACGCCGCGCGCGGCCGGGCCTTCAAGGTCGCGGTCGCCGGGCTTGCCGCCGCGGCGCGCACGTCGGCCGGCAGCGACAGGGGGGGTTGACGATGGCCATGGTCCACGCCAGGCGCGCGGCCGGGGGTGGTATCCCGGGAGCCGGCGCTCCGACCCGCCTGCCCGCCGTGGCGCGAACGTCCGCAGTGCCGCGAACGTCCGCCGTGCCGCGGGCACACGCCGTCTCGCGCGCCCCGGCGAGCGGCGGCTTGGCCGCCCCGGTCGACGCGCGCGAGCGCCACGCGCCGGACGCCGCCGTGCTCGCCGTCGTGGTGGCCCTGACCGGCCTCGGCATCCTGATGGTCTACTCCAGCTCGGCGATGAGCGGCTACGCGGACGGCGACGGCACGCTCGCGACGGTGGGTCCGCAGGCAGTCTGGGCCGCTGTCGGGATGGTCGGCATGCTGATCGCGATGCGCTCGGACTACCGCTGGCTTCGGCTCCTCTCGCTGCCGGCGATGCTCGGCGCGGGCGTCCTGCTGGCGCTCGTTCTGTTCTCGCCGTGGCGCGTGGAGGTCAGCGGCTCCACGCAGTGGCTCAAGCTGCCGGGCCTGCCCGTCATCCAGCCCGGTGAGTTCGCGAAGCTCGCCCTCGTCGTCTACCTCGCGCACTGGATGGCCCGTCGCGGCGCCGAGATCGGCTCGATCCGGGGCGGGCTGCTCCCCTTCGTCGCGATCGTCGCGCCCTTCCTCATCCTCATCTTCAAGTCGCCGGACCTCGGGTCGACGGCCGTGCTCGGGATCGTCGTGACCGTGATGCTCTTCATCGCGGGCGGGAACCTGCTCGGGATCCTCGCCCTCGGCGGTGGCGCGGTCGCGGCGGCCGCGATGTTCCTGAAGGATTACCAGGTCGAGCGGCTCCAGGCGTTCCAGAACCCCTTCGATCATGCCCTGACGACCGGGTTCCACAGCGTCCAGGGCCTGCTCGCGCTGGGGTTGGGCGGCCTCTTCGGCGCCGGCCTCGGGGACCGCGCCGCGGCCGGCGGGATCGTCCTCCCGAATGCCCATAACGACTACATCTTCGCCGTGATCGGACAGGAGTTCGGCTTCGTGGGCGCGTCGCTCGTCGTGATCGCGTTCATCCTGCTGGCGTGGCGCGGGATGCGCATCTCGCAGGCGGCGCCGGATACGTTCGGGTCCCTGCTCGCGGCGGGGATCACGGCCTACCTCTGCGTCCAGGCGTTCGTGAACATCGGCGTGGTGGTCACGCTGCTCCCCGTCACGGGGATCACGCTGCCGTTCGTCTCTGCCGGTGGCTCGTCGCTCATCGTGAGCCTCGCTGCAGTCGGCATCCTGCTCTCGATCTCCCGCGAGACCGCGGCGCACGGAGGATGGGTGGATGCGAGTGGTGATCGCGGCAGGCGGCACGGGCGGGCACATCTACCCAGCCCTGGCCGTCGCCCGCTCGCTCCGCGCACTGCCGGCCGCGCCTGAGCTGGCCTGGATCGGCGGGCATCGCGGCCTGGAGGCGGCGATCGTCCCGGCGTCGGGGATCCCGTTCTCGCGGCTGGCCCTGCGCTCGTTGCGGAGCACCGGCCGGGACGTCCACCTGGTCCTCGACCCGCTCCGCCTGGCGGCCTCGTTCCCGCAGGCGCTCTGGCGGCTCCTCCGCACGCGCCCGGACGCGATCGTGACGAGCGGCGGCTACGTTGCGATCCCGATCCTTGCCGCGGCCCGTGTCCTGCGCATCCCGGTCGTGCTCTGGGAGGGGAACGTCGTGCCCGGCCGCAGCGTCCGTGCGACGGCCCGGCTCGCGGACGCGGTCGCGGTGAGCTTCCAGGCGACGTGCGCGGCGCTGGGGGTGGGACGCTGCTACGTCACGGGCACGCCGATCCGCGACCCGCGCACGATCGATCGCGAGGCTGCCCGCGAGGGCCTGGGGATCCCCGCGGGCCCGCGCCTGCTCCTGGTCTTCGGCGGGTCCCAGGCCGTCCGTCGCTTCAACGAGGCCGTGAGCGGGGCGCTCGAGCGGCTCGTCGAGCGCTGCTGGGTCCTCCACGTCACCGGGGAGGCCGGGTACGCGGAGATGCTGGCGGTCCGCGAGGGCCTGCCGCCGGACCGCCGCGACCGGTATCGCCCGTACCCGTTCCTTGCCGACGAGATGACCGCGGCGCTCGCGGCAGCGGACCTGGTGGTGGGCCGCGCCGGGTCGTCGACGCTCGCCGAGGCAGCCGCCTTCGGCCTGCCGATGGTCTGCGTGCCGTACCCGCACGCGGCCGGCCATCAGCGCGCTAACGCCGAGGCGTATGCGGCGACCGGCGCCGCGCGGGTCGTGGACGACGCGGACTTCGACGCCGACGCGCTCGTCGCGGCCGCCCGCCTCCTCGACGACCCGGCCGGCCATCTCGCGATGAGCGCCGCGGCCCGCGCGGCTGCGCGGCCGGGCGCCGCCGACGCGGTCGCCCGGCTGGTGGTGGCCGCCGCGACCCGGGCCGGCTATCCGCCGGCGGCGGAGATCGCGCGCCTCGCGGCAGTGGGTGCGGGACCGGACGGGGTTTCCGGGGCGGGGCCCGGCCGGTCGCCCGGCGACGCGGAGCGCGGTCGATGAGCGTGCCGTTCGACGCGGTCCGGGTCGGAACGGAGATCCAGCGCCGCCTGGGCATCAGGACCTCCCGCGACGAAGCGCTGGCGCGCTTCACGACGATGCGCGTCGGCGGCCCGGCGGACCTCTATGCGGCGCCGGTCAACCCGTTCGAGCTGCGCGGCCTGGTCCGGCTGGCCCGTGGGCGCGAGGTGCCGATCACGCTCCTGGGCCGCGGCAGCAACGTGGTGATCGCCGACGCCGGCGTGCGCGGGCTGCTCGTCCACGTCCGCGCGCAGGGCTATGAGATCGCCGACGGCCGTCTCGTCGCGGACGCCGGGCTCCCGATGGCGAAGGCGGCGACCGTCACGGCTGACGCGGGCCTCTCCGGACTCGAGTTCGGGCTCGCGATCCCCGGAAACGTGGGCGGCGCCGTGTGGGCGAATGCCGGGGCCCACGAGTCGGACGTCGCGGCGGTCCTCGAGTCCGCCCTCGTCCTCGGGGCGGACGGGGCCCAGGTGAGCATGCCCGCCGGCGCGCTCGGGCTTGCCTATCGCGAGAGCCGCTTCAAGCACGCCTCGGCGGACGGGCCGGCGGAGGTCATCGTGGCCGCCACGTTCCATCTCATCCCGGATGACCCGACCGCGATCCGGGCCCGTCTCGACGAGATCCGGCGCTGGCGCCAGGCGCACCAGCCGCTCGGGATCCCCAGCGCGGGGAGCGTCTTCCGCAACCCCGCCGAGGGCCCGTCGGCGGGTGCGCTCGTCGACGGCTGCGGCCTGAAGGGCCGCCGGATCGGCGGCGCGGTGGTCTCCGAGAAGCACGCCAACTGGATCCTCAATGACGAGGGAGGCTCCGCCTCGGACGTCCGCGCGCTCGCGGAGCTCGTGCAGGCGACGGTGGAACGCGAGACCGGGGTCCGGCTGGTCTTCGAGATCGGGTTCATGGGAGACTGGTCGGCGTGGCCGGAGCACGCGCGCATGAGCGGGACGGAGTCGCGCGCATGAGCAGGCCGGCGGCCTCGGCCCGGCTGGTCGGCCCGGCACGACCCGGCCCGGCACGACCCGTCGCGGCACGACCCGTCGCGGTGGTCCTCGGCGGTCCCTCGGCCGAGCATGACGTCTCGGTCGTCTCGGGGACGGCGATCGCCGAGGCGCTTGCTGCGGCCGGCCACGCGGTGAGCCAGTACCTCATCGACCTCGATGGCCGCTGGTGGCTGCTCCCGGCTGGCCACCGGCGAGAGGGCCGAACTCCCGCCGCCTACGACACACCCGGCTCGCTCGGGGCGGCCGGCCCGTTGGCTGCCGGCGAGGCGACCGCCGGGATCGCCGCCGCGGTGCCCCAGCCGGTGGTCTTCGTGGCCCTCCATGGGCCGTTCGGGGAGGACGGGACGATCCAGGCGATCGTGGAGGCGGCCGGCCTGCCGTACACCGGGGCCGGGATCGCCGCCTCCGCCGTCGGGATGGACAAGCCGTTCTTCAAGCGGATCGCCCGCGACGCGGGGCTCCCGGTCCTGCCCTGGGTGGAGGTGACGGCGGTGCGCTGGGCGCTCGACCGACCGGCCGTCCGCGCGCAGCTGGCGGCGCTCGCGGAGAATGCCCCCGCCGGGCGACTCATCGCAAAGCCGGCCTCGCTCGGCTCGTCGGTCGGGATGGCGATCGCGCACGGCCCGGACGAGCGGGACGGGATCGTGGAGCTTGCCCTGCGCTACGACGCGCGGGCTCTCGTGGAGCCGGGACTGGACCGGCCGCGCGAGCTGGAGATGGGCGTGCTGGGCAACGACCCGGCGACGGCGCGCATCTTCGGTCCCGGCGAAGTGATCCCGGACCGCGAGTTCTACGACTACGCGGCCAAGTACCTCGCCAGCGAGTCGCGCACGCTCCCGACGGCGGGCATCTCGACGGCCCTGGCGGCCGACGTGCGCTGGATCGGCCGCGCGGCGTTCGCGCTCATCGGCGGCGCGGGCTTCGCGCGCGTCGACTTCCTGCTGGAGCGGGGCACGGGGGCGCTCTTCCTCAACGAGATCAACACGATCCCGGGGTTCACCCCGATCAGCCTGTTCCCCGAGATGGCCGCGGCGGGCGGGCTCCCGTTCGAGGCCCTGTGCAGCCGGATCGTCGAGCTGGCCATCGAGCGCCACGCGGCGATGCCCGCTCGCCGGCTGACGCCGGCGGACCTGCCGCGGTGACCCGCCTCCCCGTGCGCCCGTCGGGCGGCGCCCGCCGGCGCCCGAGCCAGCGCCGCGCCTCGTCGCGCCTGTCGCCGCGCCGCGCCATTGCCGCGCTCGTGATGGTCGTCGCCGGGGCCGCGACCTGGGGCGTGGCCGCGTCGCCCGCCTTCGGCATCCGCACGACCGACGTGTCCGGCATGGTCGTGACGTCACCGGCGGAGGTGGACGCGGTGCTCGCGCTCGGCAGCCCGGCACCGAACGCGTTCATGCTCGCGACGGACGGGCTGCGCTCGAGCCTGGAGTCGATCCCGTCGATCGCCGGCGCGGACGTGTCGGTTGCCCTCCCCGGGACGCTGCAGGTCCGGATCGTGGAGCGCACGCCGATCCTGGCTTGGCGGACGGGCTCGTCCCTCCTGCTGGTCGACCGGGACGGGCTCGTGATCGCCGACGCAGGATCCGCGGACGCGTCGCCGGCGGCCCGCGCCCTCGCGGCCGGGCTCCCGACGGTCGACGACCGGCGCGCCCCGGCGGCCCAGGGCGGAGATGTCGCCAGCGAGGTGGGACCGATCCTGGCCGTGGGCGGGCGTGTTGGCCCGATGGAGCTGGACGTCGCGACGCGCCTGCTCTCGCTTCGCCCGGCCGACGTCGGGTCCGCGGCGGGCGCGCTCGCCGTGCGCCTCGACGACCAGGACGGCTGGACCGTGCGCCCGGCCTCCGACCGTCCGTGGACGGCCGTCTTCGGCTTCTACTCGGCGACGCTGCGGCCGGCCGACATGATCCCCGAGCAGGCGCGCCTCCTGCGGAGCCTGATGGCGGGACGCGAGGCGCAGCTCCTCCGCATCGTCCTCGCCGACGGGGCGCACGGGACGTATACCACGATGAAGTGACCGGCCTGACGGGATGGTTTGGCGCACGGCCTCCCGGTCGGGTAGCCTTGCGCAAACGACGTACCTGGAGGGAGAACCGGCCTGTGCTCCTGCCGCTGGCGGGCCTGCTTGTCGGTGTCCTTCTCGGGCTCGTGCTGAACGTCAACGTCGGGTTTGAGCTGGCCCGGTATTCGGCCGTCGCGATCCTCGCGGCGCTCGACTCCGTCCTTGGAGCCGTGCGAGCCGATTTGGAAGGGACGTACAACAACCGGATCTTCGTCAGCGGGTTCGTGGTGAACGCGATCGTCGCGGTCCTCCTCACCTTCGTGGGGGATCGCCTCGGGCTCGATCTCTATCTGGTGGCGCTCATCACCTTCGGGCTGCGCATCTTCCAGAACGTCGCGCTCATCCGCCGGCATTTCCTGTAGGCCGGCCCACACCACAAGGAGAGGGACGGAACGAGTGGAACGCGAGGCGGTCCTCGTCGGGATCGACGTCGGGACGACCAAGGTCGTGGCCCTGATCGGTGAGGTCGGGCGCGACGGCAGCGTCACGATCATCGGGAAGGGCACGGTGCCGGCGTCGGGGCTCCGCAAGGGCGTCGTCGTCAATATCGACCAGACCGTCCATTCGATCTCGGCCGCGGTCGAGAAGGCCGAGCGCCATTCCGGCTGGAAGATCGACCGCGCCTTCGTGAGCGTCGGCGGCCAGCACGTCGACGGCCTCAACTCGCCGGGCCAGGTGGCGGTCGCCGGCGCGCGCCGCGAGGTGACCCAGGAGGACGTCAACCGCTCCATCGAGGTCGCCCGGGCCGTCTCGATCCCGTCCACCCGCGAGGTCCTCCACGTGGTGCCGCGGGGCTACACCGTGGACGGCCAGGAGGGGGTTATGAACCCGCTCGGGATGAGCGCGGTTCGCCTGGAGGTCGAGACCCACATCGTCACGGCCTCCGCGACGGCCGTCCAGAACCTGACCAAGTGCGTCACCGCCGCCGGCGTCAAGATCGACGAGCTGGTCGCGGGCGGCCTCGCCTCCGCGGAGGCGGTCCTCTCGGCCACGGAGCGGGACCTCGGCGTCGCGGTCGCCGACATCGGGGCGGGCACCACGGAGCTGACCCTGTTCGCCGACGGGTCGCCGTTCCACACGGCCGTCCTTCCCGTCGGCGGCGCGAACGTCACGAACGACATCGCGATCGGCCTCAAGACCAGCCTGCAGGTGGCCGAGTCGCTCAAGATCGACCACGGCACGTGCGACGTGGCGGGCCTGGACCCCGACGAGGTCATCAGCGTGACCGTCCTCGGCGACGAGGCCGGGCGGACCGTGGAGCGGATGGAGGTCTGCCGGATCATCGAGGCGCGGATGCGCGAGACGTACGAGATGCTGCGAACCGAGATCCTCGCCGCGGCCCCGGGGCTCCTGCCGGCGGGCCTGGTCCTCACGGGCGGCGGTGCCCAGCTGGGCGGGGCCGCGGTCCTTGGCCGTGAGATCCTCGAGATGCCGGTCCGGGTCGCCACCGCGACGGAGGTCGGCGGGCTGGTGGACGGGATCCTCGAGCCGCAGTACAGCACCGCGATCGGGCTCCTTCTGTGGGGCGCTCGCCACCTCGGTGCCGCGGACCTGACGACGTACGAGTCGGCGCCCGCAGGCGGCATCGCCGGGCGCATCCGCGCCGCGCTGCGGAGCGTCTTCCCGTAGGGTCGGCGGCGCCCCAGGCGCCGCAGGGCCGACAGTGGCTCCCCGGGTGCCGCAGGGCCGGTCGTTTCGCCGAGCCCGCGTCCGACCGCTTCAGCGGCGCCGCCCCGAGGCGCTGGCAGGGCCCGCCGCATGGCCCGTTCGGCGAGCGGAGCCGGGACCATCGGTGTCGTCGAGCACCGGCGCGGGCCAGCTCTGGGGTTCCCATTCGCAAATCGGGCGCTATACTCCCCGGGCAGTCCACGTTCCGGCGCGCCGTGCCCGCTCGCAGGACCGGACAGTCTGTGTGCACCTGAGACGTCTTGACCACGGACGGCCGGAAGAGCCGCTCACCACCCCGGAGGGACCAGCGATGCCGCTGCGGTCGGATTCCGAGAACTTCGCCCTGATCCGTGTCGTCGGAGTCGGAGGCGGGGGCAGCAATGCCGTCAACCGGATGATCCGGGCCGAGATGATGGGCGTCGAGTTCATCGGCATCAACACGGATGCCCAGGCCCTGCTTCAGTCCGATGCCCCGCACAAGATCCGCATCGGCGACAAGATCACCCGCGGGCTCGGGGCCGGCGGCGACGCCGCGATCGGGCAGCGGGCCGCCGAGGAGGACGTCGAGAAGATCACGGAGGCGCTCCGCGACTCCGACATGGTCTTCATCACCGCGGGCCTGGGTGGCGGCACCGGCTCCGGCGGCGCCCCGGTCATCGCCGAGATCGCCAAGGACCTCGGCGCGCTGACGATCGGCGTCGTAACGAAGCCGTTCGCGTTCGAGGGGAACAAGCGCAAGCTCATCGCCGAGAAGGCAGCCGAGCAGCTCAAGGCGAAGGTCGACACGCTCATCACGATCCCGAACGACCGGCTGCGCGACGTCGTCGCCAAGAACACCTCGATCCTCGATGCGTTCCGCGTCGTCGACGACGTACTCCGCCAGGGCGTCCAGGGGATCAGCGACATCATCACGGTGCCGGGCCTGATCAACCTCGATTTCGCGGACGTCAAGGCGATCATGCACGACGCCGGGTCGGCCCTGATGGGGATCGGGCGAGCGTCCGGCGAGAGCCGCGCGGTCGAGGCCGCCAAGCAGGCGATCGCGAGCCCGCTCCTCGAGGTCAACATCACCGGCGCGCAGGGGATCCTGTTCAACATCTCCGGCTCGTCGAACCTCACCCTCTACGAGGTAACCGAGGCGGCGGAGGAGATCCGCGCGGCCGCGGACCCGGAGGCGAACATCATCTTCGGCGCCAGCTTCGACGAGCGCCTGGGCGAGGACGTCGTGATCACCGTGATCGCCACGGGCTTCGACGGCACGCGCCGGCGCGAGCCGGTCCGCCGGGAGGCCGCCGAGCGACCCTACGAAGTCTCGCGGTCCGCCCGGCCCGAGCGCGACTACCTGGGCGAGCTCGAGCGCCAGCGCAGCGCGGTGGAAGCCGAGCCGCGGCCGGCCGAGCGCCCGTCGATCGACCGCGGCGAGGGCACCTCGGTGCGCGTGGAGCGGACCGTGGCCGAGACCTCGCCGGCCTCGAACGTGCGCCGGACGTACGACGCGGACGACCTGGAGATCCCGAGCTTCCTCCGCCGCTCGAAGTAGCGCGGCCCCGGTGCCCGACCCGTCGGGCGCCGCCGACACTGCTGGCATCGCGGATCCGCCTGATTCGGCGGCCGTCGCGGATCTCGTCGCAGCGCGCACACGGGTCCTGGCCGCGATCGACGCCGCCTGCGTGCGCTCCGGGCGTGACCCATCCGGCGTGACCCTCGTGGCCGTCAGCAAGACCGTCGCGGCCCCGCGGCTGCGCGCGGCCGTGGCCGCCGGCCTCGTGACGCTCGGAGAGAACCGGGTCCGGGAGGCCGAAGGGAAGGCCGCGGCCGTCCCAGGGGCATCGTGGCACCTGGTCGGGCCGCTCCAGGCCAACAAGGCACGCCGCGCGGTCGCGCTCTTCGACGTGATCGAGACGGTCGACAGCGTCGCCCTCGCGGTCCGGCTCGACCGGCTGGCCGGCGAGCTCGGGCCGGGCCGTCCGCTGCCGGTCCTGCTCCAGGTGAACGTGGACGCCGACCCGGCGAAGGCCGGCTTCCGACCCGGGGACCTCGCGGCCGCGCTGCCTGCGCTCGCGCGGCTGCCGAGCCTCGAGCTGCGCGGCCTCATGACGGTGGGGCGGTTCGTCGCGACCGCAGAGGACGCGCGGGCGACCTTCCGGTCGCTGCGGACGCTCGCCGGCGCGCTGCGGGTGACCAGCCCGAACCTCGGCTCGGCGCTCTCGATGGGGATGAGCGTCGACTACGCCGTCGCGGTGGAGGAGGGTGCCACGATCGTCCGCGTCGGACGGGCGCTCTTCGGGGAACGGGCGTCCCGTGTTCCACAGGATCTCGCGCCGGAGCCCGTGCGCGCGAATGATCCTGGCCCGGCAGGGCTCGCGTAGACTCGCGCCGATGGGCTTCTTCCTGCGTAACTTCGTCCAGCTGCTGGTGCTGGTCCTCTGGGCGCTGGTGCTGGCCCGGGTCGTCGTCTCGTGGGTGGACCCGAATGCGCGCAACCCGATCGCCCGCCAGGTGGTCGCCCTCACGGAGCCGTTCCTCGCGCCGATCCGGCGCCTGCTGCCTTCCACCGGCGCCCTCGACCTGTCGCCGCTCATCCTGATGCTCGTCCTCAGCGCGCTCCTCGGGGTCGTGGGGCGCTGATCGGCGCGCGGGGATCGGAGGTCCGCTTCGGGGTCCGGCTGACGCCGCGCGGCGGCGCGGACCGGGTCGACGGGGTCGGGGAGGACGGCGCCCTGCGGGTCCGCGTGGCCGCGCCCCCGGTCGACTCGGCTGCGAACGACGCGCTGTGCCGATTGCTCGCGGAGGAGCTCGACGTCGCCCGGGCCGCGATCCGGATCGTGACCGGTGCGACGGCACGCCGGAAGGTCGTGGCGGTCACCGGCATCGAGGCGACGACGGTCAGGTCGCGCTGGCCGGGCCTGGCCGTATAATCCGCGCCACGGGCGATTAGCTCAGCCGGTCAGAGCGCACGGTTCACATCCGTGAGGTCACTGGTTCGAACCCAGTATCGCCCACCA
>Ga0209014_10000904_pt1 | contig 17597 bp, 12 predicted proteins | sample BarGraNGADG00212_FD_184491 | JGI IMG/M metagenome (GOLD analysis project Ga0209014, IMG submission 184491) | Arctic peat soil microbial communities from Barrow, Alaska - Barrow Graham LP Ref core NGADG0002-212 (SPAdes) (version 2) | ecosystem: Environmental > Terrestrial > Soil > Wetlands >...
CACGACTCCGGTCACGACTCCGGTCACGACTCCGGTCACGACTCCGGTCACGACTCCGGTCACGACTCCGGTCACGACTCCGGTCACGACTCCCGTGACGACGTCGGTCACCACCCCGGTCACGACTCCCGTGACGACGCCGGTCACCACGCCGGTGACAACGCCGGTCACCTCGCCGGTCACCTCGCCGGTGACAACGCCGGTGACGACGCCGGTCACGACTCCCGTGACGACCAGCTCGAGCAGCTCGAGCAGCTCGAGCAGCTCGAGCAGCGGCAGCCTGACTGTCTCCGCGGTCAACTCAGCCGGTAACCCGCTCGGCGCCGATCCGACGCTCACGCCGGGCGACGAGACAACGGTGACGGCCAGTGGGTTCCCGTCGGACGCGTCCGTGACGATCACGATGCATTCCGCGCCGATCAACCTCGGCACCCACAGCGCAGACGCGGCTGGCAACGTGACTTACGACTTCACTGTGCCGACCTCTGCAGCGTCCGGAGCGCATGAACTGGTGTTCAGCGGCGTTGGCAAGACAGTGAGCTTCCCGTTCGTCGTGAGCAGCCAGGGTTCGACCGTCGTCTCCGATCCGACGACAACATCGCACACGGGCCTCGCGGCTACCGGCCAGGACCTGGGTGGACCGATTGCACTGGGGATATTGGCGCTCTTGCTCGGCGGTGGGCTACTCCACTTCGCTCGGTACCGGGTGTTGTACCGCGGTCGGCACGGGTACTGATGGCCCGGGTAGGCGCCGAGCAGGCTATGAGCCCATGACAACTGGATGGCCGAGGGCAGAGTTCAACGCGATCGATCACACGGGACCGATCTACGCGGACTCCGCCGCGATGGCAGTAGACCCCGATGCCATGCCCATGGCGGGCCAGGGCGCAGGCGAACTCGACGCACGCTCGATCTCGGCATGGTTCGGCGATCACAAGGTCCTCGATCGGGTATCGCTCGTCATGCCGGCGATGCACGTCACCGCGCTGATCGGTCCTTCCGGCTGCGGCAAGTCCACGTTTCTGCGCATTCTGAACCGGATGCATGAGCTGATCCCGTCCGCGAAGCTCGCAGGCGAGATCCGGCTCAACGGTGATGACATCTACGAGACCGGTCGTCGCATCACCGACGCGCGTCGAGCCATCGGCATGGTGTTCCAGAAGCCCAACCCGTTCCCGGCGATGTCGATCTCCGACAACGTCCTGGCCGGGCTCAAGCTCACCGGAGTGCGAGCATCCTCGTCCGCTAAGGCCGAGCTGGTCGAGGAGTGCCTGACCCGCGCGGGACTGTGGAAGGAGGTCAAGGATCGCCTCGGCCAGCCGGGTGGAGCGCTGTCCGGTGGCCAGCAGCAGCGGCTGTGCATCGCCCGATCCCTAGCGGTCCGACCGCGAGTCTTGCTGATGGACGAGCCGTGTTCCGCCCTCGACCCGACGTCGACAAGAGTCATCGAGGAGACGATCTCGCACCTCGTCTCGCAGGTGACGATCGTGATCGTCACCCACAACATGCAACAGGCCGCGCGGGTGTCTGATCAGTGCGCGTTCTTCCTCGCGGAACAGGATCAGCCTGGCGTGATCGTCGAACACGGGCCGACCGAGCTCATGTTCAGCACGCCCCGCGATCCGCGCACCTCGGACTATGTGAATGGCCGCTTCGGCTAGGCGCATCCCGGGTCGGTTCCGGCCGTGACAGCGGTGCGGGGCGCGGCCGTCGCGTTCGTCGTCGCGATGGTCCTACTGTTCTCGGGCCCGAACGCCACCGCGACGCCCCGTGAACGCCCGACCGGCAACGTCACCGCATACGACGCGCACGGGCATCGCTTGCCGGCGAACCCGGTGCTCGGCCGAGGAACGACGATCCTCGTCGTGGTCACCGGCTTCGCGCCGCACGCAACCGTGGCGGTTCGGCTCGCGGGAACGTCCGGCACCGTGCGCGCGGCGGCCGACGCCAGCGGCACCGTGCGGTACGCGTACACGCTCGCGCAGGGGCTACCCGACGGGCAGTACGTTCTGACGTTCGTCGGCGCCCCTCCGTCCCAGGCGACGCCTTCGGCCAGCGCTCTGCCCGGCGGGAGTGCTCGCGTCGTGGTCACCGTCCCCACGGTCGGGCTGTTCCCGTTCCGCGACCCAGACGACCACGAGCCCGATGGCGACGACCCGGACAGTGACGACCCTGGCAGCGGAGTCGAAGGCGTGTCGGCGGCAACGGGGAATACTCGGCTGAGTTACACGGGCGCAGATATCCTCGGCCCGCTGCTGATCGGTGGCGTGGCGGTCGTGATCGGGACGGCTGCGCTGGCACTCGGCCGGCGACGCGGGCTCAATCGTCGCTGAGCTCGAGCCACGCCTGTTCGGCCGCCTCTCGGTCGGCGACCGCTGCTCGCAACTGCGCGTCCAGTTCGGCGACCCGACCGAAGTCCGTGGCGTTGTGGGCGAGTTCGTCGTGCAAGCCACGTTCGCGCCGCTCGAGCGACGCGATCTGCCGCTCGAGCCGAGTCAGCTCCTTGCGTGCGGTGCGCGAGTCTCCCTTGCGCTCGCGCCGGACGTCGGACTCGGCGCGCTGCGACGCGGCGCGGCGCCGCAGGTACTCGTCGACACCGCCGGGTAGCGCGGCGAGGGAGCCGTCGCCCATGAGTGCCACGGTCGAGTCGCAGACGCGTTCGAGCAGGTAGCGGTCGTGGCTGACGATGACGATCGTGCCTGCCCACGAGTCCAGCAGGTCCTCGAGCTCGGCGAGGGTGTCGGTGTCGAGGTCGTTGGTGGGTTCGTCGAGCAGCAGCACGTTGGGCTGCGCCAGCAGGATCCGCAGCAGCTGCAGCCGCCGACGCTCTCCTCCGGACAGGTCGGACACCGGGGTCCACTGGCGGTCGTTGGCGAAGCCGAATCGTTCGGCCAGCTGGGTCGCCGACAGCTCGGTGCCGTCGATCGTCGCGCTCGTACGCACCTCTTGCACGGCCTCGATCACCCGCAGGTCGGCGGGGAGCTCCACGACATCCTGCGACAGGTAGCCGACGTCCACCGTCTGCCCGACGCGCACCGTCCCTGACGTCGGCGCGATCTCACCTGCCAGCAGGCGGAGGACGTGCGTCTTGCCCGATCCGTTGACGCCGATGACGCCGATGCGATCGCCGGGGCCCACGTGCCACGTGACGTGGTCGAGCAGGGTGCGGTCGGCGACCCGCATCGTCACGTCCTCGACGTCGTAGACGGTGCGTCCGAGCCGACGTCGCGCGAGCGAACGCAGCTCCACCGACGAGCGCGGCTCCGGGACATCGGCGATCAGGGCCTCGGCAGCGTCGATGCGGAACTTCGGCTTGGAGGTGCGTGCGGGTGCGCCTCGCCGCAGCCACGCGAGCTCCTTGCGCAGGAGGTTCTGGCGGCGGGTCTCGGACGCGTCCGCCTGCCGGGACCGCTCGGCGCGGGCAAGGACGTACGCCGCGTAGCCGCCCTGGTAGCGCAGCACCGAGCCGTCGGCGACCTCCCACGTGCTCACGCAGACGGCGTCGAGGAACCAGCGATCGTGCGTCACGACGAGCAACGCGCCGCGCCGCTCGGCGAGGTGGCCGGCCAGCCACGTGATGCCCTCGACGTCGAGGTGGTTCGTGGGTTCGTCGAGCACGAGCAGCTCGGCCTGCTGCACGAGGGCGGCGGCAAGAGCGACGCGGCGCCGCTCACCGCCCGACAGGTGGCCCACGTCCGAGTCGAGTCCGACGACCGCGAGGCCGAGCCCTTCGAGCACGGCGCGCACCGCGGCGTCGCCTGCCCATTCGTGCTCGGCGGCGTCACCCACGACGACGGTTCGAACGTCCGCGCCGAGGGGCAGATGCCCGTGCTGGTCGACGTGGGCCACGCGGATGCCGCTGGTGCGGGTGACGCGTCCGGAGTCGGGCTGCTCGGCGCCGGTGATCATCCGAAGCAGGGTGGACTTGCCGCCGCCGTTTCGTCCGACGATGCCAATGCGTTCGCCGTCGGCCACTCCGAGCGACACGCCGTCGAGGACCGTTGTCGTGCCGTATGCCTTGCCGACGTTCTCGAGGTTGACGAGGTTGACGGGATTGGCCATCAGCTGACCACTCGGGCGCCACCGACGGGGCCGGTCACGACGCGGGTGGTGCGGCAGACACCCTCGCCGGCCATGGCAGCCGCCAGGCGGGTGGCGGCCTCGGCGTCGGCGCAGAGGAATGCGCAGGTGGGCCCGGACCCCGAGACCATGCCGGCCAGCGCGCCCAGCTCGTTGCCCGCGGCAAGCGTGCGGCGAAGCGACGGCGCGATCGTGAGAGCGGCGGCCTGCAGGTCGTTGCCGAGGGCGGGGGCGAGCCGGCGCGCGTCGCCGGCGCGTAGCGCGTCGAGCAGGCCGTCCGGAAGGGCCGGCGCCGCGCCGTCAGGAGAGTCTGCGCGCTGTCGATCGAGCTCGCGGTACGCGTCGGCAGCGGAGATGCCGAACGCCGCCAGGGCAAGCACCCAGTGGAACCGACCTGTCGCCAGGACCGGGGTCAACAGCTCACCGCGGCCCGTGCCGAGGGCAGTCCCCCCGACGAGCGGGAACGCAACGTCACTTCCGAGACCGGCGGCCAGGGTCACCAGTTCGCTCTTGGTCGTGCCCGTCTGCCAGAGGTGGGCGCAGGCGAGCAGCGTCGCGGCGGCGTCTGCCGATCCTCCGGCCATCCCGCCGCCGATCGGGATCGCCTTCTTGATCTCGATCAGCGCGTCGGGCGGAACCTGCGCGTGATCCGCGAGCAGCGACGCCGCCTGCCAGGCCAGGTTGTCCGGTCCGTTCGGCAGCCCTGCCGAACCCTCGCCGGTCATCCGCAGGCCGAGGCCCACCGCACTCGTCGCGCTGACCTCGTCGTGCAGGTCGACGGCCTGGAAGACGGTGAGCAGTTCGTGGAATCCGTCCGGACGCACGGAACCGACCCCGAGGTACAGGTTCACCTTCGCCGGCACGCGCACCCGAACACGGCGTTCGGGCTCGATGACAGACACCCCGTCGATGCTAGTGACGTGGCCCCGGACGTCTGCGGGCGCGCCGAAATGCGGTCGAAGCTGTCACTGCTCGTCCCTAGGGTGGAGCCGCGGCGACGAACTCCCGACGCCGCGGGTGGAGGCAGACGATGGCGGACGTGATCCAGGCAACTGGCCTGGTCAAGACCTACGGAGCGGTGCGCGCGCTCGACGGCCTGGACCTCGCCGTTCCCGAAGGCACCGTGCTCGGCCTGCTCGGCCCGAACGGAGCGGGCAAGACTACGGCCGTCCGCATTCTCACCACGCTTCTCGAGGCCGACAGCGGCTCGGCCGAGGTCGCCGGCTGCGACGTCGCCTCGCAGGCGGGCGAGGTCCGGGCGCGGATCGGACTGTCGGGCCAGTACGCGGCCGTCGACGAGTACCTCACCGGCTTCGAGAACCTCGACATGGTCGGGCGGTTGTACGGCCTGGGTGCTCGGCGTTCCCGGGAACGGGCACGTGAGCTGCTCGAACGCTTCGACCTCGTCGAGTCTGCCGATCGCCCCGTCAAGACCTACTCGGGCGGCATGCGGCGGCGGCTCGACCTCGCCGGTGCGCTCGTGAACCGGCCTCAGGTGCTGTTCCTGGACGAGCCGACGACGGGGCTCGACCCGCGCAGCCGCACCGACATGTGGGACGTCATCGTCGAGCTCGTCAAAGCCGGCACGACGCTGCTCCTGACGACGCAGTACCTCGAAGAGGCAGATCGCCTAGCCGACGACATTCTGGTGATCGACCATGGCCGGGCGATCGCCCACGGGACGGCAGACCAGCTGAAGGCTCAGGTCGGGGGCGAGCGGGTCGAGATCGTCGTCGCCGATCAGTCGCACCTCGCGGCCGCGCAGACGGTCCTGGCGACCCTGGGCGACGGCACCGTGACCGTCGACGATCACAGCCGCAGCCTGACCGCCCCGGTGCGCGGTGGTGCCGGAGTGCTCGTCGAGGCGCTGCGTCAGCTCGATGCCCAAGGCGTCGAACTGCTCGATGTCGCGCTCCGCAGGCCGACGCTCGACGACGTGTTCCTGACCCTCACCGGCCATTCAGCCGAGGAAGAAACGCTCGACCCGGCCAAGGCATCCGCGAAGGGCGGCACCAAGGCCTCCGACAAGGGCAAGAAAGAGAAGGTCAAGTGAGCGCGGTCAAAGCACTCGCCGATGGCGCCATCGTCGCCAAGCGCAATCTGATCAAGATCAAGCGAGTTCCCGACCTGCTCGTGTTCTCGACGATGTCCCCGATCATGTTCATCCTGTTGTTCGCGTACGTGTTCGGCAGCTCTATCCACCCGGTCGGCATCAGCTACCGCGAGTTCCTGATCCCCGGCATCTTCGCGCAGACCGTCATCTTCGGAGCCACGATCACCGGGGCCGGCCTCGCCGACGACATCCAGAAGGGCATCATCGATCGGTTTCGGTCCCTGCCGATGTCCCGCTCCGCGGTGCTGGTCGGGCGCACGGGCAGCGACGTCCTCAACAACGTGCTGGTGATCGTCGTCATGTCCCTCACCGGGCTGGCGGTCGGCTGGCGGATCCGCACCGACGTGTTCCACGCTGCCGGTGGATTCCTTCTGCTGCTGGCGTTCGCCTACGCCATGTCGTGGATCATGGCCTGCGTCGGACTGATCGTGCCCAGTCCCGAGGTCGTCAACAACGCGTCGTTCATGGTGATCTTCCCGCTGACGTTCGTCGCCAACACCTTTGTGCCGACTGACGGGTTTCCGAGCGGGCTGCGCGCGATCGCCAACTGGAACCCGGTGTCATCGGTCACCGAGGCGGCGCGCGAGTTGTTCGGCAACACCAGCCGGAAGTCCCCGGCACCGCACTACTGGTCGCTTCAGCATCCGGTCGTCTACACGTTGATCTGGGTCGTGGGCATGCTTGCGGTGTTCGTGCCGCTGTCGGTCCGGCTGTACAAGCGAGCCGCCAGCCGCTGAGGGGCGCCCGGCAGCGGGTGGGCCGCGGGCACGACCGTGTCGCGGAGCCGGTAGGCTGTACCCGTTGCCCCGGCGAGGGAGCCGCTTAACGGCGGAGTCCGTGATCGACGCGGTGTCGCTCGTCGACGCGCGTCCCGCGTCCGAGGCACCGCGTTGCCCAGATCGTGAATCAGAGGAGTACAGCCGTGTCCGAGGTCCGTCTATCCGCCGAGCCGCGCACTGAGTTCGGTAAGGGCGGTGCCCGCCGCACCCGCCGTGCCGGCAAGATCCCGGCCGTCATCTACGGCCACGGCGCCGATCCGCGCCACGTGTCCTTGCCCGCGCGTGAGTTCACGACCGCCATCCGCAAGGGTGGCGCCAACGTGCTGCTGACGCTGGAGCTCGAAGGCTCCGAGCAGCTCGCGATCCCGAAAGCCATTCAGCGTCACGCCATCAAGGGCATCTTCGAGCACGTCGATCTGCTGGCCGTGCGCCTCGGCGAGAAGGTCGTCATCGACGTACCGCTCGTGGTCGTCGGCGAGGTCGTCTCCGGCGGTCTGCTCGCCCAAGAGAGCACGAGCGTCAGCATCGAGGCCGAGGCCACCCACCTGCCCAGCCGTATCGAGGTCAACATCGGTGGCCTTGCCATCGGCACGCAGATCACCGCTGGTGACCTCGTCCTGCCGGCCGGCTCGAGCCTTGCGATCGACGCCGATCACGTCCTGCTCATCGTGCAAGAGGCCCCGACAGCCGAGCAGATGGAGGCCGAGGCTGCAGCCGAGGAGACCGGCGGCGTCGAGGCAGCCGCTGCTGCCGAGTCCTCCTCTGCCGAGAGCGCCGAGTAGCGCTTCCGCACCTCTCGACGGCCCTGGGATCTGTGGTGGGCGACGACAGACAGCTGATCGTCGGCCTCGGCAATCCGGGGCCGCGCTATGCCGGCACGCGACACAACGCCGGGTTTCTCGTGGTCGACCTGCTCGCTGACCGGCTGCACGCGTCGTTCAAGGCGCACAAGGGCCGCGTCGACCTCGTCGAGGGACGGGTGGCGGGTGTGCCTGTCGTGCTGGCCAAGCCGAAGGCGTACATGAACGAGTCGGGCGGCCCGGTGGCGTCGATCTCTCGCTTCTTCAAGATTCCGGTCGAGCGCATCACCGTCGTGCACGACGAGCTCGACCTGCCGTTCGGAACCCTGCGGCTCAAGCGCGGCGGCGGCGACGGCGGCCACAACGGGTTGCGCTCCACGTCGACGGCTCTCGGCAGCCGCGAATACGCCCGTGTACGGCTCGGGATCGGACGCCCGCCGGGCCGGCAAGACCCCGCCGAGTATGTCCTGCGCGAGTTCGCCGCCGCCGAACGCAAGGAGCTGGGCTTCGTGCTCGACCGAGCGGCCGACGCTGTCGAGATGCTGGTGGCGCAGGGCCTGGCCGCCGCGCAGAACGCCTTCAACGACTGAGCCTTCCGGGCATTTCCCCGTTGGCGGTCATCTTGCGTCGTTCGAGCGGTCACGCGCGGGGAAGACTGCGACCTAGATCGGCAAGGTCGCGCCGGAGTGGGTCGCCTCGTGCGCGAGCAGCCATCGCTTGGCGTCGAGGCCGCCGCCGTAACCCGTGAGTGATCCGTCGGCGCCGATGACCCGATGGCACGGCACGATGATCGATATCGGGTTCTGTCCGTTCGCCAGGCCGACCGCACGCGCGGCGTCCGGGACGCCGATCGCCACCGCCGTCTTGCCGTAACTGGTGGTCTGGCCGTACGGAATGTCGACCAGCGCAGCCCACACTCGCTTCTGGAAGGCCGTTCCGGCCGCGTGCGTCGGCACCTCGAAGTCGTGACGATCGCCCCGGAAGTACTCGGCGAGCTGGGTGCGGACGTCGTCGAATGCGTCGTCATCACGCGTCCACTCGGGCCGCACCGACACGGGGTGCTTGCCGCTCGGCAGGTACAGGCCGGTGAGGCCGACCTCGTCGCGGACGGCTAGCAGTGCGCCGAGTGGTGAGTCGATGTAGGTGTATCGCATCAGAGTCTCCTTGGTAGCTGGTTCAGGCATGAGTGGTCAATGCAGCGCGGCCCATAGGTGGTGCGTGGCGTACGAGCGCCACGGTGCCCAGTCGGCCCGGCCGTCGGCGAGCCGCACACCCAACGACCGCGCCGAGGAGCGAACGCCGAGGTCGCCGACGAGCGCGACGTCGGGGTCACCGAGTGCGCGCATGCGCAGGTAGTCAGCGGTCCACGGCCCGATGCCGGACAGTGCGAGCAGGCGGGCCCGCGTTTCGTCGCGATCGGAACCGGGGTCCAACGCGATGTCGCCGCGCGAAAGGGACGAGGCGAGCCCGATCAGCGTGGCCGCCCGAGCCCTCGGCATCGGCAACGCCGCACCGTCGACCGTCGCGAAGCTCGTCGCGTCGGGGAACAGCCACCACGGTTCGCCGTCGAACGCCTGCGTGCCGAACGTCGTGGTCAACCGGCCGAGCAGCGTGCGTGCGCCTGCCACGGAGATCTGCTGCCCGATGACCGCCCGTGCGGCCATCTCGAACCCGTCGACCGCGCCCGGTGACCGCAGGCCCGGTCGCTTGCCGACGAGAGGCGCCAACGTCGCGTCGCCGGCCAGCGTGGCGTCGACCGCCTGGGGGTCGGCGTCGAGGTCGAGGAGTCGGCGCACGCGCGAGACGACGGCGACGAGGTCGCGTTGATCGCGCAGCCGCACCCGACACGCCACCGCGCCTTCAGTGGCCGATACCGACACCATCGCCGGTCCGCACGGCGCCCGGAGCACGCGCGTGTAGGTGCCGTCGAGGTAGGACTCGACGCCCGCTATGGCGCGCGCGCCGAGGAACTCGAGCGTCGCGCCGAGATCCATCGGGGCTCGGTACGGCAGGCGAAGCGCGATCGTGCCGGGTTCGGTCGGGCCGCCCTTGGCGCGGCGGGCCCGAAGGCCGGTGGGTGTCGTCGCGAACACGGTCTGCACCGTCTCGTTGAACTGCCGGACGCTGGAGAAGCCGGCCGCGAACGCGACGTCGGCGCTGGGCAGGTCGGTGGTTTCGAGCAGGATCCGTGCGGTCTGTGCCCTCTGCGCGCGTGCCAGCGCCACCGGCCCGGCGCCCACCTCGGCGAGCAGCGTGCGGTTGACCTGCCGTTCGGAGTAGCCGAGCCGGCGTGCCAGCCCGGGAACGCCGTCGCGGTCGATGACGCCGTCGGTGATCAGGCGCAGGGCCCGTCCCGCGAGGTCGCCGCGCACGTCCCATTCCGGTGAACCGGGCGACGCATCGGGACGACACCGCTTGCAGGCCCGGAAGCCCCCGCGTTGGGCCGCGGCCGCGCTGGGGTGGAACTCGACGTTGCGGCGTAAGGGGGTGATGGCCGGGCACGACGGCCGGCAGTAGATACCGGTGGTGCGGACAGCGGTGAAGAACCATCCGTCGAAGCGGGCGTCACGTCCGCATACGGCGCGGTAGCAGGTGTCGAAGTCCGGCAGGATCACGGTGCCAGTCTGCCTGGCGCCTCTGACGATGGCTGGCGGTTTTCAGACATCACCGTCTTCAGACATCACCATCGTGCACCGGTCAGCCGGTGTTGCGCAGGCCGGCCGCGACACCGTTGATCGTCAGCAGCAACGCACGTCGCAGCTCGACAGGCACCGCGTCCCGCTGCTCGCGCACCCGCCGGAGCAGGTCGACCTGGAGGTATGAGATCGGATCCAGGTAGGCGTCGCGGACGCTGAACGTGCGCTGCAGCGTCGGCGAGTCGTCGAGCAACCGCATCTCGCCGGTGATGCCGAGCAGCTCGGCGAGGGTCTGCTCGTGCTCAGCGCGCACCACCGTGAACAGCCGTTGCAGCTGTGGGGGGACGAGTGTCGTCACGTAGTGCGCCGCGATGTCCAAGTCCGTCTTGGCGAGCGTCATCTCGACGTTGGACACGAACGTGCGGAAGAAGTGCCACTCCGCGTATATCTCGGTGAGGACGTCGCCGAGTCCGGCTGCTCGAGCCGCGGCCAGGCCGGATCCGACCCCGAACCAGCCCGGGACGATCTGCCGGGACTGGGTCCATCCGAACACCCACGGAATCGCGCGCAGCGCCTCGATGCCACCACCTGACGACGGCCGCCGCGACGGCCGTGAACCGATGTTCAGCGAGCCGAGCTGCTCGACGGGGGTCGACGCGTGGAAGTAGTCGGGTAGTTCAGGATCCTCGACGAGTGCACGGTAGGCGGCGAATGCGGCGTCGCTCACGCACGTCATGCACTCGTCCCAGCGTGCGAGCTGCGCCGCGGACTGCCTCGGAGCGACGTGCAGGGTCGAGGCCTGCAGGACGGCGGCGAGAGTGAGTTCCAGGTTCTCGCGTGCGAGTTCGGGCAGCGAGTACTTGTCGCTGATCACCTCACCCTGCTCGGTGAACTTGATCTCGCCGTCGAGCACGCCCCACGGCTGGGCAAGGATCGAGTCGTAGGTCGGCCCGCCGCCGCGACCGACAGTGCCGCCGCGGCCGTGGAACAGCCGTAACCGCACGCCGTGCTGCGCCGCGACGTCGCGCAGCGTCCGCTGTGCCTTGTGGATCTCCCACTGGGACGTCGTGATGCCGGCTTCCTTGTTGGAGTCGGAGTAGCCGAGCATGACCTCCTGCACGTTGCCGCGCAGGCTGACGATCCTGCGATACGTCGGCTCGCGCAGCAGGTCGTCGAGCACCTGTCCGCTGCGACGTAGCTCCTCGACGGTTTCCAGCAGGGGCACGAAGCCGATGCGTGCGACGGGTTCGCGCGTTCCTCCCGCGCCGGCCCCGTGCAGGTCCACCAGGCCCGCCTCGCGGGCGAGCACGACGGCGGCGAGCACGTCGTCCGCGCCGCGGGTCATCGACACGATGTAGCTCTCGATGACCTCCGGGCCGTACGTGTCGAGGGCATCGCGGATCGCGACGAACACGGCGTAGGTCCTGGCACCCGCCTCGTCGAGGGGCGGCGGTGAGCTCGCCAGCGGTCGACGGGACGTCAGCTCCTTCGACAGCATCCGCATTCGGTACTCGCGCGGGACGTCGGCGTAGAGCCAGGTCTCCTCGACGAGGCGGTCGACGAGCTGGGCGACCACATGGTGGTGGGCGTCGGCGTGCTCGCGAATGTCCATGGTGGCCAGGTGCAGGCCGAAGACGGCCACCGTTCGCTCCACGCGAGCAAGGATGCCGTCGGCGACGAGACTGCCGTTGTTCTGTCGCAGGGAGGCTCCGATGAGCGCGAGCTCGGACAGCAGCTGCTCCTTGCCGAGGTAACCGCGTCCGGGTACGTGTGGGAGCTCGTCGTCGATGCGTCGGCGCGTGTTGGCGATCTTGACGTTCATGCACGTCAACTTGAGCCGATACGGCTCCGTGGCGTTGAGCGTGACGAGTCGCGGGTCGATGTCGAGCATTGCGAGGTCGGCTGCGACCGAGGCCGCGAGTTCGGCCGACGCCGGTACCACAGCGGTCGAGGACGAGAGCTCCGCGATCAGCGTGTCGATGGCCCGGGTGGCCGCCCGCGCCGCGACGTGGTGCTGCATCCGCAGGACGTCGCGGGTGACCGCGGCGGTGACGTTCGGATTGCCGTCCCGGTCTCCGCCGATCCAGGTGCCGAACGTCAGGAGATGGGCGTCGTGGGCGAGCGACGCGCCGTGTTCGGCGACGGTTGCCGCCAGGTCGGCCGCCAGATCGGGCACGGTCTGGTCCACGAGGTCCTGCAGGTAGTAGAGGGCGTTGCGCGCTTCGTCTTGCGGTGTCGGCCGGTGCTGGCGCAGTTCGTCGGTCTGCCAGATGAGGTCGACGATCTCGGCGAGCACCCGGTCCTGGCGAGATCTCGCGTTGGTGCCGGGTTCGGTCCGTACCGCCAGGACGTCAGCCACTCGTCGCAGTTTCGTGAGCACGGACCGGCGGCTGGCCTCGGTGGGGTGGGCTGTGAAGACCGGCCGGACGGAGAGCCCGGCGAGAGCGTCGGTGAGCACCTCGGCGCCCTTCTCGCGCCGCACCGATGCGACGGCTTGCGCAAGCCATCCGGCGTCGTCGGGGCGATCGCGCAGCGTTCGCACGCGGTGCACCTGCTCGGCGACGTTGGCGAGGTGAAAGTAGTCGGCGAACGCCCGGACCAGGATCGACGCGGTGTCGAACGGCAGGCCGGCCAGCAGAGCGCGGACCTCGTCACGTGCCTTCGAGCCGTCCGGGCCCTTGCTCTGTTTGGTCAGGGTGCGTACCTGCTCGACGAGATCGAGTGCGTGCTGCCCCCGCTGGCGCACCAGCGATTCGCCGAGCAGCGCCGCGACCCGGCGCACGTCGGCACGCAGTTCCGCGTCGTCGTCAGGGCGGAAGCTCACGGGTCAAGTCTCACAGACCGATGTGCACGCGTTCACGTGGCGATGCGTGTCGTAGCTCCCGCGTAGGCTGGTCGTCATCCCCTCCCGATCTCGGGAATGGGGATCTTTGTGCTGCTGGTGAAGGGGAATCCGATCATGACGCGCCTCTCGGGTCTGCTCGATGCCGCGCTCGCCGACCCGGCGCTCACGGCGGCACTCGAGGCGGTCGGAGCCCCCCATCTGTCGATCAGCGGCCCGGCGGCGCTGCAGCCGCTGGCGATCGCGGCGATCGCGGGGCGTGGCCGACGCGTCGTGCTCGCCGTCACGAGCACCGGGCGCGAGGGCGAGGACCTCGTCGCCGCGCTGCGTTGCTTGCTGCCTCCGGAGTCCGTAGCCCTCTACCCGGGCTGGGAAACCCTGCCCCACGAACGCCTCTCACCCCGCGCCGACACTGTCGGCCAGCGCCTCGCGGTGCTTCGACGGCTGCGGCACCCGACCTCCGACGACGCCGCGAGCGGCCCGCTCTCCGTCGTGGTCGCGCCCGTGCGCTCGCTCCTGCAACCGCAGGTGCCCGGGCTCGGTGAGCTCGAGCCCGTGGCGCTGCGCGCCGGAGACTCGGGCCTCGAACTCAATGACATCGTGGTGAGCCTTGTGGCGGCCGGTTACACCCGCGCCGATCTGGTCGAGCGACGCGGCGACTTCGCCGTTCGTGGCGGGATTCTCGACGTCTTCCCGCCGACCGAGGAGCACCCGCTGCGGGTGGAGTTCTGGGGCGACGAGGTCGAAGAGATCCGCTACTTCAAGGTCGTCGACCAGCGCTCGCTCGAGATCGCCGACCACGGGCTGTGGGCGCCGCCGTGCCGTGAGCTCCTGCTCACCGAATCGGTACGGGCCCGGGCGGTCGCTCTGCTGGCCGAGCATCCAGAGCTCGCCGAGATGCTCGACCCCATCAGCCGTGGCGAGGCCGTCGAAGGCATGGAGGCGCTCGCGCCCGTCCTCGTCGACTCGCTGCAACTCGTCCTGTACGAGCTGCCCGTCGGAGCGCATGTCGTCCTGTGCGACCCGGAGCGGGTCACGGCGCGTGCAGCCGACCTGGTGCGCACCTCGCAGGAGTTCCTGGACGCGTCGTGGGCCGTCGCGGCCGGTGGTGGCAAGGCGCCGGTCGACCTGGCCTCCGCGTCGCTCCGGCATCTGGAGGACGTCCGGGCCGAGGCCGTCGAGATGGGCTTGCCGTGGTGGGGCATCACCCAACTGCGCTCGGACTCCGAGCTGGACGGCGCCACCCTGTCGAGTGCGTTCGAGGCGGCACCCACCTATCGCGGCGACACCGATGCCGCGATGGCCGACATGCGCCGATGGGCGCGGGCAGGCTGGCGCGTGGCTCTCGTCTTCGACGGCCACGGCTCGGCTCAGCGCGCGCTCGAGCGTCTCGGCGTCGCCGAGGTCCCGGCTCGACTGATCGAGCAGGCCGACCTGTCACCAGGCGTCGTCGACTTGACGACCGGCCGGCTCGAGGGCAGCCTCGTGGCGCCCGCGCTCAAGATCGCCCTCCTCACCGAGGCCGATCTCACGGGGCAGCGCGGCACCCTGACCAAGGACGCCAGCCGTCTGCCGACGCGTCGCCGAAACGCGATCGACCCCATCCAGCTCAAGTCCGGCGACTATGTGGTGCACGAGCAGCACGGTGTCGGCCGGTACGTCGAGATGGTCCGCCGGACGATCAACGGCGGCGAGCGCGAGTACCTGATCATCGAGTACGCGCCGGCCAAGCGGGGCCAACCCGGCGATCGGCTCTTCGTCCCCACCGACGCGCTCGATCAGGTGACGAAGTACGTCGGGGGCGAAGCACCGACGCTGAACCGTCTCGGCGGCTCCGACTGGGCCAAGACCAAGGGTCGCGCCCGCAAGGCCGTCAAAGAGATCGCTGCTCAGCTCATCAGGCTCTACAGCGCCCGCATGGCCACCAAGGGCCACGCGTTCGGTCCGGACACCCCGTGGCAGCACGAACTCGAGGACGCCTTCGCCTACGTCGAGACGCCGGACCAGCTGGCGGCGATCGAGGAGGTCAAGGCCGACATGGAGAAACCGCTGCCGATGGACCGCGTGATCTGCGGCGACGTCGGATACGGCAAGACCGAGGTCGCCGTCCGCGCCGCGTTCAAGGCGGTACAGGACGGCAAGCAGGTGGCCGTGCTCGTGCCGACGACGCTGCTCGGCCACCAGCACGTCCAGACCTTCTCCGAACGCATGGCGCAGTTCCCGGTGGTGATCCGTGAGCTGTCGCGATTCACCGCCGCCTCCGACGTCGAGTCGACTCTGGCCGGCATCGTCGACGGAAGCGTCGACATCGTCATCGGCACCCACCGGCTGCTGCAACAGACCGTCAGGTTCAAAGACCTGGGCCTCGTGATCATCGACGAGGAGCAGCGGTTCGGCGTCGAGCACAAGGAGTACCTGAAGTCGCTGCGCACCGCGGTCGACGTGCTCACGATGTCGGCCACGCCGATCCCTCGAACGCTCGAGATGTCGCTCACGGGCATCCGTGAGATGACGACCATCCTCACGCCACCCGAGGAGCGGCACCCGATCCTCACCTTCGTCGGCGCGTACGACAAGCGGCAGATCGCCGCGGCGATCCGGCGCGAGCTGCTTCGCGAAGGCCAGGTGTTCTACATCCACAACCGGGTCGAGTCGATCAATCGGGCTGCGGCGAAGCTGGCCGAACTCGTCCCTGAGGCGCGCATCGCGGTCGCACACGGGCAGATGGGTGAGGGCGCGCTCGAGCAGATCATGCTGGGGTTTTGGGAGAAGTCCTACGACGTGCTCGTAGCTACGACGATCGTCGAGTCCGGCCTCGACATTCCCAACGCCAACACCCTGATCGTCGACCGCGCGGACATGTTCGGGCTGTCGCAGCTGCATCAGCTGCGTGGCCGGGTCGGGCGCGGACGCGAGCGCGGGTACGCGTACTTCACCTACCCGACCGAGCGTCCGCTCACCGAGACCGCCTACGACCGACTCGCCACGATCGCGCAACACACCGAGATGGGCGCGGGCATGGCCGTCGCCATGAAGGACCTCGAGATCCGCGGCGCGGGCAACCTGCTCGGTGGCGAGCAGTCCGGGCACATCGCCGGCGTCGGGTTCGACCTGTACGTGCGGCTCGTCGGCGAAGCGGTGGCCGATTTCCGCAGCCCCGACGGCGTGGCCGCACCCGAGTACGCCGACGTCAAGGTCGATCTGCCCGTCGACGCCAACCTGCCCGTCGAGTACCTGCCCGGTGAGCGGCTTCGCCTCGAGGCGTACCGGGCGCTGGCGTCGGCCACGACGGACGACGCTGTCGACGCGGTGCGCGCGGAGCTGATCGACCGGTTCGGGCCGATTCCGCAGCCGGTCGAGAATCTTCTGGCCGTCGCCCGATTCAAGGTCGTCTGCCGGCGCTACGGGGTGTCCGAGGTGTCGCTGCAAGGGCAGTCCGTGCGGTTCACCCCGCTGGAGCTGCCCGAGTCGGCGCAGCTTCGACTCACCCGCCTCTACGACAAGGCGCTATACAAGCACACGGTGTCGACCGTCTCGGTGCCGCGCCCGAAGGGCGTGGTCAAGCCGGACGGCTCGTTCGCGGTGGCTCGCTTGGGCGGTGAGCCACTGCGCGACGTCGCCCTGCTCACCTGGTGCGCGGACGTCATGGCGCAGGTCACCGGCGTGCCGGCGCCGGCCTGAGCTTGCACGCCGAGGTTGCCCGCGGGCCCTGCCGGGGCCCATGACATCGCTCCGGCCGAGGCCCATGACATTCTGAACGTCACATCGCCGTACCGGGAGACCCGATTCTCGTGAGAGTTCGCACGCTGAGCGCAGCTGCCGTCGTGGCGCTGGCCGTCACCGGCCTGAGTGCTTGCCGGACCAACGTCGGGGCGGCCGCCGTTGTCGGCGGTCACCGCATCACCGAGTCCGAGGTTCAGACGTACTTGACTCCCGAAGGCCCGACCGCGGCGGCTGTGGCGCAGGCAGCCCAGAACAACCAGCCGCTGTACCCGAAATCGATCGCGCTCAACACCGTCGTCCAAAGTCGGGTGTACGCCGCCACGCTGACCGGCATGCCCGGCGGCCTGCCGTCCGACGCCGAACTACACGCGGCGCACGACCAGGCCGCGCAGACGTTGACCGGGGGATCCATCACAGGTGCTCAGTTCGACGCCGAGGTCGCCGCGAGCCTTGGCGGTGAAGGCCTGCGCCAGAAGCTTCTGCCGCTCGTGATCCGCAACGTCGATCTCGAGTACGCGCTGATCGTGCGGACGAAGGCCACATCCGCCGCCGATGTCGCCAAGGCGATCGCCGCGCAACACATCTCGGTGAGCGTCAATCCCGCGTACGGCTCGTGGAATGCGG
>Ga0209014_10000908_pt1 | contig 17556 bp, 7 predicted proteins | sample BarGraNGADG00212_FD_184491 | JGI IMG/M metagenome (GOLD analysis project Ga0209014, IMG submission 184491) | Arctic peat soil microbial communities from Barrow, Alaska - Barrow Graham LP Ref core NGADG0002-212 (SPAdes) (version 2) | ecosystem: Environmental > Terrestrial > Soil > Wetlands > Peat...
GTTTGCCCACGCCTGGTACCCGCCCTGCAGGTTGATAACGTTGCGATACCCGTGGACAGCGAGCAGCGACGAAGCGATGGCCGAGCGCGTTCCGCCCTGACAGTGGACCACCACAACGCCGTCGCGCGGCACTTCATCGAGGCGCCTCGCGAGCATGGCAAGATGCACATGATGCGCGCCCGGCAGGTGGCCAGCGTCCCATTCCGACTGGTCGCGCACATCGATGACGGCGACGCCACGCGGAAGAAGCATGTCGTGCAACTCCGCCGCGTTCGTCTGCGCAACTTGCCCCGTAGCCGCTGACTGCGCCCACGCGCCAACGGCATCGTGTCCAAAGACGCCGGCAATGCGATCGAGGCCGATCATCGAGAGGTCGCGCACGGCTTCATCGAGACCGCGTGAGTCATCGTCCACGATCAGGTGGATGTCGCGGTCGTACGGCAGCAACGAACCAGCCCATGTACTGAAGGACCGATTGAGCGGAATGTTCAGCGTGCCGGGAATATGCGCGGCGGCGAATGCCGCGGGGCCGCGCGTGTCGACGACGACGTGTCCACCGGCAACGAGACCTCCCACGCGCGCAGCCGGGAGCCGCTCGGGCCGCCGAAATCCATGCAGCAGCGACGGTCCTTCCCGGTTGATGCGCTTCATGTGCGCGAAGTAGAGCGGCGGTTCGGGCTGACCATCGAGGACGCGCCGCACGAACTGGTCGTCGGTCATCGCCTCGAGGCCCCAGTTGAAGCGCTTTTCGTAGCCGACGGTGCTGGCCGGCACCGCGCCGAGTGCCTTGCCGCAGGCGGAGCCGGCGCCGTGTGCGGGCCAGACCTGCAGCCAGTCGGGGAGCGCGCGGAACTTCGCGAGCGATGCGTGCAGCGTACGCGCCGCTGCCTCCATGGTGCCCGCAACCCTGGCCGCCTTCTCGAGGAGGTCAGGACGTCCCACGTCACCGACGAAAACGAAGTCGCCGGAGACGATGCCCATTGGTTCGGTGGCGGTCGCGCCGTCGGTGACCACGAAGCAGACGTGTTCGGGCGTGTGCCCGGGTGTGTGCAGGACGTCGAGCCGGATGTTGCCGACCTTGATCGAACTGCCGTCGTGCAGGAGCGTCGCTCCGGAAGCCGTGGCAAATGCGTACTGCCAGTCAGCGCCGCCCTCGGCGGAGAGGAACAGCCGCGCTCCGGCGGCGTGCGCGAGTTCGCGGCTTCCGGACACGTAGTCGGCGTGGATGTGGGTCTCGGTGACGTGCGTGATGCGCAGCTTCTGCGCTTCGGCGGCGTCGACGTACTGCGCGATGTCACGGTTGGCGTCGATGACGATGGCTTCGCCCGTGGCTTGGCAGCCGATGAGGTAGCTCGCCTGTGCAAGCGGCGTGTCGTAGAAGCGCTGGAAGTACATGGCGTCAGAGTTGGGCGCGGTTCTGCCAGAGGACGAGCACACCGATGACGACGAGCAGCAAGGCGAACGCGCGCTTGAGTTGCCGGGTGGAGATGTGCCGGACAAGCGCCGTGCCGGCGAGAATACCCACGACCGCCACAGCTGAGAATCGCACGACAAAGTCCCAGGGAACAATCTCGCGGCCATGATAGCCGAGGTACCCGGACAGGGAATTCATCGCGATGACGAGCAGGGATGTGCCCACGGCGGACTTCATCGGCACGCGCCCGAGAATGACGAGCGCCGGGACAATGAGGAAGCCGCCGCCGATGCCGATGACACCGGTGAGGAGACCGACACCGAATCCGACGGAGAGCATGATGGCGGGGTGCGGCTGCGACTCCATGGTTGGGGCGATGCCCTCGCGGATCGAGCTGCGCAGCATCGAGGCGGCTGCGACGATCATCACGGAGCCGAGGATGAGAAGCTGCAAACGACCGGTGAGCCAGATACTAGCGCGTGCCCCGGTGTAGGAGCCGACCATTGCCACCGAACCGAAGATCGCGGCCGTCTGCAGGCGCACGTTTCCGGCACGCCAGTGCGAGACCACGCCAACGAGCGCGGCAGTGCCGACCACCGGCAGGCTCATGGCGATGGCAAGCTTTGGGTCATAGCCGAGCACGTAGACGAGCACGGGGACCGTCAGGATCGATCCACCGCCCCCGAGTGTGCCGAGGGCGAGTCCGATGAGGGCAGCGAAGAGAAAGCCGAGCACGCCGAAAGATACGGCGCCAGCTGCCTTTACGTCGCTACGGCCTGTCGTGCCTTCTTGAGGGCGTCGCGCAGGGGAACGTCCTTGGCGCCGGGGCTGAGCTTTCGTCCGTGACCAGCCCATGACGAGACACCGCCGCCGAGCACGTGCACGTCGGCCTTGCCGGCGCGGCGCAGGGCGGTGGCGGCGGTGGAGGCACGGGCGCCAGAATGGCAAATCACGATGATCGGTGTCGGCGTGGCGGCGAGCTGGGCGAGTGAGGCCGCGAGTTGATCGAGCGGCACGAGCGTAGAGCCGTCGATGTGGCCCTGCACATACTCGCCGCGCGAACGGACATCGAGCAGGATGGTACCGGGGTGCTCGGCGCGCAACTGGTCGAATTGTTCGGGGCCGAAGGAAGAGCCGCCGAGGAGGGAGGCGAGGGATGAGAGGAAGCTCATTGGAGTCGGTCTCGGGTTTATGTATTGCTATAACGAAATATAGTAGAATATGAGGTGAAGGGAAGGGGGTGCCGTCAGGCTTCAATCGGCGCATAGTACCGTTGCGGCTTGCGGCGCTCGACGACCGTGTCGGCAAACGCCGCGAGGCGAAGCAACAGCCGTTCACCCCAGGCACGACCGATGGCCTGCATGCCGATGGGAAGTCCCGTCGAGTCGTAACCGGCCGGGAAGCTGATGGCCGGATGCCCCGTGAAGTTGGAAACGTACGCGAACCGCATGGTTTCCATCGAGCGGGAAAGGTCGGAGACCGCGCCGCCGTCGGCACGCATGCGCGGCGCAGTGTTGCCCGATGCCGGCGTGATGATGGCATCAACCCCGCGCAGCGCTCGCTCGAAGTGAGCAATGGCCCCCGTACGCACGCGTTGGGCGTGGACGTAGTCCACCGCTGTGGAACCGCGGGCAATGGCGATGTTGAGCTGGGTCTCGATGCCGAAGTCGCCCAGTCGATCACGGATCTGCGGCAGCATCCCGGTGAGCATCTCCGAGGTGATGGTGACGAGATGGGCCACGCGGGCGAGCTCGAGTTCCGGAATCTCCACTTCCACCAGCGTGGCACCCCGCGCGCACATCTGCCCGAGCAGTCTTTCGCAGGCTGCCACCACGTCAGGCTGTGCATCGCGGAACCAGGGCCAGTAGACGCCGAGCGTCACGGCGGCCAGTGAACGTGGGGCGTGGTCATCGATGTCGGCCGCCGGATGCCCGACGGAGTTGGGGTCGCGCGCGTCGGCGCCAGACATCACCTGGTACGCCAGGGCGGCGTCGCGGGCACAATTGGCGAGCGGTCCGAGATACGCCACCGACCAGCACAACGGCGCGGCGCCGTGCTCGCTGATGCGCCCGTACGTGGGCTTGAGTCCCACCACGCCACAGAACGACGCCGGGAGGCGAATAGAGCCGCCGCCATCGGCGCCGATGGCCATTGGCACGAGCCCCGCGCCCACGACGCAACCGGGGCCGGCCGAGCTGCCGCCCGTGTGATAGCCGTCGTGGTACGGATTGCGCGCCGAGCCGTGGTACTGGTTGAAGCCGGTGACGCCGATGCCAATCTCATGCATGTTGGCCTTGCCGACCATCACGGCGCCGGCCGCTCGCATGCGAGCGACGGCGGAGGAATCATGCGCGGCCGGCGGTGCGCCATCGAACAACTTGGTACCGATGGTCGTCACGTAGCCGGCTTGGTCGATTTCGTCCTTGGCGGCAATGGGTACACCGTCGAACGGACCAAACGGCCTGCCGGACTTCCACCGCCCGGCTGAGGCCTGGGCTTGCGCGAGGATGTCGTCGCGTCGCATCGAAATGAAGCCGCGCAGGGCGGGGCTGGCCCTCTCGCTTTCGTCCCATCGTGCCAGGAAGCGTTCGGCGATGTCGAGGGGAGTCAGCGTACCCGATCGATAGGCCGCGTGATAGTCGGCGACCGTGGGGAACCGGAAGCCGGCGCGCGCATCGTCATCACGTGGATCGAGGGCGGGAAGGGTCGGCACAACATCGGGGAGCCGCGGCGTGAAGGTCGGCGGCTCGTCAATAGGCATCGTGGTGAGCGCACCGAGCCCGGCATCCTTGCGCAGCTTCCCCACGAGCGCGTCGCCGATCAGTGCGTTGTTGGCCAGCGCATTGAGGACGCGAATGCCTGCCGGGCCGAGTGCCGGGAGCGCGAGCGACTTGAGATCGTACGTCACGGGGCGGTTCCCTTGAAGGCGACTATGCGGCCGCGCGGGCCCACGGCCCATCCGGCGTTCCTGGAGGCGAAATCGATGGCGTAAAGGGTGAGCGTATCGCCGTGCGTCCACGTGGCACCGAAATCGGTGCTGAACGCCGTGCCGAAGGCGCCAACGGCGGCAAAGAGCGGCTTGGCAGCGCCGCGAACGGCCACGACTCCGCCCGTGATTCCCAGCGCCGGCCACGGCGACGCGCGCTTCCAGGTAACGCCACCGTCGCTGGTGGCCATCACGACATCACCGCTGCTGCGGGCGATGGAGTAGTCGCCGGCCATGGCGATGCCGCGACGTGCATCAGTGAAGGCGATGCCGAAGAATCCGGCGCTCGGTCCGGCGGGAATGCCGGCGCCAGACACCTGCCACGAGCGTCCGCCGTCGGTGGTGCGGAAGACGCGCGCTTCCCGCGCGCCGCCGGTGGCGATCCACGCATTGTTCCGTCCCTGCACGGCAATCGACGTACCGCTGGCGGCAAACGCCGCTTCGCCCGGAAGCACGGGGGGGATGCCGGCCGGGTCCACCCTCTGCCATGTGACACCATCCTGCGTACGCAGGATGACCAGCTTTCCGTTCACGGGGTCGCTGAAGGCCACGCCATGCGTGGCGTCCCAGAAGGCCATGCCGTCGAGGAAGACGCCCTTGGTGGTGTCGCTCCACTGCAGCGTCCAACTGCTGCCGCCATCGACGGTCTTGTAGATGCGCGCCTGTCCCTGCTCGCCAGGTCCAGCGCTCATCGCGTACGCAATCCTCGTACTGACGCCCTGAACGTCCCGGAAGTCGAGTGACTCGGCGCCGGCAACCGGCACCGATTCCCAGCGCGCGCCGCCGTTGATCGTGCGCAACACGGTGCCGCGGCTTCCACCCGCCCACGCGGCGAGGTCAGTGACCGCACTGAAACCCCGGAACGAGGCGGTGACACCGCTGTTCTGCACCGACCAGCGCGCGTCGCGCTTCACTGCGGTCAGTCGCTCCGCAATCTGCTCAGCCAGCGCACCCGCATTGGCGCCGGAGCGGTTGGTAAGCACGATGATGGTGGCGCCGAGCGTCGGATAGCGGATGATGGCGTTCCGAAATCCGATGCTCGTTCCGGTGTGCCGGGTGAGGGGAAGGGCGTGCTTCGTTTCGAGATACCAGCCGAATCCGTAGTCGACACTCGTGCTGTCGGACCCGGAGCCACGCTGGAAGATGAGCGCGCGCAGGGAGTCGCCGAGCAGTTCGCGCGTCTCGAGCGCCCGGCTCCAGCGGTACAGTTCAGAAACCGACGTGTAGATGCCGCCATCGCCAAGCACCGCACTGGTGCTACTCTGGTCGGTGCGCACCCAGGCGCCGGCGCGACGCGTGTAACCGTACGCGCGCCGCTGCACTGCGGCGCGGCCTTCCTCACGGGCGAGCGTCCATGGCATCCCGACTCGATCGAAGATCCGCGTCTTGAGAAAATCGGCGAAACGTACGCCGGAGCGTTTCTGGACGATCATGGCGAGCATCGCGTAGCCCGAGTTGCTGTAGCTGAACCGGGCGCCCGGCGTGAAGTACGTGGAGTCGAGCGTCGACATGCGCCTGAGCACATCGGCGTCGAGAACCTGCGTGGCCTGCGAGTCGGGGACAAAGGACTCGTAGTCCCGCAGGCCGCTGGTGTGCGTGAGCAGGTGGCGCACGGTAATCCGGCGGCCATAGGCCGGGAAATCCGGAAAGATGTCGGTGAGCGACTCATCGAGCCGGAGCTTCCCGTCCTGCACCAACAGCATGGTCGCCATGGCAGTGAACTGCTTGGTGACCGACGCGAGACGAAAGTTCGTGTGCGGTGTGACCGGTGAACGAGCCTCGAGGTCGGCGAGGCCGTACCCCTTGCTTACGAGGATCCGGCCGTCCATGGCCACGAGCACGGCAGCGCCCGGCGTAGCCGGCGTGTTGAAGTCGGCAAAGAGCGAGTCGACGAAATCCTCGGTCAGCGGGCCGTCGTCAGCGACGCGTGCGACGACGCGGCGCGTGGCGAGATCGAAGCGATCACCCGGGAGCAGCACCCGGTATGGAAATCCCGGATCGGTGCCGTCGCGCCCGTTGTGCACGAAGGCCTTGCCGCGCCCAATGATCTCGCCCTGGTCGCCCTGCACCACGAGCGCCGTGCCCTCGTCGAGGCCGATGCCCAGCAAGGCGGGGTGCGCCGTGACGACCTGCTGCAGGTCATTTTGCCTGTTGCGGGCCACGATGTGCTGGTCGATGGCGACGCCACGAAGGAACCCGAACCCCTGCTCATACCCCTTGGCCATCATCTCTGAGTTGCCGGCGCGTGCGCCCCGCACGAGATAGCTGGCGAGGATCGACGCGCCAGCCGAACTGCCGCCGATCACTCCGCCTCGCGCGAGAACCGCATGCAGTTCTTTCTCTGTTCGCGTGCCGAGGTATGAATCGACCAGACGCCACTGTCGTCCGCCGGGAATCCAGACACCACGTGCCGCACGAATGGGGGCCACAAAGGAATCGCTCCCGGCAACCCCGCGGTCCTTGGTGTGCAGGATGATCAAGTTGGTGGCGCCCGCCGCCTTCAGTCCATTGAGCCCGCTCCAGTTGGTGGGGAAGACGGAGTCTTCACCGGCGGTAGGTATGATGACGATGGGGGCATCGCCGCCGCCGGCGAGCTCGACGAAGCGACGCAGGATTTCTGGCTCCACGTTGCCGCCGCCGACCACGACGAGTGATCCGTTTGGCGGGCCGACGCGTGTGTGCGCGGGAGCCGCGCTGCCGGAAGGTGCGCGGGAGCACGACGTGAGAGCAACCGCGAGGGCACCCACGAGGAGAAGCGGACGTCGAGTGGTCATTGTCGGCTGGGCACCAGGAGCTGGGGCAGGCGTTCGGTGTGGTGGAAGGCGGGATAAACATCCAGCTTCAGCGCGTGGCGGGCCAGTATACCATGGGGGCAAATGTTGACCGAGAGCTACCTCCTTGCTATGCCCAGGATTGCCGCCGGGCTGATGTTCGTGGCCTGACTGGTATTCCGGGAAACGAACGAGGCCCGCTGGGTGGATGCGGGGGAGGGGCAAACCGCCCTCTCACGGAGACCGGAGGAGCACAAAGAACACAGAGAACGGCAACAACTTTCAGGGGGGTGTGGCGGACGGTACGGTCTCGCAAAGCCCCCTTAGAAGTTTGTCGTCTCCGTGTCCTTTGTGCTCCTCCGGTCTCCGTGAGAGAGAGAAGTCGGCTCAGGCCGGCGTGGAAGATCAATCCTCGTCCAAGCCATGCAGGGACGGTTACATTTCTCGCATGCGTTCCTCCGTCTCTGGTTCGTCCCTGGCCTTCGCGCTTGCCCTCGCGCTGCCGCTTACGGCGCAACTGCCCAAGCCGCATCGCGTGCCGGCTGTCGCTCCGTCGCTAGGCGTGCCGTGCAGCGACGCCGACGCAAGCTGCATCGCGCCCGATCTGCGCCGGGAATTCCGCGGCGTCTGGGTGGCGTCGGTGTCGAACATCGACTGGCCGTCGAAGCCGGGGCTACCCACGGCTGACCAGAAGTCCGAATTGCTGGCGATTCTCGATCGCGCGCAGGCCGTGCACCTGAACGCGGTAATCCTGCAGGTGCGCCCGGCGGCCGACGCGCTGTACAAGAGCAGCATCGAGCCGTGGTCGGAGTATCTCACGGGCAGGCAAGGGAGGGCGCCGGTACCCGCGTGGGATCCGCTGGCGTATGCGGTGGAGCAGGCGCACCGGCGCGGGCTGGAACTGCACGCGTGGTTCAACCCGTATCGGGCTCGGCACCCGAGCGCCAAGGGAACGCTGTCCAGGCGGCACATCGCCAACACGTCGCCGGCGCTGGTGAAGAAATACGGCACTCACCTGTGGATGGACCCGGGTGAGAGCGCCGTGCGCGCGCGCACGGTGCGCGTGGTACTCGACGTGGTGAAGCGCTACGACATCGATGGCGTGCACCTGGACGACTACTTCTATCCGTACAAGGAGAAGACCACACGCGGCACCACCGACTTCCCGGACGACCGCAGCTGGAAGAAGTACCTGAAGGCCAAGGGGAAGCTGTCGCGCGACGACTGGCGCAGGGAGAACGTGAACACGCTCGTGCACCAGTTAAACGACAAGATCCACCTGGCCAAGCCGTGGGTGAAATTCGGCATCTCGCCGTTCGGCATCTGGCGTCCGGGATACCCGGAACAGATCAGGGGATTTGACGCGTACGAGCAGCTCTACGCCGATTCGAAGTTGTGGTGGGAGAAGGGATGGGTGGACTACCTCACACCGCAGCTCTACTGGAACATCGGCAAGGCGGAACAGAGCTTTCCGGTGCTGCTCAGGTGGTGGGGAGAGCAAAACGCGATGGGACGCCACCTGTGGCCGGGGTTGTACACGAGCCGGGTGAAGGAAGCGACGCCGGCAGGCAACGGAATGAATTCCAACAATCCCTGGGTGGCCGGCGAGATCGTGGCGCAGGTGGACAGTGCGCGCGCCAACCCGAACGCCACGGGCGCGGTGCATTTTTCGATGAAGGCGTTCCTCACCGACCAGGGGGGTGTGGCGTCACGTCTTGCCAATGGCGTGTATGGCGACGTCGCTCTGGTGCCGGCGTCGCCTTGGCTGGCCTCGTCGGTGCCGCCGGTGCCGACGGTTCGCGTGAAGAAGAACGCGGCCACGGGCGGGTTGATCGTGGCGCTGGCGATGCCGCGGAAGCAGGTCGCGCGCTGGTTCCTGCTGCAAACACGAACCAATGGCATGTGGGGCAGCCGGTTGATTGCGGCGTGCACGTGCGACGAGGAACTGGCGCCGAACGGCGAGGGGTTGCTGCCCGACCGCCTGGTGGTGACGGCGATCAATCGCGCGGATGTCGCGTCCGGCGCCGTGCGGCTTTCGCTGGTGCCCTAACGGGCATTCCACCACACGACAAGGGCGTGAAGAACGGCGCCTGCGTATCACCCAACGCTGGCGCCAGTTCGTCGTAAATTGGTTCATGCGACAGACCATCCTGCCCGCGTTGCTCGTTGCCGCGTTGGCGAGCGCAACTGCAGCACAGGCACCCCGTGTGCACACCACGCGCGACCAACTGCAACTCGACGGCCGGTTGAGCGAGCCGGCATGGCAGCGCGCCGACAGTATTGACGACTTCCGGCAATTCGAACCCGTTGAAGGCAACCCGGCCACTGAACGGACCGTCGTGCGCTTCCTCTCCACGCCGCAGGGACTGTGGATTGGTATTCATGCATATGATCGCGAGCCGCAGCGCATCCTGCATGCGCAACTGCGCCGCGACACTGACCTGTCCACCGATGACTGGGTGCAGGTGATGCTGTCGCCGCTGCAGGACAAACGCACGGCATTCTGGTTCGCCGTCAATGCGAATGGTGCGGTAAGTGACGCCGAGGTGGTGTCGTTCGAGAGCGAGAATATCGACTGGGACGCCGTATGGGATGCCCGGGCGCTCATTACCGATGACGGGTGGGTAGCCGAGGTGTTCATTCCCTGGCAGACGCTCCGCTATCGCGCGGAGAACACGTCGTGGGACGTCAACCTGCGCCGCGTGATTCGCCGCAAGAACGAGGAGGTGTTATGGAAGGCGTGGCGACGCACCGAAGGAATCCGCTTCCTCGAACGGGCGGGCGTCGTGGAGGGCTTTACGGACCTGCCGCCGCGCGCGACCGCCGAACTCCGTCCGTACGCGGCGACGACCGGCAGTACGATGAGCCGTGACTATGGCACGGATGGCAGCTTCACCAAGAGTGCGGAGCCCGGGCTCAAGGGCGCCTTCGGAATGGATGCGAAGTTCGCGCCGTCGCGTGGGCTGACGCTCGACCTGACCACCAACGCCGACTTTGCCCAGGCCGAGGTAGACCATCAGGTCATCAACTTCACGCGGTTCCCGTTGTTCCTGCCCGAGCGGCGCCCCTTCTTCACCGAGGGATCGGGTATCTTCGACTTTGGCCGCACGGAAGAAACGCAGTTGTTCTACAGCCGTCGCATCGGGCTCTCGAGCGACGGGTCGCCGATTCCGTTGCTCGCCGGCGCGCGATTGTCGGGGCGACTGGGCGATCAGCAGGTGGGTTTGATCGCCGCCCGCACGGGCGGCGATCATCCGGCCACCGATGCCGTGATCCGCGTGCGGCGCGACTTGCTTGGTCGCGGCTACGTTGGGGCCATGTTCACCGGCCGCGACGCGCGTGGGAGCGACCCTTCGACGGCCGCGGGCATCGACGCCAATGTGCCGTTCGTGATACGCGGGCAGAACCTGATTTTCCAAGCCGGCAGTGCGTGGACGCACGACAGCATCGGCGGCACGCCGAACTACTCACGCTTCGTCGTCGAATTTCCCAATGATTTCGCCGACTTCTCCTCGCGCGTCGAGCGCGTGGAGATGGGGTTCAACCCTTCACTCGGGTTCGTTCAGGCGGACGGCATCCTGCGGTGGGGGGGATTCTTCCAAGTCTCGCCGCGTCCCAGCATTCCGTACGTGCGGCAACTGCAAATCACGCTGCTCGACTACAGTTACGTGGAGCGGCTGAGTGGCGGACTGAGTACCGCCGCCTTCGAGGTGTCGCCCCTCGGCGTGCGCTTCAATTCGGGCGATGAAGTGCAACTGCAACTGTCGCGCGAGGGTGATGCCCCGACGGAGGCGTTCGAAATCTTCACCGGCTCGATGGTCAAACCGGGCACCTACTGGTTCGACCGATGGGATCTGATGTACGAAGGATCGAGCCGTCGCGCGGTGCAGGTGAATGCCCAGGTGAGCGCGGGGCAATACTACGACGGCAACGGCGAGAACTACGAAGTGGAATTGCAGGGACGCTGGCAACCGCACCTGCTCTGGTCGCTGGGCTATGGCTTGACCGAAGCACGGCTGCCGCAGTCGCATTTCACGGCGCGTTCCTTGACGACGCGCGTCGACTACGCACTGACGCCCCGGTTGAATACGACACTTTTTGCGCAGTGGAACAACGAGGCGAATCGCGCCGCGTTGAACGCCCGAGTGCGCTGGACGCGAACACCGGGCAGTGACCTGTACGTGGTGCTGAACAGCGCGTGGCCGACGGATCTCGAGCGAGCGTCGATTCCGTGGGCGCGGCCGATGCGGGGTGGACTGGTGGTGAAGTACGTGCAGTACCTGCGGTACTGAGCGCGAGCGAGCGCCAGATCGCGAGACACTGCATACCGCGGAGGCACGAAAGGCACGAAGACAGCGCGGAGCAGGAAACGGTGGGGGCTCGGCGGAAAGACCTCTCCGCCGAGCCCCCACTGAGCATCACCGTGCACCCTCAGTGACCTTCGCGTCTCCGTGGTGTGCAGGAAGAGCCCGCTACGGCTCCCGATCGACTCCGAACGGAGAGCCGCCGCCACCGCCACCGCTGACGCGCTCGACGTGGAGCACCTGCTTCATGGTCTGGCCGCCGACGGTGATCGAGACCAGGTAGTCACCCGTGCCAACCAGCGGAGCACCGCCACCACCACGACGGCCACCACCGAACAGGGCACCCATGCCGGCCGCACCGCGGCCACCGGCCACGGCCTGCAGCACACTCATCAACTGCTGTTGGTCCGGCGGAGCGCCGGCACCGCCACCCGCGCCACCACCACCCTGGCCGCGACCACCAGCCGGCGCACCGGCCACCGTCTCGCCCGGACGATCCTGCCAGCGACCGGAGGCGCCACCGAAGCCACCACCACCACCGAAGGCGCCAAACTGCGTGATCATTGCCTGCATGGCGTCGGGCCCACCCGTAAGTCCCGTCCGCACGCGATCGAGCATGGGCTTGGGCATGGTGCCTTCCTTCTCGATCGAGTCGAGCGCAACGATGATCTTGCGCACGTTGTTGGTCGAATCACGCACCTCGGCGGGCGACAGTTTGGGCGACGCTGGTGCCTTGCCGCGGAAATCCCACGTGACTCGATTGATGCCCACCGAACCCGGGCCGTTGATCGTCCGCAGCGTGTCGCCCGACGCGTCCTGGATGACGACCTTCACCTGTCCCGGATTGGCGGTGGCGAGCTTGTACGCGATCTCGGCGCCGTACGTGGGGCTTCCCACCTGGAACAGCTTCTGGCCCACCGACTCGCCGTTGTAAGGCTTCTCGCCCCACTGCAGGGCCGTGCGCGGCTTGAACAGGTGCGCCGCCTTGGCCACCACCGCGGCATCCATCTGCTGGAGCGCATTGATGTCGACGATCCAGAAGCCACGGCCGTGCGTGGCAATCACGAGTTCGCCGTCGCGCGGGTGAATCTGCATGTCCATTACCGGCACTGTCGGCAGGCCGGTCATGAACTTCTGCCACGACTTGCCCTGGTCGAGCGACGCATACGCGCCCACGTCGGTGCCGACGAAGAGCAGGCTGCGATTCTTGAGATCTTCGCGCACGACGTATGCGAAGTCCGGGCCGCCCGTCGGCAGGTTGGCACTGATCGACGCGAACGTCTTTCCGCCATCCTTCGTCATGAACACGTACGGGGCAAAATCACCGCGGCGATGGTTGTCGTACGTCACGTAGAAGGTGAGCGAATCGAAGTGCGAGGGCTCGATGCGCGACACGTACGTGCCGGCCGGGACGCCCTTCACGCTGGCGGTGTGTTCGGTCCACGAACCACCGTCATTCCACGACGACCAGAGGCGGCCGTCATCGGTGCCGGCGTACAGGATGCCCGGGCGCAGCGGCGATTCATTGAGCGACACGATGGTGCCGAACGTCTCGGCGCCCGTGGCATCGGTCGTGATGCCGCCGGTCGTCCTGGTCGACACGCGGATCTTCATCGTGTCGGCATACGACAGGTCGGGTGACACGAAGAACATGTCGTCTCCCTGCTTGGTGGACTTCAGCACGCGGTTGGCGCCGAAGTACAGCACCGACGGGTTGTGCGGCGAGATGAAGAAGGGCGTGTTCCAGTTCCAGCGCAGGTCGGTCTCGACGGAGTCCTTCTTCTGCGCCGCGTGCAGCACCGCCTGGCGCCTGGCCTGCTCCTTGATCATCGGCTTGGTGGTGTCGGGCCGGTCAACGAGGATGGAGTCTTCCCACTGCATGTAACGCGGGCGCCACGCCGGCTTCTGGAGCGAGGTGCGCTCGCCGGTGGACACCTTGTAGCGGCCGATGCTGCCGCCCTGTGATTCGCCGTAGATGATGTCCGGGTTCGACGGGTCATTGGCCGTCACGAAACCGTCGCCACCGTTGAACGTGAACCACATCGAGTTGGTGATCGGTCCCTGCTTGCGGCGCGACGGGGCGCACCACGAACCATTGTCCTGTGCGCCACCGCAGACGTTGTACGGCACCGCGTTGTCGAACGACACGTTGTAGTACTGGCTGATTGGCAGCTGGTTGCCGGCATCCCAGTTGCCGCCGTTGTCCCACGTCTGCGACACGCCGCCGTCGTTGCCGACGATGATGTGGCTGGGATCCTTGGGGTCGATCCACATGGCGTGGTGATCGACGTGGCTGCCGACCGTTGCGTTGCCCGCCGTCTTGCCGCCGTCGTTGCTGTACTTCACCGGTGTCGAAGAGAAGAAGACGCGATTTGGATTGTTCGGCGCGACGCGCACCTGCGAGTAGTAGAACGGGCGCACGTTCTCGTCATTCGTCTTGGTCCAGGTCTTGCCACCGTCTTCCGAGCGATACAGGCCGCTGGGCGACTTCTGCGCCTTGACCTTGGCGTCCTTCTTGGGGTTTGCCAGCGTGTCGGCCTCGACCATCGTGTACATCACGTCGGGGCTCGACAGGGCAATCGCGATGCTGATGCGCCCCTTGGTGGTTTCGGGGAATCCGCCGCCCTTCACCTCGGTCCACGTCTCGCCGGCATCGGCGCTCTTCCAAAGGGCCGAGCCCTTGCCGCCCGAGTTCAGGAAATACGCGCCGCGAAGGCGCTGGTAGCTGGCCGCCCAGACGACCTTGGAGTCACGCGGGTCGAGCGCGACGTCCACAAAGCCCGTACTGTCGTTGATGAACTTCTTCAGCTGCCAGGTCTTGCCGCCGTCCACCGTCTTGTAGAGGCCGCGTTCCTTGTTCGTGGTCCACGCGGCGCCGAGGGCGGCCACGTACACGACGTCCTTGTTGGATGGATCGACGACCACCCGGCCGATGTGCTGCGTTTCCTTGAGGCCGATGAACTCCCACGAACGGCCGCCGCTGGTGCTCTTGTAGATGCCGGCGCCCGGCGACATCGAGTTGCGCGAGTTCGGCTCGCCCGTGCCGTAATACACCGTGTTGGTGTCAGACGGTGCAATGGCAATCATGCCACCCGACGAGACGTGCTCGTTCTCGAAGACGGGACGATAGGACGTCCCGGCGTTCGTCGTCTTCCAGAGCCCTCCACCCGCGGCGGAGACATAGAAGGTGCGCGACGGCCACGGAATGCCGGCGACGTCGACGACACGTCCCTGGTGGTTGGCCGGGCCGATGTTGCGCCAGCGGAAGCCGGCGATGGTCGTCGAGTCAAGCTGGGCGGCCAGCGGGGCCGCGGCAAGAACGCTCAGGACGACCAGTTTCAGGGCAGATCTCATGGGAGTGAGGGCTGGGGAAAACGGGGTACAACAGGGTGTTCGTCTCGTACCGTTACGCCAGACGCTACTACAGTGTTGGTCCGCGAGTGATTTGAGGATTGGCCACCCCCGCTGACGGCGCCGACCGCGTCGTGCGTTCGTCGTCGTCGGCCGGACCCGCCAAAGTGCGATGGGCACCATTTGCAGGGATCGTGTGTCGAAGGACGGCGGCGGTGACGTGCCAGCAGGGACAGACTGGCCAATCCCGCGGTCCCCCGCTTGGTACGCCAAGGGCAAAGCCCAACCGATTTCAGCACGTGGGGCGCGTTCTCCAGAATCGAGCCCCCTCATGACCCTGCGACTGACCGTCCTCAGGCTGCACCTGATCATCGGATGCCTGGGCCGCACCATTTTCGCTGCGCCTGCGGTATCCGGGTGCCAGCATTTCGGACGTCTCGTTTCCGCTTGAAGGGCGCAGCACCCATGTGTCCGGTCGTGGCCGACGCGACTGCTCGCGGTGCAGATGACGCTGGTGCTGCCGGTGATGACGCTGACTGGGCCGATCAGCTGTGTGGATGCGAAGAGGACGGCAAGAGAAGTTCCAGGCTGTACGCCCCAGGCTTTCCGCCTCGCTGTGAAGAACGGTGAACAGTCGTCCGTTCACCGTTCTTCGATGTCCGCGCCATCGCCCGTCGTTCATCGACGTTCGGCTACAGCGGCATGGCCGCAGGTATCCCCATGCGTTCCGGCGGCGGGATCTTCTTGGTGCGGGTGAACTCGCGCCGCGCCGCATCGACCATCAACGAGCGGTTCCACCAGAGCTGGATGGCCGAGTCATAGCGGGCGAGGACGTTCTGCAGCCAGTACGGCCGGTTCTCGGCGCGCCAGCTCTTTTCGTAGAGTTCGCGGCCGAGCGCGTACGCTTCGCGCATCGTTTGCAGGCGACCGTTGATGCCCGAAAGTTCCGAGAGTTCGATCCAGCTGACCGGCGTGGTGCGGGCCGGGTCGATCGTGGACGCGTAGAACTTCACCATCTCGTCGGCGAACTGGAACTTCATGCCGATGAGGTCGAGACGGCGCGCCCCCATGTCCATGGCGTCGAGGGCGTCCTGCTCGCGCAGGCGTGGCTGCAGGCGCCGTGCCTGGGCGATGAGCACCGACGCGGACTCTGCATGGATACGCAGTTCCGGAGCGGCAATGCGTACCTTCCTGGCGATCTCCATGCCCTCGGGAGAGTACGGGTCCACCCAGTAGAGGAAGTCGTGGCCATTGCTGGCGCCCGCCTTGGAGAGCGCGGCGTGGGCCATCATCAGGTGCTGCTGCGCTGCGTCGATCTTCCCGGTGGTGTCACCGTGGAACTGCAGGCCGTAGGCCTTCTGATAGTTCGGAATGGACGACTCGCCATTCTGCCACGACGCGGCCGCACCGAAGACGACGCCGTACCAGGTCTGGTTGAAGATCTCCTCGCCGTCGTCGCCCCAGCTGGTGTTGAGCATGCCACTGGCGCCCATCTTCTGCCCGTCGCGCACGAAGCCCTGGATGTTCCTGAGTGCCGTGTTGTTGTCGGGGTAGGTCATGGACCAGTTGCTCACGCCGGGCGCCACCCACGTCTGCATGCCGCTGCCGGAGAACGGCGTGAGGTAGCGTTCGAAGCCCGAGGTACTCCAGTAGTTCCAGGCGACGGCGACCATGTCCTTGGGAAGCGACTTCACCAGTTCCGGTGAGTTCATGGCGATGTCGCCCCAAAACATGAACGTCTTCTTGCTGCCCTGGGCGCGCAGCTGGGTCTGGATATCGCCGAGGAACTTCAGGTAGGTGGCGCCCATGCCGTCCCGGGCGACCGCTTCCCTGGTCTGGCCCTTGCCCAACTCGAAGGTCTCGTCGGCACCCAGGTGGACGAATTGCGACGGGAAGAGCGAGTCGATCTCGACGAACCACCGCTTGATGATGCGCATCGACTCCGGCTGGCCCGGGGCGAGCACGTGGCCGTGCGGCGTTTCGGCGACCTGGCTGTAGATCTCGTATTTGAGGGCGTGATGCAGGTGGCCGAAGGCTTCCTGCTCGGGGATAATGTCGACGTGCAGTGGCTTAGCGTAGGCGACGAGCTCGCGTACCTGTTCATGGGTCATGGCGCCGCCAGGCGGGCCGACCAGCGGGTCGCTGTCGTACGCGAGTGTCTGCTCGAAGTACGGTGAGTAGGCGTTCATCTTGAACGCCGCGATAGTGCGGATGATGTGCTTCTGGAACTCGAGCGTGGGGACGGGACCGCGCGAGACGTCGTCGTGGAAGCCGCGCCAGCGCATGGCCGGCCAGTCGCGAATGATGCCGGTTTGCACGGCCATCGCATTGGCGGACGCCGTGAGCAGCTGCTTGGCCGTTTGCGCGCCGTAGAAGATGCCCGCGGCGGAAGCGCCGATGACGCGGATGGACTTCGGTTCGGCGACGAGGACGTAGCCCTCGGCGGTCATCTCGCTGGTGAACGCGAGCTTGTGCTTCGCGAGCAACGTCCTGGCCTCTGTGGTACTGCTGCGCAGCAACTGGATGCGCAGGCTGCCGTCAGTGGGGCTGATCTTCAGGCCGCGGTCCTTCAGTGCCGATGCAAGGTCGGCGGCGGCAAACTTGTCGTCGCGGTCGGTCCCGGCGGTGATGGTAATGGCGCCCTTGAATGACGCGGTGGGGCCGGCGGTGAACTCACGCGGGGCGGGAATCAGCCGCGGAACCTGGGCGGCGAGGGGGAGGGCGACGACG
>Ga0209014_10000909_pt1 | contig 17547 bp, 19 predicted proteins | sample BarGraNGADG00212_FD_184491 | JGI IMG/M metagenome (GOLD analysis project Ga0209014, IMG submission 184491) | Arctic peat soil microbial communities from Barrow, Alaska - Barrow Graham LP Ref core NGADG0002-212 (SPAdes) (version 2) | ecosystem: Environmental > Terrestrial > Soil > Wetlands >...
CGAATCGTCACATTTACACTTGAAGCAGATGCACGAGTACGGAAGTAACAGCTTGCTCATCTGTCACAACACCTTTATCGAGAACATTTTTTCTAATATGCATACACACCCTTGGAAGAACAGTGGATTATTACTTCTTTTCTGCGGGTATCAAATTTCACCTCTTGAAGCTTTATAAATTTAGTGTAGTTGCGCCTTTGCCTCTTGTGCAGCCGCTTCCATTGCTGAAAACATTGCCTTTGCCTCTTCCGGCTTCAAACGAACATCCAGCAGGGGAAGATAAACTTCCTCTTCTTTGGCAAAATGCACTTTCACAAGAGTGTAGAGACCGTATAATACACGGCGCAGGGAATTCGCTTGTTGCAGAGTAATCTCAGTTTGCGTGGTTTGTGATCGAAGTGTTTCCAATTCCTGGGTCAACCGTTCTACCTCGATGTGATCTCGGCTCATGGTGGCAGTCCCTTCTTCGGAACCCATAACTTTTCGTACAACCGGGTAGAGTGCTTTTTCTTCAGCATGGGCATGAGGAATCAGGTGACGAGTCAGGAATGTGCCGGCGTTATCAATCAGTGTGCGATCTGCAGCGGTAAGAGCCTCGCGGATAGAATCTCCAGCCAGCCGTAGGGTCTCAACATGCGGCATCAATTCTTTATGTTCGTCCCTTAGAGGTTGGGTTATAGTTGTCATATTTATTTCCTTTCTTTCCCGGAACAAACCGGGGTGTTTATGATAAGCGACTTATGATCTATAGCTAGGTGTTTTTCAAGATCTTCCCTCATTTTTAACACACCTACACCTTCCTGCACTATATCCACTCCCAGGCTGGACAAAGGAAGCTTTGCCGAATCTTCTTCATGGAAATAGCGGTAGAGTTTGCATGCAATAGCAATGTTTTCACCGCGGCTTTCAACTTACTGGCCATATTTGCTATAAACCGGACCATATTTGAGAAGTTAAATAATATTCTCAGCTGGGACAATATCGTTTACCGCGACCAACTCCAATTCGGGAGTTTCAAGAATGATTTTCAAAGCAGCACAGACAATACGGCCCGGACCATTGATCGCTACTCTTACCATTTATTACCTTCACTTCGGTTGGTCACATATGTAATTCGTTATCGACTGTAAATCGACGAGAACAAGTTTTACAAGTCCAACAATAGAATTTCCGGATCCTCGATGCCCTCCTTGACTCTGACCAGGAACTGGACGGCTTCTCTTCCGTCCACAATACGATGATCGTAGCTTAACGACAGGTACATCATGGGACGGACAACCACCTCTCCTCTAACTGCGATAGGACGATCCTCAATACGATGAAGACCCAATATTCCGACTTCTGGTCCATTGAGAATGGGCGTACTCAGCAGGGAGCCAAAAATCCCGCCATTGGTGATGGTGAAAGTACCTCCCATAATATCTTCGAGTGAGAGCATATGATCCTTCGTTTTTTGAACGTATCCTTGAATGTTCTTCTCGATTTCTACAAATGTCATCCGATCAGCATCGCGCAATATGGGAACAACCAGTCCCTCCTCGTCGCCGATGGCAATCCCAATGTCATAATAATGCTTGATGATCATCTCATCCCCCTGGAGTTCGGCATTTAAACGGGGGAAATCCTTGAGACCAAGAATTACTGCTTTGACAAAGAATGAAACGATCCCAAGGGTGACCCCATATTTATCTTTGAAAAGCTGCTTGTGTGCCTGGCGGATTTTCATGACCGCACTCATGTCCACATCGTTGAAGGTAGTCAACATAGCAGCAGTGTTCTGGGTCGTCACCAATTTTTGGGCAATAGTACGCCGGCGGCGTGAAAGGCGCACGCGTTCCTCACGGATGTCCCCGGAAGCCAACTGAGCCGGGATTTCCATTACAAGCGAAGATGGCTGCATGATCGGTTTTGGAGAGGCCTCTGCTTTTGGTCCGGCCTGCGGTTGAGAGACTGTCCCTTCTTGCAGCTCTTCTTGAGGCGGAGTTGGAGGCTCTATCAATTGAGCAGGTGACGATTGCCCACCTTCCGCCAGGAACTTCTCAACATCCTGTTTGAGCACCCTTCCTCCAGCACCGCTCCCCGGAATCTGAGAAGGATCGAGGTCATGTTCCATGGCGACGCGCATCGCTACCGGAGTAACTTTTTTCACGGACCCTTCCAGAACCACTGGAGAAACACCGGTCGTTTCGTCAGGATTCGGCAGTTTGTCTTTTTCCAGATCAAGCTGTGGAGGAGTAGGCTGGCCGGGACTGGTGGCCATCGCTGCGATTACGCCCAGGGTTTCTCCTACGCGGACATCTTCGCCATCCTGCCTTTCGATCCTTGTCAGGACGCCGCTCTGTTCTGCGCCAACCTCGAGGTTGGCTTTATTCGTTTCCAATTCGACCAAGGGCTCACCGAGCGTTACCTGGTCGCCAACCTTTTTAAGCCATCGGGCCACCGTGGCTTCGACGATTGATTCTCCCATACTTGGAACGACTACTTTGACATCCATAGCTATCTTCCTTTAGCCTTTTTCCTTTGATGGGGCTGCACTGGTTTTACACCCTGAGCGAATACCTGATTGATCAATTCTCTCTGATTGAGCGTATACCGGGTAAACGAGCCCTCGGATGGGCTGGAACTAACAGGACGACCAACATATTGAAAAGGATAGCGGTCACGGATCAAATCAGAAATCCGAAGACGCAGGTAAGTCCAAGCTCCCAGATTCTCCGGTTCCTCTTGGGCCCAATAGACTTCTTCAAGCCGGTCGTAGCGATTGATCACTTTTTCCAACTCCTTTCCCGGGAAGGGACAGAGCTGCTCCAGCCGGATGATGGCGACTTCGGGAGTGTTGCGGCGAAAGTCGCTGTCCATCAGGTCGACGGCGATCTTGCCGCTGCAGATTGCTAATCGGCGAACCTTGGAAGTGGATGCACCCGCCAGTTCGTCGTCCAGTACCGGCATCCACCTCCCCTCCGCAAGGTCGTTTATGGCAGAAGCCACCCGAGGATGTCTTATTAGACTCTTGGGAGTTAAGATGACCAAAGGCGTGCGAGCTGATTCCAACGAAATGGCATGGGCCATCAATAGATGGAAGTATTGCGCGGCTGTAGTGCAATTTGCCAATCGCAAACTGGTCTCCGTACCCATTTGCAGGAATCTTTCCAATCGGCTGCTGGAATGGTTCGGCCCCTGGCCTTCATTCCCGTGCGGGAGAAGCAGAACCAACGAAGGCTGCTGCTCCCATTTGGCCCGGCCGGAAAGGATGAACTCATCAAGAATGGATTGGGCGTTATTGATAAAATCCCCATATTGGGCTTCCCAAATAACCAGGCTCTGCGGGTCCTGGACGTTGTATCCATATTCGAAGGCCAAGGCAGCTGCTTCTGAAAGAGGGCTGTTATGGATGTCAAATGAAGCCCTGGCCTGTGGAATAGATTGCAGCGGAATATAAGTTTTTTGGGTAACCACATCATGGAAAACAGCATGGCGCTGGCTGAACGTGCCGCGCTCCACATCCTGACCGGTCATGCGAATCGGGATTCCTTCTGCCAGAATGGATGCCAGTGCCAGCTGCTCGGCCAACGACCAATCGACCAGCGCCTGCCCAGGCTCGTCCAGAACTTTTCTGCGTCTGTCCATCGCGCGAACCAGCTTGCTGTTTAAATTAAAGTTAGGGGGCACTTTCAACAAGGAGTCAGCCAGGCTTAACAAAAGGTCCTTTTTGAACGCTCGGTCAATCTTGGGCCTGCCCAAGGATGGCAGTTTGCCCTGCAGAGGGATATCCTTTCCTTCACCAGGCAGACTTTCCAGAGTATGTTGCAGTATCATCATGCCGTCTTTGACGAGCTTCTCCGGCCAACTTGCCTCGATAATCCCCTGGCTGACCAACTGATCAGCCCAAATCTTACGGATGGTTGGTTGTTTTTGAATGCGCTGATATAGTGCTGGCTGGGTAAAACCAGGCTCATCCCCTTCATTATGTCCGTAACGCCTGTACCCAACCAGGTCGATCAAGAAGTCCTTGTGGAATCTTTCCCGGTAGGCAAACGCCGTCCGGATGGCTTCGATGCAAGCTTGGGGGTCATCCGCATTTACATGAATAATCGGAATCTCAAATCCTTTGGCGAGGTCGCTTGCATACAGGGTGGAGCGCCCCTGAGAAGGATAGGTAGTGTAACCCAGCTGGTTATTTACAATGATATGGATGCTGCCAGCTACCTGGTAACCAGCAAGCCCGGATAGATTTAACGATTCGGCTACAATCCCTTCTCCAGGGAAGGAGGCATCCCCGTGGATCAAAATGGGCAGACTGGCATCCGGAAACAGCTCTGGAACGCCCGCTCGATCAACTTTGCTTTGTAAAGCACGCGCCATGCCAGTAACTACCGGATTCACCAGCTCGAGGTGGCTGGGTATTGGAGGCATGCCAATCACGATGCGGACTTCATCCTCCAAGGGTGCGGCGTAACTGCCGCCACGATGATATTTAACGTCCCCGGTCCAGCCTCGTTCGTGCATCGTCAAGGAACTGCCGGCGGGATCTTTGAACTCCATAAATATTTGTTCATAAGGTATGGAAAGAATGTGGGCCAGTACATTTAACCGGCCGCGGTGTGGCATCCCAATCAGTATAGTGCAGATCCCGGCCCCAACCGCTGAATTAATGACATCATCCAGCATGGGGATGAACATGTCCTCCCCTTCGATCGAAAAGCGGGTTTTGCCCGGAAAAAAACGATGCAGAAATTGTTCGAAAACCTCGACCTGGGTCAGGCGCTGGAGCAGGGTCCGGCTGCTTTCGGCCGATAAAGTGGGATGGAATTGTTCCTGCTCGGCGGCTGCGCTCAGCCACTCCCGTTCCTCCGGGATATGGATGTGGCTATAGTCGTAGCCACTGGCAGTCGTGTAAACCTTGCGTAAAGAGTTTATCGCCTCCAAGGCATTGGGCGCTTTTTCTCCAATCGAACCACTCACGATGCTGGCAGGCATGCGGGCAAGATCATTCTCGCTCAATCCGTAAGTTTCCAAAAGCAGGGAGGAATCACCGGGCGCCGGGAAAAACCCCAGAGGGTCTAACTGGACCTCCAGATGCCCGTACATTCGGATCGCTTGAGCCAGATTGACCACGGCAATGATTTTGTTCAGGTCAGAAAACACCGGATGCGACAGGGGTTCCTCGAACTGTTTTTCACCCTGTGTTTGTCCGACCGGCCGCAGCCCCTCAGCGGCATCCGGACCCTGTCCAGGAAGATCATCTGCTGGGCGCCAGTGGTCGAAAATCGAGCGGGTGGCAGCATCTACTGACGCCGGATCCTGGCGATAGCGTTCATAAAGCTCGATCACCTGACCTGAATTCAATGCGTGAAAATTAATAGGTGCCATGCTGCCTTATGGATTTTTCTCAAGGTATAACGTCTCGCTATTTTGTGACCTCGGGCATTCGTTTCTTCGCCACCGGATGGTCCGGCTTGTAAGAACCTGGCAATGTCCGAAAGCTGACCGCAAGCCGGTTCCAGGAATTAATCGCAATGACTGCAAAGGTCAGGTCCGTTAATTCCTTTTCGCCAAAATTCTTCCTGGCCTGTTCGTAAATTGCATCAGGAACCTGGTCCTCGTCCACTCTGGTCACGGCTTCCGTCCAGGCAAGAGCAGCCCGCTCGCGCTCACTATAGAAAGGCGACTCACGCCAGGCGCTCAACCCATAAAGGCGCTGCTCGCTTTCTCCCCGGCTGCGGGCATCTTTGGTGTGCATATCAATGCAATAGGCGCAGTTGTTGATTTGGGACGCCCGCATTCTCACCAGTTCGAGCAAGGATGGCTCCAGGCCGCTGCTTTTGATGTAATTCTCTAAACTGTGCAGGATTTCAATGCCCTTGGGAGCAGTTTTAGAGTAGTTGATTCTTTGTTCCATACCGATATACCTCTTCCTTCTGTCTTAGTGAATTGGAATTAAGGCTTGGTCCAATTACCGGGATTCAAAGCATTCATATCATCATTCTAAAGTATTTTCTTCCGGCTTATGTTTCAAGGCTTGTTCAAAAAGGCTACGGGTGGCTTCATAGCAATCATTGCCGCAGCAGGGCAGCTTGCCAACCGCTTGAATCTTTTCGTCCTTGATCTGTGCATACGCGATCGGGTGACGCAGTTTCGTGCCGTCTGCCAGCATGATCGTCGGCGTGCCATGGACATTATAATCTTCCTTGCCGAGACGACCTTCTGCAAGTACCGCCGCGCGCCCCTGGCCGCTGTCGAACAGGTGTATGAAGTGGTCCATATCAAGACCAGCCTCACGAGCGAGGTCCAGCATTACTTCCTGCTGGCCGATATTCCGGCCTTCGGCGAAGAAACTTCGACGGATGAGGAGATCGAACTTTCGACCCGCATCCTCACCCTGCTGAAAAGCACACCAGGCTGCCTCAAAAGCGGGGAGCGTGGTGGTAGGCCAATCCGTACCGGCGAAAGGCTTAAATCTAGCTTCTGGTTCCTGCAAGGCTGCCAGCCAAATTTCCAATTCCAGCTCTTTCCGATTGGGTGAACCGCCCCCATAGATTTCCAAGGGAAAGGCCCGCTCACGCAACTTTACTCTTCCCTGATATTCAGGCAGGATTTTTTGCAGGCGCACGGCCGCAATATAGCACCACGGTCAATAATATTCCGCCCATTCCCATAATTCGGGTATTTTTTCTTCCACCATATAATATACCTTTCATTTCCATGGGGATATCAGGGCTGTCACTCGCCATGATATCCCCTCTAGACAGAAGGATGGGACTCCTGGAGGTAAACGCCAGACCGGACGCTCAACCTTTGTAAGTCAAGACCCTCCCCCACAGGCTCTTGGTCCCCCACAATCCTGAGCGCAGACATTCCAATTGAACGATCTGGCTGTGGTCCACAAAGAGATTTACTTCAGCTCCATAATTCTTGATATACCAGGCGAATACTTCAGGGTCGGCGGCTTCGAACATTGGTTTTTCCAGACCCAAGGCGTTGATTATTTTAGCGACCACGTCGGTCCGCCAAACTGCAACATTTTCAGTGATCCCTTCTGATTCAATCATAATCATATACGCACCAGCATCCACGAAGCGCTTGGCCTGCATGATGGCCCATTCGGGGTCACGGGTACCTTCCGCTGCCAGTTCGGCTCCAGCCGTTGCGCCTCCCGCTCCAAACTGGATGCCGACCTCCGGCTTGGCTTTCAACCCTGCTTTCTGCACTTTCTCGACCAAGCGAAGCCAGTCGTCCGCGGGAATGGTGATGAATCCGCTGGATATTTCGACGATGTCGAACCCGATCTCCTTGCATTCCCGGATGTAATGATCGACCGCCTCGGGACCCAGAGTGAGGACGTGCTCGATAAAACCACCCGTGGATACCATAACATTGTAGCGGTGACAGGTATCCAGCAACTCCTTGACGGCTTTGCGCGGCATCAGGCTGAAGGAACCGCCCGCAAATTTCAGGACATCCACATAGGCCCCCATGGTCTCCAGGATATCCTCGAGGTAGCGTTTCCCCATGGGGGTGTAATAAGGTCCGCGAATCTCCGTGACACCATGGCTGCGCGGCTTTCCCTGACGGTCATTAATTTTCAGGAATGAAAACGCTCTCTCCTCTTTTTGAATATTTGATGGGCTCATTTTTTATACCTCCTGTACTGGTATCCTTACTTTTTCCAGAAGCGCAGAAAACTCGCGCGCCCGGACACTTTCCAGATGAAAGACAGCCTCTTCGACCTCGGACTGGAGTGATCCAGAGGTGTAATCCTGGCTGAGCTGCTCAAACTTTCTTACAACTGTCTCCCACTGCATCGGGCGAGTATGAAAACCTTCGTAATCCCGTTTTTCCTTGGTCAATACCTGCCCGTTCTTAAGCGTGATCCGGATGTGGCAGGGCATCTCGGCGGGAAAGCGTTGGCTTAGTACTTCGACCGGGTGTATGTGCACCTTTCGTAACAACGTTTGAATGTCTTTACGCCGAATCCGCTCTGGTAGGTACTGGACGGGCATTACCTGATCGTCCAAGAGGGCAGCCGCGACAATATAAGGCAGGCTGTGGTCCGCTTCCTCCTTGGATCGCACGGTTACTTTTTCGCCTTCTTCGCCGCCGCCAATGATGTTGTAAGCGACATCGAAGATCTCGATTTCGATTCGTTGGATGTCAGACGTGACGATATGGTGTTCCTGTTTCAATTCCATAACCCCTTCCACGGAGGACTGCGAATGAACCTCGGCGTTATACCTCTTCACAATCGTCATGTTGACCCTTTCCAAGTCTTCTTTAGACCAATCTAACTCGAAGGGCCCGGAGATCGTTTCCATGAAGCCTTTGTTCCCCTCAAAAACCTCGCCCGGTCCGGTGATGCCGCGCATCGCCAGGAAAGCTGCGTGGGTAACACCGAAGGCAGTGTTTGGATAAGCCAGCCCTTTCCAATTCGAAAGGGCACCGGTGCGGGTTACCCTCAGGGCATTAAAGGCGGTCCCGGCGATGGCAATCGCATTCGCTGTTTTTGACGGGTTCAATCCGAGAGCCTTGGCCACCCCCGCGGCAAGCGCAAAGGATCCCTGGGTGGTGTGGTCAAAACCTTTCGCACGCACCGGTGCTACATCGCTTAACCGGCACTGCACCTGGTAGGCCACTGCCAGGGCGGTCAACAGGTCTTTGCCCGTCCGGTTGGCATACTCACAGGCCGCCAGCAAGGCCCCCAAGTTGTCGCTGGGGTGACAGGTCTCCCCCTTGGCCAGATAGCCGTCGTTGAAATCCAGGTAGCGCACCAGGGCGCTGTTATAGAAAGCTGCCCTGTCGGGGGCCGTCCGGCCACCGCCGATCAACGTACAGGTACCGTTGCCACCGAAATCATCAATCTGGGCCCTGATTATCCTTAATGGTCCACTGTTCAGCGCGCCGAATGCACAACCCAGTGCGTCTAATATCCTAATTTTAAGTTGTTGGCGAGCCTGTTCAGACAAATCATCATAGGAGGCACGAACAACAAACTTTGCAAGCTGCTCAACGTATGTCATACAAACTCTCAATTTCTTATTACAAAATACACCTTATCGCACTCCCGGATCGTGGACTTTAGAATCGATTTTCCTGTCCCGATAGCCAGTTCGGCCGAGTTGGTAGCAATTGATACACTAGCGAAGAAATCATCTCTACATTCCGACCTGACTTCACAACCTGCACTGCCGTTAGATAACATTAGCTTGAAATTGGACTTGATAATTATACATCGTAATACGATATAAATCAATCTTTTGCGATATAATTGGCTTATAGCACGCATTGGAGGTCACTGTGTCACGCTCTACAGCTATCACTAAAATTGAATATGAAGTTCTAGCGGAATTCCGTTACACCTTACGCCGTTTTTTGCACTTCAGTAAAAATGCGGCTGAAGAGGTGGGGGTAACCCCGCAACAGCATCAAGCCTTGCTGGCCATCATGGGTTTTCCGGACCGCGAAAAAATTACGATTGGTGAACTGGCTGAACGCTTACAGATACGTCACCATAGTGCTGTCGGCCTGGTCAACCGCCTGGAGACTGAAAACCTAATCGACCGTACCCCAGCGCTAAATGACCGCCGGCAGGTTTTTATATCCTTGACCGGACACGGCCTCTCGGTCCTTGAACAACTCTCCAATACACACCGTGAAGAACTGCGTCTACTCGCCCCCCAATTACGCTTGTTGCTTGAACGGATCATCAAACTTTTAGAGTCTCGGAATTAGCCTTTTGGCTTGACAAGCACCAACCAATTGTATTTTCCGGTGAACCGCTTTTATCTAAAGCTTCTCATTCGCCGTCACCCGCCCAAGAGTTCAGTGATTTGAACAATTTTCATAGAGTCAATTAACCATAATGCTCAAGATCTTTTATCTTTAATTATTCTAATAATTTTTTACTCCATCACATCGAGAGAGGAATAGAAATAAAATAGGAGGACGTGAAATGAACATCAATTTCAAAATGTGGCGGACGGCTGCCTGGCAGCTGGTCAAGATGGAAGACAAGAAGAAATGGGATGGGCTGGATGTCGTCTCGAAGTGGCTAATCGCAACCCGGTCCGGCGTGACGACGGTCACCATCTATTCCTGCATCATTGCCGGCTTGTTGGCCTGGCGTGATAAATCCTTTGCTTGGGTACCGTGGATAATCGTGACGATTGGGCTATTCATCGCGCATGGTACGAACAATCTGCTCAACGATTACACCGATTTCAGCCGCGGGATCGACAAAGACAACTATTTCCGCATTCAATACGGTGTCCATCCCCTCGTGCAGGGCTTCTGGACGAAGGCGCAGCAATTGCGCTGGTTCGCGGTGAGCGGCGTGCTTGCAACCCTTTCCGGTGTCTACGCGCTTTTCTACTCCCACTTCAACCCGGTGGTGATCGTCTTGTTCGGTTTCGGTGCGCTGATGCTCCTGTTTTATACCTATCCATTGAAGTATTTCGCTCTGGGTGAGCTGGCCATCTTCCTGATCTGGGGGCCGATCATGGTGGCTGGTGTGTACTTGGTCCTGACTCAGCACTGGAACTGGAACGTTGCCCTGGCAGGCATACCGTTTGGATTGTGCGTGGCGAGCATCAATGTCGGCAAGCACATCGACAAGCGCCTGGAGGACAAGGCCAAAGGCGTCACGACTCTTCCGGTGCTGATCGGTGAAACAACAGCCCGGGTCCTTAACATCACGGTCATCGTACTCGCCTACGCCATCATCCTGTACCTGGTCTTCCTATCGCGCTTCTTCACCCCGGCAATGTTGCTCGTCTTCTTGGCTTCCAAAGACGCGTGGAAAGCCATGCAGCGGTTGTCAAAGCCGCGGCCAGCTGAACCACCTCAAGGCTACCCGATCTGGCCACGCTGGTTCTCGACTGTCTCTTTCGTGCACAATCGCAACTTCGGGAATCTGTTCATCCTTGGATTATTGACTGATACATTGCTGCGCGTTTTCCTGCCACTCTTTTGGCATTAATATCTTCTCCTTGCAGTCTCGCAGCTTGGAGAATCCAAATGATAGAAGCATGACCCATCCTTGAATTCAGGATGGGTCATGCGCATTACATTGTTTATTTGCAATTATGCTTATCGCTATAGGATCCAAATGATAAAAAAGCAGATATTATGAAGATGGTCTAACCCGCCGCCAAGCCACCAAAAGAAATGTCAGAGCACTCACAGCCTCAAATACCCTTCCTATGAGCATAAACCAAGTTACATTGAAAACCGTATTCATTGTCATCATGAGTATTCCAGTATTGAGGAATATCAGGGAAAGCCAAGCCATCGTCTCATTACCACGCGGGAGGCCTTTCACATAGCGCGGCAGAATCCAGTAAGCTACACCCAAGGCGAGTTGCATCATCCAGCCCACGAGGAGAAATTCCATATGGACTGGTAGGAGGTGATCTAGATGGAGATTAAAAGCCAGTCCTTTATTTGCCAGCATTAAAGCACCGAAGGTGAAACCGACAGCCAGGTATACCAGAGAAGCGCGTATGAACCAAACACTAAGGCGAGGCATTTACTTCGTCTTTACCCGTTTCCACAAGTTTATGATGAAAGCTATTCCACCCAGCCACTGCAGGAGAGCTGAAAACACCAGGAGCCAACCCCAGAACGCGTCCCGGCGAAGGTTGTCGAGAGGCTCACCTACTATCCGCATCACCAGTCCCAGATTCAGGAGGATATAAGCGGCCCAGATAAGCACGTCGCTGCCATGAGGGTGTGCCAAAGAATACTTAGGAAACATCCAATAGGCCACTCCGAAAATCAGCAGTGTCAGCCAGCCGACAGTCAGCAGATGGATATAGCCTGGGAAAAGGATCGCAACTGGCAACAGCGAACTCCAAAGGGATTGCCCGGCCAGAAGGATCCCGACGGCCAGCGCTATCCCCAGGTATACAAAGGATGTTCTGATGAACCAGCGGGTTAATAGCGGCATAAGACAGTTTCCATGACATGCGGTCTTTCTATTGGGCCGGTTTTTTTCGGGTGTACCAATAGGTCATGCCAATCGCCAGCACCACCGGTAAGACACCCACAATGCCAAACACCAAGTCACCCGGCAGGCGAACCCATTCGATCAGCCGGGCAAGGCTGGTATCCAAATAGGCGGAGCTGCGGGCGTGCCAGTACCCGTTGACCAGCACATCCCTGAACTGCAGCACGCCTCCTGGGAATAGCGACAAGACGACCATCAGCGCCAGGCCGATGTTCAGACTCCAGAAGGAGACTTTGATATATTTCTCGAGGCGATTTCTTTACGTTCTCCGTTCTTGCGGGCCGGTGCAATCGCTCGTATAAGGAGCGCCAACCAAACCACCAGGCCAACGGCCAACAGGATTTGCCAGGCGCGCCCGAGGTCTAGGTACTCCCAACCCTGATCTCCGATCCAGAACCAAAGGTTGCCTAACCAATTGTTGACCCCCAGATATTCTCCCAGCAGGCTGCCGGCCACGACCACCACCAGAGCTGCAAAAAGGATGTTTACCCAGAGTGCCTGTTTCCGGGGCTCCTTTCCGCCCACTGCCGGGCCGATAAAAAGTGCTCCAGCAACATAAGCTGTAGCGATCCAGAAGATAGCAAGCTGCACATGCCAGGTACGGACAATGTTGCTGGGAAGGAGGCGCGACAAATCCAGCCCGTAGAAGGAATTCGGGTCAGCGCGATAGTGGGCGATCAGTCCCCCGCACAAGCCCTGCAGTAAGAGTAGAACGGCAACAATCAGGAAGTACTTGATCGTGCCCTTCTGGCTGGCAGTCATCTCTCCACCAGGCAGCATCTGCGGATGAATATGTTCTCTCTTCCCTTTCCATCCCGGGAAATCAAAACGGCCGAAGGCAAACAGGACACCGGCGGTACCGCCCAGCAGGGTGATAAGGCTTAGGGCGCTCCACAGGACGGCATCGCTGGTCGGCTGGTTTCCGACCAATGGATCGTATGGGAAATTGTTGGTATATGAATAGGAATGGCCCGGCCGCTCAGCAACCGAAGACCAAGCTGCCCAGGCGAAGAAGGCCGTCAGCTGGCGGATTTCCTCAGGATTGCTGATCAGTTTCGCCTGCAGGCCGGCATCGTTGCCGGGTTTGGAGAAATAGTCAGCCCAGACGGTCTGCTGGGCTTGAAAGGTATCGACTTCCGGTTGGGTGTAGGTCAGCACGCTGGTCTGGGCATCGTAACGGTTCTGTTTGAGAATCAAGGCCACTTCTGTTTGTACAGCGGCCTGGCCGGGTGCGTCCATGGACTCATAGCTCTGCCCGTAGCTCTGCAATGCGATCACACTCGCGGTCACCTGCCCCAGGTCATGCAGATAGGCGGCCGAGAAATCAGGACCCAGGTATGCTCCGTGGCCCAATACCGACCCGTTCTCCATCAGACCATATTTCAAGAATATTTGCTGGCCGGAGCGGATATCATCCCCGGTGAAAATCACCTGGCGGCAGGCCCCATCACACGGTCCGGCACAGGCGGTGCATCGCGGTAGGCGCTGACCGTCAGCCCGATCAGGATCGAAAAGCCAACTATCATGACAATGATGACGGCATTTCGCCACCACGGAGAGAGCTGTCCTGTTTCTTGGTTTTGAGTATCCATTCTTCCCTCCTCCTGAAGAATTAAAATCGAATGGATTAGGTTTGTGCACCCGGCGCCCCATGCAGGAAACCGACAAAGACCAGCTCCTCAAGGGCGCGGATGGAATGGTTTTCACCGGGGTCGAACATCAGAAGGGTGTTGGGACCGACAGTTTGCTCCTTGCCATCCCGACCTGCAAAAACACCCCGCCCGCTCAAGATGACAACATAAAATGGTGAGCTGGGCGCATTGTGCTCTCGAATGGCCTGGTCGGGTTTCAGCGTAAAAAGAATTACCCTGCCGTTTTGATCCACATAGAGCGGTTCGGCGTGAGGGCCTTCATCACTGAATTTCCAGTTGTCTCGTAAGTTTGTTGATTTCATCTTCGATATCCTTTCTTTGTAGGTCTCTACCAAAATAAAGCATCGGTAATCTCAGAGATGACTGCATATCCAATCTCCAATCACCCCAGCCCTATTTTATCCTTAACCGTGCGTAATGTTTTTTCTGCTATCGGTTTGACTTTGGATGCTCCTTCGGCTAACAAATGGTCAATATAGGCTGGCTCCTTCATCAATTCTCGATATCGGGATTGCAGAGGGCCGAGACTTTCAATAATTACCTCTGCCAGTTCCTGTTTCAAAACCGCATACCCTTTTCCTGCAAATCGTCTTTCGACGTCGGTGCGGCTTAATCCACTGAAAAGTGCATATATGGTGAGGAGATTGTTGATGCCAGGCTGGTTCTCGTCGAATCGAATCTCGTGCAGCGAATCTGTGGTTGCTCCCTTGACCTTTCGCCGGATATCTTCCGGGGAATCCAACAAGCCAATGGCGTGGTTTTCTTGTTTTTCGCTCTTGCTCATCTTCTTCGTAGGGTCATCCAAGCCCATGATGCGCGCTCCTTCTTCGGCAATGACCGGCTCGGGCAACTTGAACGTCAAGCCATAGACCGAATTGAAGCGTTGGGCGACATCGCGAGTCAATTCCACATGTTGCTTCTGGTCTTCTCCCACCGGAACAAGATCGGTTTGATAGAGAAGGATATCCGCGGCCATCAAAGCAGGGTAATCAAACAACCCGGTGCTAACCCGCTCTCTCTGTTTTTGTGACTTTTCCTTGAATTGGGTCATGCGCTGCATCCAACCCATGGGGATGAAGCAGTTCAGAATCCAGGCCAGTTCAGCATGTGCCGGGATGTCTGATTGTATAAAAACTGCCGATAGATTAGGATCTATTCCGGACGCAATGAGAAGGCCGGCTGCCTCACGAGTTTTAGCTTTAAGCGTTTTGGCATCCTGAGGAACCGTGATGGCATGCAGATCGACAAGACAGAAGATGTTGTCGTATTCCGCCTGTGAGGCTACCCACTGCCGAATTGCAGCAAGATAGTTGCCAATATGGATATTACCCGTCGGCTGGATGCCAGAAAATATGCGTTTTATCATAATTTGTCGGCAGCTTGTTTTATCGAGATACAATTCATGCCAATGAGCACGGCATTGCACCACCAGGAAGAAAACCTTTCGGGATCATGGTTTTGATCGTCCAGGTTCGATTTCATGATAATCTTTTCCTCCTAAAGTGTCTGGTTTGGAAATAACAGTGCCTTTCGAATCGACTCCAGAAAATATCTTCTTTGCCATCATCGTTCGCGATACCGGCAAGGAAACAATCAGACGCACGGCGCGCTCATAAAAAAGGTAATCCCAAGCCCAATTGATTAATACAAGCAGTCGGTTACGAAATCCGATCAGGCTGTAAAGGTGTATGCTCAGCCATAAAATCCAGGCTGGGAAGCCAGCAAAAGCATGCCCCCCTATATATGCTATAGCAGCATTTCGGCCGATGGTCACCATCGTACCCCGCTTGTGATAGTGAAAAGGCATCGGCTCTCGTCCGTCTGCCTGGCGAATAATGTTGCGGGCAGCTACTTCCCCTTGTTGAGTGGCGACAGGGGCGAGCATTGGCAGTGAATGCCCATCTTCTTCTATGTAGGCCAGATCGCCGATTACATAGACTTCGGGGTAGTCAGGGATTTGAAGCGTCGGAAGGACCTTCACCTGCCCATTCCGCATTGTCGGAAGTTCTGCATTGAAGGACTCACCGTGCACACCAGCTGTCCAAATCACGGTTTCCAGGGGAATTGTTGTCCCATCCTTAAATTGCACATTCTCAGGTGTGATCTGGCTGACCATCGCACCCAGACGTATTTCCACTCCCATCTTCTGCAGCCGTTTTGCGGCATAGGTTCCGAGCCGCTCTGGGAAGGGGGCGAGTAGTCGGTCAGTTGCTTCCAGCAACAGGACGTGCATCTCTCGGGGATCGAGGGCCTGATAGTCTTTAACCAGCAGACCACGGATCAGTTCGGCCAGAGCGCCGGCGAATTCCACTCCGGTCGGCCCACCGCCGACGATGGCAAAGGTCAGCATTTGTTGCCGCCGCTCAGGGTTGATTTCGCACAGTGCGCGTTCAAAGCGAAACAGGATATGGTTGCGCAGAGCGATTACCTGTTCCAGCGTCTTCAGTTGGAAAGCATACTCAGCTGCGCCTGTCACTCCAAAGAAGTGGGAGGTACTACCGATGGCTAAAACAAGAAAGTCGTAAGGGAAAACGTGATCCGTGGTTTTGACCTGTTTGGCGGCAAGGTCTATCTCTCCAACCTCATTCATGAGAAAACGAATATTCTGCTGCCCGCGCAGGACGCTTCGCACTGGATAAACAATATCCTCCGGTTCGAGTTCCGCTGCCGCGACTTGATAGAGAAGCGGGGAAAAAGTATGATAATTGTTGCGGTCCAGAACAAGAACGTCGGTCTGCGAATGGGACAAGGTACGGGCAGCCCATAGTCCCGCAAATCCAGCTCCTATGATGACCACGCGAGGGCTATTAGGGATTGTCATTGCTCTCCTTCCGACAAATGGCGTGCTTCCAAATACAGCTTCAGCGCGACGGCATTGTTGTGCTGTATATCCCTCGCGCTAAAGAGCAGGGTGACATTCCCCTGATGGGCTGTGTCCAGGATAATCCGCCAGGTCTCAGGCTTGCCATCCAGTTCGGCAAAGTAACGGTGGCAAAACCCATCCCACTTCGCCGGGTCGTGAGCAACCCAGTTCCGCAAGTTGTCACTGGGAGACACGTCCTTTAGCCAGGCGTCAAGGGCTAGATTCTCCCGCTTAATCCCGCGTGGCCAAAGATGATCTACTAGAAAACGACGGCCATCTTCCGGTGCAATAGGATCGTAGACTCGCTTGAGCTGGATCATGTTGTCTCACTGTTGAAAAGGATATGTTCCTTTCTTGGGCTACGACTTAGCAGGTTCCGCCTCCGTAAAAACCTGCACCAGGACGGGTAATTGAACTGGAACGATCTTCTTACGGACCCGGAACTTCGTGCAGGAAACCTACGAAAACCAACTCATCCAACCCACGAATGAAATGGTTCTCACCAGGATCAAAGATGAGCAGGGTGTTTGGACCAAGGGTTTGCTCGATCCCATCTCCCCCAGCGAAAATGCCCTTCCCCTGCAAAACAACCACAAAAAAAGGCGAATTGGGTGCGTTGTGCTCCCGGATGGACTGGCCGGGTTTCAAGGTAAAGAGTAATGCTCTCCCGTGGCGGTCAACGTGCAAAGGCTACGCAAGTGGATCTTTGTCGCGAAACTCCAGTTTTTCCAACAGGTTTATGGATTTCATCGTTTACCTCCGTTTGGATTCACTTCTCATTGGCACAAGAGTTGGGCCTGGCTAGACTCTGAGCTCCCGACAAGATTAGTTCGCCTCCAGCCGCACCCGCGCGTTTCTCAAGGCGGAGCCACATTCGATAGAGCTCCTGAATCAATCCGCATTCGACTAAGTCGGCATAGTATAGTGGTGGACACTCGCTCGTGAACTGAATTGGGACCGGGCAGCCCTCATATAGTAGCTGCTTGGAAATAAATATCTGCTTGAGGGTAATCCCAAAGTGCGCCTCTCAG
>Ga0209014_10000912_pt1 | contig 17529 bp, 16 predicted proteins | sample BarGraNGADG00212_FD_184491 | JGI IMG/M metagenome (GOLD analysis project Ga0209014, IMG submission 184491) | Arctic peat soil microbial communities from Barrow, Alaska - Barrow Graham LP Ref core NGADG0002-212 (SPAdes) (version 2) | ecosystem: Environmental > Terrestrial > Soil > Wetlands >...
CCGTACCCCGGTTGGTCTGCCGGTCGAGCTTCCCGAGCTTGCGCCATACCTGCGCCTGCTCACCCGCGGAGCAGAGGAGCCGACTGCCTCAGAAACCAGCATCAACCCGCGAGCAGCATCGGCCCGGTTGCGGGCCGCCGAACGTACCAGGGTCTCGAAAGGACACCTCGCATGAGCCAGATGACCTCCACAGTTCGAGTTGGCGCGCGACCTCTGAACCGGCCGACCACAGAGACGCCCAGACTGCGCGTGGTCACCGGGGCACCCCTGCGGCACGGCGGTGCCGCGTTTGGCATCGTCTGCGCGACCCTGCTTGCGCTCGGGCTGATCGGTCTCCTGCTGCTTAACACCGTTCTGGCCCAGGGCTCCTTCACGCTGTCCAAGCTGCGGGCAACCTCCGATCAGCTGACCGATGTCCAGGGCGCTCTCAACCAGTCACTGGACGCTTCGAAGTCCCCAGCCAACCTCGCGATGAGGGCGACCAGGATGGGGATGGTGCCGGCCCAGTCAGCAGCCTTCCTGCGGCTTTCCGACGGCAAGGTCATCGGCGTGGCGCAGCCAGCGTCCCCAGGGCCCGGATTTACCGTGGTGGGGACGACGCCACCAGCGCCGGCCGTACCGAAGCCGGCGAACACAGCACCAGCGCCGGCGGTATCGACGCCGGCGAACACAACACCAGCGCCGGCGGTACCGACGCCGGCGAACACAACACCAGCGCCGGCCGCAGCTAAGCCAGCGAACACAGCCCCAGCCCCGTCTGCAACGACGCCGGCCAAGCCAGCATCAGTTGCGGCGGCGACCAAGCCAGCGAAGAGGTGAGCTTGTGAAGCAGACCCGGGGCCGAAGCTCGGGTGGCTCGGGTGATGCCCGCCCCACCCGAGCTTCGGCGTCTGGCAGGTCGTCAGGCAAGCCGCCTCGTCGACGGTCGTCCGAAGGCAGCGCCGCCCATGCTGCCCGGAAGCCATCAGCCGCTGCGCCTGGCAAATCACGGTCTCGCAAACCGGCAACCAGCAAGCCTCGAGCCTCCCAAAGAGCCGGTTCAGGTCCTCCTCGCCGGCCGGGCAGGCCTCGGTCGCGGCCGGCGCGAACAGGTGTCCACCCCGAACGCCGCGTTCGGTTTCTTCTACTGACGGGGCTTTTCGTCCTCAGCCTGTTCGGCGCACAACTTTTCCGGCTGCAGGCCCTTGACTCCTCGGCTATGGCAAGCGCCGCACTCAAGAGCCGGTTGAGCATCGTGGCGGTGCCGGCACTTCGTGGTGACATCACGGCATCCAACGGCGATGTGCTGGCCACCAGTATCGAACGTCGCAACGTGACGGCGGACCAGACCGCGGTGCCGACGTACAAGAAGAAGGTCAACGGCCACAGTGTCACCGTCGGCGTTGCCGGGGCCGCTGCCGACCTTGCCCCGATCCTCGGCAAGTCCGAGGCCGAGCTGACCACGACGTTGACGGGCTCTCGACGGTTCGTATATGTGGCCAAGGACATCTCTGTGTCGGACTGGAGCAAGATCCAGGCATTGGGGATCCCGGGTATCTACAGTGAGACGACGTCGAAACGTTCCTACCCGACCGCTTCTGCGGCGGCCTCGCTGGTGGGCTGGGTGCACGCTGACGGATCAGCCGGCGGAGGCCTTGAGCTGTTGTTGAACAGACAGTTGCAGGGCAGGCCGGGGGAGTCAACCTCCGAGCTGTCCGGGGATGGCCGGATGATCACCACCGGTGCGCAGCAGATCACCCCGGCCGTTCCCGGCCTCGACGTTCGGTTGACGATTGACAGTGATCTGCAATGGTTCGCGCAGAACGCTATTGCCCAGAAGGTCAACGAGACGCAGGCCCTGTCAGGGACCGTTGTGGTCATGAACGTCAAAACCGGTCAGCTGGCAGCCGTCGCGTCCTATCCGACCTTCGACCCGAACAACATCGGCAAGGCCACCGGTAACCTCAACAACGCTGCCTTCGGGGAGGCGTTCGAGCCAGGATCCACAGCTAAAGTGATGACGGCGGCGGCCGCTCTCCAGGAGGGCGTCGCGACGCCGGCCACTCCCGTGTTGGTTCCCGACCGGCTGGCCCGCGCCGACCAGTTCTTCCGGGACTCCCACGAGCACGGCATCGAGGACCTCACGTTCGCCGGCGTGATCGCCCAGTCGAGCAACATCGGCACGATGATGGTCGGTGAGAAGGTCCCGCCGGCTACCCTCGAGAAGTACTTCCGTAGCTTCGGAGTCGGTCAGCCGACCGGGATCGGTTTCCCTGGCGAGACGCCGGGCATCTTCGCCAAGTCCCAGAACTGGAGTGGCTCCCAGCGCTATACCGTCATGTACGGCCAGGGGCTGTCGGTCAACGCTATCCAGGCTGCCGGCGTCTTCCAGACCATCGCCAACGGGGGAGTGCGCGTGCCGCCGACCCTGGTGGCCAGCACCAAGGGTGCCGACGGCACCGTGACACCGGCGCCGCCCACTACCCCGGTGAAGGTTATTTCACCATCGACCGCCACGACGCTCAGCCAGATGCTCGAGTTCGTCGTCAGCGACAACGGCACCGCCGTGGCGGCGACGATCCCGGGGTACCGTGTCGCAGGCAAGACCGGGACAGCTGACAGGGTTGGTGCCAACGGTCGTTACTCCGGTTACACGGCGTCTTTCATCGGCTTTGCCCCTGCCGACAAGCCTGAGTTCGTGGTCGCGGTGATCTTGCAGAACCCGCTCAACGGCATCTACGGCGGAGCGGTGGCCGCCCCGGTGTTCAAGGACGTCATGACCTACGCGCTCCAGGAGTTCGGAATCCCGCCGACCGGCACCCCTCCGCCGGTCATGAAACTCACGAGCCAGGCCCCGCCGGCATCTGCCGACAAAGCGGCGTCAGCCCTGCAGCCGCAGTCGGGTCCCCAGCCCTCTACAGCCGCCCGGTAAAGTCACGCTCGTGGTGCACCCGTGAACGCGACTCCGCGTCCTCTGTCCCCGCACGTCGTCAGCCTGCCTTCCGTGGCTGAGTGTGCCGGTGTTCCGCGGACCCCTCATGGAATCATCGATTCTCGGGTCGTCGTCACCGGAGTGACCCTGGATTCGCGCTCCATCCGGCCCGGAGACCTGTACGCGGCCCTGCCGGGGGCCAATGTGCACGGTGCGCGATTCGTGGGCGCAGCGATCGGCCTCGGCGCCGTCGCCGTGCTGACCGATCCCGCCGGAGCCGCGCTGCTCGCACTTGACGAGATCACGGTGCCGGTTCTGGTGGTTCCGGAGCCACGGGCTGTCCTGGGCGCTGTGGCGGCAATGATCTACGGCCATGCCAGTGAAGCGCTGACCATGCTGGGGATTACCGGTACTAACGGCAAGACGACGACGGCCTACCTGCTCGACTCGGCTTTGCGAGCCCTCGGCGCCGTGACGGGGCTGATCGGCACGGTCGAGACGCGTATCGGCCAGGACCGCATCAAGAGCATCCGGACCACCCCCGAGTCCTCGGACCTGCATGCCTTGTTCGCCGTGATGCTTGAGAGGGGTGTGGACACGTGCACCATGGAGGTGTCCAGTCATGCCTTGGCTCTGCATCGCGTCGATGGCGTGCGCTATGACGTGGCCGCCTTCATGAACCTGTCCCAGGACCACCTCGACTTTCATGGATCGATGGAGGAGTACTTCCTGGCGAAGGCGTCGCTGTTCACTCCCCAGAGAGCGGCCCGCGCCGTCGTGTGCGTGGACGACGAATGGGGCCAGCGCCTGGCCAGGGAGGTCTCAGTGCCGGTGGTGACCATCTCGTCACGTCCAGACGTCGCGGCTGACTGGCAGATCCTGACAACAGGTCCCGGTGAGTCCGCCTTCGAGCTCGTGGCCGGCGATCGGCGACTGTCGCTACGGTCGGCCCTGCCCGGAGACTTCAACAGAGTCAACACCGCGGTGGCGGCCTTGGTGCTCCTAGCTGCGGGTCACCCGATCGGCTCCCTGCAGGCAGCCATGGCCGCTGATCCGCACGTGCCCGGCCGGATGGAAAGAGTCGTCCTGACCGACACCAACAGTGCCGACCACGGCAATGCTGACCACGGCAATGCTGACCAGAGCCGTATGCCGCTGGCTGTGGTCGACTTCGCGCACACTCCCGACGCCGTGGCTGCGGCCCTGAAAGCATTGCGGCACAACACTCCTGGGTCATTGATCGCTGTGCTGGGCGCCGGGGGAGACCGGGATCGTGGCAAACGAGCGTCTATGGGTGCGGCGGCTGCAGCGCACGCAGACCTCGTTTTCGTCACCGACGACAACCCCCGATCCGAGGACCCTGCGACCATCCGTGCGGCGGTCCTGGGTGGAGCGATCGCCCAGGAACAATTCACCCCGTCGACCCCCGGGCGGATCCGCGAGATCGGAGACCGCGCCATAGCCATCCGCGAGGCGGTGGCCCATGCCGGGGTGGGTGACACTGTTGTTGTCCTCGGCAAGGGACATGAGAGCGGGCAAGACATCGCTGGCGTGGTCCACCCCTTCGACGACAGAACACACCTGAAAGCAGCATTGATGGAGCGCGCAGCATCTTTGGAGAACACTGTCGGCCACCCCGACACGGATGCCATCCTTGGCGAGGTCCAGTGATTGCCCTCAGACTCAGCGAGATCGCCCGGATCACCGGTGGCGAGGTCTTTGACGCCGTCGGCGCCTGCGACGATGGAAAAGCTCACGCTGGGGGGGCGGATCCTCTGGTCGACGGGCCGGTGGTCACCGATTCACGGGAAGCCACCAAGGGCAGTCTTTACATCGCGCGTATCGGTGAGGACCTGGACGGTCACCAGTTCACCGGGGCAGCCCGTTCTCAGGGTGCCGTCGCCGCACTCAGCACCCGACCGGTTGATGAGCTGCCGTCGGTCGTGGTCCACGACGTGCAGGCAGCATTCGTCGCACTCGCCCACGCCCTGGTCGAACGCAACCCGCAGGCTGTCGTCATCGGCATCACTGGGTCCTCGGGTAAGACCGGCACCAAGGACCTGCTCTGGTCGGTGCTGCAGCGCCACGGCGAGACGGTTGCCAACGTCGGCTCCCTCAACTCTGAGGTCGGTGTCCCGCTGACCGTCTGCCGGATCACTCCCACCACGGCATACCTCGTGCTCGAGATGGGCGCCCGAGGGGCGGGCCACATCGACTACCTCACCCGGATCGCGCAGCCCCAGATCGGGGTCGTTCTCAACGTGGGGACCGCTCACGTGGGTGAGTTCGGTTCCCGTCGGGCCATCGGAAAGGCCAAAGCCGAGCTCGTGCAGGCGCTGCCCGCAAAGGGATTCGCCGTCCTGAACGCTGACGACCCGATTGTGTGGGGGATGGCCAGTCAGACCAGAGCACACGTCATAGGCGTGGGGCAGTCAGCTGAGGCAGCTGTCCGGGCGCTGGACGTCTGCCTCGACCAGCAGGGCCGCGCGTCCTTTACCCTTGTCACCGAGCAGGGCAGCGCCCCGGTTGTCCTCAGGTTTCACGGAGAGCACTACGTCAGCAACGCCCTGGCCGTGGCAGCCGTCGCGTTGACAGTTGGTATGCCGTTGGGCGAGGTGGCCACAGCTCTGGAAGAAGGGCGTCCGCTGAGTCGATGGCGGATGGAGGTACACGAGCGGGCCGATGGCGTCACGATCGTCAATGACGCCTATAACGCCAACCCGGATTCGATGTGCGCAGCGCTCAAGGCTCTTGCGGCCATGGGTCACGGCCGGCGGACCTGGGCTGTGCTGGGCGAGATGCTTGAGCTGGGGCCCGAGTCCGTCACCGAGCACGACAACCTGGGTCGACTTGCCGTGCGTCTGGGTGTCTCGCGCGTTGTCGCCGTGGGCCCGGGGACGCGGCCGATCGACGGCGGCGCCCGTGACGAGGGCTCGAGCGGTTCCAGCGGTTCGAGCGAGGATCAGTCGACCTGGGTTCCGGACACCGATGCCGCCTATGAGCTGCTCAGGCAACATCTTTCCCCCGGTGACGTCGTGCTGGTCAAGTCCAGCCGTGACGCCGGGCTGCGGTGGCTCGGAGATCATCTGCTTGAGGACGCCGGATCTGAGGTGCCTTCGTGAAAGCCGTGCTGCTGGCCGGACTGATTTCGCTCGTGGTGTCGTTGTTCGGCACCCCGTTGTTCATCAAGTTCTTGGTCCGCCGAGGATATGGCCAGTTCATCCGAGACGACGGTCCGACCTCACACCACACAAAGCGTGGCACCCCCACCATGGGCGGGGCGCTCATCATCGGGGCCTCGCTGCTGGCCTATGGCGGCGCGCACCTGTTCACTCTGACACCCCTGACGGCCAGCGGCATCCTGGTGCTCTTCCTGATGACCGGCCTGGGAGTCGTGGGCTTTCTGGACGACTACATCAAGATCTCCAAACAGCGCAGTCTGGGGCTGCGCACCAAACAGAAGCTGGCCGGACAGACTCTGGTGGCGGTGGTTTTTGCCGGCTTGGCGCTGCAGTTCCCTAACAGCCGGTTCCGCACCGCGGCGGTGCCATTCGTGTCGTTCGTCCGAGACACGAACGTCAACTTCGCTTTCGCCGGCACGGTTTTCGGAACGATCCTGTTCGTTCTCTGGGCCAACCTAATGATCGCCGGCACCAGCAACGGCGTGAATCTCACCGACGGCCTGGACGGACTGGCGACCGGCACCAGCGTGATGGTGTTTGGCGCATATGTCCTGATCGCCATCTGGCAGTTCAACCAGAACTGTCAGAGCAACCCGGGGGTCAACTGCTACGAGGTCCGCGACCCGCATGACCTGGCCGTGGTTGCTGCCGCTCTCATGGGAGCGTGCTTCGGATTTCTGTGGTGGAACGCCTCCCCTGCCAAGATCTTCATGGGTGATACGGGGTCGCTGGCTCTCGGCGGCGCCATGGCCGGGCTGGCCATCACCACCCGCACGGAGCTGCTCGTGGTGATTCTCGGTGGCCTGTTCGTCATCATCACGCTCTCGGTGATCATCCAGGTCGGTTACTTCAAGTTGACAGGTAATCGCGTGTTCAGGATGGCCCCGCTCCAGCACCACTTCGAGCTCGCGGGCTGGGATGAGATCACCATCGTCATCCGGTTCTGGATCATTGCCGGGCTGTTCGTCGCGTTGGGGCTCGGTATCTTCTATGCGGAGTGGGTTGTCGGAGCAGGGTGAGCCAACAGTGACGAGTTCTGAGGATTTCGACCCAAGTTACGAACCACGCCAGGGGCTGCGTAACCTCACCCACCGCCACGCCGACTGGTCAGGGCTGCGCATCCTGGTCACTGGTCTTGGTATTAGCGGGTTCGCGGCCGCTGATGCGCTCTCGGAGCGCGGTGCCATCGTCTCGGTGGTCAGCGCCGACGCCACCGCCGCCATCAACGAACGTGCGCAGATCCTCCAGATCCTGGATGTGGACGTCCGTCTGGGGCCCGAGCACCTGATAGACGTGCCCGAGGGCACCGAACTAGTCGTGACCTCACCCGGTTTTCGCCCCGACCACCCGTTGATGCTCGTCGCGGCCTCACGCGGCATACCGGTCTGGGGTGAGGTCGAGCTCGCCTGGCGGATGCGCGCGCAGTTCGGCGCAGCGCCCTGGATCACCATCACCGGTACCAACGGCAAGACGACCACGGTCAAGATGCTCACCTGTATCCTGCGAGCCGCCGGGCTGCGGGCGACCAGCGCAGGAAACGTCGGCACGCCGTTGCTCGAGGCGGTGCTGCACCCTGACCCGTATGACGTGCTGGCCGTCGAACTGTCCAGCTTCCAGCTGCACTGGCAACGGTCGGTGGCCCCTTTCGCGTCAGTCTGCCTCAACCTGGCGCCTGACCACATCGACTGGCATGGCTCCATGGAGGAGTACCGCCTAGCCAAGGCCAAGGTCTACGCGGGCACCCAGATCGCCTGCGTCTACAACGTGCAAGACCCGGCCACAGAGCAGATGGTGATGGATGCCGACGTCGTGGAGGGCTGTCGTGCTATCGGTTTCACCCTTGGTCTTCCGGGTCCCTCCATGGTCGGGATGGTCGAGGATGCCCTGGCCGACCGGGCGTTCGTCGAGCAGCGAAGGACCTCAGCCGCGGAGCTGGCCACTCTGGCAGACCTGCGGGGAGACTCCCCGTCGGTAGCACCGCACAATGTGGCCAACGCACTGGCGGCCGCGGCACTGGCGCGTGCTTACGGTGTCGGCGCTCTGTCGGTGCGTGACGGCTTGCGTGCTTTCGTCCCCGATCCTCACCGGATCGCCGAAGTGGCAACCGTCGACGGCGTTCGCTTCGTCGACGACTCCAAGGCCACCAACACGCACGCCGCTGGTGCCTCTCTGGTCGCCTTCGAGCACGTCGTGTGGATCGCTGGGGGGCTGCTGAAGGGCGCTGATGTCGATGAGCTGGTTCATCGCGTGGCCGATCGGCTACGTGGTGTGGTCTTGATCGGGGCCGATCGTGAGCAGATAGCCCAGGCGTTGATGCGACACGCACCGGATGTCCCGGTGGTCGACGTGCCCGACACGGACACTGGAGTCATGGATCGCGTGGTGGCTTGTGCCAGCGAACTGGCACAGCCCGGCGATGTGGTCCTGCTCGCTCCTGCTGCCGCGTCGATGGACATGTTCGTCAACTATGGCGTGCGGGGCGACGCGTTCGCAGAGGCGGTGCACCGTCGTTCGAGCCGACAGGAGGGGCCAAACGCGTGATCACCACCTCGCAATGGCCCGGTTCCTCGGCCCCTTCGGGCCGCGCCGGCCCAACATCAGCAGGCGGTGGGTCCCCCTGGCGTAGGGCACTGCCGCGATTGGAGCGCCTAGAGTCCCCGGTCACGACTTACTATCTGCTGCTCAGCGCGACCGCGATGCTGGTCATCATCGGCCTGGTCATGGTGCTGTCCGCATCAAGTGTGACGTCCTACCAGGCCACGAACTCATCGTTCACGGTCTTCTTCAACCAGCTGCGCTACGCGGTTGTCGGCGTCATTGGCGCTTTCGTGGCCAGCCGGCTCTCGGTGACCACATGGAAGCGGTTGTCCGTGCCATTGCTGGTGGTTGCCATCTCCCTTCAGGCCCTGGTCTTCGTGCCGAGCCTGGGCGTCAGGGTCAACGGCAACCGCAACTGGATCCATATCGCGGGTCAGCAAGTTCAGCCTTCTGAGTTTGCCAAGGTCGCGCTGGTCCTGTTCGGCGCCGCCGTGCTCACCAAGAAACGGCGCAACCTTGGCAAGTTCATGCACGTGGCGATTCCACTGGTGTTCCCGGCTGGTGGCCTGCTGCTGCTGCTCGTGCTCGGCGGTGGCGACCTCGGCACCGGTCTGGTGCTGCTGGCCATCCTCGCCGGGATGCTTTTCGTAGCCGGCGTCCCCGCGCGGATGTTCTTCGTGGCCGGAGCTGGCTCGGCGGTGCTGGCCGCAACCATGGCTCTGACCAGTGCCAACCGGATGGGTCGCATCCACTCCTGGCTGGCTGGGTGCACAGACCCCACCAAATGCTTTCAGACGATTCACGGCCAGTACGCCCTGGCCGACGGAGGCTGGTGGGGGGTGGGTCTGGGCGCGAGCAGGGAGAAGTGGTCGTGGCTGCCCGAGGCGCACAACGACTTCATCTTCGCTATCATCGGGGAGGAGCTGGGCCTGCCGGGGACCTTGGTGATCATTGCCCTCTTTGGCCTGCTGGCGTTTGCGTGTTACCGGCTGGTCTTGCGCAGCGATGACTTCTTCGTCCGTGTCGCAACCGGCGGTGTTATGGTCTGGGTCCTCGCCCAGGCGGCCATCAACATAGGCTCGGTCATCGGGCTGTTGCCGGTTATCGGTGTTCCGCTGCCCTTAGTCTCTAGTGGAGGGTCAGCCTTGATGGCAACGTTGTTCGCCTTGGGGATGTTGCTGTCGTTTGCCCGGAACGAGCCGGGGTGTCGTGAGGCCCTTGCCGCGCGGCCGGGTGTGGTGCGTCGTTCCCTTGCGGTCATGGCAACGCGCCGTGGTCGCAGATCATGAGCGTTCGCCCGGGACTGTCCTCGGTGCTCCTGGCCGGTGGCGGTTCAGCTGGTCACGTGTCGCCGCTGCTGGCTCTGGCTGACTGCCTGCGTCGCAGGGACCCCGAACTGCGCGTGACGGCTCTGGGCACCGAGAATGGCCTCGAACAGCGGTTGGTGCCGGCTCGCGGATACGACCTGCGAACCATTCCCAAGGTGGCCTTCCCGCGACGGCCCGGAGGTGCTCTGGTGCGCCTGCCGGGCGCGCTCAGGGAAGCAGTGGATGCGGCCGGTGAAGCCATCGACGAAATCACCCCTGACGTCGTGGTGGGTTTTGGTGGGTACGTCTCGACCCCGGCTTATCTGGCTGCACGCAAGCGGCGGATCCCCATCGTTGTCCATGAGCAGAACTCCCGGCCCGGTTTGGCGAACCGTTTGGGTGCCCGGATGACGCCTTACGTCGCAACGACATTCACCTCTACGTCCCTGCCGCACGCCAGAGTCATCGGCATGCCGTTGCGACGTGAGATCGCCCGGCTGGACCGGGCCGCGAACCGGGCGCAGGCGTTGGCGCATTTTGGTCTCGATGACCACCATCCGACGCTGCTGATCACCGGTGGCTCTCTGGGGGCGCAGCGTCTGAATGCGGCTTTCGCCTCACGAGTCGACTTTTTGCGGGCTCACGGCATACAGGTGTTGCACATCAGTGGACTAGGCAAGGAGTTCGTGCACGACTCGACGGTGGACGGGCCGCCATATGTTGTCGCTGGCTATGTCGATCGGATGGACCTGGCCTACGCCGCTGCCGACCTCGTGGTTGCTCGTGCCGGGGCAAACACTGTCTGCGAGCTGACCGCGGTCGGGTTGCCTGCGGTCTACGTACCGCTGCCGATCGGGAACGGTGAGCAGCGGTTCAACGCCACCGATGTCGTCGCTGCCGGTGGCGGCATCCTGGTCGAGGACTCAGCCCTGACTCCCCAGTGGGTCGACGAGGCGTTGGTACGGATGGTGACCGACGGGCCGCGGCTTGCCAAGATGGCGGATGCCGCCGCCACCATCGGAGAGCGTGAGGCGGACGAACGGCTGGCCGATCTGGTTGCGATTGCGGCGGACTCGTGGGATGCCCGATGAATGCTCCGGCATCCGGCGTCCGGCAACCACCCTCGAACCCTTCGCCCTACGTCCACGCAGCCAACGGGTCGAACGGCCGATTCGATTTCACCGCCGACGTCCCGGCCGCCAGCAGTCTGGGTTCGGTTCATTTCATCGCGATCGGCGGGGCGGGCATGTCCGGTGTTGCCCGGGTGATGTTGGCTCAGGGAATCTCGGTCAGCGGGTCCGATGCCAAGAAGTCCCTCGTCCTGGCGGCCCTGGAAGCCGAGGGGGCACAGGTTCACATCGGTCACGACGCCGCCAATCTCGGCGACGCTGACACGGTTGTCATCTCTTCGGCCATTCGTGAGAACAATGTTGAGCTTGTAGCGGCGCGCTCGCGCGGTCTTCGGGTGATGCACCGATCTCAAGCCCTTGCTTCAGTGATGCAGGAGAGCCGGCGGGTCGCTGTCGCCGGCGCCAACGGCAAGACCACAACGACGTCAATGCTCGTGGTCGCACTGCAGCAGTGCGGAGTCGACCCGTCTTTCGCTGTCGGTGGCGAGCTCGCCAAGCATGGCACCAACGCTCACCACGGCACTGGTGAAGTTTTCGTGGCCGAAGCCGATGAGAGCGACGGATCATTTCTCGTCTACCGGCCCGAGGTTGCCATCGTGACCAACGTGCAGCCTGATCACCTCGACTTCTACGGCACCTTCGACGCCGTCCAGGCCGCCTATGCCGAGTTCGCCGCTACCGTGCAGCCGGACGGCCTGCTGGTGACCTGTGCGGACGACCAGGGATCTCGTGACTTGTCTGAAGTGGCCGGGGCGGCAGGCATCCGGGTGGTCACCTATGGCTTGGCGGCGGATGCCGGGGTGCGGCTGACCGACGTGGGCGGTGTGGGAATGCACGCGCACGCGCAGCTGAGAGGCCCTGGACCCGACGGAGCCGACCTCGGCCGCCTCGACCTCGACATACCGGGTCGACACAACCTGCTTAACGCGGCGGCCGCGTTCGCGGCCGCAACCGTAGGGCTGGGCCACGATCCTGACCGAGTTCTGAAGGGACTAGCCGGCTTCACCGGTACGCGCCGCAGGTTCGAGCCCAAGGGGGAGGTGGCTGGCGTGCGGGTTGTCGACGACTACGCGCACAATCCGGGCAAGGTGACAGCTGTGGTCGAGACCGCCATGGTCCTTGCCGCTCCCGGACGCCTGATCGTGGTGTTCCAACCCCATCTCTACTCACGGACCCGCGACTTCGCGGCAGAGCTGGCGACTGCGTTGTCGCCGGCGGACATCATCATCGTCATGGATGTGTATGCCGCACGCGAGGATCCGATGCCGGGAGTGAGCGGAGCATTGATCACCGATCAGCTGGCCAGGGCTGCGCGACCCTCCACGCAGGAGAAGGTCCATTTCGTGCCGTCGTGGTCCGATGTCGCACCACTGGTGGTCCAGATCGCCAGGGCCGGGGACCTGGTGCTGACCGTTGGTGCCGGTGACGTCACCATGATCGGTCCGGAGATCCTGCGCCTTTTGGGCGCCCGTCCGGAGGCGGAGTCGGTTGCTCCGGGACAGGGCCTGGTGTGAGCCCGGGCGCCCGTCGAGGCAGACCTCAACTTCGCTCTGGACCCTCCGTCCGGCGTTCCTCGGGGTTGCCGTCCTCGCGGGCCCGATTTGACGCTCGTGCCGCCAGGGTTCGTCGTCGTCCCTGGTTGTTGGCGGCCTGGCTTGCTGTCGCCGTGGCACTGCTGGCCGGGGGAGCCTGGTTGGTGGAGCTCAGCCCAGTGCTGGTGGTCAAGTCGGTCAAGGTGGTGGGCGTGCCGCCTGGGGAGGTCTCCGCAATTGTGAGCCGTGCCGCGGTCCCCATGGGTAGACCGTTGGCGAAGGTCGACACGCGCGCCATTGGCCGCAAGGTGATTGTGGTGGCGACGTTGGCCAAGGTCACGGTGAGCCGTTCATACCCCAATACGATTCTCATCTCGGCCACGAGCAGAGTGCCGGTTCTCGCGGTGAAAAACCCTCAAGGTCAAGTACAGGTTGTGGATTCTCAGGGTGTGGCCTACGCAACGGTGAGCGCGGCACCCAAGGGTGTGCCACTGATTGACACGGTCGAGAACCCGTCGAGTCTGGAGTCCATGCGCGCCGCGATGGCCGTTCTCCGGGCGCTTTCCCCGGGTCAGCGGGCGCAGGTCACCAGCGTGACGGTTCAGGGGCCGAACATAGTCACGCTCAAGTTGGGCGCGGTCACGGTGATGTGGGGAGGCGCGTCCGAACCTGAACTGAAGGTCAAGGTGATGACGGCGCTGCTGCGGCAGAAGGACGTCGTGACAATTGACGTCAGCGCACCTCGGACACCCGTGATCAGATGAGTCCTTCGACACGCCGCACACGGGGTTGATCGAGAGAGTCTCAGGCAATACGGTCATCGTGGACAGCGTTGGAATTGCTATAACCCTTTAGTTGACATCGAGATTCATTCGATGGGGGCAACAACACATACGATGCCTTCATCAATCCCCAAAGACATCAGTCAGAATGATTCAAGGAGAGGCCAACCGACGTGGCAGCACCGCAGAACTACCTAGCCGTTATCAAGGTCGTCGGCATTGGCGGAGGCGGCGTCAATGCCATCAACCGGATGATTGAGGTCGGTCTTAAGGGCGTGGAGTTCATCGCCATCAACACCGATGCCCAAGCCCTCTTGATGAGTGACGCAGATGTCAAGCTTGACGTCGGCCGAGAGCTGACCCGAGGTCTCGGCGCGGGCGCTGATCCCGAAGTCGGTAAGAAGGCTGCCGAGGATCACTCGGAGGAGATTGAGGAAGTGCTCAAGGGCGCTGACATGGTCTTCGTAACAGCGGGGGAGGGAGGTGGCACCGGAACCGGTGGCGCACCCGTCATAGCCAAGATCGCCAAGTCCATCGGTGCGCTCACCATCGGTGTGGTCACCCGGCCCTTCACTTTCGAGGGTCGCCGTCGAGCCAACCAGGCTGAGACTGGTATCGCCAGTCTGCGCGAAGAGGTCGACACCCTCATCATTATCCCGAACGACCGCTTGCTCTCGATCAGTGACCGCGCCGTCAGCATGCTCGACGCCTTCCGCAGCGCCGACCAGGTTCTGCTCTCAGGTGTCCAGGGCATCACGGACCTGATCACCACCCCCGGCTTGATCAACCTTGACTTCGCCGACGTCAAGGCAGTGATGCAGGGGGCCGGCTCAGCCCTCATGGGCATCGGCTCGGCGCGTGGTGAGGACAGAGCCGTCCAGGCGGCTGAACTGGCGATCTCCTCGCCGTTGCTTGAGGCCAGCATCGATGGTGCACATGGTGTGCTGTTGTCGATTCAGGGTGGTTCAGACTTGGGCCTGTTCGAGATCAATGAGGCCGCGCGTCTGGTGCAGGAAGCCGCCCACCCCGAGGCCAACATCATCTTCGGCACGGTCATCGACGATGCTCTCGGTGACGAGGTGCGGGTGACGGTCATCGCCGCGGGCTTTGATGGTGGCGGCCCGATGCGTCGCACCGACGACCGCGCACTGGGTCAGGTCGCGGGTTCGACTCAGCGACCGACCCCGACCCCTGCCCCGGTCCAACCGCCTCGGGTGGGTCAGCCGGCGCCGCAGGTCAAGCTTCCGGTCCACCCTGGGCAGATGCCGGCCGGAACTCCGGCGCCGGCAGCTCAGCCTCCGGCCAACAGTAGCCATCCGGCGCCCATTCACACACCGGAACCGGTGCCGGTTGCAGTGGCGCGGCCACCGCGCACGGTTACCTTCGACGACAACGACGACCTGGATGTGCCGGACTTTCTGAAGTAGCACCTGCCCTGGACGGGCGGTCGGCCTGAGTCTTTTGACGGCCGACCGCTCCCAGTTCGTCCCGATGAAAATTCGGCTACCGTGACCACTGTGTTTCATTGGCGTGAGCAGAGCCCGGCCAGAGACGGTCGTGGTGTCGACTGGGGATTCACCTCGAATAGGGGCGGTTCGAGCATCGGTGACTTTGCCAGCCTCAATCTTGGCGGACACGTGGGGGATGATCCCTCGGCGGTCGAGTCCAACCGCATGTTGGTGGCCAGCACTCTTGACATTGAACGGGATCACCTCCTGTTCATGAACCAGTGTCACGGCTCGGACATTGCGCTGGTGGACGGGCCGTGGCAGGGGGAACCCCCTGCGGTCGACGGCCTCGTGACGACTTCGGCCGACCTGGCGCTGGCTGTCCTTGTCGCGGACTGCACTCCGGTCCTATTGGTCGACCGGGCCGCGGGCGTCGCCGCAGCGGTGCACGCCGGGCGCCCGGGGATGATGCAGGGAATCGTCGAACGCGCTATCGACGCGATGACTGATCTCGGTGCCCACTCGATCAGTGCGGTGGTTGGTCCGTCCGTGTGCGGGCGTTGCTACGAGGTGCCCGAGGCGATGAGGGCGCAAGCCGCCAAGATCAGTCCCGTTGCGGCGGCCATCTCCTGGCAGGGGACCGCAGCCATCGACGTGGCGGCCGGTGTTGTGGACCAGTTGCGGGCGAGATCTGTTGCGGTGCGGTGGATTTGGGGCTGCAGCCGCGAGTCCGAGGGACTGTTCTCCTATCGTCGCCAGCACCGTACGGGTCGGTTCGCCGGGGTCGTCCGGATGCGGGAAACTCACACCGAAGGTGGCCTATGACGTCCGCTCGCGAAGCAGCCGCTCGACGCGACGAGCTGTCCGCCAATCTCCAACACGTCCGTGAGCGCATCAGGTTTGCTTGCCGTGCAGCCGGTCGCCTGCCCGAGGACGTTACCCTCATCGTGGTCACGAAGTTCTTCCCGGCCTCCGACGTCGAGGCGCTCTGTCAGCTCGGCGTGACGGACATCGGGGAGAACCGCGATCAGGAGGCGTCGGTCAAGATTGCGGCGCTGTCATCGGAAGTGCGCCAACGCCTCCATGTCCACTTCATCGGTCAGTTGCAGTCCAACAAGGCCGCCTCGCTGGCGTCATATGTCGACACAGTTCACTCAATCGACCGGGTCAAGCTGGTGCGGGCCCTCGACCGTGCCGCCACTGCGGCCGGGCGAGACATTGGCGCTCTGGTCCAGGTGAGTCTGAGCGGAGACTCGCCTGGACGAGGGCGCGGCGGTGTGCTGCCGGACGGCGTGGCAGAGCTTGCGCACAGCGTTGCTGCCGCCCAACATCTGACCCTGCGGGGAGTCATGGCCGTGGCCCCGCTGGGGGTCGATCCGGCCAAGGCTTTTGCCCAGCTCGCCACCGTGGCGCATGGGGTTCGTGCTGATCACCCCGCGGCCACCTGGGTCTCGGCAGGGATGAGCGCCGACCTTGAGGCCGCCGTGGCAAACGGCGCGACACACCTGCGTGTCGGCAGCGCAATCCTCGGTTCGCGCCCGCTATTTGGGTAGTTTTAAAGCGAACATTGGTCAACTGACCTGCAGAACCGATGACATGCACGATCACATCAATACTCGATGACAGCAGACTGCAGTAAGGAGCTCGAGATGGCTGGGGCACTGCGCAAGACCATGGTGTACCTCGGGCTGGCTGAGGACGAGAGAGACGACGGCTACGAGTCGTACGACGACTACGACGAGCCCCCTGCCCCCCAGGAGGCTCCCGTCCGCCGCGAACGTTCCGCCGGGGTGACGTCCCTGCCGACGCGTACCTCTGTGGCCCGGGTAGTGCGTGATGTCGAAGTGGGCGCACTGAACCGCATCTCGACGATTCACCCGAGGACCTACAACGAAGCGAAGAACATCGGTGAGAGCTTCCGTGAGGGCACCCCGGTGATCATGAACCTGACTGATCTGGACGACGCAGACGCAAAGCGCCTCGTGGACTTCGCTGCTGGCCTGGTCTTTGGCCTGCATGGCTCCATTGAGCGGGTTACCAGCAAGGTGTTCCTGCTGTCGCCGGCACACGTTGAGGTGACAGCCAACGAAGTGGCACCACCCAAGGCAGCCGCACGCGGCTTCTTCAATCAGAGCTGATCGGGCCACCTTCGCACCCGGTGACTTGATCCCCGGCCCAGACCGTCATGCTAGGCATCGTGAAGTTCGTTCTGGGTCTTGTCCTGCAACTGTTTTTTTACGCTCTCATCTGTCGCCTTATCGTTGACTGGATCCGGGCGCTCGCCCGGGAGTGGCGACCTCGGGGGGTCGTCCTTGTCTTTGTCGAGGCTGTCTATACCGTCACGGACCCGCCGCTGAAGTGGCTGCGGCGCATGATCCCGCCGCTGTCGCTGGGGTCAGTTCGCCTCGACCTCGCTTTTCTGGTGCTGATCTTGGCTGTGGGGTTCCTTGAGACAATAGTGGCGCGTCTCTGAGCGACACATAGCTGGCGAAATCGTGTTGTGCGTCACCGTGCTGGCAGTCAGATCGCTGACCGTCAGGTAGCTGTCAGACTGGCAGTTCGCCTCAGAGTCATACCCGAATGCGGACTTTGTGGCTGGCCGATATAAGGTAGTGCGGCCCCCCGAACGAATCGACCGAGGTGACTACATGGCGTTCATGCCCGAGGATGTCCTCAACAAGAATTTCACCGCGACTCAG